>Ga0137436_1000049_pt1 | contig 40387 bp, 38 predicted proteins | sample EasRivERMGT119_2_FD_102328 | JGI IMG/M metagenome (GOLD analysis project Ga0137436, IMG submission 102328) | Soil microbial communities from meander-bound floodplain in the East River, Colorado, USA - East River MetaG ERMGT119_2 | ecosystem: Environmental > Terrestrial > Soil > Floodplain ...
ACGCCGGTTAGGGGGGCACCCCCCACCCACATCAAGACAGACGGTGGCCATGTTGGCCACCGTTTTTTTATTCCGTGGCTTGTCACTAATCGCCCTGGACTGCGCCGGCCCATACACTCCCCACGGCGGGGGGCCCGCCGCTTCTTTTTCATACCATTCCCGACGCGCCAAAATTTCGGAAAGTAAACTGCCCCATCATGGCCTTCCGGCCACGATGCAGTATGACGTCCGGTGATTTTGCGGCGCGTCAAAATGGTTCCATGAGTAAACTGCCCCGTTATCGCATTCCCCTTGCCCCGCCGCCGCCTAAGGCGGCATACTCCTACCACACAGGACAACTCCGACCATGAGCGCCCCGCAAACCAAAGAGGCCGCTATCGCCGCTTCCGGCGGGAGTATCCACGAGTTCCGCAAAACCACGCGCAAAATGCGCTGGTGGTACGAATCCCTCGCCGACTTCATGATCGCCAACCCCAGCGCCACCCAGAATGAAATGGCGGCGCACTTCGGACGGAACCCCGCCACGATTTCGACGGTCATCGCCACCGACGCCTTCAAGGCGTATTTCCGTCAGCGCCGCGCGCACCACGCCGAGAAGCTCGACAGCGTCGTGCGGGACAAGCTATTCACCGTGGCCTCGAAGTCCCTCGACCACATGCTTGAGACGCTGGACAAAAAGCGTGACACCATTCCGCTGGAAATGCTGGCACGGGTCAGCGAAAGCTCCCTGAAGAATCTCGGTTACGGCGCATCTCCTCCCGGTGGCGCCGTCACGGTGAACGTGGGTCAGGCTCCCCAGTCGGTCCACGTCGCTGTATCCCTAACGGATCTCGAACAGGCCCGTGAAGCGTTACGTCGTTCACAGGCCCCTCAGCTAGTTGACGTCACGCCTACCTCAGACACGGCGTCTGTTCGAGACCTGGAACGACCCGGCTTTGCCGGGGGCGCGACAGAATTGTCGCCTCTTGGCGACGGCGCGACAGGATCTTCGAGCGAAGCTCGCGCTCTTGGGGCGGGGGCGCAGACCATTACTCCGGCGGAGCCGGGGACGAAGGATGGCTGACGCAGACGTTGGCCGCGCCCTCACGGGTCAATACTTCGGCCATGTCGATCCGGAGCTAGAGCCTGACGTGTTCAAAGAGTGGGGAGAACAATGGGGCGAGATCCTACCACTGAATGGAATGAAACCCGAGGACTTTATGCGCACCCGCCCTCCAGGCGAGGAGGGAGCTACCATGAAGAACTTCGGGGACCACGACGTGATATTCCTCCGTCGCAAACCGAGTGAGCCACCACTGACGTCATGAACGTATTTAACGCCGACGTGTTTCTGCCAGAGCGGCCTTTGGCCGGGGCGCGCCCCGCTGTGCAACGACCATCATTCACCGACGTCTATTGGAGCGCCCCCGTATCATGGAAGACCAGAAACCGTTACAAGGGCTCGCAGAAGGCAGGCCTCCAGTACGAGCAACGCGTGGTGGACGTATTGACAGCCATCTACGGTGGTTGCTTCGTTCGGTCTCCCACAATACGCTACAAATATCGCTCGAAACCAAAAGCGGCAGTCCTCGACGGCCTCCTCCACCTTGGTCCCGAAACGCTGATCGTTGAGGTCAAACTCTCCCACACAGAGCGCGTGTGGGAGCAGCTAATGGTACGATACCGGCTTCTAGTTACAAAGTTACTTCCTAGTCAGCGCATTCGGACGGTGGAGATTTGCCGCAGCTACGATCCGAGTATCCAGCTGCCGGGCGAGTACCGTCGTATCACGTCCCTCCATCGGCCCGGTCACGGGCTGGAGGTCCTTCAATGGAAGATCTAGGGACGCCGAAAGTCAAGCTGTCCGTCGCTGACGCCGTGGCGCTCGGGGCCATTGATAATGACATCTACGCCCGCACGTTTTTTCCGAACACGTTTCGACAGAAGTCACCGGCCTTCCAAAAGGAGATCTGGGATGACCTCAATGATCCCGCGATCCGATACTCCAATCAGCGCATCTTCCGCGGCGGGGCGAAGACAACTATCGCTCGCGTTAACACTTCCAAACGGATTGCCTATGGAGTGTCAAAGACCATCCTCTACGTTGGCGCGAGCGAGGGCGCGGCAGCTCGGTCGGGCGCTTGGCTTAGGAATAACGTCGAACGTAACAAACTTTGGGCAGGAACCTTTGCTCTATCCCCTGGACGTAAGTGGACGGATATTGAGTTCGAAGTCTGGCACGAGACGCTCAAAACGAACATCTGGTGCCTTTTCGTGGGCATCACTGGTAACATCCGAGGAATCAACTTCGACGACTACCGACCAGACTACATTGTTTTAGACGACATCCTCACGGATGAGAACTGTGCCACACAGGAACAGCGGGAGAAAATAAGTGACTTGGTGCATGGTGCCCTCAAACGATCACTGGCCCCGGTCGTCGATGACCCGAATGCGAAGATGTCCATGCTCGTCACGCCCCAACATCGTGAGGACGTTAGTTCGGTGGCGCGTGGTGATCCAACGTGGAAGACTATCGAGGTCAGTTGCTGGACACCCGCGACAGCGGACCTTCCGGTGGACAAGCAAATCAGTGTATGGCCCGAACGTTATCCTAGTGACACACTCCGGGATGAGAAGCGCGCCGCCGTAGCAATTAATAAGCTCTCGGTGTTTGCGCGTGAGATGGAACTCCGTCTCGTCTCGCCGGAGCTGTGTGAGTTCCGTAGTGAGTGGCTGAAGTACATTACGGAGCCGGGGCCAGTCCCGAATGCCACGAACGTGCTGGCGATTGATCCGACGCCGCCGCCGAGTGACGCGCAGATGGAGAAGGGCTTCAAGGGAGACGACTACGAGGTACTCCACGTGTGGGGACGCCGCGGCGATAATTACTACCTTCAGGAGCGGCGAAGCGTGCGTGGCGAGTCCCCGGATTGGACCATAACTAATGCGTTCGAGATGGCGCAGAAATATCGTGTCGTAAGTATCGTCGTAGAGTCCGTCATGTACCAACGGACGTTGAAGTGGCTGCTCGAAAAGGAAATGAGCCGGCGTCGGCAGTATTACACTGTCGTCCCGTTCGTCGGGAAGAACAAGTATGCGCGGATTCGTTCCGTTATTGCGCCGCAAGCGAGCCACGGTCATATGTGGGTACGACCAGAGGACACGCCGTTCATCGCGCAGTTCGATACGTATCCCAGCTCCGATCATGACGATGAACTCGACGCGGCGAGTATTGCGTTGAGTGTGCTCGTCAATCCGTGGGCGGCGGGCGACGGTAGCTCCGAAGGGGCGGATGTGGAGCCGTTGAAACTAGTTCGAGGAGCGCCCTGATGCCAACGCTCCGACTCAAAGAAGATACGCCGCTCCATAAAAAGCTCTGTGCGATGATACAGTCACGCGTGATGCTCGCCAAAAAGGACCGGACGACGCAGGAGGGGATATGGCGAAAGGCGGAGGAAAGGACGCTGGCGTATGTTCCGGAGAGCGACGTCGATGCGACGAGACGCAACCGGAGGGACCTCAAGGGGACGCAGACGTACACGACGATAATGCTGCCTTACTCTTACGCCTTATTGATGAGTGCTCACACGTATTGGACGTCTGTGTTCTTTGGGAGGACGCCAGTACATCAGTACTCGGGCCGTCACGGCGAGAGCGAGATGCAGGTTCAGTCGATGGAGGCGCTGATCGACTATCAGGTCGAAGTGGGCCGTCTACTCGGCCCGTATTATGTGTGGATGTACGACGCCGGGAAATATGGCTGTGGGATTCTGGGGGAATACTGGGATGTCGAGAAGATTGCATATGGCCAGCTTGCGGAGATGCCCGATCCAGTCACGGGCCAGATGGGCCTCTATCAGGCCACGGTGGAACTCACGGGCTACACGGGGAACAAAGCGTACAACGTGAACCCGTTCGACTTCTGGAGAGATCCGAGAGTGTCGATGAAGAACTTCCAGAGCGGGGAGTTTTGTTTCGTCCTGAAGAGGATGTTGTGGAACGACGTGATGAGGAGAGCCGATTCGGGATACTATACGAACCTGGAGAACCTCAAAAAACATGCGACTAATCGGCACTCGGATGATAATTCAGCGCAACTGAAGAGGCCAGATTGGGCCGCGGCGCAGTTGAACATGGATGCGGACTCCGAGGGTGGCGACAATGAGAAGAAGAAGCACCCGGCTGCCGTCTTCGCGTTCGAGTTTTATGTCGATCTGGTCCCCCGGGATTGGGGCGTCGGACCAGAGTCGTTCCCTCAGAAGTGGTGTTTTACGATCACAGAGGACTTTGGCCTCATTATTGGCGCGTGCCCGCTTGGCCATATGCATTCGAAGTTCCCGTTCTCGATCCTTGAGAGTGAGGTGGAGGGGTACTCGGCGGAGTCTCGCGGCATACCGGAAATTGTGGCTCCGTTACAGAATACGATGGACTGGCTTGTTAATAGTCACTTTTATAATGTCCGTGCCGCGCTCAATAATCAATTCATTGTGGACCCGTCGAAACTCGTGTTGAAGGACGTTGAGGCGGGCGAACCCGGCTTCATCTGGCGCTTGCGCCCCGAAGCCTTCGGCACTGACATCCGTTCCATCTTTACGCAGATTCCCGTCACTGACGTTACGCGTACGAACATGCAAGACCTTCAACAGATGTTCACACTTGGTGAGCGTACGTTGGGTATCAATGACCAGATCATGGGCGTCCTGAACACCGGCGGGCGCAAGACCGCTACGGAAGTGAGGACGGCGGCGGGGTTCGGTACTAACAGGTTGAAAACAAACACAGAATACATGTCGACGATGGGTTTCTCGCCCCATTCGCAGAAGTTAGTCCAGAACTCACAGCAGTTCTACGACTCGAACTTGAAACTTAAAATCGTTGGCGATCTGGCGCTAGCCGCCGGGCCAAACTTCCTGAACGTGACGCCGGATGATATTCTGGGGTTCTTCAATTTCGTGCCGGTGGATGGGACGCTGCCGATAGACCGTGCGGCGCAGGCGAACCTCTGGAAGGATATGATGAGTAACCTGCGAATGATGCCGCCGCAGGTCGCGATGGGGTTCGATTGGGTGAAGATCTTCTCGTGGGTCGGAACCCTTGCAGGGTTGAAGAATATTAACCAGTTCAAAGTACAAGTCATGCCGCCGGGGATGGACATGACGAATGCCGTAGGCGCAGGTAACGTCATTCCGATGCCGGGGCGTCCGGGCATTCCGCCGCCGGGCGCGGATAGCGCCACGGTCAGCGGCAATAACGCACTAGCCACTCCACCACCAGCATATTGAGGCACCAACATGGACGTCGTGAATGATATTGAACTGAAGCAGCGGGAGGAACGACGGCAGGTCCGTGAGGATGCTGAGTTGTTCGCCGGGTTAATCGCGCATAAGGGTTGGCCGCGCTTCATCGCGTTGATCGACGCGGTGGCGCAGAACCATCACGCGGCGGTTATGAAGCCACTGGAGAACGTCTTGGAATCGACTAAGGTCGAGTTCGCTAAGGGCGTATTGAGCGGGCTGAGTCTCGCCGCTACGCTCCCACATATGAAAATGCGCGAAGCGCTCGAGTTGCGCCCCGCCGATAGCGATGAGGAATAACACCAATGTTGAACTTTGAAAACAAATGGCTACGTCCTATGATGACGTTAGCTCCTGACGATGGCGGCGGTTCCGCCACACCCTCGGGTGGTGATGGCGGTGGCAATGGGACTTCCGTGACCCCTGCGCCGTCTCCCGCTTCGACGGACGGCGGGGGTGGTACTGTTGGTGGTGCTGCTCCCGCCGAACCCGCGGCGACGCCAGCGGCGGGACCTGACTGGTCCCAACTTGGCTCCACCGATGATTTAGACTATTTGTCAATTCCGGCGGAGCCACCTCCGCCGCCGACGGAGCCAGTTGTGCCTCCGGTGCCTCCAGAGCAGCCGCTACAGCCGCCGCCTGTGCAGCCACCGCCGGTGCCACCGGCTCCGCCGCCCACGGCAGCGCAACCTCCAGAGGGGACGGGCGACGCCCGGCCACTCACGGCGTCTGACCCGTGGCGAATCGCGGAGGGCCTAGAAGCTAACCGCGACGCTGTGATACCGCACTTGGCGGCGACCAAGTTTGCGTTATCCGAGGAGGACCTCCGGGAGCTAGATGCTGATCCGGGGGCAGCGATACCTAAGATGCTCGCGAGGGCCTTCTTCGAGAGTCAGGTGTCGATGCAGAAATTCCTGGCGCAGGCTGTGCCGGGAATGATTAAGAATTACAATACCGTGGTCAAGGCCAATGATGGGGCGGAGGAGCAGTTCTTCAAAACCCACAAGGCGCTTGATGTTTCGAATCCTCAACACCGTGAAGTTGCGGCACGTATTGCGACGGTTTACCGTAAGGCCAATCCGGGCATCTCGCTGGATCAGTTGATCCAGGAGGTCGGTCCGATGGTAATGGCAAGCCTTCGTATTCCGCAAGGAACGACTACTGCTCCGACAGCTCCTGCGCCTGCGGCGCAGTTGCCGAGAGGCGGAACGTCATTCCGGCCCGCAGTCAATGGTGGAGGGGGTGCCCCAATAGCCACCGAGCCAGCCAATCCTTGGAGTGGACTCGGTACAAATTACGACTAAGGTCGTAGTAGGAGACGAAAATGAGTGGTATTGCAGGGCTCCGGGGAACTGGAGACTTCGGTGCAGACGAACGGCCAAAGGACTTCAGAGAGAACATTCTGTGGTTCAATCCGAATGGCGAGGCGCCGATCTTCGCCCTCTCGGCGAAAGCGGGAAAGCGGGTCGTGAAAGATCCGGAATTTGCGTGGTGGAATGAGGGTAATGCGTTGGTGCGCCTTCAGACCACGTCAGCCACATACGCGGCGGGCGACACGTTGTTCACGATTGGATCGGCTGATCCGACGGCCACCACGCTCGGCGCGAATTACGGCACGGCGACGCATCTCAAGCCGGGCGATTTGCTGATGATTGAGGTCGTCCCGGAACCTGCGGCTTGGACGCCAGAGATTATCGAGATCGACAACGTGCTGTCCGACACGCAGTTTACGGCGAAGCGGGGCGCGGCAGGCTCCACGGCGGGTTCGGTAGCTGCGAGTTCGTGGATGACGCTGATCGGTAGCTCCTACGCTGAAGGCACGGGCGCGCCGCGAGCCGTCAGTCGGAATCCGATCAAGTTCTACAACTATACGCAGATCTTCAAGAATACGTATGAACTCACCGGAACGGTGGATCACACGAAGTTTCGGACGGGCGATCCGTGGTCGAACGACAAGAAGCGTAAGTCGTATGACCACTCTCGCGACATCGAGATGGCCATTCTGTTCGGACGAAGGTCTGAAACGACTGGCGAGAACGGCAAGCCGAAGCGCACGATGGGCGGACTCAGGACGTTCATTCCTGCGAGCAATACGAAGATCTACTCGTCTGCCGTGACGATTGATACGCTGACGACTGACATTGCGCCGGTGTTCGACTTCAACACCGGGGCGGGTGATACGCGCGTGGCGTTCGTCGGCAATGCGGCGGCGATGGAGCTGGGTAAGATCTTCAATGCCGCGACGAATGTGCAGATCAACACGACAGAGCGCGTGAAGATCTACGGCATTCACTTCCAGGAGTTGATCCTGCCGATGGGTCGGCTGTTGATTAAGACGCACCCGCTGATGAGCCGTCATGGCGTCTACTCCAAGTCGATGTTCGTGTTGGACTTCGATGCGATCAAGTGGGCCCCGCTGGAGGGACGGGACACGAAGACGAAGGACGACGTTCAGGCTGAAGATGAGGACGTTCGTCGCGGCTATATCCAGACTGAGGCAGGGCTTGAGGTGGGGTATGGCGGCCTCACGATGGCCTATCTCGGCAACATCAGCAAGACCTAGCGGTCGCGCGAAGAAAGGACACGACTATGTCGAGAATTAATTTGGAAGATCCCATCATCGAACGTCCTATAATTCGGGGCGGGATCAAGTATGGAATTACGACGCTGCCGGGTACGGCGAATGCGACGTTGGATCAGGACATGGGGCCGATCATCCAGATGACCCCAACCGCTGCGCGGGTGCTGACGCTCCCGGCAGTCTCTGCCGATATGCGTGGGCTGACGTTCATGATTACGAACGGGGCGGCGTTCACGCTGACGGTCAACAATGCGGCTGCTGGTGCTGTGGCGGTGATTCCTGCTACAGTCGGGGCGACGGGTAATATCACCTGTCTGGGTGATTCTGCCCTTGGCATTGGGGGTTGGACGGGCGGTCTGTAGTAGGGAGTGGGCGGTTAATACGATTGTTAACCGCCCATTTATTTCCAGAAGGAAACCGCTATGCTACGTTCCGAAGCCATTACGATTATCAAGCGCGGACTAGGGTTCCGCCAGACCCAAGATGCGGCCATTATTTCCGCCCTCAAGCAGGTACAGCGGGACCTCGAGCTGGGCCAGACGCTGCCAAACTGGCTACTGGTGTTCGATGTGGAAATTCCGGTGGTGGCTGGTACGGGAGCGTACGTTCTGCCGCCGGGGTTTATCCGACTGCATGATGATTACCCACCATACTTCTACGATACGTATGACACGTATGTCGAGCTGAGTCGTAGGCGCTCCGACGAGCCGATTACGACAGCCGAGATGCGGCATTACGTACTCCTTGATAAGACGCGGATTGAATTCAATCCAGTGCCGAAGGTCGCGGGGATTGTGTACCTGACGTACTACAAGGCCGCGCTGCCGTTAGACTCCGATATTGAGAATGCGTGGTTGAAGCACGCTCCCAACTACATGATTGGCCTCGCTGGACTCGCGGTCGCCGGCGACGTGCGGGACAAGGGCGCGGCAGAGAAATTCGGCCTCATGGCCAAAATCGGTGGTCGAGCGTTCATCGGTGATGTGGTCGAGGACGAGCTGGCCGGAAGGCCCCTCATCATGGGGAGGAACAACTAATGGGCCTCGAAGCACTAACGCCGTCCACGTTCATCGCCGGACTCACGAAGGAGTGGCCGACGGCGGGTGAGCCGAAGTCACAAGGTGACGATCATATACGGCTGATTAAGGGCGTGTTGCAAAATACGTTCCCGAATGCGACGGGGCCGTTCTACTTGCCGTCGACGGGAGTTGGGACTGGTGGTGGGTCTACCACGCTGACGATGGCGCAGAATGGTCAAAGTATCCTCTACGACACGACGGCGGGTAATGCGACGGTCACATTACCGGCGCTGGGCGTGACGGATCTTGGATGGCACTGCGAAATACTCAAGTATTCAACGGATGCCAATGCCATCACGGTTTCGCCGCCGAGCGGGAATATCTTCGGACAGTTCGGCCCGACGTCGACGGTGCGAGTGGGCGTCACAGCGAGTCCAGCGAAGTTCCTCTGGAACGGGAGTGCGTGGTTCTGTATCAAGAATGGGCCGATGATTGGCTCCACGATTAACTTTGATGGGACGGGGACGCCAGCTGGACACCTCGTGTTGGACGGGACGGTGTTCAGTGGGACGACGTTCGCTGAGCTGGCACTGGCGCTCGGTACGACGACGTTGCGCGATAAACGCGGACGGACGGAGGTTGGTGAGGATACGTTGGGATTGTTGGCTGGAGTCGTTGCGTCGGCGGTTGGTTCGGTTGGTGGCGCGGGGGCATATTTACTCTCAGCCTCGCATATACCGAGTGTCCCGGTGACGGGAAGTGCTTCCGTCTCCGTTACGGTCTATCCAGCGGGCAACCCAGGTTTGTATGTTCCCTATGCTGTTGGCGCTTTTGCTGGTGGTGGCCCTGTTGGTGGTGGCGGCGTTCCGTATGACACCACGAATGTTTCTAATAGCACTAACAGCTTTTCCGGCGGTGGCAGTGGCAGCATTACAGGGAGCAGCACCGCTGGCGGTGTGCCACATCCCAACGTCCAGCCGACGATTGTCGTGCGTAAACTTGTTCGAGCCTGTTAGGAACATTCGTCATGCGAACGGACAATGAGGATTCTGCAAATTTCAACACGCGGTGGAAGAGTGGGAAGTTTTCGCATTCGCAGAAGGTGCTAACGGGACCTGTTACGATCACCAAGAATGGTTCGATCGTCAATGTGTTCGATGCGGGGGGTGTGGATCGCGTTGTCACGTTGCCGCCGTATGAGGCCGGACGATTCTACGTTGTGGCCAATATCGGGACGGCGGGCAATCTGACGATTAATGATGCGCTGGGTGTCACGAAGGCGACGATTGTGGTTGGTGGGTCGTCATTGCTCTTTGCCAGCGATTCGAATTGGATCGGCGTGAGTGCGTCACTCGATCTTGAAGTGTTTGGCTATACTGGTCCGTCTCACTCCACGGGACTCGTACCGGACCCTGGTCCGGGACCCGTAGGGTCCCCGATGCGGTTCTTGAGTGAGTTGGGGTGGTCGACGGTTGCCGGGCTGGCTGCGAGCAATGCGTACTTCTACACCTGGAAGGGTGGGGCCGTCACACTGACGCCAGTCGGTGCGGAGGCGATTGAACTGACGTCAGCTAATGCGGCGATAGCGATTCTGGCGAATGCGGGTACGACGCCGAAATCGATCCGATTCACGCTCGATCAGACGCAGATCGACCATAATCTCCTCCTCAATTATTCGACTGATCGGCATGTCGGGCATTCTCTCGTCGTGCTGACGGCGGGACTCGGATTGTCGGGCGGTGGGAATATTGTGACGAGTCGGACGTTCGACTTTGCTCCGAGCGAACTTGCCGTTGTTCCGTTGTCGGGGTTGGATTACTTCGTGGTCGATATTGCCGCAGGCGGGCCGAGGCGGAGTCTCATTTCGTCGATCAATACGATCATCAATCACGACACGTTAGCGGGCTACGTGGCGAACAGACATATTGACCATTCGGTCGTAAGTATCGTTGCCAGTACGGGACTCACGGGTGGAGGTAATCTGCTCTCGTCGCGGTCGTTGGCAGTGAGTATTCCGTCGTTGAACGCGGGTACGCCGGTGGGCGTGGATGAATTTATGTACGTCTCGCAGTCCACTGGCGAGCATCTTCGCGCCCCCGTATCGCTGGTGCTCGGCGGTGGGAGTGGCGGGGGGATACCCGAAGCGCCCACGGATGGGACGATTTATGGACGGCGGAATGCGGCGTGGACGGCGGTGCCGAGTGGCGGGGGCGGTACTGTGGTCAGTATCTCCGATACGCCACCGGCCAGTCCGACGGTTGGCCAGCTTTGGTGGGAGAGTGATACGGGTAGGCTATACATTCGGTATAACGATGGGACGTCGACGCAGTGGGTACAGGTGGCGGCGTGAAGGGATACCTCAATGGCATTTGATTTTCCATCTTCACCTACGGTCGGACAGCATTATCCGGTGTTTCCGGGTACTGGACAGACGCAGTACACTTGGGACGGCGAGAAATGGACTGTAGCGCCGGCACTAGCGCCGGACCTTATTGCTCCAATTTTGACGGCACTCACGGGAGGGGAGACGGGAACGACTACGGCGTCGTATGTTGTGACGACGGATGAGAATAACGGGACGATTTGGTGGGTGGTGGTGCCGACGGCTGCGGTGCCGCCGAATGCGGCGCAGATTGTGGCCGGAACGGATGGAAGTGGAAATCCTGCGACGGATAAGGATTCGCAGCCGGTGTTCGGCGTGGGGCCGCAACCTGCGATGACGCCAAATGGGCTGGCGACTAATACGTTTTACGACTTCTATGTCGTACATCGCGACGCCGCGCTAAATTCGTCTAACATTCCAAATGATGAGTTTCACACGTTGTCGCTGGACACGACGGGGCCGACGATTGTGTCGTTGTCGCCGGTGGATAATGCGACGGGCGTGTCGATTACAACGAATCTCGTTATTACGTGGAATGAGCCAGTGTTCCTTCCGACGCCGCTCGGAACGAGTATGCACATTCACCGAGCGTCGGATGGGGTGACGGTTCAGACGTGGTTTGCTAGTGACTTTGGGACTACGTGGTCTATTGCAGGGGCAGTTTCGACCCTCACGATCAGTGCGCCGCTGGTACCTGGGACGGAATACTACGTTATTATTGGAGCGTTCTCGGTTCAGGACGCGGCAGGCAACGGCTCTGCCGCCTACACATCGCCGACGGCGTGGTCGTTCACGACGTTGGCGATAGCCGCGCCGTCGTTGGAGTTGTATCCGGGGCATGATACGGGGACGGTTGGCGATAATACGACTACGGTGGTGAACCCAGATCTTAACGTCAATTTCAATGGCGTTACGACGGTCACGGGAGGGAAGCTTTATATTCGCGTTAATGGCGTGGTCGAGTCGATGGGCGGCTTGGGCTACCATGCGCTCACGGCACCGGAAGCTGGTGGCGGTAACATTACTCTCACCGGAATGACGGCACTTGTGGCACCGGGCACGTATAACATTGAGGGGAAATACGAGGGGTCGGGTTGGGGGACGATACTTGCGTTGACGATTGCTGCGTCGGGCGGGGCTGATGCGTCGGCGGAGGTTGCGGCGTGGAAGGCGGAAGTTATAGTTGTAAGTGGGTCTGGTGGCGGTTCGGTTAGTTCGACACAAGAAGCGCGCGTCAAGCTGTTGATGGAAGACTTGATGAATGCCGGGGCGTGGACGATGTTTGATCGTATCTGGATTCCGAGTGCTGAAAACTTCAAGCAGGCGCAGACGTGTCTTAAAACCCGTGGATTTTTTCTACAGAGTGGAACGGGTCTTACATTTACGCCCGCAGTGGGGACGGGTAATCCATCGGGAAGCGGCTACGGCGTCACAGACTTCAATCCGACTGCCGCCGGTCTAAACTACACCCAAAATAGCGCGCATCATTCGGTGTGGATTTTGTCAACAACCGACACGACGCCTGGACCCATCATTGCGTATGCGAGTGCGCCGGGGTCGAGCCTCTATCCGAAGTTCAACGACGGCAATACGTATTCCCGTGTCAATGACAACCCTGAGGCTGCTGGCTTTCCCAATGCCGGGACGCAGAAGGGCTACTGGTTCTCGTATCGCTCCAGTTCGACGGGGCGCGGCTGCGATCACGACGGCGTGTCGATTGGTACGTTTCCGTCAATACCGTCTATTGCGCCGCTCAATACAAACTTCGTGCTGTGGGGCGATGGTTCTGGTTTCGACACCTGCACCATCGGCATTCTGACGTTTGGCGGTGGTGGCATGGACGCCACTATGCGCGCTGCCGTTAGAACGGCATTCTTAAATTATCTTACGTCAATCGGAGCACCAGTCTGATGGCAACATGGACACTCAGGCAGGTTGTTGCAAGCACTCCGATGCTCGTACTTACGTCGAGTAACGTTGGCGGTGTCACGGCGTTGCGAACGTTGGAGTTCGATGTAACGTTGCCGACCGCTCCGACGGCTGGGCAGGTACTCATCTGGAAAACGGATGGCGTCATAAATGACAGGGGTGGTCCGGGACGGGGCCACGTAATTCGCGCGGATCAGATTGCCTCGCAAAGTATCAAGCTGCTAATGGACCCGTTCCTGCCGGGTCCGCACTCGTGTACAATTCAACTCATGGCTAGCGATGGGACGACGCCGATTTATCCGGTGTCGCCGGCGTGCGTGTTTACGGTTCTCACGACGCCGCCGGTTATCTCGGCAGTGAATAAAACGTCGGTTGCTGGTACGAGTGCAAACTTCACGTTCACTACGGATCAGGATAATGGGATAGCGTACTATGTGGCGTGTAGCTCGCCGCAACCGACCATTACGTTCGCTCAGATCAAAGCCGGTCACGATGCGAGTAACGCCCCGGCGACATATGCGGGTAATCAGACCATTTCGACTGTAGGCCCGCATACGGGTACGGCCATTGGGCTTCCGACAATGACCACGATATACCTGTACGTCGTACAGGAAAATGCGGTTGGTTTGAAGTCGAACATTGGGACGGTGGCGTGGGGACAGGGAAATACGCTGCGTACCGGCTTGGTGTCTTATTGGAAGTTGGATGAAGCGACGGGTGGCGCAACGGACGCGCATGGGACGAATCATCTTACGGCGGAAGGGACGGGGGGTACGAGTCCGGGTACGGCTCCCGGTGTCATTAATGGAGGGCGGGATTTTGTCGTTGCAAACCAGCAAGGACTGTTTGTCCTTGACGCCGCCGCGCCGAGCCTTTCCATGGGGGATGATAATTTCGCTATTTCGACATGGTTCAAAGGTAAGTCTCTTACTAGTCATCAGAATATTGTCGGTAAATGGAATGGGCCGGATCAGTACGAGTACATTCTAATGTACAATGCAATTCCGCACCAGTTCGCCTTCTACGTTACGCACAATGGAACGACGGCTGTTGGCGTTGTGTCCAATACGGTCACGCCCGTGGTTGGTGTGATGTATAATGTGATTGTCGAACACGATAAGATCGCTAATCTTCTGCGAATGTCGGTCAACGACGTGGCGCAGACGCCGGTCGCACACACCCTCGGTGTGTTTAACGGTAGTGGTCGGTTCGGTATCGGCGCTAGGGATTCGTACTATGTGAATAACAGTGCTGACGCGATAATTGATGAGACGGTGATCTGGGCGCGCACTCTAAGTGCGTATGATAAGACGACGATTTTCGCTGGCGGCGCTGGCCTGCCGTATTCCGAATTCGCATAAGGGACGATGAAATGGCTTGGACCGCGGCAATCACTGCTAACCGGAACGCAATGTCGCTACAACGGAGCCTCTTCGGCATGTCGTGGCCGTGGGACCCCATTCAGTCCTTCATCAATATGTTCAGTTGTAATGGGACGGGCATGGAGCAGATGGGCTTCAGCGACATTACAGACGAACAGGGGTGGATCAATCAACCTGGTCATACGAGTGCGATCTTTGGATTCCTCGTCATTGGCGTACAGCCGCCAATCCACTATCCCGGTCGCTACATTATGGTCGGACGGGGCGATGGCGAAGTGCGGATGAATCAGTCCGGTGAGGGATATGGTTGGACGCTGGTTCCGGCTGAGTGCGTGGGCTACGTCAGTTCACCGCTACCAAATTGCTACACGGTCCAAGCGCAGAATACGCACGAATCGACTGATGCGGCTCCGCCGTGGAAACTTGTGTTCACGCGGAACGATCATCAGGCGACGCCGTTCCCGGCCTACGGAACGCAGATACATTTTACGAATTCCGACTATGCGTCACGAGGTTACTACATCAAGGATGTTTGTCTGTGTCGCGAAGATGACTATGCTGATTGGAAGGCTGGGAAGATTTGGCGCAAGCCGTACAAGGATATGATTATCAAGCTGAATCCGGCGTGGATTCGGTATCAGATTATGAATGGCGTTCTTGATCTGGCGTGGCAAGTGAGGTTCCGGGATCGCGGCACTGCCGGAACGGTTGCGAGTCCGAATGCGATGATTTGGGGCACGAATCGCGCCCAGATACTCCCATACACGACGGCGGTACGGAGCTTTGTCGCTGGAACTGGAGAGCCGCTGTACACGGTAGCGGGCGTTGCGGGTACGCCCGCGAATATGAAACATGGGGAAATGGTGCGCGTCGAAATCCCGGAAGATTGGGAGACGGCGCAAGGGACGAAGGCGCAACAGGCGAATGGACCGAGCATTACTGTTACGAACATCACGTTGGTCAATTATGATGCGGGGACAGGCGTAGCGCCGGTTGTTACGACGGCGACGCCACACGGATTTATCGTCGGAGAGACGGTGTATATTTCGACAACGTCACCGACTGGCAGTCCGTGGAAGTATTTTGACAGTTCGACCATTCAGGTGGTCGCCGTTCCGTCGCCGACGACGTTTACGGTTGTGGCGTTCACGGCAGCTTATCCGGCGTTCCCCGGTGGGGCGGTCGTGCAGGTCAACTACGGCATGACGGGGAATGTTGCTGGCATCGAGTTTAAGGCGAATCCGATTGTTACGTTGCTTCGTGGCCGTCGTTGGCATGTTGGCGATAAGTTGCTGGCACACAACTTCTTCGACAATGCGGGGTGTATGGAACTCAATGATCGTATCGTTACGATCACGGAGCGGATCGACAACTGCCACTACAAGATTGATATTGATACGACGGGCTTCTGGCCGATCATTGCGCCGTATGGCGGCTTGTCGATTCTCGCGTACATGAAGGTTGGTACGGGCGGGACGCGCGATGGTCCGAGTGGCAAGGGATTTCCTATCCTCTGTCAAGGCGGCTACGTGCCGGTTGGGGCGAGCTTCTCGAACGTTTTTGGTGGGGTGCATCCGACGAGTGGTTACATCAATGTTCGCACGATGTATTTTCACAAAGACGTCGGCGCTTACCGGAACGCTGCTGGTGACGTTGCACAATGGGGCGCGTGGTGCGGGTTATTCCCCTCACAGTGGTATGATGGGTCGTTGTTCCCCATTACAAATCTACTCCCGGTCGAGTTCCAGGTCAAGCTGCACGTCGAACTGGAAGAGCGGATTATTGAGACGGGGCAGCAGGACACGAAGGGGCCGATCAATCCGTGGTACTGTTTGCCGTGTATGGGAATGCTGTCGATTGATCCTGACTACGACCCACTCGACAACTACGCTATTGGGTTCGCGAAGGCTTCGTTCGAGGGCATCAATGGGTGGCCGAAGCTGCCGGGACGATGTTCGATTGCGATTGAGAACGCCAATGAGAGCTTCAACGCGGGCGTCTGTACGTCGTACCACTACGCGCAATCGTGGTGGCGGTGGAGGGGCAATTCGTGGACCGATGGCACGATGATGCGGTCGATCCATATGTGGCGCGACATCGAATTGGCGTACCCGGCGGAGAAGCATCGGTTGAAGCGCGTTATGGCGCAATGGGACTTTGGCATCAAGGGCAAAGCATATCACGACAGCGGCAACGGTACGTTCGGTGGTGGTGATTATGTGGTGTTCGCCACGCGCGGTACGTGCGGCGCGATGGGGGATGGGGAGACTACTGGCGCTTATTTGGTTCCGCCGCTGTACGCTACGTGGTATCACGCGCAGTATCCGGGGCGGACGCCGGGTGACGTCCATTTCGCCTTTACGAATAAGGTTCCGCCAGAGGCGAGTGCGCCATATTGGCCGACAGATCGAGACCCTACCAAGTGCTTCGCCGCGAACTACGATTATGTGTCGCCGGGTTACTATCACATTCCGACGGCGCATTGGCATAATTTGCACTTCGTGAGTGCGACGGCGGGTTATGCGGCGGCGGGCAATGTCGTTCAACTTGCGAGTCATGCCGTCAATTCGGCAGACCCCTACACAACTAACATCGTTTCGACGACGCCGCATCAATTCAACGATGGGGATTTGGTGATCTTTACGGACGTGGTGCAGATTTGGGGCGATCAGAGGTTGATCGAACTTTGGCCGTTCGTGGTTACGAATTCAAACAAGGCCGGAAAAACGTTCACGATCAACATGGATTCGAACCAGCTCGGCGGCGTTGGATCGGCCAATATTATGCACTTCCGCAATGCGGCGCAGGAGCCGTATTTGACCGAGTTTATGAACTTCATGTACAACGACGAAGGTCCGTATCTGGATTCGAATAAGCAAATGCTGGACTACAACGGCAAGCACGTTAACATTCCGTGGATGCGGGCGAACTTCCGCAACTACGTGGCTAGGTTGCGTGAGCAGCCGGAGTTGGCGCACGTCAAGATCGCCAGCTATGAGGGTGCGCCGGAAATTCATCAGGGCTACACGCGGGGTCTTGCTCAGTTCAATTCGTCGTACTACGGCGGGCTTGTCACGAGCGCCGTGCCGACGTGTACGGATGGGCAGGTCCTAGCGTTCTGGCGGGCTGTGTACTACAGCAACCGTAAGGGAGAAGCGCAGCGGGATTACTTGGCGCTGCCGACGGAGGAGGAGTTCAGGGACGATATTGAGTGTATGTCTGATCTGACGATCATTGCGTGGCAAGGCGCAAGGTGGGGCTTCACGCTCGGAAATCCGTGGGTAGCGGGAACGCGCAATGCGCCAGAGTGGTCAGCGATACCCCCGGCGCAGATTGCGGCTGGGGTGTTCAATGATTCGACCATTACCGGACCCGGACTCGAAGCGCCGACAGTCTCAGCGCTCAGCGTCGGGGCGACGCCGAACCTTTTGATCGACTTTCACACGCCGCCGGTCGCAGGCCGGAAGGTGTATTTGAAGCTGAATGGAATGCCGATAAACATCGGCGGAATTGGCTATCACGCCATTACGACGCCCGAGGCGGCGAGTGGCGCGACGACGATTACGTTCAATGCCATGCCGACGCTGACGCCCGGTACGTACGCCGTCGAGGCCAAGTACGATACGAGTACGTGGGGTCCAATGTTCGCAATGACAATAACGTAGGACGAGACGATGCCACAACCGCCAGACGTGCAAGAAGTATATACGGTACTCGATGCTATCATTGATGGCGATGAGCAGTATGTGATTGTCACGGCGGACTCACCGCCGCTACGGAGGTTGTCGTATCGGTGGGGATTGGAGGTTCTCAGTGGCGAGGCGACGGGGAAAATTCGTCAAATCTTGAATGATAATCAGAACCTCCGAATGCTGACGGTCGATAGCATTGATGGCATTCTGCCGGGCGATACATGGAGATACTTCTGATGAGTGGTAACGGACCAGCAGGATCGGCGTCGTATAGCGGATCGCACGTTGATGCGAACGTTAATGCAATGTTCAGTGGTTCGCGCTGGACAGGGAACAGTATTAAGTGGAGCTATCCGGACTCGCCAGCGGAGTTTGAGTTCGGCGGCGCTAGCTATGCTAGTGGCGAAATGACGACGTTCGTGACGTTGAGTGGATCGCAACGAGCCTCCGTCGATGCGATGGTCGGACGGTACGCCTACGTTACGACGATGGGATATGGTCAGCTGGATGAGACGTCGAGCATTCACGCTGATATTAGGATCTCGCGCAGCAACTTGCCGTCAACGGCGTGGGGGTACTTTCCGGGTAACACGACGGAGGCGGGCGATATTTGGCTCGGCAATACGCGGTTCTCTATTGCGGCGTATTCTGACGGGACGTATGAAGGTACAGGAGTTCTGCACGAGCTTGGTCACGCGCACGGCTTGAAGCACAGTCACGAGGCGCCGGCGATGCCGAATGCAACCTTCGATTGCCGCAGTTACACGATCATGAGCTACCACAGTTATCCGGGTAGCTCCATTGCGGCGCTGACGATTGCGACGGGACACCACCCGCAGGGTCCGATGGCGTTCGACTTTGAAGCGCTACATACGATGTACGGTAAGTCGACGGTCCTAGCTCCGGCGATTTATTCGTTCAACGCGTCGAATGGATGGACGTACAGGGACGGTACGCCTTGGTTCTCCCCGACTGTGCCGTGCATTCATTGTTGTCTGTGGGAGCCGACGACCACTAATACGTTCGATGTTAGTAGTTCGAATGAGTTTGTAAACATCAACCTCAATCGACTCCAGTGGTCGACGTTCTTCGGTGCGATGGTCGCGAGTCTTGGCGGCGGAAATAATGCGCCCGGCAACGTCTGTATGCCGTACAGCAACGATCCGTTTAAGTTCATCATCGCTGGCTCTGGTGGCGGCACGTTCACGTTCAATACGAATTTGACTGGCAATAAGATTACGATACCAGGGCTTCGCAGCGCCTATACGTGGTCCGGCTCTGGTCGTAATTGGGCTGGAACACGTACGTCGGACTCGACGATGTATCTCTGTACTACGGTGGATTTCGTATCCTTCTCGGACGTGGCGAATGTGCCGGTGAGTGATTTGGTGGGTGGAACGCCGCCTACGATTGGTCCGAATTCGCGACAGGTTATATGGTCAACAACGTGATTAAGGTGTCTGTCACATTATTGGCTTTTGCGCTTGCGCTGTTGGCGTTCGGCGTGTATCGCGCCGTCACGGCGGCGCAGGGTCAGGCGGCGATGCCGTGCTTCTTTCCGCAGGAGAAAGACCGATTAATCCAACTCGCGCATGAAGCAGTCGATGAAGCATACAAAGATCAGGTCAAGAGTCTGTTCGGCATTTGGGTTCGTGATCCTGCCGATCAACCGAGGCGCGCTGTGTCGGGTATGCAGATTAACATTTCTGCTTATGCTCGTGCTCGCGCTAACATCAGACAGTGGGAGCCGGTGATATGTCAGTGAAGATTTGTATGGCGATACTCGCGCTCGGATTGACCGACTGCCGGGGCGGTCAGTGGGTGTATCAGGAACAAGCGTTCGAGCGAAGTTGCCCGGGCGGCAAGGTCGTACAGGAGAAGCGCATTAGTGACGTGTTGGTGACGGGTAGGACTCGGAATACCGTGATACGCACTGATGCGTGTCTGGATTGAGGAGGAAACGATGGTCGCAGTAGCAATTAGCGTTCTGTGGTTCCTCATAGCACTCATACTGCTGTGTGGTGTAATCTACGTTGCGATATGGGTGATTGAGCAGTTCATTACGCCCATTCCGGAGAAGGTCAAGCAAGGAGTGTGGGTCATAGTGTTGCTCCTCGCGCTCATTGCTCTAATTACGGCCGTCGCCGGAGGTGGCGGTCCACTGCACTTTCCCTCGTTACGATGAGAGCAGAGTAGAACCACTTCCACCGATTCCGCCAGCGCCGCCGAGTATATGCAAAGGTGCTCCGGGATGTTGAGACGTCAACCACAAGGAGACTCGAATGGACTTTACTGTGAAGATGTTGCCGCACGTTGGAGATAAGACCGTGTCGAAGGCCACGATTACGGTCCACGATGCGAATGGCATTCAGACCGGCGGTCAATACGTGTTGGAAGGTGAGACGGCGGAAACCCGCCTCACACTCGTACCGGGCGGCGAGATCCGGATAAAGGAGGCTGAGCGCCCGCTGGTGTACGATCAAGAGCAGAAGGCGGCAGTCCCGATGGATCTGACGCCGGACGATAAGTTGTCGGACCCCAATCGCCCAAAGCCGGGTCAACCGTTGCCGGGGGCCGCAGGAATGGGAAAAGCTCCGGAGGCGGGCCACGCCACGGCGTCTGGTTCCTCGATTAAGCCGAACAACGTCGTGGATACGAAGCCAGCTACGTCGCCGTTGCATCCTAACACGAAGAAGTAAGGAGACGGAAATGCCAGTGGTCGAAATCAATGATTTGGCCAAAATCGGTCAAATCAATGATATAGCCGCCCATATGCTTCCCCCGGAGGCGTGGACGTTCGCGGAGAATATTCGCTACGAGCGTGGGGCACCGGCAGTGCTCGACGGTTGGCAGTGGGTATTCTACACGCCACTGGCACCGCCCCATTTCGCCCTCCCATTCAAGGGCGTGTCGCAGACGTGGTGGTTATATACGAGCACCGATCGGGCGTTCGTCTTTGACGGAAACGTACACGCCGAGATTACTCGGGCCTCTGGCCCGTACTCTCCAACACTCACTGAAAACTGGAACGGCGTGGTGTTCGGTGGAACGCCGATATTGAATAACGGTCAGGACCCGCCGCAGATGTGGACCGGCGTTCCGACGTTGACGCTGAAGCTTCAGAATCTCACGGCGTGGCCCACGACGATGAGCGCGAAGATCCTACGGAACTTTAACAGTTACCTCGTGGCGTTCAACATTAAGGATACGACGTTTACGCCGAACCTACTTCCGCATCTGGTCCAGTGGTCGAATCCGGCCGGACCCGGCACGTTGCCGACAAGTTGGGAGTACGGCAATCCGGCAGTGGAGGGTGGACGGAAGGATTTGCCGGACGTGAATAGTGGCGAAATCCTTGAAGCAATGCAGCTCGGTAACACGATGTTCATCTACAAGGAGCGAAGCGTATGGAAGATGAGCTATATCGGGGGCCAATACATTTTTCAATTCGACCCATTTTTGACGGATACGGGGATACTGGCGCCTCGGTGCGTATGTATGGATTTGACTGGTACGAAACACGTAGTGGTGACGCAGGACGATATTATTATTCACAACGGGAATACTACGCAAAGTATCCTCACGGATCGGCAACGTATTACATTGTTTGCGACTCTTAATAAGGACGAGGCGCATACGAGTTTCTTGTTCCTCAATAAGGCCAAGGACGAAATTTGGTTCTGTTTTCCAGAGGCCGGACGGCTACAGCCAACGCGAGCGTTGATTTGGAACGCCAAGAACGGAGTTGGTGCGATTAGCTACGCGCCCGGCATTACGTTCCGCAATGCGGCGCTAGGCGACGTTCAGGGCGTTGACCCGGAGGCGTGGTCAGACGGGACGGATTTGTGGGAGGAAGATACGGGTCCGTGGTCCCAGGTGTTCCGCCAGAAAATCGTATTGTGTGCGCCGGACTTTACGAAGTTCTATCAGCTGGACCTTGGAACGACGCGGGATGGTGTACCGTTCGCGCCGATTCTGATCCGGGAAGATCTCGGTGTGGTGGGGATGAAACGTAGTGGGGAGTTGATAAACGACTTCAAACAGATGAAGATGGTGGACTCCGTCTGGCCGAAGTTGTCCGGTGCGCCGATCAAGCTCCGGGTGGGATTCCGTCAGTTGGTGGGCGGGACGCTGACGTGGCAGGACTACACGACGTTCGACCCAGCCACCGATCTATGGGTCAACACTATCGTCAACGAAAACCTCCCCGGCTGCGGGAAGGCCGTTAGTATTGAGTTCTCTGCCACGACGGCTGCACCGTGGCGGCTCGATGGGTACTCGATGAACGTCGAAGTGATTGGACCGTATTGATGCCATATATTCCTACGCAGTGCCCGGCGGACGTTGATACGGATGGACTCCGTCGGTGGGTACAGGATGAGTTCCTTCGTATCGCACAGGCGACGGCGGTCGTGGACGGTGTGACGTTCAACGTCACCTATGCACCCCCAACGTTTCTTGTAGATGGCATGACGGTGTTCGCGGACGGAACGGATTGGAATCCGGGCGGCGGACGCGGGTTGTATCAACGGACGGGTGGCGTATGGGTAAAGTTGTGAGCGTCGAGACGGTGACGGCGAAGCCGCAGCGTTGCGTGATGACGTTGTTCACGGTGGACGAATTCTGCATGTTCTGGCCACAACTCGAAGAGATGCTAGACAGCGTTCCCCATACGTGGCGGCGATGGACGAAGAATGCCATTTACGATGCGTGCGTCGATGGGCGAATGCAGTTGTGGGGAATTGGTCCGCCGCCAACGGCGATCATGGTGATACTCACGATGGTCAATGTGTTCCCCGCGATGCGCGTACTAACGCTGTTCTGGACAGGTGGGACGTTGACGGAGGACATGCCGGGAATCGTCGAGACGGTGTTCACAGAGTATGCGAGGATACAGAAGTGTGATGAGGCCGAAGTGTTGGGACGCTTTGGTTGGGAGCCGATCATGCTCAAGCACGGATTCCGTAAGGAGGGTGTGTTCTTGACGCGCACCATTCACCAGTCAAAAGTACATTAGAGAGGATACTTCGATGGGTGGCGGTTCTAAGGAACAGAAGCAAACTACGACGTATGAATTGTCGCCAGAACAGCGCCAGCTGATGAATCTTGCGATGCCGGGCGTCACGAGTTTCGCGGCGAGCGTACCGAAGCAGTATCCCGGCTCGACGATTGCGGGGTTCGATCCCAGTCAGGTGGCGGGACAGGAGGAGGCGCTTCGAGCTTCTGGACGCCAAAACGCTCTTGCTGGCTTAGGATCTGGAACTACGGCTGAATGGCTCAATTCAAGAGCGCTCGACGTACAGAACGATCCAATCGTCCAAGGTTCGATTGATGCGGCCACACGCCCGCTGTATGAGAATCTAGAACGGAAGGCGTTACCGGGGATTCGCGATTCGGCGGAACGAACGAACAACTTTGGTAGCTCTCGTCAGGGTATAGCCGAAGGCCTCGCCATTGGAGAGACGGGGAAGGCCGCGGGCGATGTGGGGTCGAAGATCGCAAGTGACGCCTATGCGACGAAGGTCAATGCGCAACTGAAGGCGCTGGGACTGCTACCACAGACGCAGGCGACGCAGCCCGTCGGAGCGTATACGGAGTCGGGCGTCGGTGATGTGCGGCAGGGAATGACACAGTCGTTGCTGAGCGAAAATGTCAACAAATATATGTACGATCAACTTGCGCCGTTCCTCCAGTCGAAGGAAATCATGGCGATGTTGAGTGGCATTCCGGGTGGTAGTACGACTACCACCGCCACGATGCCACAGCAGAACAAGTTACTCGGTGCGTTGGGAGGTGCCGCGTCGGGCGCTTCCCTTGGCTCGATGTTTGGCCCGATGGGCATGGGCGTCGGCGGCGGACTCGGCGCGTTACTTTCATTCCTCGGATAGGAGACGATAATGGGACTCTTTGATTTTGGCGGCGGTGGTGGTTTCGCTGGTGGCGAGTTCGGAAATGTGGCGAATTTGCTGGATTTCCTCAATCCGATCGCTCCGGCGGCAGCAGCGGATGGTCCGGGCATGGCTGGAATGACACCAGAGCAGCTACAGCTTATGCAGGATAAGTTGCTCAATTCGCCAGCGGCGCAGGGGCTTCGAGAGCAATTTCAAGGAACCGGAGTGACGCCGCCTGTGGCGGATCAAGGACTCACTCCGACGCCCGTGCAGACAGTTCCAATCACAAGGCCGCCAGTCGTGCCGACGTTGGGTACTCCGCCGTCGAGCCCAACGACGCCGCGGCTGCCGCAGGCGACACCGCTCGACATCGCGCAGAACGAGGCGGAGCAGCGACCGAAGCTCGGCGCAGCGTTGACTGGAAACGAAACGCCTCCGGCGGAGACAGCAGCAACGTCGCCTGCGACGGATTTTAGTGCGAAGGCCAAAGATCCTGCAACACTCGCTCAGGCTCTACGCGGTGTCACGGCGCCGAGAGCGCCGGAGTTGCAACGGATCAGCTCTCCGAATGCGCCGCGGCCAACGAACACGATTAAAGGCGGCGATCTTCAGGCACTCCTGCTGGCGCTCAACGCGATGGGTTCTGGTACAGCGCCGAAGGTTCCAGTGTTAGGGAAGTAGGAGGGTCTGATGGCTAGCTTTGGAGCAAACTTTACCGGGCAGAACGACGAAGAACAGCCTTTGAAGAACATCGTTAGTGGTGCAGGTCCGGCGCTCAACCGTGCCATCTTCGATGATCCCGCGTCGCGGGCGGCGTTGCTTCAGATTGGCCTGGGCCTCATGCAGCCGATGGCGATAGGGCAGGGCTTTAGTGGTCATCTGGCACAGGGTATTGGCGGCGGTGGTGAGTTGGTGAGTCGGCTGGAGGAGTCTGACCTGAAGCGTGAGCTTGGCGAGTCGAAGATTGCTGAGTTGGAACGTCGGAATGACATTGCACAGCAGCGCGCGGACACGTATGCGGCCCGCGCGGAACAGGACCAGAGTACGGGCATTACGGCTACGCTCCAGCGCGCCGCCGAGCAGAAGCGACGTGATGATGCGATTGAGAAAAAGAAGGCCCGCGACAAGCAGATCGCTGAGGACGCGAAGCAAATTCACGGTGAGGTCAATACGATCTTGAAAGACAAAATGCTTCCGCCGGGCTATGAGGACTACGAGAGGTTTCGTGGAAAGACTCCGCGGCAGATTCGTGAAATGCTCACGGCGGAAGAAGAAGCGAAGTATGGGCCAATCGAGATTCCTGATTATCCCACGCTCAAGCCGACGATCCGAGGTCCGCGAGGCGCAGCACCGGCGACAGCCGCGCCAGCGGTACCGGCTGCTCCTCTCGCCGGCGCTCGGAAGGGAGCGGACGGGAATATGTACGTGCCAGATCCGAATCGTCCCGGCAAGTGGATGAAGGTTGTTGATGAACCAGTAGTTCCGGAGTGATGTGAATGCCGAGGCTTGAGCCAGTCGATTACGACCCGTTCGCTGCCAAGCCGCCGCCCCGGCTGGAACCCGTTGATTACGACCCGTTTACCGCGCAACCGCAGTCCACCGCCCCCGTACCTTCGGGGCAAGAAAGTGTTCCATTGCCACGGCCACGACCGGCTGAAGCGCCCCAACCGCCGGTTGAAACGGTGGCGAGCGCCCCAATCGGGGCGGCGACCGTTCTAGGGACGGATGAGCCAATGGTCGGACCGAAGGTGCCGGTTCCTGACGTAGCGCCGCTGGATGATGTAAAGCCGCGGTCGAAACCGTGGGCGCTCAGTCGTGGATTCTGGACTGGAATGACGGATCAGAATCCAGAGTTGGCGGCGCAGACACTTGAGGGTATGGCGCATTTAGCACCGGAGAGCTTCAAAGAGACGCTGATGAATGCGTCGAAGAACGTCAATGAACTTCGCTCGGTATCGCCTGACTATAAGCCCGAAGCGAAAAGTATGTGGAATGTTCGCAATCGGGCTGAAGCCCTTACGTGGGCGGGCGAGACGATTGGTCAGGGATTGTCGTCAAGCGTTCCGTCGATAGCGTTAGGACTCGCTGGTGCCGCCATTGGTGGAGCGACGAGTGGTCCAGTTGGAGCTACCGTCGGTGGAGTTGGCGGCGCTGCCGTGCCGTCGGCAGGACTGAATTATGGCGAAGTGTACAAAGCGTTGAAGGATGAGAAGGTCGATCCGAAGGAGGCGGCGAAGTGGGCAGCTGCCGCCACCGTTCCCATTACGATGCTCGATATGGCGTCGTTGGGACCCATCATTGGTAAGTTGGGATTTGGTGCCGTCAGACAGGAACTCGCTCGTGGTATTGCGAAGCGGGTTGCCGTTGAGATTGCCAAGGGTTCTGGTCGTGAAGGCATAACGGAGGCGATGCAGGAGGGCATTAAAGACGCTACCGTCTCGATGAAGAGTGATAAGAAGTTCTTCACGCCCGAGACGGCGATGGGAATCATTGAGTCCGGCGTCGGTGGTGCTCTAACGGGCGGTGTGATGAGCGCCCCGGCAGGGATTCCAGGCGGCAAGACCAGAACGACGAACGTTGGACCCGACGGCGTTCCGATCCCCGAAGGGGCGGGCGTTACGCCGGAGCAAATTCAACAGCAGGTTGCGGCGGCGGGCGTGACGGGGCTCATCAATACTCCGGCTGATCCGCCACCGCCCGGCGGTCCAATGACCGTCAATGTAGGTGGAACGCCTACGACGGTTCAGACGGACCCTGTCAGTCCTCCCGGAACGGTGCCACCCACGGTTGTTCCAAGCGAGGACGGCGTCGTTACGACGGTGGCGGTGGACCCGGGCGTTGGCGTTCATCCGACTGTGACGAGCGAGGTAGGGAGCGTTCCGAATGTGGAGCCGACGGCGGAAGTTAAGGCGGATACTATTGGTTCCGCACCTGCTGAGGGATTCTACTCACGAGTTTTCAACTACGTTCAAGAGAAAGGTCCGACTCGTGCGACGGCGCAGCGGTGGATGGCGTGGGTCAGACGTGGCGAGTTTACGCAAGAGGAAGTGAATGATCTTGGATTGAACAATTACCTGAAAGGTATCGGTCCGCGGGAGAAGATTACGAAGCAGGACGTGCTGGCGCATCTTGACCAGAACGCCATTACGTTGGAGGAAATTGAGCGGCGTCCATTGAGTGACAACGAGCGTGACCAGAAAAGAGAAGAAATTTGGATGAATCTGCAAGGTGCTGCACAAGGCGATCCGAGTATGGTGCAGCCGCTCGGCACGACTTGGCAGTACAATCAGGAACATCCGGTAGTTACACAAGCGATGGCGCAGTTGAATCAACTAGATGACATCGCGAACTGGACGCAATACGAGCGATGGACTACGCCGGGTCGGCGCGAAGCGTATGTCGAACTCACGATGCACACGCCGAAGCGGATTACGCAGGCCGTGCAGGAGACTATCCCGGAGCCACAAGGCGAGGTCAGATACGATCCACATGGCGATCCGAGGTATCCTTGGGTCGCTATTGTTAATGGTCATGAGTTCAATCGAACCACTCGCGAAGAAGTAGCGCACGGCGAATTAGAAGAAGGGCTTGCGCTGGCTCGTCAGAATAACAATAAGGGTTTTCGTGAGTTCACTGGTAGCCACTACGGAGTGCCGGGCGAACTGTTCACCATGCGCGTCACGATCCGGCGCACGAAGCAGGGACAGCCGATGGCCGTCCTTGAGGAGCTTCAGAGTGACATTCAACAGAGGGCTAAGAAGGTTGGCGTATTGAAGCCTAATCCGAGCTACGGCTACGTGCCGAGTCTGCCGTTCAAACAGTCGTGGCAGGCGTTGGGCTTCAATCGGTTCCTCATGTGGGCCGCCGAGCGCGGTATTCGCCACGTTGCGTGGGCCAGCGCCGCCGAGCAGATGCGGCGTTATCCCGGCGGCACTACGAAGGAGGAACAGATTCGTCGTCGTGGCATGGAACAGTTTTATGACCGCGAGATGCTCGGCATGGCCAAGAAGTGGCAGAAACGGGTCGGCGCTACGTTGGGTTATCAGGAAGTTGGGGGAAGTAAATATACGATACAGCCCGGTCGTCCCGGTGGTGCCGCCTTCGAAATCATTGATGTGAATAATCCGGGTCCGCGCCCGGCGGGGATTGCGTACTCGTATGAGAATGCACAAGAATTCGTTGCGCGTAATCAAGACCCTCCTACGATGTTCCGGGCGTTGACGATTCCGGAGACTGGCATCGACTACATCGCACAGGGTATGCCGACCCACGCGAAGGAACCTGTTCCGACGCAAGGAACGGTCGAGGTTGAGACGAGCAGTGGCGTGAGTCCGCTGGCGATCCAACAGGCCGAACCACTCCGTAAAGCGCTGGAGGACATGATCCGACAGCTCAACGTCAATGTGCCCATTACGGTCAAGCTGATGGGCAACAGCGTCACGAAGCCGGTGCGGTACAAGACAGGCCAGAAGGCTGGACAACTCTACGAGCGGGTCATTCCGAACGCCGCAGGCGTAGCGATTTCGTGGGGCAATTCGAAGCACGAGATTCGTATCGCCGTCGGACAACATAAGACGCAGGCCAATCTGTGGGCCACGATGGTTCATGAGTTGGGACACATTATTGATAAGACCTCGTATCAACAAGCACCACTGGCGGTACGTCAGGCCGTCGATGCGGCGTTCGACAAGTACCTAGCATCGTTAGGTCCGACGCCGACCGTCGGTGATATGATTCGCGGGCGACAGAATTACATCAACATTCTGGATGATCCGGCGTGGAGCATCCACAATACCATCCCGATGACACAGCTCTCGCCCAGTCAGCAAGCGTACCACCTTAGCAAATCCGAGTGGTTTGCCGAGCAGGTCGCTAAGTGGGGTACGAGCAAGGTCAAACCGCTGTCGACCGTCGAGAAGTTCTTCAAAGGCGTCGGGCGGAAGATGCTCGAAATGTTCAATATAGCGGTGGTGAAGTATCAGTTGCCTGCCGCCAGCGGCGTCGAGGCACTTCATGAGTGGCTCGATACGCAGATCGAGGGCGACCCGACGTTCTATCAGGATGTCATGGCCGAGACGCAGAACGAGGGGACCGTGGCGAACGCCGGACAGATGGAGCCGGAAGATACTCCAGCGCCGCAACAGCCCGAGACGCTCGGCGGAATGGACGGCATCAACGGCATCTTCAATGGCAATCCGCCGCCGGACGTACGGCAGGGACGTGCCTACGCGGATCGCTTCACGTGGCTTCATAAGTGGATGATGGGCGTCCATCAGGTAGCGGAACAGAATCCCCACATAGCGCCGTTGGCGGAGTATGTCGAGACGCTGCGCGTAGCGTCGCAGATCAAACAACAGATTATGATTCGCGCGCAGGAGGTTTGGCGTAAGTGGAACGCCCTCGGGGATAAGGAGGGAGACGCCGTCGCACGGATGCTGGACGCCGTGCAGAATATGGTCTATCGAACGGCTGCGGAGATCGCGGCTAAGACGGCGCGGTTGCCCACAGCACAAGAGCTTGCTACGCTCGCCAATCAATTTGGTGTCTCGATGGCACCCGGTCGTGGCTTCGAGGCATTCTTGGAAATCACTAAGACATTTCAAGAACACCTCCAGCGTATCGAAGCGATGTTGCGCGCCGAGAACAATAAGGTCTTCGATCCGCAGCAGCGGGCGCAGAATGACGCAGTCATCACGCAGCAAATGACGGCGCTGCGGAATAAACCGTACTTCCCGGCGCTACGGTTCGGCAACTACACGATCACGATTCGTGACGCAGCGGGCAAAGTTACGCACTTCGAGACGTTCGAGACGCAGCGGACGCGGAACCGCGCAGTCGATGCGATCATCAAGCAGCATGGCGTTCCGCGCGACACGATAGAAACGGGATTCTTGGACAAGCAGGCACGACCGTTGCTCGGCGTTCCGACGCAGTTGTTGGACCTGATGAATAGCAAACTCGGTCTGTCGAAACTCCAGCGGGACTTGTTGGAGCAATTGAAATTCGAACTAGCGCCGGCTCAGTCGTTCCAGCATCGGTTCCAGAACAAGAAGCACACGGCTGGCTACTCGATGGACTTTAAGCGGGCCTACGCTACGTACTTCTTCCACGGGGCGAACCACCTCGTCAAATCCATGTTCGCCGATAGGCTGACGGAGTTGTCCGACGCCACGATGGCGGACCTCACGCCGGAGCCGGGTGCGGTATTCGATAAGACGAAGCGTGAGAAGATCGTCGCATACATGCGGAACCATACAGAGGAGTGGCTGAATCCGAAGCCGGACTGGTCGGCGCTACGGAGTGCGGCATTCCTGTGGAGTCTGGCGTTCGTTCCGGCGGCGGCGGCGCAAAATCTCACACAGACGTTGATGACCTCGTATCCGTTCCTCGCGAGTAAGTTTGGAGACGTCAAGGCTATTGCGTATTTGGCGAACGCCGGTCGTAGTGTCGAGACCTTCTATAGAAAGGGACGATATGCTAACCAGACGAACTTTGAACTCCGCGCGATCCATAAGGGTATGGAGGCAGGTATCATTAAGGAGACGCAAGCGCCAGAACTCGCCGGGTACGCCGACGGTGACATCCTCAGCCGAGGCTTCGGGGGCAACAAACTCCAGAGGGGGATTATCAAGTTCAATCAACTTGGCTCGCTCATGTTTGAGCTGGCTGAACAGGTTAATCGCCGGGTAGTCTTTCGGGCCACGTTGCAGTTAGCGTTAGCCAATCCCGCTGCGCGGTACGTGCAGGAGTCCATCGTCAAGCACAAGCTAACGTATGACGAGGCTCGCGCCACGATGACGGAGTCGGAGGCTGCTGCGTATGTGACAGCGGTCGATGCGACGATCTCTACGCAGTTCCAATACGGACGTGAGTACGCCCCGCGTATCTTCCGCGGAAAGGCGCGAGCCGTATTCGTGTTCAAGACGTTCATCCAGAGCTACCTCATGTATCTGGCGAACTACCCGACGGCGGCGGTTCGGTCGCTGTTGATTCTAGCGTACCTCGGTGGTCTCATGGCTCTACCCGGTGCCGACGACCTGAAAGACATTCTGAAACTCATCGGCTATCGGTTGTTCGGAAAAGACTTCGATCTCGAACAGGAAGGGCGGAAGCTCATCATCCAACTCATGGGTGAGGATGAGAATGGTCGGCAGTGGGCAGAGCTGATACTCCACGGCAGCGGGCGAAAGGGATTCGGACTGCCAGCCGTCATGGACATGATCGGTGGGACGGTCGGCGTGGATCTGCCGATGCCGACGTTTGATCGGTCGGCGGCGGTCTCCGCCGGGACGATCCTACCTGTCGAACTCAATACGCTGTTTGGTGAGGGACTACAAGGCTCCGACGCGGCGATTGCCAAGCAGGCACAGAAGGCGTCCGGTGCGGTGTTTGGCGCAGGCTTCAATATCTACAAAGCCCTCATGAATCAGAAGGTCGATTGGGACGACACGAAGCGATGGGAACGAGCAGTCCCTCGCGCCCTCGGCGCGCTGGCTCGGTCGTGGCGGGTCGGCACCGAAGGGGGCGAGAGGCGGGCCGACGGATCAGTGAGCGTCAAATACGACGTGAACGACACGCAACAGCTCGCAGAGATCATTGGACTCGGAATGGGCTACATGCCGTATCGGCAGACGCTCCAGCGAGAGATCGACAACGCGCAGTACGATGCGATCAAGACGTGGGACATTCGGCGGGAGTCGATCATGCGTCAGACGGCTAACGCCATACTCGGCAAGGATCAGAAGGAAGTTGACTCCAGCATAGAGGCGTTGATAAAGTTCAACAACTCGCTACCGGACTACGCCAAGGCGAAGTCGATTGATGCAGCAGCACTGAAGGCGAGTGTGGAGGCCAGAGCGACGGGGCGCGCCACTCGCGAGGCGGGATTGTCGACCAAGAAGGGCGATATACCGATCATGCAGGAAGTGGAGAAACTTTACCCGGAGTCCCAACGTGTCATGCGGAAGGTCAAGTCGAGCCTCACGCCGTAGCCGCTACGCGGGGAGCGGGGATCGAGAGTCCCCGTCTCATGTTCCGCACTTCGATGGTCAATACGCCCTGCTCGACCGCGATGCGGAGAGCATTCTTGAAGTCTTTCTCCGTCATGTTATTGCGGAGGAGACTAAACAGCGGTGCTATCTCGATCCACTTGTAGGCGCGGACATGCGCCGTCAAGCTGGCTATATGCTTCGATTCGTCGACAACTCCTACCGACTCGAATACTTTCATCATGTCCGGTTCTATACTCGTGAGCAGCGCGTCGGCCTCGACAAGGTCCCGCTCCTCGATCAGCAGTTTGTCCCGCTGCGCGGCGGCGAGTACGATGGCCAGCTTGTGCATGTGAGTTTGCTTCCGGGACAAGTAACCGGAGTAACGTTCGCTCGCCATGCCCGAAGGGCGTTCGGTCCACAGCTTGGCGTACCAGTCCTCGCCCCACTTTCGCGCATCTCTGGTCAATAAGTAGCTGCCACTCAGGAGGGCCATACGCTTGAGGTCCTCCACCAGCTTGTCCTTTTGCGCGGCGTAGTCGGCTTCGAGGATCATCGCGTCGGGGTACGCTACGAGGTGGCGTTTCGTGTCAGCGTAGACGAACATGATGCGAGACGTGAGTCCGCCGCCGATCATGGATTCGGGGAAATGCTGAGTGAGCCATGCTGGCGTGGTACAGCCAAGGAGATTCAGCCAAGGGTTCTTGATTTCGATGTTGCCGCTGACCTTCGTCTTGTGTCCCCACGTTTCGATCTGGCCGTCCCACATGGCGATGAGGACGTCGATCAGTGCGTGGTCTTCCATCTTGAGGAACGTCCCAAGTTCCGGGATGGCACAGGTGACGGGGGACATAGCTTGAAGTTGCTCGACTCCACTTGTGTCAATATACTTGACGTATTCCACGGACTGTTCCATGGTCTGAGTGAGGCTTTGCCATGTCATTGATTGTGGGCCGAAGTGTATTCCATCAACTTTTTCAAGCAGACTAGTGCCAATTCGAATAGTAGTAGATTTATTAGCAACTCCAGGAGGGCCAACAAGGATGATGTAGAAGTTAGGGGTCCACTGGAAATGGCGCATGTCAATCCAAACGCGGCGACGGAGAGCGCCAGCGATGATACCCACCCCCGTCCAAAAATGAAACGCATCAGGAGACTCCGAGGCTGAGGTAAACCTCATGTAGGCTTTGAGCCAGTTGGGATGATTGCGCATTGCGTAGTCCGGTACTAGAGGGGGCGGTTAACATCGTTATTAACTGCCCTATTTAACCGTCTCGCATTCGCCCCAACTGCGGGCGGAGCGCGACAGTCCCCACTGAATAGTGAGCGGGCGATCATACGGAACGGGATACGATAGTCCATCTTTGATTTCTTGTAGCCGATTCGAGTCCGCTTCGCGTACTTGGAACACCAGCGAGTCGTGAACCTGTAACAGCATCTCGACCCACGGACAACGGGCGACTAGCCCGATTCCGCCTCGAAAACTAACTTCCGCGACAGTCGACTGCGGGACCCACGCCAAGGCTTCTGTGAAGCACGAGTCAATTCTATCGAAATAGACTCGTCGGTAGCCGAAACGGTTAGTAACCATCCGGCTGCGTGCGAGATCAGATTCAATTCGCCCATGGAAGTTGGCTTTGATCCCGGGATGTAGACCAAACCACCGTCTTTGGAAGCTTTCAGCTTCACGCACAGTCCATCCGAGGACTTTGGCAAGAGTACGTGCCGATCCGCCGTAGTTCGTGGCGTGGACGGCTTGCTTGACTTCCTTACGGCGTTTGGCCCGAGCCGCATCTCCTCTAGCAAGTCGGGCGTAGGAGTCTCCAAACATGTCTCTGGCGTTTTTGTCGTGGACATCTAGTCCCTCCCGGAAAGCGTTAATGAGATCTTCGTCTTCAGCTTCGTAGGCTACGACCTGTGCGTCGGCACCGGCGAGGTCCACGTCGAACATCACGTAGCCCGGATCGGGAATGAACATCTTACGGATGTTCGGCATGGGGGTGGTGGTGCTCATTGAGGTGGCTCTTTCAACGACGCGAGTGCATCCAAGATTGCTCGCACATGATTGCCGGTAGCGCCGCAATAGCCGACGTAGGCTCCCGGCACGTTGATGTCCCACGACTTGATACACTGCCAGACGGCTTCAAACTCAGGCGTCTGGAGCATTTCGGTTGTTGGGTCGGGCCACTTGTGCGTGCTCATCTAGTCCTCGTCTCCCTTTGGGAGGTTCTGCAAATTAGCACCTCGCCCGAAGGCGTTCTTACTACTCGACCATCGGAACGTTTCAGTCCCCGCCGGATTGAAGGAGCAGCGCATCCTGCGGTCAGGGTCGAGGGGGGCGCGTACAAAATGGGTGATGAATACACCCACCGATCGCAGGTCGCTAAGGAGATCAAACAAAGGACGCCAAATGGGATAACGTTCACGAAGTTCATTGAGCGCCTCCTTCCCTAGCGTTTCGGTTTTGTTTTTCCTATGAATGGGTATCTGGATTCCGAGGAACTCGCCGAACACCCACTTGAGTTGTTTCGAACTGGAGAACCATAAGACGGGTTCTTTCGTTTTGGCCGAACGACCGGGTTCGCCCGCCCACGCTTGAGGAATAATCTTGAGTAGCTCGTTCGCAAGCTCAGTGTATTTCTCCATAAGTTCGAAGCCAATGCGATCCCGCAACTTCGCGTCGATCGCTACGCCACGTTTCATCATGTCGAGAGCCAAGTCACGTTTGCGGCGCATCCAGTCCCACTGGTCTGTTAGTCCGAACTGTCCGATGAGTCCTCGGATTGCGGTGGCGCATTCGAAAGTTCGTACACAATCTTCGGCGTTGTATCGGAAGAGAGTTCCTGGATCTCCGTGACTAAGATCCCATTCTTTGTGGTCGTCTTTCCAATACCTGTGGTAGCGACAAAAGAGACTCGATAAGTAGTCGAGGGCTTTAGGCGTTCCAGGAAAACAGACGTGCCATCCGTACATCGTATCGAAATTGGCATAAGGTGTTACTCCCCAATGGTGTGCGATGTACTGCGTGTCGTAGATGAAGTTCTGGCCTTCAAGGTCCACGTTAGGGTGCGTCAGTAATCGGAGGAGCCGCGAGACGATTTGCGTTTCCTCCGTCGGTGTCCACCACGAGTCCAACAGGTGCGTCGGTGTATCGACGCGCCGCACGAACGGGATGGTCATGGCGAAGCGTGGAGAGTCGGCAATGCCAAGACACGTTATGATGCCGCGGTACGTTTCGATGTCTGCTGCAAGTCGAAGACTCCCCGCGTCCAGAAGTCGCAACCAGTGGTCGAGCCTGGAGACGCACTGATTGTAGCTTGGCGGGGCAAGTAGTATAGGAGGATCGGCAGGCTGCCAGTCACCGGCGAGTGCCATTGGAACACGAGCCCGCAGGTCATGCACTGTGATATATCGTTGGGACCATTCTCGGAGAATGGCGGCGGGGTGAATGATGGGCAACAACGGGATGGGGTCGAAGAGCGTTCCATGGACAAACTCCTTCGTGTATATCATACTGCCGCGCCAGTTCATGATTCCATTGGGGGCTCTGGCGCCGCCACTGTTAGGGACAGGGAAATTACCACTAACGTCCGACAGCGCCCACAACGCATAATTACCTGTCGCGATAATGAGTGATCGGGGGAATGCGCAGATTTGCTGGTATAAGCGCCGCATTTCTTGCAGCACCACGTCATTCGGATATAGACCGCGGACGTTCGACTCTCCATCGAATAGTCTCCAGAACTCGTTGTCCGGCGGGCGGATTGACGCAACGTTAGTGAGTAGACAGTCCTTGCGTTCGATACCGGCTTCGAACAGGATACGCGTCAACTCACTGCCGGAGGCGCCAGCAAAGGGCATCTTGACCAGTGCCTCCTCGCGCCCCCACGCTTCGCCGACGATGACGATGCGAGCGTCGTGGGGTCCGGCCGTGCCGTACCAGAGGTCCACTTCAGGCGAGGGCGGAGAGAGTTTCAGTATCGGCAGAGTCACTGTCTGGTTCCTTGTAAACATTACTCATCGCCGTGGCGAAGAACACGTCGTCGCTCTCGATTCCCAGTCCGGTACGCTTTAATAGTCGTGCCGCCACAAGAGACGAACCAGAACCGCAACAAGGATCGAGTACAAAATCACCGGGTAACGTGCTACATTCAATAAGATAACGGAGGAGGTCGACAGGTTTTTCCGCCGCGTGGATACGTTCAGATCGCGACACACGCGAGTAGTCCAGTATATCGACCGGGCTAGAGATGAGACCTCGTTGACCCTTTGTCGCATAGATGAGAAGTTCATAGGTTCGCCTCGGACCCTTTCCTTGCCACGGTGCCATTCCTTCGGACGCACTCTTCCGCCAGATGACGGGCGTTCGGAACGGCGTCCAGCCGGCGCGCTTGCACATGTCTCGAAGTTCAAAAAACATGTCGATGTCGCAGAACATCCACAGATTCGCCATCGGCTTCGCTACTCTGAAACCTTCGGTGATGATCGTTTGCGCGATTGTGCGGGCGTTTTCGGGGGTATCTTCATAGTTATGGTGATGGACACTTCGCTGTCGGAATCCTCCGCCATCAGCGCCGATGCCGAAAGGAGGGTCCGCAAGGATAAGGTCGGCAGTATCCCTAGAGAGAGTTTGAAGAATCTTGAGGCAGTCTCCATGTCGCAATTCGATGTCAGGGATACCTCCAACGGCGGCGAGTCGGCGTCGTGCGAGTGTGGCATTTATGCGTTCCTCTTCGCCTTTGAGTATAAGGTTATACGCTTCGGTTTCATTCCGAGCCTTTGCGATAGTAGGGTTGTTAAGGTTCTCGGTGATAGCCGTCGCTCGTTGTATTCGTTGAGCCAGCGCATGAGCTGACGTGTTGGTCTCAACCACCTTCTCGTCGATAAGTTGTTGAGCAGTTGCAAGGCGACTCTGAGACGGATTTTCCTCAAGTCGTAGTCGATGTATTTCAGCGAGCGCTTCGGCTTCGTCTTGCCACGGCAGCGCTTCACGGATTTTGTTCTCGTCGAACTCAACCTGTTTAAGGTCGGCCCTTGTGAGATTCTGTTGCAACGTAAGGATCGGAATCTGGCCACGCGGAACTAGCTCCCCATTGTGGTAGAATTGAACGCCCTTTTCGTGTAGCCGCTTCATGACAGTCGTGCGGCGCTCGCCAACAATCAACTGCCAGATGGTTCCGTTCTGGCCGTCGATCTCACGATACGTCGGAGGATGTATGAGACCACGTTGACGTATTGATTCCTCCAGATCAGCGAGGGGCGCAGTCTCTAACCGCTTGCGCTGGCGCGGACCGATTGTGATGAGAGTGATGTCGATGTATTGCGTCACGGTGTTCCCCCAAAAAATGGAGGTGGCATTAGCGCCACCTCCCCACGTAGTTGGTTACGAGATCTTCGCGTAGCGCGTGATGTTCGTGTACTTCTTCTCCGGGTCCTTTTTGTCGCTCGTGGTCTTAATCACGATCCGAACTGGCCCCATGTTGCGAAGCATCGAGGGCGACCACGGAACGCTAGGGTTGTTCTGATTGAGGGCTTGACGGAGTTGGCCGAGGCGGACGTTTTTGTCCATCCCGGTGTCCAGTTTGCCTTCGGCGTTCATGTCGAGCCAATAGGTCTCGCGATGCGTGATCGACTCACGACCGAGTTTGGCCTTGAGCGCATCGTCGTTAATGACGAATGGTACTTCGAGAACGGGCCTATCGCCAGTCTTGGTCGTCACGGTACGAAAGGCAGTCGAATCGAAATCGCCAATCATGGCGGTGTATTCGCCCTCGGGAACGCCGCTGAGGTTCGTTGCCATTGGGGCATCGACCGTCATGTTCATGAAGGCATCGGCGTCGAAAGTTGTATCAGTCATTGTAGTGGTTCCTTGTTGAGTTGCGAGTTACGAGGTTGGTGTAGTCACCAGCGCCTTACGTGCATTATGGCCGTCGACTACTGGCTTGAAGTTGGCCGATAGAATTGCTGCTACCGGCAAGACGCGGTTCTTGAGGTCCGCTGTGGAGTCGAGAGTAGACCAACGAAAGAACGGAGCTTCTGCTGTCCGCCTTGCGTAGACTACCTCGCCAAAGAATCGGGGAATCTTGGGCGCCAACTTGCGTCCCAAGGTACTCGTCATGACGCGCTGGACGCCTGTGATTTCGTCCATTTCCTTTTCGACATGGGCCGTGAGGATGAAGTAACATTTGCGGTCCGAGTTAATTTTCATCAACAATGCTTCGATAAAATTCATTGCGATGTTCCACTCGCCCGGCGCGCCGGTCGGCTTATTGCCCACAGTCAAATACCACGCTATAGTAGAGAGTCCAGATAGAGAATCAATAACAAGAGCGCAGTCGTCGCCCCAATTAGTGAAGCTCCCATAGCTACGTCCATCGCGTTCGCAGCGAAAGTCTTTGAGCGCGGAAAGGAAACGCTGTGCGGGTACTCGTGTCTTATCCTTTCCAATACCTTTGATCTTTGAGATACCCTCGAAGTCCAAACTCCCGATCTTCGATACCATTTCATCTAGCGCCTCCCAACCTTCCGTTGCTGGTAGTACACTCATCCAATGGAGATCCGTCATTGGGAGCTTCAGCTCCCGACAACGGTCGATAAGACTGTCGATGAAGCCGGGCTCCGTCCCGATGACGAACACCTTGATGCCGGACGCTAAGAGCGTCACGATAGAGGAAGTTTTCCCCGAGCCGCTGGCACCTTGAAGGAGTATTGATGGCGGTTGGAGGGTGATGGGAGTCGGTGTGACGGCGTCCATTATGCTGCCACCGGGTCGGATTTGGTTGGGTTCCACCGACGCACTTCCATGTTCTTGAGCCACGGATCGGGGTCATTCGATTGGCAGGCGGTCGAGAAGATGCACGACCCGTAGTCCGTACACGATTCGGCAAAGTTATAGTCGAAGTATCCTTCATGCCACATCGTCGTGATGCGCCATAGGTCGCGACGGAGTTGTTCCAACCAGCGGGCGCGGAGATCGTCGGAGTACGGTTTGATGGCCTCCGCATGTGCGATGGAGTTGATGAGGATACCGACACCACGGACGGCACATGAGTCGGCCTCGATGCCGAGTTGCTTCGCCGCCCACGTGTAGCCTATGAACTGGCCGCGGAGGTCCCATTTCTCAGTCCATCCAGAATAGATTCCAGTACCTTGAGTTTTGTCGTCACACACAATGGGCATACCGAGGTACTCACCAAGCATATCGAAGCGCCCTGCGAACATGAACGGGTCGCCAGTCGTAGGGTGGAGGGGCCAATTAAGTTGGGCTCGAACAGCTTCGTCGTTGATGCCTTCTTCGAATGAGTTGGGGCGTCCATAATATTTGGGAGTCTTGGACGGTCCGATTGCGGGTTCGAGCGGGATGGCGAAGGTGAACTCGAGGGTAGGCTTTCCGTCGACCATGTAGGGTTGGATGTGGTCGGTGTGGGGCGTGTAGGTGGCGAAGTAGGACTCAACGGCGGCCCACACTCGGTCGGGTCGTTTGGTGGTCTTTTTGTGTTCGGGGATAACGAAGTCTCCCCAATAAATCTCAAAGGCTGCGTTGGCTCGGAGAAGAGCGTCAGCCAGCGATCGTCCATTGACGAATACCTCCCTGCGAACAACTTCAAGGCAGTGGGCAAATGCTCCGCCAGCGTGGAGGTCGATACTCAGTCCGGGCGGGCGGAGTCCGAGGATGAACTCATTATAGAACTTCCTCGGACAGCTTCGGAAGCAGGAAATCATCGTCGAGTCGATATATGTTGGGAGTATCGGTGTGAGCGTTGTCATGTTGCGTGTTTCCGCGTTGGTGGTTAGCGACGGTACTCGTCGCATCTGTGGACGATTTGCATTGCGATGTCGGCTGGCTGTTGTGCAGCGATACGACAGTGTTGGTCACGTAGCGAATCGCCGAAGGCGGTGGGGAGCGGAGATAGATGTGCGGTCGCGCTCCGCTCCCCGGAGTTAGCCGGAGGAGTCACCCGACTAACCCCAGAGGTGTCGGTGGGACTAGAGGCACCGACACCCCATTGGTGTATCTTCTGGCCGACGAACACCACGGCAAGAGCCGTGGCGAACAATAGTGCCGCCCCCGGTAGTGGCGTGGTGGCGACTAGCCATTGGTTGTCCACCATTAGTGACGCCGATACGAGTTGGGCGTAGCCACCGGAGTATCCCACGGACATATAGGCGCTCCAATGTAGCGTTGAGTCGCCCGGCGCGATGGCGATGTAGCCCGTTCCGGACGGACCATATCCACACGGATGAGC
>Ga0137436_1000050_pt1 | contig 39682 bp, 33 predicted proteins | sample EasRivERMGT119_2_FD_102328 | JGI IMG/M metagenome (GOLD analysis project Ga0137436, IMG submission 102328) | Soil microbial communities from meander-bound floodplain in the East River, Colorado, USA - East River MetaG ERMGT119_2 | ecosystem: Environmental > Terrestrial > Soil > Floodplain ...
CCCGCGGAGCCCGACCCTTTGCGCGATGCGCTCGATTCCGTCAATCCGGACGAACTTTCGCCGCGCGAGGCGCTGGAACTGCTGTACCGGTTGAAGCGGCTGTGAAGCACCTTACTTCGGCCGTGCTGCTCGCGCTGTCCGCCTGCACGGCGCACATCGCGCCGCCCCTGCCCTCCGGCGGAAGCGGGGCGATCAAGTTCGCGCTGATCGGCGACGCTCCCTACAGCGCAGCCGAAGCGGCGGCGCTCGACGCGATGATCGAGCAGATGAACCAGGAGGATCTCGCCTTCGTCATCCATGTCGGCGACATCACCGGCGGCCGGGGGCCCTGCACCGACGAATGGTTCGAGGCGAGGAAACGCCAGTTCGAGAAATTCAGGCACCCGTTCGTGATCGTTCCCGGCGACAACGATTGGGTGGATTGCCACAGGACAGGCTTCGATCCGATGGAACGACTGAGCAAGTTTCGCGAACTTTTCGAATCCGGAAATACGAGCCTGGCCAGCCGCGATCTGCGGCTCGAGCGGCAGTCGGGCCGCCACGAAGAATACCGCGAGCACATGCGCTGGATCGCGGGCGGCGTGCTCTTCGTCGGCGTCAACGTGCAAGGCAGCAACAACAACCTCGGCAGGACGCCCGCGATGGACGCCGAGCATCGCTCGCGCATGGCCGCGGTGTTCGCATGGCTGGAGGACGGCGTTCAGCTCGCAGAAAAGCGCCGCCTCTCGGGAATGCTCATCTTCACGCAGGGCGACCCCGAATTCGAGGGAGGGCCGCGGCGCAAGGGACCGGACGGATTCGCCGGCTTTCGCAACGCCCTGCGCGATCTCGCGCTCAGGTTCGGCAAGCCGGTCCTGTTCGTGAACGGCCATACGCACTTCTACAAGCTGGACCAGCCGATAGCAGATCCGGCGACGGGCCGGCCCTTGCAGAACTTCACCCGGGTGGTCGTGTTCGGTTCGCCGCAGACGCGCTGGATCCGGGCGGGAATCGACCCGGCCTCGCCGCAGTTGTTCCAGGTGAGCCCGGTGCCGCAGCCCGCGCCGGGGCGGTAGCCGCGGCGCGGACTTTGCTCAGCTATGGTCGTGCTCGCCTGAGCTGCGGTCCTGCGTTCCCGAACTCTGGCCGTGCATTTCGCCACGGTGTCCGCCGTGGCGTCCGCCGTGGTGGCGGCCCATGCGGTCCATGCCGTCGCGGATCGCCACCCTTACCTGCTCCTTCTGATTGGCGTCGAGCGCGTCGTACACCGCGAACCAGGCCGCGCGCGCCTGCTTGCGGATCGCGTCCATCTGAGCGTGCATCTGGGCGCCCAGCTGGTCGCGCAGTTGCGCGAATTGCTTCAGGTCGGCGCCGGGCTTGTCGATCTCGGCGCGCAGCTTGGCGCGCGTTTCTTCGCCCTGCGCTCGCATCGAGCGGTGAGCGTCGCGCTGCGCGGCCTGCGCCTGCTTCCACAGCTCTTCCTGCTGCGCACTGAGGTTCAGCTCCTTGTGCAGCCGCTCGAACCCGCGCATCGGCCCCATTCCCTCCGGGCCCTTGCCGCCGGGCATCTGCGCCCAGCTCGCGGTTGCTCCCAGCAGGCCGGCCGCAAACAGCGCGGCGGTCAATTTCTTTCCATGATTTTCAAACACGTCTCTCTCCTTCGAATAAGTTTGAGGAAACTACGCGAGCATTCTCGCGCGAAGTCGTTTCCAGACTGTTTCCGCAAGCGGAGATTCGTTGCAAATTGTATCCGGCTCCCTCGTCAGCGGGACGGGTGCGTCATAGCCTGCGGTGACCTATCCGGCGTTCACCCTCATGCCGATCGTCTGAAAGGCACGCAGAACGCCATCGGCCTCCGCCGAGCTGGGCGTCTCGCCTCCATAGCGCGCCGCGTTGAATGCCCGCGCGATCCGACGCAGCTCGGCATGCAGCTCCACGTAGGCTCTTTCCACACGGTCCAGATATTCCTCGACGGTCTCGCCTTCCAGTCTGCCGAGCCTCCTCGCGCCCGCCACCCGCTCCAACTGCCGGAATGCGGCGAGCGGAATCTTCGCCCGCGGCGTGGCGAACAGGACGATCCGTGCCCACAGCCATAGCAGGCGCACGCGCCCGCGATAGGCGAGCGCGCCGGTTGCCGAAATCGCCGCGAGCCCTGCAGCCAGCGCAAGGGAGTGCGCGCCGACCCAGCCGGCCACAGCGTCGAACCATGACCGCAACTGAAACACCAGGGCGTGCCAGGCCTCCGCGAGCTGGCGGAACAGCGCGGCGACCGATGCGGTGAGACTGATCTTGCCCTGCAACGCTTCCTGCAGCGACAAGCCTTCGGTGTAAGTCTTCAGATCGAACAAGGTGGTTCCGGTTTGTTGCTCCCGCTGCGGAACCGGATAGGCGGCGGTGGGCTCGAACGTCATCCAGCCGGTTCCGTCGACATACCCTTCGACCCACGCATGGCCGTCGAACGCGCGAACCTCGTAGAACCCGGTCACCGGGTTGAAGTTCTGCGCGAGGTAGCCGTGCACCACGCGCGACGGTATGGCGATCGCGCGCAGCATGACAGCCATGGCGCTTGCGAAGAACTCACAGTGGCCGCGCCGGGTGTCGAAAAGGAAAGCTTCCAGCGGCGTCACGCCCTGCGAAGTAAACACGGTCTCGAAGCTGTAGGCATAGGCGCTGCGCAAATGCGTCTCCAGCGCAACGGCCTTGCCAAGAGGCGAGGTTGCGCTCGCGCTGACCCGCTCGGCGAGTTCGCCGATGCGGGATGAGAATCCTTCCGGAAGCTGCAGGTACGGCGAACGGTCTCCAGGAACATCGCGGGCGACGGGCCGGGGCTGGTCTTCCGGCAGCAGCGAGCTTGCGCCGTAGTGAAATCCCGGCTCGACGGGCGCGGGCAGAAACACCGCGCCGTCGCGCGCCGCGGCGATCACGCTTGCCGGAGCGGCGAGCGTGACGGCATGCGCTGAGAGCGGCAGTACGCTCCCTGGCAGAGAAACGACGTGCGCCAGATACTCGACCCTGACGCCCTCGCCCGAAGCTGAGAGCCTGAACTTGCCATCGTCCTGCGGCAGCAGCTTGCGCGTCCCGGTGTCGCTTCGGCTCCAGCGGTCGTTCTCGAATCGGTCGAAGCTTCGTCCGCGCAGATAGAGCGGGCGGTCCGACTGCACATACATCACGATCGCGTTCGGGTCCACGCCCGGTGCGCGCTGATTGCTTCGGGTAATGTCCAGAGGCTCATCGGCCTTCGATTCTTGTTTGGCGGGCCGCGATCCCCTGCCCGACTTCGAACCGGGGCCCCGTTGCGGAACGGTCCCGGTGCGCGCCTCGCGCTCCCAATCTTCGCGGGAATACTTGTCTCCGCCACCCGTCGGGACCGCGGCGAAATGGATCGGGTCGGGACGGGGCACGAGCAGGTACCAGGACAAGGCGACCAGGAACACGCCGACTGAAAGCGCGGCAAGATGGCCGAGCGGAAACGACTTGACGTCGCCGCCGGGAGCGGGCGCTTCGGCTGGAAGCTCGCGTTCCAGCCCGGCTTGCTGGTGGCAATAGACGAGCACGGCGAGCGCGCTCAAGCCATACGCGGCAAGGAGCACGACGAACGCGCTGCTGCGGGCTTCGGAAGCGCCGAAGACGACGAGGGCGAGGCTGATGCACAGCGCGAAATAAGCGTCCCGGCGCGTCGTCAGGGCCGGATTTCTGGCCGCCTGCAGCCACAACAGCAAGCTCAGCATGGCCTGGAGAATGCCGTCCAGGAACAGCTGAAGCACGCACACGCTCATCCCGATCAGTGCAATGCCGTCCACCAGGGTCTTGGGCGGCGCACCCTCCCGCGTGCGCGCGTACCAGAGACCGCCGCCCTGCACCACCGCCCAGAAGAAGATGCCGAGCATGGCCTGCGGCGCGTCCCCAGACACGACCGCGCGCGCGGCCGCCGAAAGAGTCAAGGCGATCCACAGGCCGACGTAAAGGCCGGTGATGCGAATCGGCTGCATCATCATCGAAACAGCGCCGCCAGGTCGGTGTCGCGCGAAATCGCAAAACCGTCGGCGAGCTTTCCCGGGACGCGCAGGCGGCGCCCAGACAGATCGGTGTCGGAAAAACTTCCAGTGTCGAAGCGAAACCAAAGCGCGGGGCGGCGCAAGAATGCCGGGGCCGCCGGGCGTGCATGGCCATGCTGGAACAATATCCATTGCTGCCCGCGGCGGTAGTGCGGCGCGAGCGCCGCGAGCACGGACGGGTAGTCTGCCGGACAGTTCGCCTGCACGCCCGCAAGCGCCGCCATGACCGCCTGCAGGTGCGCGCCGCCGGCGGCGGGCGGGAGCATCAGCACCGGTCCGTCCTCGCGCAATCCGCCCGCAATTCCGCAGCGCAAGCCGGAACGGATGAGATGCGCGGCGATGCTCGCCGTGATTTCCACGGCTCGCTCGAACGAGTGGTCCTCGCCCTGCCCGGCGTGGTTCCCGGGATCGAGATCGAGAACGATCCAGGTCTCGCTGGTGGCGATGGCGTCGAACTGCTTGACGATCAGCCGCCCGTGCCGCGCCGAGCTGCGCCAGTGAATATGACGCGGATTGTCGCCGCTGCGGTAATCCCGGGTCTCGCGAAACAATTCCTGTCCGACGGAAGGCGCCGGCCGCTCCAGCTCTCCGCTCGTGCGATGCGAGGCCGTGGGCAAGTCGAAGCGGGACACCGGATAAGTGCGCGGATAGACCGTGATCGCGGCGGGCTCAACCGCCCAGCTCCGCTTCATGTTCACCAAGCCAAACGGATACGCACAGGCCACGACCACGTCACTCATGCGGAAAACACCGCGGCGTTCGCACAGCACGCGGTGGCTGCGTTGTGTGTCCCGGCCGCAGACGGTGAGGAACAGGTGTTGCGCGGGCGCGAAGGGGTACGGGGACCTCATTTGCAGCAGGTGACGGCTATAGGGGCGCGCGCGCGGGATGACCGATGCGGTCGCGTAAATCCAGTCGCCGACCGACGCCTCACCGGGCAGCGCGAAGCGGACGCTTGCGTCGCGCAGCATCCAGCGCGCTCCGGCAACCGAAACAAGGACCGCGCCGACCAGCACGGCGAACAGCGCATAGACCAGGGCGATTCCGCGGTTCCACGCGACGGCAAAAGTAGCCGCGCCCAGGAAAGCAAAGACCAGGGGCAGCGACAAATAGCGATCCAGCCGCGCCAGGCCTGCGACCGGCGATTCCAGGCCCGTTGCCTCCGGCTGGCCAACCGGCATGGCTTCAGGCAGGGACCCGGACCGACGCCAGCAATTCGCCGACGATGGCTTCGGCGGTCTGCGCGGAGCTCGCGCCCGAGCGCGGAATGATCCGGTGCGACAGCACCTGCGGCGCCACTTTCTTGACGTGCTGGGGCGTAATGAAGTCTCCGCCCAGTATCAGGGCGAATGCCTGCGCCGCGCGCAGCAGCCCCAGGGTGGCGCGCGGGCTCGCGCCGAGCGCAAGCCCCGGATGGTTGCGCGTCGCCTGCACCAGGGAGAGCGCATAGCCGGCCACGTCATCGGAGACGCGCACGTCTTCCACGGCGCGCTGCAGAGCCGCCAGTTCCTCCAGGCCGATCACCGGCTCCAGCTTGTCGAGCGGATGACCGTGCTCCTGCGACCGGATCATCTTCATCTCGGCCCCGGTATCGGGATACCCGAGCCGGATGCGCATGAAGAAACGGTCGAGCTGCGCTTCCGGCAAAGGATAGGTGCCCTGAAATTCGAGGGGGTTCTGCGTCGCGATGACCATGAACACGGGCGGCAGCCGGTGCGTGCGCCCGTCGACCGTCACCTGCTGCTCGGCCATGCTTTCCAGGAGAGCACTTTGCGCGCGCGGCGGCGCGCGATTGATCTCGTCGGCCAGCAGCACGTTGGCGAACACCGGTCCGGGAACGAACTCGAAGCTGTGAGTGCGCTGGTCGAATATCGACACGCCGGTCACGTCGCTGGGCAGCAGGTCGGGCGTGCATTGCAGCCGCTTGAATTCGCCCTTGATCGATTGCGCGAGGCTTCGGGCGAGAACGGTCTTGCCGATTCCGGGCACGTCCTCGATCAGCAGATGGCCGCGTCCCAGCAACGTGACCAGGGAGAGCATGAGCGCCTCGCCTTTGCCGAAGACGACCCGCGCGAGGTTCTGGGACAGGTCGTGGAGCGCTTTCCTCGTGTCGATCATGTTTCGCTCACAGCTGCGCGCTCGAGCCTGATTGTCCGGAAACAGGCTTCAGCGCAGGCGCGATATCAATGCAGATCGAGCGCGTGGCCCTTGAGGGCCTCGATCGGGACGTACTTGAGGACGTTCTCGTGGGTGGATTCGAGGACCACCTGCGGCGCCATGCCGGCCTTGTAGGCTTCGACCCAGCGCAGCACGTGAAGGCACCAGCGGGCGCCGGGCTCAAGGCCCTTGAAGCGCATCTCCGGGCGCGGCGTGGAGAGATCGTTGCCGCGCGAACGGGAGAAATCGAGAAACTCCCGGGTGGTCTTGATGCAGACCAGGTGCGCGACCCCATCCGCGTCGTGCGTCGCGCAGCAGCCGTCGCGGAAGAATCCGGTGAGAGGATCGTAGCTGCAGGCAAGCAGCGGCCCGCCGAGGACGTTTTTTTCCTTGGAGAGGACGGAACTCATGGGAGAGATTCTATCCGGAAAACCGGACTTGAGAGCACGCGACAGGTGATGGGTACCCCAGCTCACACCGAACGTGATGTCGCCGCAGCGATGTAGTGCTTGACCTTCCCGACGTCGGCATCCATCACTTCGACACGTTGCGGCAATTTTTCCAGGTTTTCGAATCCGGCCGGCCGCGAAGGCTCCCGCCCGAGTGCTTCGCGGATGGTTTCGGCGAATTTCGCGGGCTGAGCGGTTTCCATGCAGACGAGCGGAACGTCCCGTTCTCGGTGCTCCAATCCGACCTTGATGCCGTCGGCGGTGTGCGGGTCGATCATGACGCCGTAGTCCTTCCACACGCGGCGAATCGTCGCAACGCGGTCGGCGTGCGTGCTCGATCCTGAAATGAATCCGGTCTCCGCGACATGTCGGAAGTACTCCGTGCCGGAAAGATCGAGGACACCGTCGCGATCGAGCTTTTCCCACAGGCCGCGCAGCTTCGCACCGTCGCGCCCGACGAGGTCGTAGGCGTAGCGTTCGAAGTTCGACGACTTCGAGATGTCCATCGAAGGGCTGCTGGTGGCCTTCACCTCGGCGGCCTTGCGCACGCGATAGCACCCGGTGCGGAAAAATTCGTCGAGCACGTCGTTCTCGTTGGTCGCGACGATGAGCTTCGCGATCGGCAGGCCCATTTGTCGCGCGACGTGCCCGGCGTAGACGTTGCCGAAATTGCCGGTGGGAACGGCGAAAGACACCGGCTCGACGTTGGCGCTCGACACGGCGAAATACGCCTTGAAGTAATACACGATTTGCGCCGCGACGCGCGCCCAGTTGATCGAGTTGACCGCGCCGATGCGGTGCCTTGCCTTGAACGCAAAATCGCCCGAGATCGCCTTGACGATGTCCTGGCAGTCGTCGAACACGCCGCGGATGGCGATGTTGAAGATGTTGGCGTCCTGCAGCGAATACATCTGCGCCGCCTGGAACGCGCTCATGCGGCCCTGCGGCGAGAGCATGAAGACCTGCACGTTCTTCTTGCCGCGCAGCGCGTACTCGGCCGACGAACCGGTGTCCCCGGAGGTGGCGCCGACGACGTTGACCCGCCTGCCGCGCTTGTCCAGCAAGTACTCGAACAGGTTGCCGATGAGCTGCAGCGCGATGTCCTTGAAGGCGAGCGAAGGCCCGTTGGAGAGGCCGAGGAGATAGAGGCCTTGCTCGAGCTTTTTCACCGGCGTGATGTCCTCGCTGCCGAAGATCTTTTTCGTGTAAGTCGCATCGACGAGCCGCTTCAGGTCGCCCGAGGGAATGTCGCCGGCGAATTTCGACAGGATCGCGAAGGCGAGCTCCGCGTAGCTCATGCCGCGCATCGCGGAAAGCTCGGCGGGGCCGAGTTTCGGAAATTCCTCCGGCAGGTAGAGCCCCCCGTCCGGCGCGAGGCCCTCGAGCAGGATCTCGGTGAACGGCTGCGGCTTCGCCCCGCCGCGTGTGCTGACGTAGAGCATGCGATTCAGGAATCGGGATTCAGCCGCGCCTCTGAATCCCGATCACTGCAGTTCTTCCAGTCGAATCCTCGTCACCTTGCCCGTCACCACCGGCAGCTTTTCGATCTTGCCGATCGCGGTGTTGATGCTCTTCTCGCGCGTCTGGTGGGTGAGCATGATGATATCGACCTGCTTCTCGCCCTCCGCCGGCTCGCGCTGGATCATGGCATCGATCGAAATCGAGGCGTCGGCGAGGATACGGGTGATGTCCGCGAGAACGCCGGGGCGGTCGTGCACGCGCATCCTCAGGTAATACGAGGTCACGACCTCGTCCATCGGCAGGACCTTGAGGCTGGACATGCGATCGGGCTGGAACGCGAGATGCGGCACGCGGTGCTCGGGGTCGGCGGTGTGCAGGCGCGTGACGTCCACGAGATCGGCCACCACCGCGCTTCCCGTGGGCTCGGCGCCGGCGCCCGCGCCGTAATACATCGTCGGGCCCACCGCGTCGCCCTTTACCAATACTGCATTCATGACGCCCTCGACGTTGGCGATCAGGCGTTTCGCCGGGATCAGCGTCGGGTGCACGCGCAGCTCGATGCCCTTTTCCGTCTGCTTGGTGATCCCCAGCAGCTTGATGCGGTAGCCGAGCTGCTCGGCGTAGCGGATGTCCTCTTGCGTGAGCCTGGCGATACCTTCCGTGTAGCACTTGTCGAACTGCATCGGGATGCCGAAGGCGATCGCCGCCATGATGGTGAGCTTGTGCGCGGCGTCCACGCCCTCGATGTCGAAAGCGGGATCGGCCTCGGCGTAGCCGAGTTTTTGCGCTTCCTTCAGCACGGCGGCGAAAGGAAGGCCCTTGTCGCGCATCTCCGAGAGAATGAAGTTGGAGGTGCCGTTGATGATCCCCGCGATCCATTCGATGCGGTTCGCGGTGAGGCCCTCGCGCAGGGCCTTGATGATGGGAATGCCGCCCGCGACGGCGCCCTCGAACGCCACCATCACGCCTTTTTTCTGCGCGGCTTCGAAAATCTCGTTGCCGTGGGTGGCGAGCAGCGCCTTGTTGGCGGTGACGACGTGCTTGCCGCTCTCGATCGCGGCGAGGACGAGAACTTTCGCGACCGTGGTGCCGCCGATCAGCTCGATCACGATGTCGACTTCGGGATCGCGCACCACTTCGAACGCGTCCGCGGTGACGCGCGCCTTGCCGCCGGTGAGCTTCTTCGCCTTCGCCGTTTCCTTGTCGGCGACGACGCTGATGCGGATATCGCGGCCGGCGCGGCGCGAGATCTCCTCCCGGTTGCGCGCGAGCACCGCCCAGGTGCCCCCGCCCACCGTGCCGATGCCCAGCAGCCCCACGTTGATCGGTTTCATTCGAGCGGCTTCCTGAAGTGAAACGAGCTCACCACCATCCCTTCGCGAAAATAGAACTTGTGCGCCTGCGCCCGCTGGGTGCCGGAGTCGAGCGTGGTCGCTTCGCAGCGCGCCGCCCGCGCCACGCTCTGCAGATGCTCCATCAGCGCATGACCGACACCCTTGGAGCGCAGTTTCTCGTCGGTCACGAGATCATCGACGTAAAGGTGAAGTCCCTCGAAGGTGTTCTCGTTGATGCGGTACACGGCGACGCCGCGCACGGCCTCTCCTTCGGTCGCGACGCACATGCGCGCGCCGCCGGCGAAAACGCGCTTCATCTTGCCCTCGTAATCGGCGGGCAGCGCGGTCCGAAGCTGGCGATGCACGCTTTCCGCCCGCTTGAGCCACGCCGGCTCGATGAGCCTGCCGGAAGCGTCGGTGATAGGGACGATATTCATGACTTGAGCAGCCCGTCCTTCCTGAACATGTCCTTGATGCCCCGGACCGCCTGCCTGGTGCGGGCCTCGTTCTCGATCAGGGCGATGCGCACGTGATCGTCGCCGTAGTCGCCGAAACCGATCCCCGGCGACACCGCAACTTTCGCATCCTTCAATATCTTCTTGGCGAATTCGAGCGAGCCGAGCTTCGCGTAGGCTTCGGGGATCTTCGCCCAAAGGTACATCGAGGCCTTCGGGTTCTCGACCCTCCAGCCCGCCTCGTGCAGGCCGGGCACCATCACGTCGCGGCGCCTCTGGTATTTCATGCGGTGCTCTTCGACGCATTCCTGCGGGCCTTCCAGCGCCACGATCGAGGCCACCTGGATCGGCGTGAAGGTGCCGTAATCGTGATAGCTCTTGATGCGCGCGAGCGCGTTGACGAGGTCCTTGTTCCCGACCATGAAGCCGATGCGCCAGCCCGCCATGTTGTAGCTCTTCGACATGGTGAAGAATTCCACGGCGATGTCGCGCGCGCCGCTCACCTGCATGATCGAAGGCGCCTTCCAGCCGTCGAAGGTGATGTCGGCATAGGCGAGATCGTGCACGACGAGGATGTCGTGGGACCTGGCGAGCGCGATCACGCGCTCGAAGAAATCCAGCTCCACGCATTTCGCCGTCGGATTCGACGGAAAGCCGATCACCAGCATCTTGGGCTTGGGAATCAGCTCGCCGATCGCGCGCTCGAGCTCCTCGATGAAATCCACCCCGGAGGTCATGCGCACCGAGCGGATGTCGGCGCCGGCGATGATCGCGCCGTAGATGTGGATCGGATAGCTCGGGTTGGGAACGAGCACCGTGTCGCCGCGGTCGAGCGTGGCGAGCATGAGGTGCGCGAGGCCCTCTTTGGATCCGATGGTGACGATCGCTTCCGAATCCGGGTCGAACGCCACGCCGTAGCGGCGCTGGTACCAGCCGCAGATCGCCCGGCGCAGGCGCGGAATTCCCTTCGATACCGAGTAGCCGTGCGTGTCGGGGCGTTGAGCAGCCTCGACGAGCTTCGCCACGATGTGCTTGGGCGTGGGCCCGTCGGGGTTGCCCATGCTCATGTCGATAATGTCGTCGCCGGCGCGCCGCGCCGCCATCTTCAACTCGTTGGTGATGTTGAAGACGTAGGGAGGAAGACGCTCGATTCGGGCAAACTTTCTCATATCGCGCGGGATTTTCCGAGAGTACGGGCGGGGCTTGCGAGCCGCGCTACGCTGCGCTGCAGAAAGTTATAATGTTACCGGACACTTACGGCACCGGCAAACTTGAAACTGCATCTTGAGTCCGCGACCGCCAAAAACGCCATCACCGGCTACGGTGAGGGGTACGTGATGGTCAACCGGCAGCGCTTCGAGCGAAGCCTCGTGGTGCTGCCCGAGCGCATCATCTCAGACTGGCCGGCGACGAGCTTCGAAGCGCTCGCGCCCGAGCACCTTGCGGCGCTCGCCGGTCTGGACCTGGAAATCATTCTGCTCGGCACCGGAGCCCGGCTGCGCTTTCCCCGCCCGGAGATCATGCAATCCCTGATGCGGTCCGGAGTCGGCGTGGAGGTCATGGACGTGCAGGCCGCCTGCCGCACCTACAACATTCTCCTCGCCGAAGAGCGCAGGGTCGCCGCGGCCCTGCTGATCGGGTGACATCAACGCTTTCCAGGCGCGGGCTGTGGATCCTGGTTGCCGTCTTTGCGGCCGGCTGGTTCTGCAATCTCGGTTATCGGCACCTGGTCAAGCCCGACGAAGGCCGCTACGCGGAAATTCCGCGCGAGATGGTCGCAACCGGCGACTGGCTCACGCCGCGCCTGAACGGTTACAAGTACTTCGAGAAGCCGGTCCTGCAGTATTGGATCACCGCGGCCGCCTTCACCGCGTTCGGCCAGAATGAATGGGCGGCGCGCCTGTGGCCGGGCCTGAGCGGATTTTTAGGCGTGCTGCTGGTGTTCTGGGCGGGCACGCGCCTGTTCGCCCCGCCGGCCGGACTGTGCGGCGCGGCGGTGGCCGCGAGTTGCGCCCTCTACGTCGCTGTCGGCCATATCCTGACGCTGGACATGGCCATGACTTTTTTCATGTCGGCGTCGGTATTCGCGTTTGCCGTCGCGCAACAGGACTCCGGGGAGAGCGAGCGACGCCGCTGGATGCTCGCCGCCTGGGCGGCCGCGGCGCTCGCCGTCATGACCAAAGGACTCGTCGGGATCGTGCTTCCCGCGGGCGCAGTCGCGGCCTACGTCCTGCTTCACCGCGACTGGAGGCTGCTCTCGCGGCTGCACCTCATCCAGGGCGGGCTGTTGTTCCTGGCGATTGCCGCGCCCTGGTTCATCCTGGTTTCGCTCGCCAATCCGGAGTTCTTCCGCTTTTTCTTCATTCAGGAGCATTTCGAACGTTTTCTCACCCGGGAACACGATCGCTACCAGCCTGCCTGGTTCTTCATCCCGGTGCTGCTCGGCGGAGTCCTGCCCTGGATCGTCAGTCTTTTTCCCGCGCTGGGGCGCGCGTGGACCCGCGCCGCCGCGGCGAGCTTCCACCCGCAACGGTTCCTGCTGCTCTGGTGCGCCGTGGTGCTGCTGTTCTTCTCCGCTTCGAGTTCCAAGCTCATCCCCTACATCCTGCCGCTCTTTCCGGCGCTTTCGCTTCTCATCGGAAACTATCTTTGTTCCGCGCACCGCCGCGTCGTCCTGGCGCAGGCCGGGGTCGCCTCGCTGCTGGGAATTGCGGTGGCGCTCGCCTCGCCGCAGGCGATGCGCTTCGCCTCGGAACGCCTGCCGCCCTCCCTCGTGGAGGGCTATGTCCCCTGGCTCGCCGCTGCCGGCCTGTCCCTTGCCGCCGCCGGGATCGTTTCTGCGGGGTTCATGCTGCGCGGGGGGCGCCTGCCCGCGATCGTTTCCCTCGCGTTCGGAGGTCTGTTGTTTGCCCAGACCGCGCTGTCGGGCCACGAGAGGTTCGCGCCCGCTCTTTCCGCGTATCATATCGTGCACAAGATCCGGGACCAGCTGAAACCGGATGTGCCCTTCTACGTGGTGAACACCTTCGATCACACCTTGCTGTTCTACCTGGCCCGAACCGTGACGATGGTCGCCAACAAGGACGAATTGGCCCAGCCGATCGGGTGGGAGCCGCGGAACTACTTGCCGGACACTGCGGCGTTCGCGCGCGCCTGGCAAAGCGATCCCGAGGCGTTCGCCCTGTTCAACGCGAGGGACCTCGCCGGCTTCCTCGAGGCCCATCCGGTTCCCATGCAAATCGTCGCGCGCGATGTCCGCCGCGTGATCGTGAAAAAACCGTGAACGCGGCGAGCTGGGCCCTCATCCTCACGGGCGTGCTGCTCAACGCCGCGGCGCAGCTGCTGCTCAAGGCCGGCACCAACGTGGTGGGGCAATTCGAGTACAGCGCGCAGAACATCGTCCCCATCGGCATGAGGCTCGCGTTCGAGCCGCACATCGCGGGCGGCCTGGCGTGCTACGTCGTGAGCGTCGTGGCCTGGATCCTGGGCCTGTCGCGCGTCGAGGTCTCGATCGCCTACCCCATGCTCTCGATCGGATACGTGCTGAACGCGCTCGCAGCCTGGTACCTGTTCGGCGAATCCCTCACGGCGCAAAAGCTGACCGGCATCGCCTTCATCGTCGCCGGCGTGTTCCTTGTCGCCCGCAGTTGAATCCGTGGCCGGCGAATCTTTCCTGCCCTTTACCCGGCCGATGATCGACGAGGACACCATCGCCGGAGTCGCCGAGGTGCTGCGCTCGGGCTGGATCACCTCCGGGCCCCGGGTCAAGGAATTCGAAGCGGAGCTGTCGCGCGCCTGCGGCGGCCGCCCCGTGCGCGCGCTCAATTCGGGCACCGCCGCGCTCGAGATCGGGCTGCGGCTGGCCGGTGTCGGTCCCGGCGACGAAGTCATCACCACACCGCTCTCCTGGGTCGCCACGAGCAACGTGGTGCTGCAGCTCGGCGCGCGACCGGCGTTCGTGGACGTCGATCCGAAGACCCGCAATATCGACCTCGAACGCCTCTCACCCGCAATCACCAAAAAAACGAAAGCGATCCTGCCTGTCTACCTCGCGGGCCTGCCGGTCGACCTGGACAGGCTGTACGCCGTTGCCGGCAAGCACCGCCTGCGCGTGGTCGAGGATGCCGCGCAGGCCTTCGGTTCGAGCTGGAAGGGCACGCGCATCGGCGCCCGCGGGGACCTGATCGCCTTCAGCTTCCACGCGAACAAGAACATCACGACCGCCGAGGGAGGCGCGATCGTGCTCCCGGGAGAAAGCGACATCGCGCTCGCCGAGAAGCTGCGGCTGCAGGGCGTGACGCGCTTCGACGAGGACGGCATGGACGTGGACGTCGCCGGGGGAAAGTTCAACCTCACCGACGTCGCCGCGCGCATCGGCCTCGGACAGCTCAAGCGCCTTGCGGAGTTCACCGGCAAGCGGCGCGAGCTGGCCCGATGCTACTTCGAGTTGTTCGATCGCAGCTCGAAATGCGAGCTTCCGGTCGCCGATTTCGAAAACTGCAACTGGCACATGTTCCAGGTGGTGCTGCCCGAGCGCGTCGCGCGGGGCGATTTCATCGCAAAAATGCGCGCTCGCTCGATCGGCGTCGGCGTGCACTACCCCGCCATTCACCTTTTTTCGCTGTACCGCTCGCTCGGCTGGCGCGAAGGCCAGTTTCCCCACGCCGAGCGCATCGGCAGGGGGATCGTCACCCTTCCGCTCTTTCCGGAGATGGGGCGGGCCGACGTCGAGCGCGTCTGCGAGGCCGTCTCGCTCACGCTCAGGAAGGACATGCCGTGAACCCGCGAGTCTCGGTCGTGGTACCGGTCTACAACGAGGAAGCGGTGCTCCCGGCGCTGTTCGCCCGGCTGTATCCGGCGCTGGACGCGCTCGGCGCGAGCTACGAAGTCATTTTCGTCAACGACGGCAGCCGGGACGGCTCGCCCGCGCTCCTGCGCGCCCAGTTCGAGCTCCGCCCCGATGTGACCCGCGTGATCCTGTTCAACGGCAACTTCGGGCAGCACCTTGCCATCATGGCGGGATTCGAGGCGAGTCGCGGCGCGCGCGTGGTCACGCTCGACGCCGACCTTCAGAACCCTCCGGAGGAAATCGCGAAGCTCCTCGCCAAGATGGACGAGGGCTACGATTACGTCGGAACCGTGCGCCGCATGCGGCAGGACACCGTGTTCCGGCGCAGCGCGTCCCGGATGATGAACGCCGTTCGCGAGCGCATCACCCGCATCCGCATGACCGATCAGGGGTGCATGCTGCGTGCCTACAGCCGCCGGATCATCGACGCGGTGAACGGCTGCCGGGAGCTGAATACCTTCATTCCCGCGCTCGCCTATACCTTCGCCGAGCACCCCACGGAGATCGAGGTGGCGCACGAGGAACGCGCTGCGGGAGAATCGAAATACTCCCTTTACAGCCTGGTGCGGCTCAACTTCGACCTTGTCACCGGATTCTCGGTATTGCCTCTGCAGCTGTTCTCGCTGTCGGGAATCGTGATTGCGCTGTTGTCGCTCGCGTTCGTGATCGTCCTCGCCGTACGGCGGCTGGTTGTCGGACCCGAGGCAGAGGGCGTATTTACCCTGTTCGGCATCGCATTCTTCCTGATCGGCATCACCTTGTTCGGCATCGGCCTCCTGGGCGAATACGTGGGCCGCATCTACGAGCAGGTGCGGCAGCGGCCGCGCTACCTGGTGCAGGCCGTCCTGGAACGCAAGGACGCTGTTTCGGAACCGCCGAAACAGCGTCAGATATCGTAACCGGTTCAGAGAGTGACGAGCGCGGTTGTCTTCGCCTATCACGACGTCGGTTGCCGCTGCCTCGGAGTCCTTCTCGACGAGCGGACCGAGGTGCCCCTCGTGATCACGCACCGGGACAGGCCCGAAGAGAGAATATGGTTCGCGAGCGTCGCCGAACTCGCGCGCGGGCGGGCTATCGAGACCCTCATGCCCGATGATCCGAATGCGCCGGAAATCGTCGAGAGAGTCCGCGACCTGCGTCCGGACTTTCTTTTCTCGTTCTACTACCGCCTGATGCTCGGCGCGCGGCTGCTGGCGATTCCCGGGAGGGGTGCATTCAACATGCACGGCTCGCTCCTTCCGAAGTACCGCGGGCGGGTGCCGGTCAACTGGGCGATCATCCACGGAGAGACCGAGACCGGCGCGACCTTGCACGAGATGGTGGAAAAGCCCGATGCCGGACGCATCGTCGACCAGGAAGCCGTACCCATCCTGCCCGACGAGCTGGCCGCCGCCGTGTTCGGAAAAGTCACGGGGGCGGCCGAGCGCGTTCTCAGGCGCAGCCTGCCGAAACTCGTCGACGGCAGCGCGGTCCTTCGCGCGCAGGACCTTTCCCGGGGCGGCTATTTCGGCGGCCGCCGGCCCGAAGACGGGCGCATCGACTGGAGCGCGTCTGCGAAACGGGTGCACGATCTGGTACGCGCGGTCGCGCCGCCCTACCCCGGCGCGTTCACGGAGGCGGAAGGGATGCGGCTGCGGGTGCTGCGGACGCGGCGGTGCGTGGAGAAAAGCGGTGCGCATGCTGCGGCGTTCCTCTACGCGGAAAGCCATCGTTGTTACGCCGCCTGCGCCGACGGAGAGGTTCTGGAGCTCCTCGAGCTGGAACTGGACGGCCGGCCGCTCTCCGCGCAAGAATTCGCCAATCGCATCGGTGATCGCAAGGTCCCGCTGCACTAGGGAGTCACGGTGAAAAGAATCCTCATCCTCGGCGTGAACGGCTTCATCGGCCATCACCTGTCCAAGCGCATCATCGCCAAGACCGACTGGGAGGTCTATGGCATGGACATGCAGACCGACCGCGTCACGGAGCTCCTCGGTCACAAGCGCTTCCGTTTTTTCGAAGGCGACATCACCATCAACCACGAATGGATCGAGTATCACGTCCGAAAGTGCGACACGGTGCTGCCGCTGGTCGCGATCGCGACGCCTGCGATCTACGTCAAGGAACCGCTCAAGGTCTTCGAGCTCGATTTCGAGGCGAACCTGCCGATCGTGCGCGGATGCGTCAGGCACGGCAAGCGCCTGCTCTTCCCCTCGACCTCCGAGGTCTACGGCATGTGCGCCGACCGCGAGTTCGACCCGGAGGCTTCCCCGCTCGTGTACGGCCCGATCAACAAGCCGCGCTGGATCTACGCGTGCGCGAAGCAGCTGATGGACCGCGTCATTCACGCCTACGGCATGAAGGAAGGACTCGACTACACGCTGTTTCGGCCGTTCAACTGGATCGGGTCGGGACTGGACAACCTCAACTCCTCCAAGGAAGGGAGCTCGCGGGTGATCACCCAGTTCTTCGGCCACATCGTCCGGGGAGAAGCGATCAAGCTGGTCGACGGCGGCAGGCAGAAGCGCGCCTTTACCTACATCGACGACGGCATCGACGCGCTGATGAAGATCATAGACAACCGCAAGGGGATTGCGACCGGGAAAATCTACAATATCGGCAATCCGAGGAACAACTATTCGGTCAGGGAGCTGGCCGGCATGATGCTGAAACTCGCCCTGCAATATCCCGAATACCGAGACAACGCGAGGAAGGTCAGGCTCGTCAGGACGACCGCGGCACAGTACTACGGCAAGGGCTATCAGGACGTGCAGAACCGCGTCCCCAAGATCTCCCAATCCACGAACGATCTGGATTGGAAGCCGCGCGTCAACATGCGGCAGGCGCTCAAGCTCATCTTCGACGCCTACCGGACACATGTCGCCGAGGCGCGACGGCTGGTCGAATGAAGCTTGCTCTGAAAGTCGACATCGATACCTACCGCGGCACCCGGCGGGGAGTACCCCGCCTGGTCGAGTTGCTGAAGAAACATGACGCCGGCGCGACCTTCCTCTTCAGCCTCGGTCCGGATCACACCGGGCGCGCGATCAAGCGCGTCTTCCGTCGCGGCTTCATCGGAAAGGCATCGCGCACCTCGGTGTTGTCGCATTACGGCTTCGCGACGCTGCTCTACGGAACGCTCCTGCCCGGTCCCGACATCGGGCGGCGCTGTGCCGATGTGATGCGCCGCGTGCGAGACGCGGATTTCGAGGTCGGCATTCACGCCTGGGACCACGTGAAATGGCAGGACGGACTGCCCAATGCCGACGCACGGTGGACCGAGCGCCAGATGCTCCTCGCGCGCGAGCGCTTCCAGGAGATCTTCGGGGAGCCCGCGCGCGCCCACGGCGCGGCCGGCTGGCAGACGAATCTGCACGCGCTGCGCCTGACGCAGCGCCTCGGTTTCGATTACTGCTCGGACACCCGCGGGAGCTGTCCCTTCATCCCCGTGTGGCGCGCCGAGATCTGCGCCTGCCCGCAGCTGCCCACGACGCTCCCGACGGTGGACGAGCTCATCGGCACTCACGGGCTCACCGCGAAGAACGTCGCGGAGCACCTGCTCGATCTCACCCGGGATTGCCCCGCCGCGGGACACGTGTACACGCTTCATGCCGAGCTCGAAGGCGGAAAACTCGCGCCGGCGTTCGAAGCGATGCTCGCCGGCTGGAAGAGCCAGGGCTACGAACTGGTTCCCTTGCGGGCCCTGGCCGAATCGCTCGACTTGAGAAGCCTGCCGCGCAACGAGATCGCGTTCGGCAGCGTCGCCGGACGATCGGGTTTGCTCGCGCTGCAGGGCAAGGAATTTCTTTCATGAACGAGCTCTTTCCCGGCTTCAAGCGCAAGCGCATCAGGACGAGCGGCGCGGCGATCAATCTGGTCCATGGAGGCGTGGGGCCGCCGCTCCTCCTCTTGCACGGCTATCCGCAGACCCACGCGATCTGGCACCGCGTCGCGCCTGAGCTCGCCAAACGATTCAACGTGGTCGCCGCGGACCTTCGCGGTTACGGGGACAGCGAAAAGCCCCATGGGCTGCCCGACCATGCCAATTATTCCAAGCGAGCGATGGCCCAGGACCAGGTCGAGGCGATGCGGGCCCTGGGTCATGAAACGTTCTTCGTCGTCGGCCACGACCGCGGAGGGCGGGTCGCGCATCGAATGGCCCTGGACCATCCCGCTCAAGTGGAAAAGCTCGCGGTACTCGACATCGTGCCCACGCGCACGATGTACGCCCGGGTCTCCCGCGAGTTCGCCAAGGCCTATTACCACTGGTTCTTCCTGCTGAGACCGGAGCCGATTCCGGAGACCCTGATCGGCGCGAGTCCCGATTTCTACCTCGAGAGCCACATGGGGACCCGCCACGCGGGCTTGAAGGCGTTCGCGCCCGAGGCGCTCGCCGAGTACCGGCGGTGTTTTCGCGATCCGGCCACGATTCACGCGAGCTGCGAGGACTATCGCGCGGCCGAATCGATCGACCTCGCGCACGACGAGGCCGACATCGATCGCAAGGTGGCGGCGCCGCTCCTCGTTCTGTGGGGAAAGCACGCAACGATAGCCCGCTGCTTCGCCCCCCTCGCCGACTGGGCCGAGCGGGCCGAAACCGTTCAGGGACGGACCCTGGATTGCGGCCATTACATCCCGGAGGAAGCGCCCGTGGAATTGCTGGGGGAACTTGTAAAATTTCTTTCATGAGCTGCGGAAAAATATCCGGGTTGCGTTCGCTTCCGAATTCGGGCGACAATGTTGTCTACAAGACTGCGGACTCGGGATGGCCAACAAAGCAGTAAGCGACTTCGTGCTGCCCGCCACCGGCGGCAAGGAGTTCCGGCTCTCGGCGATCAAATCCAAGCTGCTCGTCCTTTATTTCTACCCGAAGGACAACACGCCGGGCTGCACCACGGAAGGCGCGCAATTTCGCGATCTCTACCCCCAGTTCCAGAAAGCGGGCTGCTCCGTCGCCGGCATCTCCAGGGACAGCCTGAAGTCGCACGAGAATTTCAAGGCCAAGATGGGCTTTCCTTTCGAGCTGCTGTCGGACGAAGACGAAAAGATCTGCAAGCAGTTCGGCGTGATGAAGATGAAAAACATGTACGGCAAGCAGGTGCGCGGCATCGAGCGCAGCACCTTCGTGCTCGACCGCGACCGCGTTCTCCGGCGCGAATGGCGCGGAGTCAAGGTTCCCGGTCACGCCCAGGAGGTGCTCGATTTTGTTAAAACCGTCTGAGCAGCAAGTCGGTTCCGCGCCCGCAGCCGAAGCTTCGCGCAAATCCGTGCCTTCCCGCCGTCCCCGCACCGAATCCCAGTCCGCCACGAAACTCTTCGTTCTGGACACCAACGTGCTGATGCACGATCCGACGAGCTTGTTTCGGTTCGAGGAGCACGACGTGTTCCTGCCGATCATGACCCTCGAAGAGCTCGACAGCAACAAGAGCGGCATCTCGGAAATCGCCCGCAACGCGCGCCAGGCGAGCCGGTTTCTGGACGACATCGTCAGCCACGCCAAAGGACCCATAGCGGAAGGGATTCCGCTCGCGCGCCACGAAGCCGACAACGCGAAGGGGCGCCTCTACCTGCAGACCGAGGCGATCAACGGCCACATTCCCGCCAATCTGCCGATCGGCAAGACCGACAACCACATCATCGGGGTGGTGATCTACCTTCAAAAGCGCGATCCCGGGCGCCAAGTCACCCTGGTGTCGAAAGACATCAACATGCGCATCAAGGCCCGGGCGCTGGGCCTGACCGTGGAGGACTACTTCACCGACAAGGTGCTCGAGGACACCGATCTCCTCTATACCGGCACGCGCGAGCTGGCGGCGGATTTCTGGGACCACCACGGCAAGGAAATGGAGTCCTGGAAGAAGGACGGCCGCACCTACTACCGCATCCGCGGGCCGCTCTGCCAGAAGCTGCTGCTGAACGAGTTCGTCTATCAGGACGGCGAGCGGCCGCTGCTCGCCGCGGTCAGGGAAATCTCCGGACGCACCGCGGTGCTCGAGACCGTGCGCGACTACACGCACAACAAGAACAACGTCTGGGGCATCACTGCGCGCAACCGCGAGCAGAACTTCGCGCTCAACCTGCTCATGAATCCCGAAATGGATTTCGTGACGCTGCTCGGCCAGGCGGGAACGGGGAAGACATTGCTCACCCTTGCGGCCGGTCTCATGCAGACCCTGGAAACCAAGCACTACTCCGAGATCATCATGACCCGGGTCACCGTGCCGGTCGGCGAAGACATCGGCTTCCTTCCCGGCACCGAGGAAGAGAAGATGACGCCCTGGATGGGAGCACTCGAGGACAATCTGGACGTTCTCAACAAGACCGACGACGAGGCGGGCGAGTGGGGCCGGGCCGCCACGCGCGACCTCATACGCTCGAGGATCAAGATCAAGTCGCTCAATTTCATGCGCGGCCGCACCTTCCTCAACAAGTATCTCATCATCGACGAGGCCCAGAACCTGACGCCCAAGCAGATGAAGACCCTGATTACCCGCGCCGGCCCCGGCACCAAGGTGGTGTGCCTGGGCAATATTGCGCAGATCGACACGCCTTACCTTACCGAGGGCAGCTCGGGATTGACGTACGTTGTCGACCGCATGAAGGGCTGGTCGCATTCGGGGCACGTGACTCTCCAGCGGGGCGAGCGCTCGCGCCTCGCCGACCACGCCGCCGAAGCGCTGTAAAATACGGAATAATTTTCACCCGCCCGCTGTTGGCGGATTCGCATTTTCCGCAGACAGAATTCCAACTCAAACAGAGAGGACGATATGTTTCGTGCAATTCCAAAGGGCATCCTGTGGGCGCGCGCTGCGGCGAACAGTGCCGCAGCGAGCGCCGCGTACGCCCAGCAAAAGGATTTCAAACCCCACGTCGGCCAGCAAGGCAAGGACGTGGTGTGGGTGCCGACGCCGGACGAGGTCGTCGAGCGCATGCTCAACATGGCGCAGACCAAGCCCGAGGACTATGTGATCGATCTGGGCGCGGGGGACGGCAAGATCGCCATCGCTGCCGCGAAAAAATTCGGCGCGCGCTCCCTCGGCATCGAATACAACCCCGACATGGCCGCCCTCGCCCAGCGCAACGCCCAGGCAGCCGGGGTCGTGGGCAAGGCACAGATCGTCCAGGGGGACATCTTCGTCACCGATTTCACCCAGGCAACCGTGCTCACCATGTATCTTCTGCCCTCGCTCAACATGAAGCTGCGGCCGCAGATCCTGGCCATGCGCCCCGGGACCCGCGTCGTTGCGCACGCCTTCAACATGGAGGACTGGGAAGCGGACGAGTCCTCCGACGTGGACGGCAGGCGGGCCTATCTGTGGATCGTGCCGGCAAACGTTTCGGGCCGCTGGGCGATGGAGCTCTCGGGCGCGGGCGGTTCGGAAAAACTGAGCCTCAACCTGGACCAGAAATTCCAGAAAATCGAGGGCGTGGCCTACCTGGGCTCGATCCTCGCGGGCCTGCGCGAGCCGCGGCTCTCCGGATTCAGGATCGGCTTCGCCTACGTGGACAATCGCGGCGTGCGCCGCGACTTCACCGGGCGCGTCACCGGCAGCAGCATGGAAGGCTCGTTCCGCACCGACGCAGGCGCGGAAGGCCGCTGGACCGCGACGAAGAAATGAACGGAAGTGTTCCAGATGGCCGCGAGATGAACGGCGCCGCAGGCGTCCGTTCGATCTCGCGGATTTAAACGGGCGCGAAGCTTCGCTTCGCGTCCCGCTTTAAAGCGTCTTGTGGGTTCCGTCGCAGAAAGGCTGGTTGCGGGTGCGCTTGCAGCCGCACAGCCAGAGCTTTTCGGCCTTGGTCACCGAGAATTTCACCGGCGCAAACTCCGTCCCCTTGTGCGTGCCGTCACAGAACGGTTGGGTTTTGGAACCCCCGCAGCGGCACCACCAGTAGTCGCCGGGCGCGAGCTCCACCGCGTAAGGGGATTTCTGCGCAATGTGGGGTTCGGCCATATTCGTCTCCTTTGAGGGGCGCAGACACTTGATTCCGGATGGGACCGGGGCCCACTTGCGGAAGTATAACCACCATGGCAGACAAAGTGTCGAAGACCGACGCCGAATGGCGCGCGCAGCTGACGCCCATGCAATACAACGTGACGCGCAAGAAAGGCACCGAGCGCGCGTTTACCGGCGAGCACCGGGACCGCAAGGACAAAGGCATCTATCGCTGCGTTTGCTGCGACGCGGAGCTTTTCGCCTCCGGGGCCAAATTCGACTCGGGCACCGGCTGGCCCTCGTACTCCATGCCGCTCGAACCGGAACGCATCAGGACCGAAGAAGACGGCTCGTGGTTCATGCGCCGGACCGAAGTCCTGTGCGCGGCGTGCGACGCGCATCTCGGCCACGTCTTCGACGATGGACCGCAGCCCGCGGGCCGGCGCTACTGCATCAACTCGGCCTCGCTGAAATTCGACCAGAGTTGAGAGTCAGGAGCGTTCAGGCCGGTCTCGGTATAATGTCGCGATGAAATTTCTCTTCGACTTGTTCCCGGTCGCTCTGTTTTTTGTCGCGTTCAAGCTTTTCGACATTTATACGGCAACCGCGGTGGCCATCGGGGCGACTTTCCTGCAGATCGGCTGGCTGAAGTGGAAGCGCCGAAAGGTCGATACCATGATGTGGATCAGTCTTGCCATTATCGTGGTGTTCGGCGGGGCGACCCTTGCACTGCACGACGAGACCTTCATCAAGTGGAAGCCCACGGTCCTTTATTGGCTGTTCGCCGCCGCCCTTGCCGGAGCCGAGCTGCTGTTCCGAAGAAATCTCGTGCGCGCGATGCTGGGCGAGCAGGTGCACATGCCCGACCTCGTCTGGACCCGCCTCAACTGGAGCTGGGTGGGCTTCTTCACATTCATGGGCGCGGCCAATCTCCTGGTCGCCTACAACTTCCCCACCGATACCTGGGTCAATTTCAAGCTTTTCGGCGGCATGGGTCTGATGTTCGTGTTTGTCGTGCTGCAGGCGCTTTTTCTCGCCCGCCACGTCGAGGAGAAGGAGGGTTCGCCGTGATGCAGCTCCTCGTGCGCTGCGCGGCCGCGAGGCGCGTGGGCGACTCCGCCCCGACCTGATGGATCTATCGCAGGCGATCCGCGAGCGGCTGGCTGCGCTGGAGCCGCAGTCCCTCGATCTTCTGGACGAATCGGACCGGCACGCCGGTCACGAGGGGGCATCGTCCGGCGGCAGTCATTTCCGCCTCACCATCATCTCACCCCGCTTCACCGGCCACGACAAGCTCGCGCGACACAGGATGATCTACGCCGCACTGGGTTCTTTGATGCAGCGCGAAATTCACGCGCTCGCCATCCGGGCCTTCTCCCCGGATGAGCTATGATTTCACTTTCAGACGAAGGAACCACCATGTTTTCACGCTCGGTCCCCCTGCTTGCCGCGCTGTCCTTGTGCGTTTCGACGCCCATCTGGGCGCAGACCGCCGCGAAGGCCCCTACCCCCAAACCGGTGACCGTCAACGGCAAACCCATTCCCAAGTCCCGCGTGGACTTCATCGTCAAGCAGCGCGCGACGCAGGGCCAGCCCGACAACGAACAGGCGCGAAAGGCGATTCTCGACAACCTCATCACGCAGGAGTTGGTCGCACAGGAAGCAGACCGCAGGGGTTTCGGAAAAACGTCCGACGTGCGCGTCCAGCTCGATTTGATGCGGCAGCAGGTGCTCGTTCAGGCGCTTGTCCAGGATCACCTGAAGAAGCACCCCGTCAAGGACGAGGACATGCTCGCGGAGTACAACAAGGTCAAGGCGTCGCGCGGCGACAAGGAATACAAGGCCCGGAACATACTGGTCGACAAGGATTCCGAGGCCATTGAAATCATCGCGCAGCTGAAGAAAGGGACCAAGTTCGAGGAACTCGCCAAGCAATCCAAGGATCCGGGGTCGAAGGACAAGGGCGGCGATCTCGACTGGAATCCTCCGGGCACTTTCGTCAAGCCCTTCGCCGAGGCGCTCGCGAAGCTGGAAAAGGGGAAATACACCGAAACACCGGTACAGACCCAGTTCGGCTGGCACGTCATTCAGCTCGATGACGTCCGCTCCGCGCAATTCCCCGCCTTCGACACCGTCAAGCCGCAGCTGCTCGCGAGAATGCAGGAGCAGGAAGTGCAGAAGTTCATCACGGAGCTTCGTTCCAAGGCAAAGATCGAGTAGGCAAGCCGGCGCTTGACTTAAGCGGAGCCGCAGCGACACAATCCGCTACGCGCCAAAGCCGGCTCAAACCGGCAGGCGGACTTACATAGGAGGAATCATGAAACGTGTTTCTCTTCTGAGAAACTCTGCCGCCGTTCTCGCAGCCGCACTGTGGGCCGCGCCCGCTGCAGCACAGCAGGTGACCTTCATGACCGGCCCGCAGGGCGGCTCCTGGATTCCGCTCGGCGGCGCGCTGAAAGGCATGTGGGAGAAGGCGGTCCCCGGCCTGCAGATCACCCAGACGCCCGGCGCCGGCATCGCCAACGTGCGCGGCGTGGACGAGGGCAAGGCGCATATCGGTTTCGCGAACTCGAGCACCACGGTGGACGGCATCGAGGGCCGCGCGCCCTACCCCAAGAAGGTGACCAAGGTCTGCCAGCTGGCCAATCTCTATCCGCAGTATTTCCACGTCGTCGCTCTCGCCGACGCAAAGGTGAACTCGTTCGCCGACTTGAAGGGCAAGGCCCTGGTTACCCAGACCAAGGGCAATACCGCGGAGCTGCTCACCGAGCTGGTGCTCAAGCTCAACGGGATGAACTACCAGTCGCTCTCCAAGATTTCTTTCCAGAGCTACACCGACGCGGTCGGCATGATGAAGGACGGACACATGCAGGTGTTCACCCTCGGCACCACGGCGCCCGCATCGGCTGTCATGGATCTGGCCAGCGCCCGCGACATCAAGCTCGTGCCGGTGGACGACAAGACCATGGGCGAGTTCAAGAAGATGAATCCGGGCTACAACAAGCTGATGGTCAAGGCCGGCACCTATCCGAAGCAGGACAAGGACGTACCGGTGATCGGCTATTCGACTCACGTGGTCGTCGCCTGCGATCTTCCGGAAAACACCGTCTACCAGATGACCAAGACCATGGCGGCCAACGTCGACAGCATGTCCGCGGTGGTGAAGTCGATCGAGGGCATCACACCGAAGGACATGGCGCTCGACATCGGCGTGCCATTCCACAAGGGAGCGGCGAAGTTCTACAAGGAAGCCGGCGCGATGTAGCGGGCGCCGAGGGAAAGAGAAGGGCGGCCCAGGGCCGCCCTTTTTCTTGGGAGGGGAGGCCTTGGAAGAGGAAGTCGCCGCAACCGCGCCGAAAAGCGGGATCCTGAAGACGCTGGTCGCGCTCATCGCGATCGCGATGTCGCTGTATCACATGTACGTCGCGGCAGTCGGCCCGCCGGAGGTGTACGCCTTCCGCGGCACTCACCTGATATTCGCGATGACGCTGATTTTCCTTCTGTACCCGCTCAAGCCCGGGGGCGGCCTCCCCTGGCGCATCGCCGATCTGGTGCTGATCGCCGGCAGTTGGGCCTTCGTCCTGCACATCCTGATCAATGTCGATTACGTCACCGGCCGCATCATCTACATCGACGATCTCTCCAGGCTCGACCAGATCCAGGCGGTGGTCGCCGTGGTGCTGGTGCTCGAGGCGACGCGCCGCGTGCTGGGCTGGGCGCTGCCGATCACCGCGCTCGCCTTCCTCGCCTACCCGCTATTCTTCAGCAACGTCGCGATCCCGGTGCTCCTGGAGCAGCTCTACCTTTCCACCGAGGGAATATTCGGCTCGACGCTCGGGGTGTCGGCCTCCTACGTCATGCTGTTCGTGGTGTTCGGTGCGTTCATGGAGCGCAGCGGCACGGGGCAGCTGTTCATGGACTTCGCGCTGTCGATCACCGGGCACACCGCGGGCGGCCCCGGCAAGGTGTCGGTCGTCTCGTCGAGCCTGTTCGGCACCGTTTCGGGCAGCGCCGTGGCCAATGTGATGGTGGACGGGCCGATGACCATTCCGCTCATGAAGCGCTCCGGCTTCCGCCCGCACTTCGCCGCGGCGGTGGAAGCCACCGCCTCGACCGGAGGCCAGATCATGCCGCCGGTGATGGGTGCGGCGGCGTTCGTGATGGCCGAGTTCCTCGCCGTGTCGTATTTTCAGGTCACGGTCTGGGCGGTGATTCCCGCGATCCTCTACTACGTTGCGGTGTTCTTCGCCGTGCACTTCTAAGCGAAGCGCGTCGGGCTGCTCGGCGTGCCGAAGTCCGAGCTGCCGCGCCTGCCGCGGGTGATGGCCGAGCGCGGCCACCTGTTCATCCCGATCCTGATCGTCTTCGTCGGTCTGGTCATGGGCTACAGCGCGCCGCTGTGCGCCCTGGTCGCCACCCTCACCTGCCTGCCGGTGGCGATGCTGCGCAAGACGACGCGCGCAGGCATCACCTGGAGGACGGCGTTCGAGGCGCTGGAGGACGGCGCCAAGAACACGCTCTCGGTGGCGATCGCCTGCGCCTGCGCAGGGGTCATCATCGGCGCCACCACCATCACCGGCATGGGCATCGTATTCACGCAGGTGGTGCTCGAACTGTCGCAGAATTCGCTGGTGCTCGCGCTCGTGCTCACCGCGCTCGCCGGCATCGTGCTCGGCATGGGCCTGCCGACGACGCCCTCGTACATCCTCATGGTCGCGCTGCTGGTGCCGGCGGTGGTCAAGCTCGGGGTGGTGACCCCCGCGGCTCACATGTTCGCGTTCTACTTCGCCATCCTTTCGGCGATCACGCCGCCGGTCGCGCTCGCCGTGTTCGCCGCCGCCAGCCTCGCCAAGGCCGACATGTGGGACTCGGGCTGGGCGGCGATGCGGATCGGCGCGGCGGGCTACATCGTCCCGTTCATGTTCGTCTACGAGCCCGCCCTGCTCCTGATCGGGCCCTGGCACGTCTCGCTGTTCGCGTTTGTCAGTGCCGTGATCGGTGTCATGACGCTCGCCGCCAGCCTGCACGGGTATCTGCTCGCGGAGTTGAAGCTGTGGCAGCGCTGCGTGCTGTTCGTCGCCGCGCTGCTCCTGATCGCGCCCGAGCTGATCAGCTCGCTTATCGGCATCGTGCTGCTCTGCGCCATCGGCGGCATGCAACTCGCCAAGCGGCGCAGCGCGCAGGCCGGGGCGGGTTCCGCGGGGTCGTAGTCGATCTAAAGAAATTCAATCACCCGTTGCCGGCGTCCTGCCCGGTTCGAATACCAGCTCGGGATGCCTGCTTCAACGGCATACGACCGAAGCTCGTTAAAAGTCACCCCACCCACTTCCGCGCGTTGCGGAACATGCGCATCCACGGGCTGTCTTCGCCCCAGCCCTGCGGATGCCAGGATTGCTGCACCGTACGGAAGACCCGCTCCGGATGAGGCATCAATATGGTGAAGCGTCCGTCCGCGGTGGTGAGCCCGGTGATCCCCTCGGGAGACCCGTTCGGGTTCAAGGGATAGGTCTCGGTCGGGACGCCGCGGTTGTCGACGAAGCGCAGCGCCACGATTGCCTTTCCTTGCGTTGAATCAAAAAGCGCGCGGCCTTCGCCGTGCGCGGTGGCGATCGCCATGCGGCTGCCGGCCATGCCGGAGAAAAAAAGCGAAGGACTCCGCATGACCTCCACCATGACCAAGCGCGCCTCGAACTGCTCGGAGCGGTTGTTCACGAAACGCGGCCAGTGTTCCGCCCCGGGGACCAGCCCGCGCAGGTTGCTCATCATCTGGCAGCCGTTGCAGGCGCCGAGCGCGAAGGTGTCACCGCGCGCGAAAAACGCGCTGAACTGATCGCGGGCACGATCGTTGAACAGGATCGCCTTTGCCCAGCCCGCGCCCGCCCCGAGCACGTCTCCATAGGAAAATCCGCCGCCTGCGGCGAAGCCCTTGAATTCGGCGAGCGAAACCCGGCCCGCGACGAGGTCGCTCATGTGCACGTCGTGCGCATCGAATCCGGCGCGATCGAAGGCCGCGGCCATTTCGACCTGGCCGTTGACTCCCTGCTCGCGCAGGATCGCGACCTTCGGTCGCGCGCCCTTTGCAATGAATGCAGCGGCGATGTCCTCGCCCGGATCGAAAGTCAATGCCGCCGACAAGCCCGGATCCTCCCGGTCGAGAATGCGGTCGAACTCCTCCCGGGCGCAGTCCGGATTGTCTCGCAGTTGCTGCATCCGGAAGCTCGCCTCCGACCAGGCGCGCTCCAGCTCCACGCGCGGCGCGGCGAACACCTGCTTGGCGTTGCGCACCAAACGCAGCTCGTCGCGCGGATTCGGGTTGCCGATGACGTACGCAGGCAGTCCCGCGAGACGCTCGAACACCTTGCCGCGGTCGGAGGTCCGGATCTGGATCACCGCCCCGAGCTCCTCCGCAAACAGCGCAGCGAGCACCCGTTCGAAGTCGCGGCCGACCATCAGCCCGGGCCGCCGCTCGTTGCCGTCCACGTCGTGCGCGGCTTCGTCATAGGCGAGCAAGTCCAGGTTCACGGTCACGCCGGCATGGGCCGCAAAGGCCATCTCGCACACGGTCGCGAACAGGCCGCCGTCGGACCGGTCGTGATAGGCAAGAATCAGCCCCTCCCGGTTCAAAGCCTGTATCGCGGTGAAAAAGTCCGCGAGAAGTTTCGGCTCCTCCAGGTCGGGCGCCTGGTCGCCGCACTGGCCGAGCACCTGCGCGAGAATCGAGCCGCCCAGACGGTTGCGTCCGCGCCCGAGATCCACCAGAACCAATTCCGTCTCACCGGAATCGGTCCTCAACTGCGGGGTCAGCGTGCGTCGCACGTCCTCGCAGGGCGCAAATGCCGAGACGATCAAAGACAGGGGAGCGATCACCTCTCTCGCCTTCCCGCCTTCTTCCCAGGCGGTGCGCATCGAAAGCGAATCTTTGCCCACCGGGATGCTGATCCCGAGCGCGGGGCACAGACCGAGGGCCACCGCGCGCACGGTATCGAACAAGGCCGCGTCTTCGCCCTCGCAGCCCGCCGCGGCCATCCAGTTTGCCGAGAGTTTGACTCGATTCAACTCGCCGACCGGGGCCGCCGCAAGATTGGTGAGAGCCTCGCCCACCGCCATGCGGCCCGAGGCTTCCGGATTGATGATCGCGAGCGGCGAGCGCTCCCCCATCGCGAACGCTTCCCCGCTGGTCTCCTTGAAGCCCATCAAGGTCACGGCGCAGTCCGCTACCGGTGTCTGCCACGGACCGACGAACGGGTCGCGCGAGCAAAGCCCTCCGACCGTGCGGTCGCCTATGCTCACGAGAAAAGTCTTTCGGGCTACGGTCGGATGGCGCAGCACCCGATAGCACGCTTCTTTGAGCTCGACATCCTGAAGCGCGAGCGCGGCAGGCTGCGGGCGCCGATGGCGCACCTCGCGCGTCATGCGCGGCGGCTTGCCGAGCAGCACAGACAGCTCCATTTCGACCGGCTCGTTGCGGAACTGCCGGTCCTCGACGACCAGGCGAGCGTCATCGGTCGCGACGCCGACGACGGCGAACGGGCAGCGCTCGCGTTCACAGATCGACCGGAACTCTCCGATGCGCCCGGCGGCGACGGCGAGCACGAAACGCTCCTGCGCTTCGTTGCACCACAGCTCGCGCGGCGTCATCCCGGGTTCTTCGTTGGGCACGGCGCGCAGATCGATCCTGGCACCCCGCCCGGCGATGTGGACAAGCTCCGGCAGCGCGTTCGACAGGCCGCCCGCGCCGACGTCGTGGATCGAGAGCACCGGATTGCGCTCGCCGAGCTGCCAGCAGCGGTCGATGACCTCCTGGGCGCGCCGCTGCATCTCGGGATTGCCGCGCTGCACCGAGTCGAAGTCCAGGCTCTCGGGATTGGCGCCCGCGTTCATGCTCGACGCGGCGCCCCCGCCCATCCCGATCAGCATTCCCGGACCTCCCAACTGCACCAGCAGGGCCCCCGGGGCAACCGGGTCTTTGTGAGCGTGCTCCGCGTTGATGTTGCCGAGTCCTCCGGCAATCATGATCGGCTTGTGGTAGCCGCGGAGGACTCCGTCCGCTTCCATCTCGAAGGCGCGGAAGTACCCGCAGAGATTGGGGCGGCCGAATTCGTTGTTGAAGGAAGCCGCGCCTATCGGTCCCTCGAGCATGATCTGCAGGGCCGAGGCGACGCGCTCGGGTTTCCCGGAGGTCGTTTCCCACGGTTGCTCGAAACCTGGGATGCGCAGGTGGGAGACCGAGAAACCGCACAGTCCGGCCTTGGGCTTCGCGCCCCGGCCGGTCGCGGTTTCGTCTCGGATCTCGCCGCCCGACCCGGTAGCCGCCCCGGGAAACGGCGAGATCGCGGTGGGATGGTTGTGGGTCTCGCACTTCATCACCGTATGCGTGAGCTCGTCCCGATATCCATAGCGTCCTCCGGATCCCGGGTAGAAGCGTGCAACCGACCGCCCTTCGATCACCGCTGCGTTGTCGGCGTAGGCGACCACCGTCCCCGCGGGATTGCGCGCGTGCGTGGTCTTGATCATGCCGAAGAGCGTTTCTTCCCGGGAAGCCCCATCGATGATCCACGAAGCGTTGAAGATCTTGTGCCGGCAATGCTCCGAGTTCGCCTGCGCGAACATCGTGAGCTCCACGTCGGTGGGGTCACGGGCGATGCTTCGGTAGTGAGAAAGGAGATACTCAATTTCATCGGGCGCGAGCGCGAGCCCGAGCGCGATGTTGGCCTCATCCAGGGCCGCGCGTCCCCGCGCGAGCACCCCGACGACTGCCAGCGGTTTCGGCTCGTGATGGCGGAACAATGCGTCAGCCTCGTCGAGGGAGCCGAGCACCGTTTCAGTCATGCGGTCGTGAATGAGTCCGGGAATCCGATGCAAATCGGAATCGGGCGGGTGCCCGCCGGAGAAAAACCATGCAATGCCCCGCTCGACGCGGCGAACCGCTTCGAGACCGCATCGGCGCGCGATATCGGTCGCCTTGGAAGACCACGGCGAGATGGTGCCCAGGCGCGGCACGCTGAGCAGCATGCGGCCCTCGCCCGCCGGCGCCGGCTCGCCGTACTGCAGCAGGCGCTCGAGCACCTCGGTTTCGTGCGGTTCGAGCGGACGCTCGGTTTCGACGAAATGCCAGTGCTCGGCGGCGGCGGCCCGGACCGGTCCGTGGGGCGTTGCGAGGCGGGAGTTGAGTTTGTCGAGTCGGAAAGCGGAAACGGCGCGGCTGCCGCGCAGCTTGAGGATCAACGACATGAGGCGTGCCGGTAAAGTGCGATTATACCGGACCCTCGACCTGCCAACTCAGTTGCTGCGGCGGAATTGGGGATTCTGCAAAGTGCCGGCAACCGTGAGCGTCGCGCGCGCCTGGACGCTCTGGGCGCGAAGCTCGATCTGCATTCGCCCGGACAGGTTCTTCTGGGGATCCATTTCGACTTGTCCCGTGCCGTTCAAGAGGCCCGCAGCCAATCGAATCTGGCGAACGAGGAGTCGATTGGGATCCGCGGATACGCTGCCGCTCATCTCCGTAAAGAGCGTCGTTCCTCCGCCCGTGCTGCTGCCCTGGAGCAGCCGCGTCATGTCGACGTTGGTGATCGACCCCTTCTGTATGGCGAAATTGCCATCGAGCTGGGCGTTCAGGATCATCCTTTCCGGGAGCAGCCCCTTCATGGAGTACACGCCTTTGCCCTGGAGCGTCCCTCCGGCAAGGAGCGGCGCGGCAATCTTCCCTGCATCCATCTGGCGCACCGCGAACTCGCCCTCCATGCTCCAGCCGTTCGACCATCTCAGGCGCACATTGCCGAGCAGGCGCCCGCCGAATGCACGCCCTTCGGCTTCGCTCAACGCGAGTTCGCCTTTCGTCACGGTGCCCTTGGCCACAAACTCGCTGAGAGCCAGATCCACGCCGATGGGTAACGGGAAGGTGTCCGCGGAGATTTCGATGCCCGCTCTTCCCCCCTGAGGCTGCAGCTTTACCGAAAGCCCGCGCTCGGCGTTGGAAAACACAACCGATTGCAAAGCGCCGTCCGAAGATAGACTGGCATCGACTTGCAGTGCCGGCAGATTCAGTTCCGGGATGTCGAGCTTCAGTCCCTTGGCCGCTATGCGCTGAATCCCGAGCGACCCGCGCCTGCCCTTGTCCTGCAACAGCGCGGGGAGAAGTTCCCGGGGGAAGGTCACGTTTTCGAGTTCGAGACTCTTGAGCGATATGCGGTCCTCCAGAAGGGAGGTGATCACCGGGACGGCCCTGATCGCGCCCGCGCGCATTTGGCGCTCTTTTCCGATCACGACTTTCTCGAACTTCAGCTGCGGCGTCGGCAGCAGCGTCAGGTTGACGGTGCCGATCTTGACCGGCTCCCCGAGCCACGCCTGCGCCGCCTTTTCGTACGAACCGGGTTCCAGCGGCACAAAGGGAAGCGCGGCGACCGCCACGATCAGGATCACGAGCAGCATCACCGCAAATTGCTTCGCGAGACTGCCGGGCTTTCTTTTTGCCCAGATTTCCCGCGCGGAAAGCGAGGCTTCGTTGGGATCCCGGGCTTCCTCATCGCCCCGCCATGCTTCCTCTCCGGCCCTTTCTTTCGCCCTCGCCGCCTTGCGGGTCTTTCCAGCCGCCTTGGCCTGCGTATCCGTCCTGTCCTCTTCTCGGGCCCGCCTCTCTTCCTCTTTGGCGCGCTTGTCTTCTTCCTCGACACGCCGGGCCTCCTCCTCGGATTCGCGGCGGGCGCGTTCCTCCTCTTCCCTGCGCTGCCCTTCCTCGCGCTCCCTCTCCTCGGCTTCGCGCCGCGCTTGCTCTTCCTGCTCCCGCAAGGAACGCTCCAGGGCTTCGCTTTCCTCGGCTTCCCTGCGCTTGCGCGCGTCTTCCTCGGCGCGACGCCGCATTTCCTCCTCGCGTCTGGGTCGCTCTTCCTCCTCACGGCGCGCTCGCTCCTCGGATTCGCGCCGGGCGCGCATCTCGGCTTCGACCTGGGCGCGCGCTTCGGCTTCGATGCGGGATCTTCGTTCCGCCTGTTCGCGCTCCTCGCGCAAGCGGCGCTCGACTTCCTCGCGGCCCATGCGCTCTTCGATTTCTTTGCGGGCGCGTTCTTCCGCGTCGCGCCTCACGCGCTCCTCGGCGTCCCTGCGCACCTTCTCTTCCGCCTCGCGCCGCGCGCGCACCTCGGCTTCGCGCCTGGCCCTCTCTTCGTTTTCATGCCGGGTCTTTTCCCCGATCTCCCTGCGGATGCGCTCCTCGGCCTCGCGTTTTAGGGATTGCTCCGCGTCGAACCTGGCCCGCGCTTCGGCTTCGCGGCGCGCCTTGTCTTCGGCCTCCCTGCGCTGTCGCTCTTCTGCCTCGCGCCGCGCCTGGTCGAGCGCGTCCGCTTGCGCTCTCGCCTGGGCCTGGGCCTTGGGGTCGACCGTTGCTGAAAGCCTTGCTTTTTGCTCGGCCTCGGCTTTCGCGCGCGCGGCAATCTCGGCCCTCGCCCTCGCCGCGGCTTCTTCGCGCGCGCGCGTAGCCTGGGCGTGGCGAGCGATTTCCTGAGCCTGGGCCTGAAGTCTCGTGTCCTCGCTCGTCTTGGCGGAAGGCTTGGCGGGAGTAAACGCCGTGAAGTCGAGGTCCTCGCCGCTATCCGCGGAGGACGGTGCCGACGCGCGTCCCATCGAGGCCCGCGGCACCTCGTCCTGCTTCCCGACGAACTCGCGCAGGTAGCCCTCTTTCTCCATGCCCTTCAGGGCTTCGAGGAGCGCGGGCTCGGGCATCTTCCCGAATTTCTCGATCAGCTCGGAAACGCTGACCTTGCCGTCGATTTCCTTGAGAATGCTGCGGAGATCCCGCGACAGATCGCTGGTCTTGCCGGTCGCCTCCATCAGGCCCTTGCCGGTCTTGGTGAGAATCGATCGACGATTCATACTTTTATGGGTCCAATGCGCGCAGGCAAGGCCGCGCCCACCGCAATTATCGGCTGCCTATTATAGGCAAGTCGGCGGCTCGCAGTGCGGGCGCTTCCCCGGAGAGATCGGCGACCGGGTTTGCGTCCCCTCGAAGCCGGTTCATCGCCTGCTAGGTGTCCGGGGGTCCGTACCCTCCGCCCCCGGGCGTCTCGATCACGAAGCTGTCCCCGGAATTCATCTCGACCTGGTCGCAGGCTTGCAACTCCACGACCTTGCCGTCGGCGCGGTGCACCCAGTTGCGCCCGACCTTGCCGGAGAAGCCGCCCGCCATGCCGTAGGGCGCGAACCGCCGGTGCCCGGAGAGAATCGCGGCGGTCATCGGCTCCAGAAAACGCACCCGGCGGACGGCGCCGTCCCCTCCGCGCCAGCGCCCGGCTCCGCCGCTCCCGCGGCGGATTTCAAAACTCTCCAGCAGCACCGGAAAGCGCCACTCCAGGATTTCCGGATCGGTGAGACGCGAATTGGTCATGTGAGTCTGGACCACGTCCGTGCCTTCGAATCCCTCGCCGGCTCCGGATCCTCCGGCGATGGTCTCGTAATACTGAACCTTGTCGTCGCCGAAAGTGAAGTTGTTCATCGTGCCGCAGGAGGCCGCCATCACGCCGAGCGCGCCGTAGAGCGCGTCGGTGATGCACTGCGAAGTCTCCACGTTGCCGGCCACCACCGCAGCCGGATAGCACGGCCGCAGCATCGAGCCCTCGGGGATGATCACCTCGAGGGGCTTCAAGCAGCCGGCGTTCATCGGGATCTCGTCGTCGACCAGCGTGCGAAACACGTACAGGACCGCAGCCATGCATACCGCCGCGGGTGCATTGAAATTGTCCGGCAGTTGCGGCGAGGTGCCGGTAAAGTTTATCGTCGCGCCGCGCGTTTCGCGCCGAATGGTGATCTTCACGCGGAGCATTCCGCCGTTGTCCATCGCGTAGCTGAAATCCCCGTCCTTCAACACGCCGATGACCCGCCGCACCGCTTCCTCCGCGTTGTCCTGCACGTGTCTCATGTAGGCGTACACGACCTCGAGCCCGAAGTGCCCCACCATGCGCCGCAGTTCCTGCGAGCCTTTTTCATTGGCGGCGATCATGGCGCGCAGGTCGGCCATGTTCTGCTGCACGTTGCGCGCCGGATAGCGGCCCGAGGAGAGCAGCGCCACGGTTTCGGCCTCGCGCAAGCGGCCCTCCTCCACCAGCAGGAAGTTGTCGATCAGCACGCCTTCTTCCTCCACCACCTTGCTGCCGGGAGGCATCGATCCGGGGGTGATGCCGCCGATGTCGGCGTGATGACCGCGCGAGCCCACGTAGAACAGGATCTCGTTCCCGGCATCGTCGAACACGGGAGTGATGACCGTCACGTCCGGCAGGTGCGTGCCGCCGTTGTAGGGAGCGTTCAGCACGTAGACGTTCCCGGCTTTCATCCGGCCGCGGTTCGCGCCGATAACGGCGCGCACGCTCTCGCCCATCGAACCCAGGTGCACCGGCATGTGCGGCGCGTTGGCGATCAGGGCCCCCTGCCGGTCGAACACCGCGCAGGAAAAATCGAGCCGCTCCTTGATGTTGACCGAGTAAGCCGTGTTGGCCAGGCGCAGGCCCATCTGCTCGGCGATCGACATGTAGAGATTGCTGAAGACCTCGAGCATGACGGGATCGACGCTGGTGCCGATCGCGCGGCGCTGCGGCCGTGCCTCCACACGCTCGAGCACGAGGTGATTGGCTCGCATCACTTCGGCCCGCCAGCCCGGCTCGACCACCGTGGTGGCATTTTTCTCGGCGATGATCGCCGGGCCGGAAATCCTGTCTCCCGCCGCCAGCCCTTCGCGCACGAACACCGGGGCACGGTGCGCGCGGCCGCCGGTGTGCAGCTTCGCCCAACCCGACGGAGCGGCCGTGCGGGCGTTACGCGGTTCGTTGCCCGCCGGTTCCGCCGGAACCGCCGCCGCGCCGAAGGCTTCCACCGAAACGGACTCTGCGATCAAGGCCCGGTCCGGCATCAGGAAGCTGTAGCGCTTGCGGTAAGCCGCTTCGAACGACTGCGTCATTTCCGCGACGCCTCCGAAATTCACGATCAGCGCCGAATCCGTGCCGTCGTAACGCAAATGCACGCGGCGGACGACGCTCAAGCGAGCCTGCGGTACGCCCTGGTTTGTCAGCTCCTCCTGCGCAGACCGGGACAGCTTCTCCAGCGCAGTCTCGAGGACACCGAGCTTGTCCGGCTCGAGCTTCGCTTCGACGGCCTGCTCGCGCATCGCCGTCGTGTCCGCGAGACCCATGCCATAGGCGGAAAGAACGCCGGCGAGCGGATGGATGAACACGCGCGTCATGCCGAGCGCGTCGGCGACCAGGCAAGCGTGCTGCCCGGCCGCCCCGCCGAAGCAACACAGCGTGTACCCGGTAACGTCGTGACCGCGCTGCACCGAAATTTTCTTGATGGCTTCGGCCATGTTGCCGACCGCGATCTCTATGAAGCCCTCGGCGACCTGCTCGGGAGTACGCGTGTCGCCCGTGGCGCGGCGGATCTCATCGGCAAGGGCGGCGAACTTCGCCCGCACGACGTCGCCGTCGAGCGGTGCGTCGCCCGCGGGACCGAACACCGGGGGAAAGAATTTCGGCTGGATTTTTCCGAGCATGAGGTTGCAATCGGTCACCGTAAGCGGGCCGCCGCCGCGGTAGCTTGCCGGACCCGGATGGGCACCCGCCGAGTCCGGACCGACGCGGTATCGCGAGCCGTCGAAATGCAGGATCGAGCCGCCGCCCGCCGCCACGGTATGAATGCTCATCATGGGCGCGCGCATGCGCACCCCGGCAACCTGGGTCTCGAACGCGCGCTCCAGATCGCTCAATTGCGTGCCGGCGAAGTGCGACACGTCGGTCGATGTGCCGCCCATGTCGAAGCCGATTATCTTGTCGAATCCCGCGGCGAGCGAGGCGCGCACCGCGCCGACCACTCCCCCGGCGGGACCCGAAAGAATGCTGTCCTTGCCGGCAAAGCGCCGCGCATCCGTGAGCCCGCCGTTCGACTGCATGAACATGAGGCGCACGCCGCGCAACTCCTCCGCAACCCCGTCCACGTACCGGCGCAGGATGGGAGACAGGTAGGCGTCCACCACCGTGGTGTCCCCGCGCGACACCAGCTTCATCAGCGGGCTCACCTCATGCGAAACGGAAACCTGCGGGTAGCCCATGGCGCGGGCCAGTTCCGCGATCTTCTCCTCGTGCTGCCGGTAGCGGTAGCCGTGCATGAGCACGATCGCGGCCGAGCGATAGCCCTCGCGGTATGCCGATTCGAGATCGCGCCGGGCCCGCTCGACCTCGAGCGGGATCAGCACCGCGCCCTGCGCGCCGATGCGCTCCTCCACCTCGAAGACTTTCGCATACAGAAGCTCGGGCAGGACGATGTGCCGGTCGAAAATGCGCGGCCGGTTCTGGTAGGCGATGCGCAGCGCGTCGCGAAAGCCGCGCGTGATGAAGAGCACGGTGCGCTCGCCCTTGCGCTCCAGGAGCGCGTTGGTGGCGACGGTGGTGCCCATCTTCACCGCCGCTATGCTCTCGCCGGGTATCGCCGCGCCGGGGGAGACCCCGAGCAGCTCGCGTATTCCGGCGATCGCGGCATCGCGGTAACGGCCGGGATTTTCAGACAGCAGCTTGTGCGCGACGATGCGGCCGTCCGGGCGGAGCGCGACGATATCGGTAAACGTGCCGCCGCGGTCGATCCAGAACTGCCATTTATCCATCACTGTCCGAAACGTGGTTCAGCTTTTCCCATGCACCGCGGCCGAGAGATAATGAAGACCGCTCCGAACGGCTGAATGCGAAGTATCGCACACAAGAAATCATCTTCCCTTGATATCCACCGAGCAAACTGACGCAGTCGTCATCGGCGCCGGCGTGGTCGGCCTCGCCGTGGCCAGATCACTTGCGCTCGCCCGGCGCGAGGTGATCGTGGTCGAAGCCGAGAGCACGATCGGCACGGGCACGAGCTCGCGTAACAGCGAAGTCATCCACGCCGGGATCTATTACTCCCCGGGTTCGCTCAAGGCGAAACTGTGCTTGGCGGGCCGGCTCGCGCTCTACCCGTTCCTCGCCGAGCGCGGGATTCCGCACCGGCGCTGCGGCAAGTTGATTGTCGCTACCGATCAGGGGCAAGTCGCGGGGCTGGAGAAGCTCCACGCTCAGGCGAGGGCCAACGGGGTTGCCGATCTGCGCATGCTTGCGGCTCGCGAAGCCCGCGCGCTGGAACCGCAACTCGCCTGCGTAGCGGTGCTGGAGTCTCCGTCGACGGGCATCGTGGACAGCCATGCGTTCATGCTCGGATTGCGCGGCGAGGCCGAGGACCACGGCGCCGCGATCGCATTTCGCAGCCCCCTTCTTGCCGGACACGTCCGGCAAGAAGGAATCGAGCTGGAAGTGGGTGGCGCGGAACCCATGCGCTTGCTCGCGCAGACCGTCGTGAACTGCGCCGGCCTGTTCGCCCAGGACGTCGCGCGAAGCATCGACGGATTTCCCGCGGAACGGATTCCGCCCGCTTACTACTGCAAGGGAAACTACTTCAGCCTTTCGGGCCGCTCGCCTTTTTCCCGGCTGGTCTACCCTGCACCGGAGTCCGCCGGCCTCGGCGTACACCTGACCCTCGATCTGGCCGGCCAGGCGCGTTTCGGGCCCGACGTCGAATGGATCGAGCGCATCGACTACGACGTCGACCCCAGGCGCGCGGAGGTTTTTTACGACGCCATACGCAGCTACTGGCCGGGACTGAAGGACGGCGCCTTGCAGCCCGCGTATTCCGGAATCAGGCCCAAGCTCCAGGCACGCGGCCAGCCGGCGAGCGATTTCCTTATCCAGGGTCCGGGCGACCACGGTGTTGCCGGCCTCGTCAACCTGTTCGGTATCGAATCCCCGGGTTTGACCGCCGCCCTGGCGATCGGCGATCACGTGCGCGAGCTGCTTCGCGGTTGACGCCCCTTTTCCCCTCTGACACACTGCCCCCGCGCCATCTCGGAGGAGGCTCGTCATGAAATCCCCAATCCCTGCCGTTGCGATCGCAGCTCTGGGTCTGGCTTGCGGCGTCGCTTCCGCCGAGACCAAGTGGGATCTGCCGACCGCCTATCCCGCCTCCAATTTCCACACCGA
>Ga0137436_1000051_pt1 | contig 39349 bp, 26 predicted proteins | sample EasRivERMGT119_2_FD_102328 | JGI IMG/M metagenome (GOLD analysis project Ga0137436, IMG submission 102328) | Soil microbial communities from meander-bound floodplain in the East River, Colorado, USA - East River MetaG ERMGT119_2 | ecosystem: Environmental > Terrestrial > Soil > Floodplain ...
CGAACGATCGTCCCGGCGGCCAGCACGTACACCGTTGCGAGGATGCCGATGAATACTGTGACCCGGAGCTGCTCGTCGGGTTGCACCGCCGCATTCTATGCGCCGAAGCCCGAGCTGAGGCGTCGCCCCGCGCATGCCGATGTCCCCTGGACGGGCCGCCGCGAAGGATTCTCCGCCCGACCGGCCTCTATCATGCGACAGGGTCATAGAAGGGAGGACGAGGATGAATACCAGGTTCGTTGTCCGGCTCGCAGGCCTCGCGATCGTGGGGCTCGCGGGCCTTGGGATGTTCTCAGCGCTTGCCGCGGCGCCCATCAAGAAACTCCAGTTCACGACGGACTTCCGTCTCCAAGAGTGCCAGTTCCAGACGGAGGGGGTGAATCCGTACTTCTCTCTCACGCCCGGCCGCAAGCTCGTGCTCGAGAACGAGGACGGAACCGAACGAGTCGAAATCACCGTGCTCGAGGATCTCCAACCGATCTCCGTTCCCGGCCTCGGTGTCGTCACGACCCGGGTCGTCGAGGAGCGAGAGACGGCCGATGGCGACTTGATCGAGGTCTCCCGAAACTTCTTTGCCATCTGCGGTGGCAGGAACGACGTCGTCTACTTCGGAGAGGACGTGGACATTCACAATCCCGACGGCAGCATCACCCACGAGGGCCAATGGCGTGCCGGTCGGCCCGATGAGAACGGCGTGTCGGAGGCCGGAGTCATCATGCCCGGCACGTTCCTGCTGGGCTCGCGGTACTTTCAGGAGATCGCCGACGGGATCGCCCTGGACCGCGCGGAGCACGTCGAGATGGGCCTGGACGTTGAGACGGACGCCGGAGATTTTCACGACTGCGTCCGGATCGTCGAGACCACTCCCCTCGAGCCCAAGTCCGGGTCGGAGAAGATCTACTGCCCCGGAGTCGGCCTGGTCGTCGACAGCGACGTGCAGCTCGTCGAGATCGAAGAGCCCTAGAGCTCATGTCTCCAAAACTGGGTCGGTGGCGACAGGCGACTTCCCAACGAAGCGGCCTGTCCCCCCCTTGAAAACTACAGCGGACAGACCGTGCTCAATAGTCCCGTCCCGCAGATGCCGCAATCTCCAAAGCTGCAACCTCCCGGCTCGTCACAGCAGGTCGAGCGGACACCGGCATGACAGTCGCAGGTGGTCTGCTGGAGATTCCCGTTGGTACAGCTGATCTTGCGGCCGCCCGGCTTCTTGCACGTGTTGTAGCCGAGATCGACGGTGGCGCAATTGATCGGCGTGCAGGCCTGACCCGGCAGATCGTGGCAGTCGTTGAAGTTCACGGGACAGTTCGGAACACCACCCCCGCCCCCGCCGGCGATCAGGATCGCGTCATCCAGAATGGAACTCGGCTCCTCGACGCCCTGGTCGGTCACGCAGCGGAGCCCGTCGTCGGGGACCGCAGCCGGACCGTTCGCCGGAGGTGGCGCGGTCTCGGCCGCAAGCGCCGTAGCGCAGCCACAAATCAGCAGCAGTGATGCCGGAAGGACGGATCGAAGAAATCTCATGGCGGTCTCCTCCATAAGGTGTCCGGGGTGCGGACACGTTCCCCGAGTAACGCGATCTTTCTTGGCTCGAGGGGCAGCGGTGCAGCAAGTTCCGGGTAAATCTTGGTAAGAGCTCCAGAAACGGCGGGGAGGTCGATGCGCTTGACGAAATCAGAAGGCCTTGCGGATGCGCTGCTGATCGCCGTCTACGACGAGCTTCGCCGCTTGGCGCGGGCCTATCTCCGCCGAGAGGGTGGCTATCAAACCCTGGGACCAACGGCGCTCGTGCATGAGGCCTACGTTCGGCTCGCGCGACGCGCGACGATTCAATGGCGCGGGAGGACGCATTTTCTCGCGGTCGCGGCCAGCGAGATGCGTCGCGTGCTCGTGGAGCGCGCACGCGCGGCCGGTGCGCGCAAACGCGGCGCACGACCGGTGCGGGTATCGCTTGCCGATCATCTCTTGGCCGGCGGACACGATGCGACCGATCTTCTCGCGCTGGACGAGGCGCTCACGCGGCTCGCCGCTGCGAGCGCGCGTCAGGCGCGCGTTGCGGAGATGCGGCTGTTCGCGGACCTTCCGGTCAGCGAAATCAGTGCTCAGCTGCGCGTCTCCGAGCGGACCGTGAAGGACGACTGGCGGATGGCCCGTGCGTGGATCGCGCGGGCGCTTCGCGGACAGGAGGTTCGATGAGCGCCCACGAGCACGATCGTTTGACGGCTCACTTCCTCGGTGCCGTAGCCCGAGAAGGCGAGGAGAGAGTCGAGTTCTTGGCGCGTTTGGGGCGCGAAGAGCCCGAATTGCTTTCTTCCGTCGAATCACTCCTGCGGCACGACGCCGCGCCGCCGGCGATCGCGCGGACCGGCGGAGCGGCGCACGCGGCGGGCGCTCGCCTGGTGTCCGGCGCCTGTGTCGGAGCGTATCGGGTCCGCCACTGCGTCGGCGAGGGCGCCATGGGCGTCGTCTACCTCGCGGAGCAGCGCGAGCCATTGCAACGGGTCGTCGCGCTGAAGGTGATGAAGCCCGGGTTCGCGTCGCTCGGCCCCACCTCGAGATTCGAGGCGGAGTGTCGGGCGCTCGAGCGCATGAGCCACCCGAACATCGCGCGCGTCCTCGATGCCGGAGTCTCCGTGGACGCAGGACCGTACGTCGTGATGGAACACGTGCGAGGCGAGCCGATCACGCGGTTCGCCGACGCGAATCGACTGGAGGTGGAGGGGCGCCTGCGATTGTTCCTGCTCGTTTGTGATGCGTTGCACCACGCGCATCAAAACGCGATCCTCCATCGCGACGTGAAGCCGTCCAACGTCCTGGTCGCGGAGATCGACGGCCGGGCGGTTCCAAAGGTCATCGACTTCGGTATCGCGACCACGCTGCTCTCGGAATCCTGCGCCACGGCCGTGCGGCCCAAAGCGCACGCGCTGATCGGAACACCGGGTTACATGAGCCCCGAACACGCCGGAAGCGCCGAGGCCGGATCCGATATTCGATCCGATGTCTACTCCCTCGGCTGCCTCCTCTACGAACTGCTCTGCGGATACCCTCCCTTCGATCCCGATGCACTACGCCTCCTGACACCGCAAGCTCTCGAGGCGTTTCTGAGGACGACCCCGCCCACCCCACCGAGCGCGAGGCCCGATCCGGCGGACCGCGACTGGGAGGTGATCTCTTCGCGACGGCGCATGCGCCCTCGCGGACTGATCCGGCGACTTCGCGGAGACCTCGACCGGATCGTCGCCAAGGCAATCGCTCGCGAGCGATCCGACCGATACGCCTCCGTGCCGGACCTCGGAGCGGACGTCCGTCGCTTTCTGGACCATCATCCGGTCGAAGCGGCGACGACAACGGCGATCTATCGATTCGGGAAGTTCGTGCAACGCCATCGCGTGGGCGCGGCGATCGCGGGCGCCGGTGCGCCGCTGATCGTTGGGTTCGCGATCGTCATGGCGTTCCAGGCCCATCGGCTCGCCATCGAGAGAGATCGTGCCGAGGCGTTTTCGGAGTACCTGCTGGAGTTCTACCGGACGCCTCTCGCTACGCCCTCCCGTTACGGCGCGCACACGCCCAGCGACATCCTGTTCGGCGGACTCGATCGAGTGCGCGGAGAGTTGCGCGACGACCCCGTGTACGCCGCCCGGATGGACCAACTCGTCGGGGAAGCGCTTCGCGCCTCCGGAAAGCCAGCGGAAGCTCAGCCGATTCTCGACAACTCCCGCGCACGACTCCAAGCTCTGCTCGGGCCGGAACACGCGTACACGCTGACCGCGGGGCGAGACCTCGCCAAGGCGCTCCGCGATGTCGGACTTCAGCACGACGCAGAATTGGAGCTGACGCGGGTGTTGCAGTCTCAACGCACCGCCCTAGGGCCATCCGACCCGGAGACGCTGCGCACCCTGCGAGAATTGGGCGGGCTCCACAAGCAACTGGGCGCATACCAGGATGCCGCGACGCTCCTGGTCGAAGCGCGGTCTCGCTGGCTCCAGCGCCGCGACGACGACGGACCGGAGAGCGCGTTGGTGACGAGTCTTCTAGGAGCGGTCGAACTGGAGCTCGGCCGGTTCGACGAGGCGCAAGCCCATCTCGAAGAAGCGATCGCGCGGCTCGACGATCAGAATCCGGAGAAGGCGCTGGCGGTGTACAACCTCGGCTGTGCGCTTGCGTCACGAGGAGACTCGACGGGAGCGCTCGGAGCGCTTCGCGAGGCGGTCGACCGCGGGTTTGTCATCAATTTCTTCGCCGACCCCCACCTGGCCTCGCTTCACCACGATTCGCATTTCGAATCATTGGCTCACGACGCGTTGCTGCGCGACGCGCGAGGGCAAGATCGACTTGCGGCGCGTGCCGCATCGGCCACCGCCCAGGGGGACTACGCGACCGCCGAACGGTTGTTCAAGGCGGTGATTGCGGCCGTTCCGTCGAGCCACGGATACAACGGATTCCGTGGAAGGCTCGGTGATCTCTACATGGTCATGGGGCGCTGGGCGGAGGCGGAGCCCTTGGTGCGCGAAGCCCGTGAGACGCTTCGCCGTCAGCGCGGGGTGGATGAGCTGTGGATCGGGGTGCGAACACTCGATCTCGCGCGGATCCGGCTCGGCCTCGGCGATTCGGAGGGAGCCAGGCGCGAGCTCGACGAGGCCTCCGTCATCTTCGAACGGTGCCGCGGTCTCAGCGTCCTCTCGTTCCGCCACTACACCCGGGCCTGCGTCCAGGCGCTTGACGGACGCCGCGCGGACGCCCTCTCCTCTCTCGATGCCGCCGTCGAGGCGGGGTTCCAGGGGGCCGATCGTCTGCAAGCCGATCCCGCGCTGCGATCGCTTCACGGCGATCCCGAATGGAAACGGTTGTTGGAGTCGATGCGCCGTCGCTACGAGCTGTCGTGACGAGACTGACTCGGAGCGCGACCCGACGATCGACATGCCCCTCAGGGATCTTCTGAGGACTTGACGGACGCGGGTTCGATTCCCGCGTCCTCTCCAGCTCAGCTCTCGCGACAGATGCGGATCAGCTCCTGCCGATCGGCCTCGCTCAACTCGGGGCTGAAGTGCAGCAGCGCCGGGACGACGTCTCCGCCCTCGAAGTAAGCACGCTGGCAGCCAAGGTGGAGAAACCCGCTCGGGGCAAACCGACCGTCCTCATAGAACACGAGCCGGATGCGCCAGCTCGCCTTGGCGATCGCCTCGCGGCAGTGCCGGCACTTGGCCTGGCCCGTAGGAGCCCGCTCCGCACCGTCGATCCGAGGGAGGCGCTGGTGCGCCGCGGTCGCCCTGGCCGCACGCTCGAGCAAATCGGTGTCGGCCAGCTCCGGAGGGGCCGCCGGCAGTTCCTGGAGCAGCGCCTCGGGCCGCTTGTAGGCGGCGCAGAGCGGGTGATACCAGAGTGTCGTCTCCCCTTCAGCGTAGGGGTTGGAGACGCGCTCGCCGAAGCGCAGGGTTCCGCGCGCGATGTGTTGGGCGCAGCCGCGACACTTGGCGCGGCCGCTCGCTGCGGTCTCGAAGACGTGCGGCATGATTGGAAGTGTAGCGGGGACCAGGCACGACGCGCCCCAGGTCAGCGTGACGTTCGACCCGGCCTTCTGCAGGCGGAGGGGAGCGCTTCATGTCGAACGGCATATCTTCGTTCTCCCCTTGACAGTCTAGGGAAGCCAGCGTACATGATGCCTCCCTTAGACCATCTAGGAGAGACGCGTGGCAACGACCCGAGCCGAGCTGCTTCAAGGAACGCTCGATCTTCTCGTTCTCAAGACCCTCTCGGAGGGACCGCTCCACGGCTATGACGTGGCGAGACGAATACAGGAGCGATCGGCGGATGTCCTCGTCGTCGAGGAGGGTTCCCTCTATCCGGCGCTGTACCGCATGGAAGAAAAGGGCTGGATCGCGTCCGAATGGGGGAAGTCCGACAACAATCGCCGCGCGAAGTTCTACAGCTTGACGCGTGCGGGCCGGAAGCAGTTCGCCGAAGAGACGAAGGTTTGGGAGCGCGTGTCGCGCGCGATCCAGCTCGTGTTGAGGCCGGCGTGAAGCTCCCCGCTTTCCTGCGCAAGCGCCAGATCGATCGCGAGATCGACAACGAGCTGCGCTTTCACATCGAGCGCCGCACCGCCGACTACCTCGCGGCCGGCATGGCCCCCGAGGCGGCAGCGCGCGAGGCGCGCCGTAGCTTCGGGAACTTCCACAGCGTGCGCGAGCAGTGCCGAGACGTGCGCGGGGCCAGCTTCGGCGAGGCGTTCGTGCAGGACATCCGCCACGGCGCGCGCGGTCTGGCGAATAGCCCGGGCTTCACGACGGTGGCGGTTCTCTCTCTGGCGCTCGGAATCGGGGCGACGACGACCGTCTTCAGCGTTTCCAACGCCGCCTTGTGGCGGCCCCTCCCCGTGCGCGACGCCGGCTCGCTCTTCAGCGTGCACGAGCGCGGACCGCAGGGGAGCCGTCTCCATGTCGTCTCGTATCCGGACTACCTTGATTATCGTGCCAACTCCGGCGCCTTCGCCGACGTGCTGGCGTGGACCGAGGCGGACGCGGGCTTGCGTCTCGACGGCCGCACCGAGCCGGCCTACGGCATGGTGGTGTCGGGAAACTACTTCCCGATGCTCGGCGTGACACCGGCTTTGGGGCGGCTGCTCACCGTCGGGGACGATCGCACGCCGGGCGCGCATCCCGTCGCGGTGATCGGCTTTGCGCACTGGCAGAGCCGCTTCGGTGGCGACGCGGCGGTCGTCGGGAAGACGCTCAAGCTCAACGGGCACACGTTCACGATCGTCGGCGTGGCGCCGAAGGAATTCACGAGCACGTACTCCGTGTTCGCGCCGGCCTTCTACGTTCCGCTCTCGATGCAGGCGGAGGTCTTCGCGGATCCGGAGCGCTTTGAAAGCCGCTTGTCCCGGTACCTCAAGGTCACAGGACGATTGGCTCCCGGCGTATCGCGCGGGCAAGCGGAGGCGGCGCTCACCGTCCTCGACCGCCGGATCGACGCGGCGCACCCGGAGCTGCACACCGAGGAGGATGCGGCGCCGGCGCCTGCGATCGTTCTGGCTCCCGTCGGCTCATTCCCGGGAGACATCGGTCTCGCACTCTTGGGCGTCGCCGGCCTGCTCTTCGCGATCGTGGGATTCGTCCTGCTCATCGGCTGCGCCAACGTCGCGGGGATGATGTTGGCGCGCGCGACGGTGCGCCGGCACGAGATGGCGGTGAGGCTCGTGCTCGGCGCGACCCGCCGCCGGCTCGTCCGGCAGATGCTTACCGAAAGCGGATTGCTGTTCTGCATCGCCGGTGCCGTCGGTGTCGTCCTCGCCGTCCTGATGACGCGCGGCCTCGCGACGATCACACTCCCGGCGGACGTGCCGTTCGCGCTCGACGCAAAGATCGACGCGCGCGTGTTGGGCTTCTCTCTCCTCCTGGCGCTCGTCACCGGGACGCTGTTCGGGCTTGCGCCCGCTCTCGAAGCCGCGCGCGCCGAGCTGGGCGGCGTCTTGCGGGACGCCCCGGCGCCCCGCGGCGTCCGGCGCACGCGGCTGCGGCACGCGTTCGTCGTGGGGCAGATCGCGCTCACGCTCGTGCTCCTCGTCGGCGCCGGGCTAGCCGGCCGCGCGCTCCGGCACGCGCAGACGATCTACCCCGGACAGAAACCCGAGTCGGTCTGGACGGCGTCTTTGGGCCCGGGCCGGCTCGGCTACGACGGCGCGCGGGCGCGCGCCCTCTACCAGCAGGTCGCGGAACGGGTCGCCGCGCTGCCCGGGGTCGAATCCGTCAGCTTCGTGCGTCATCTCGACATCGGCGGCGGGTACAGCAGGACGAGCGTCGAGGTCGAAGGCGTCGAGCTGGCTCCGGAGTGCGGCACGGTCGCGCCGGCTTATTTCCGTACTCTCGGCATCACGCTGCTCGAGGGGCGCGACTTCGCCGCGACCGACGCCGCCGATGCGCCGATGGTCGTGATCGTGAACGAGACGTTCGCGCGACACTTCTGGCCGAATGCCGGCGCGTTGGGCCGAAGGATCGGCTTCGGCGAGGGGCGATCGGCCGAGATCGTCGGCGTCGTCGAGAACGGCCGTCAGCGGATCCTCGGTGAGAAGCCACTGCCCTTCGTCTACGTGGCGTTTTCGCAGAGCTCGAACGTGGACATGACGCTCGTCTGGCGGGAGCGTGGCGGCGCCCCCGCGATGGCCGCCGTGCGCTCGGCCGTCGAGGCTCTCGAACCGGACTTGGCGCTTGGCTCTCCGATGAGCCTCGTCGGCGCGGTGCGGCAAGCGACTCTCCCGTGGCGCGTGGCGGGAGCACTTGCGGGCGCGTTCGGCGTCGTGGGTCTGGCGCTCGCCGTGCTCGGGATCTTCGGTCTGGTCTCCTATACCTTTCGCCAGCGCACGCAGGAGATCGGCCTGCGGGTCGCTCTGGGCGCGCGGCGCGGCGACGTCTTCCGGCTCGTGATGATCCAAGGATTGAGACTCGCGCTAACCGGCATCGGCATCGGTGCTGCGCTCGCGTTCGGGCTGAGCCACGCCCTTACGGCTCTCCTCTTCGGCATCGGCGCAGGCGACTTTGCCACGTACGCCAGCGTCGCAGCGCTCCTCGTCGTCGTCACGCTCCTCGCGTGCTGGCTTCCAGCGCGCCGTGCCGCCCGTATCGATCCGATGACGGCGCTCAGGCTGGGCTAATCGGCCGCCAGCGCGGACTTGGGATCGACGCGCGCCGCTCGCATCGCGGGTACGTAGATCGCCACCAGGGCGACGGCGGCGACGAGCGCGGATGCGCCAGCGAACGTGAGCGGGTCGGTGGTCGAGACACCATAGAGTAGGGCGCCGAGCACGCGCATGACCGCAAGGGCGCCACCGATGCCGGCGATCAGGCCGAGCGCCACGACCCGCGCACCCTCCCCCAGGATCATGCGCACCACGTGGGCCCGCGTGGCGCCGAGCGCGAGACGCACTCCGATCTCACGGCGACGCTGCCCCACGATCAACGCGAGCACGCCGTACAGTCCCACGCTCGCCAGCACCAGCGCGAGCGCGGCGAACGACCCGATCAGCGTCATGGTGAATCTCTGACGCGCCAGGGATTGCGCCACGACGTCCTCCATGGTGCGGATGTCGTTCAGCGTCGCCCCGGGATCCACGGAGTGCACCGCCTGCTTGATCGCGGAGACGGCTCCCCGTGCATCGCCGTGGGTGCGCACGACGAACGTGAGGCCGGGATAGGCCATCTGCGATTCGGGCACGTAGACTTGCGCCACGGTTTCTTCGTCCAGCGCGGTTTGTTTCACGTCGTCCACCACGCCCACGATCGTCCTCGGAGGCGGGTTCCTCGTGAACTCGAACGTCGTCCGCACTTCCTGCGCGACCGCCGCTGCCGCCGAGCCGAATTGCTCGCGAGCGAAAGTCTGGTTGACGATGATGCCGCGACGGCCGGCCTCGTCGTCGCTCGTGTCGAACGCACGTCCCGCGAGCACGGCGATGCCCGCCGCGGCAAAGTAGTTCCCCGCGACGACGTTGTACTGCGCGTGCGGACCCTCGCCGGGGGGTGGATCGGGACGTCCCACGATGCGAATGCCGCCGGCCTCGAACGAGCCGTCGAGCGGCAGCGAGCTCACGGCACCGGCCGCAATCACGTTCGGCGCCGAGCCGACCTGCGCCACGATCGCGTTCAGCTTCATCGCCCACTTGGGGTCTTCGCCGATCGGGTTGAAGGGACCGGCCAACGGAAGGCCCACACCTGCGGTCAGCACGCTCTCGGTATCGAACCCGGGGCGTACGCGCTGAAGCTCGACGAAGGTGCGGGACAGGAGGATGGCGGCGATGAGCACCATGAGAGACAACGCCACTTCCGAGGCCACGAGGAGCCGTCGCCCGTACCGATGGCTCACCGTGTCCGTGGATCGCGCGTCCCCGGTCTGCAGCGTTCGGGCCAGTCGAGGCCAGCGCACGGAGACCGTGGCTGCGATTCCGAAGGCGACGCCCCCCAAGAGTGTCACGAAGGCCCCGAAGGCCAGCACGCGCCCATCGAGGCGAATGTCGTCCGCACGGGGCATCGACCCCGGCACGAGAGCGAGCATGACCTTGGTCGCCCACACGGAAATGAGCACGCCGACCGCGGTGCCGGCCACGGCAAGCACCAAGTTCTCGGTCACCAGCTGGCGAGCGATGCGTCCCGGGCCGGCGCCGAGGGCGGCACGCACCGCGAGCTCGCGCTGGCGGTTGGTGACGCGTGCCAAGAGGAGACTGAAGACGTTCGCGCCGGCGATGAGCAGCACACACACCACCGCGCCGAGCAGGATCAGCAGGCCACGCTTCACCGGGCGCCCCGCTTGATCGACCAGCGAGACCACGTGATAGCCGAGCTTGAGGTTGGGCGCGACTTGCGCGAGGAACGCGCGCATCATGGAGCTCAGCTCCGCTTCCGCCGCGGGCCGCGAAGCGGAAGGCGCCAACCGACCGACCGCCGAGAGATTCTGCGTGCTGTAGTTCCGCAGATCCTCGGAGTCGAAGATGAGCGGGGTCCAGACGTCGGTGCGCAAGGCGAATTGGAGGGCAGGCGGTAGCTCGGCGCCGCGCGGAAAGGCGAAACCGGGCGGCATGACGCCCGTGATCGTGAACGACTGGCCGGAAAGTTCGACTTGCTTGCCGACGATGGATGGCTCTCCGCCGAAGCGTCGCCGCCACAGCTCATAGCTGATCGTTGCGACGTTGGGGCCACCGGGTACCGCCTGCGCTTCGGTGAAGACCTGGCCCATCATCGGCCGGACGCCCAGGACGTCGAACAGCGCCGGCGACACCCGCGCGCCCGCAACCCGCTCCGAGTCCGTGCCGCCTGCGCTCGCGAGCGCGTACGGCCAGAACCGGAAGGCGGCCATGGCCTCGAACTGCTTGGACTCGCGCTCGATGTCGGCGAAAAAGCCGCTCGAGAGCGGTAGGTCGGAGGTCCCGCCTTGGGCGCTCGTGTTCGAAATCCAGATCATCGCAATGCGGGACGGATCCTTGTAGGGGAGCGGACGCAGCAGCACGCCGTTGACTACCGTGAACACGGCGAGCGTCGCTCCGACGCCGAGTCCGAGCGTGGCGATTGCGGCGGCGGCAAACGCAGGGTTCCGCTTGAGCGAGCGAACGGCGTAGCTTGCGTCTTGCGTAACGCTCATGACTTTAGTCTCCTCGCAGCGCGATGACCGGCTCGACCCGCGTGGCGCGGCGCGCCGGGATCACGCAGGCCGCGAGCGCCACGATAAACAGCGTCGCCGGCACGACGACGAACGTCAGGGGGTCACGTGCGCCGACGCCAAACAGCAGGCCCGAGAGCACGCGCGTGAGAGCGAGAGCGCCGACGACGCCGATGGCCAGGCCGGTCGCCGCGATCCGTAGTCCGCCGGCGAGCACCATCCGAAGGATCGTCCGGCGGTTCGCGCCGAGCGCCATGCGAATGCCGATCTCCTGCGTCCGCTGCGCGGTCGCATGCGCGATGACACCGTACGTTCCAACGACCGCGAGCACGAGCGCCACCGACGCAAAGACGCCGAGCAGCAGCGCTGTGAAACGACGGTTCAGCTCTCGTTGGGCGAGCAGCTCGGGCACGGTGCGGATGCTCGCGATCGCCTGATCGCGATCGATCGACCAGACGGCTGCCTGGGCCGCCGCGACGAGCGTCATGGGATCACCCTTCGTGCGCAGCAGGATGATGGCCTGCGGGTTCGGGGCCTGGCTCATCGGGAAGTACGTTTCCGCCCAGGGTTCCCGCTCGAATCCGCCCCGCTTGGTGTCCGCCACGACACCGACGATCGTCTGCCATCGAGTGCCAGGCTGCGAGGGGTCTCCGAATGTCAGGCGTCGGCCGAGCGGATCTTCGCCCGGGAAGAAACGTCGGACGAACGTCTCGTTGACCATGACGACTTGCTGAGACTGCGCCCCATCGGCGCTCGTCAACATCCGTCCTTTACGCAAAGGGATCTGCAACGTGGCGAAGTACCCGGGTGTTACCGAGTCGTAGGGAACGGGAATGTTCCGCGCATCTGCAGGGAGCGGCGGCCTTCCTTCGATGTTGATGGCGGCAGAGGCCGGCAGGCGCGACAGGAGCAGGGAGGACCCCGCGGCGGAAGACTCCACGCCGGGCAGAGCCCCCAGCCGTTCGACCAGCTGGTCGTAGAAGTTCGTGATGCGAGCAGGTTCCCCGTAGCCCTCGGCAGGTAGGCGAAGGCGCAACGCCAGTACGCCTTGGGTCGCAAAACCAGGATCCTCGTTGTCCAGCGCGATGAAGCTGCGGACGAGCAGGCCGGCACCGACGAGCAGCAGGAGCGCCGTCGCCAGCTCACCGACGGCCAGTGCCGAACGCACGCGCCCGCCTCGGCGGCCGGCAGCTCCCGTACGTCCGCCTTCCTTCAGGTCGGAACCCCACTCGCGTCGCGAGGCGTGGAGAGCGGGGACGAGGCCGAACAGGAGGCTCGTGAAGATCGATGCCCCGGCGGCGTACGCCAGGACCCGGCGGTCCATGGCAATGTCCGAGAGGCGAGGCAATCCAGCCGGCGCGAGCTTCGGAAGCAGATCCACGCTGACGGCCGCGAGAATCAGTCCCGCGGCTCCGCCGAGGAGCCCGAATACGACGCTCTCGGTCAGTAGCTGCCGCACCAGCCGTCCGCGGTTCGCGCCGAGGGCGGCTCGAATCGCGAGCTCGCGCTGGCGCGATGCGGCGCGTATCAGGAGCAGGTTCGCGACGTTGGCGCAGGCGATCAGCAGCACGAGACTCACCGCGCCAAGCAGAATGAGGAGCGGCCGCTTCACGTCGCCGACCAGCTCCTCGTGCAATGTGACCAGTCGAATGCCGATGCCGGCGTTCGACGGGTAGTCCTTCTCGAGACGTCCGGCAATCGCATCCATCTCCGATTGCGCCGCGGCTGGTGTCATGCCGGGCTTCAGCCGACCGATCATCGTCAGCCAGTAGGATCCACGGGTCTCGAAGAGCTCCTTGAACTGGCCTACAGGTGCCAAGGGAGTCCAGAGCTCGGCGTCGACCGGATGTTGGAAGCTCTCGGGCATGATGCCGATCACTTCGTGGGACTCACCGTCCAGCACGATGCTCCGGCCGACGAGGGAAGCATCCGCCCCGAACCGCCGCACCCAGAGTCCCTGGGCGAGGACGGCCACGCGCTCCCCGCCGGCCTGTCCGTCGGCGGACGTGAAGGCACGTCCTCGAAGCGGCACGACACCCATCGTCTCGAAGAACTCGGGTGTGACACGGGCGCCACGGATCTGTGCCGGATCCCCGCTCCCCGTCAGCGTCACGCTCGACCCGAAGTACGCGGACATCCGCTCGAAAAACTGACTCCCGCTGCGCCAGTCCGCGAAATTCGGGTAGGACCCCACATCCTTGTCGAAGCCCTGCCGAGGGTTGTGCATCCACACCATCATCAGGCGCTCTGGGTGTGGGTACGGGAGCGGCTGCAAGAGCACGCCGTTCACCACCGTGAAGACTGCCGCGTTCGCCCCGATTCCCAGGGCGAGCGTCAGGATCACCACGGAACCGAAGAGCGGCTTCTTCGTTATGTTTCGAAGAGCGTAGTGAATGTCAGACCACACGGGAATTCCTCGTGCAATCGCCGAGCCTGGCGCAGCGAGCGCAAATGCCGATGCCCGCAGCGGGCCGCCCTGCCGGAGCTGTCCGATTCCGGGACGCTCGTCCCGAATTCGCGCGTAGCCCGGTCACTCGTGGCGGAGCGCCACCATCGGATCGACCCTCGCCGCCCGTAGCGCGGGCACGAAGCACGCGACCAGCGCCACCGCCGCGAGGAGTAGGGCGATCCCGGCGTAGGTCGCCGGGTCCGTCGCGCTCACGCCGTACAGGAGCCCACGCATGAGGCGCGTGAGCGCGAAGGCTCCGAGGAGACCGATCCCGATGCCCGCGCCCGCGAGCTTCATCCCTTGCCGGACGATCATCCGGGAGACGTCCTCGCTGCGCGCTCCGAGCGCCATCCGGATGCCGATCTCGTGCACGCGTTGCAGCACCACCTGGGACAGCACGCCGTAGAGTCCGATCGCGGCGAGCACACCCGCGAGGGCCGCGAAGAGTGCCAGGAGCAGCATGCCGGCGCGCCGCGGCGCGACCGAGCGATCGAGCAGGGTCGTCACGGAGCGGAGGTTCGCGATCGCGAGGTCGGGGTCCAGCCCCCGGATGCGCGCGCGAATCGCGGCGATCGCCCCGGCCGGGTCGCCGCGCGTCTTCACGTTCAGGACCATCGAGCGCCACGCGTTCTGCGCGTGGGGGACGTAGACGAGGTTGCGCAGCTCGTCGTCGCGCCCGAAGTAGCGGACGTCCGCCACGACGCCGACGATCTCCCGGAGCTGGTTCTCGTCGCGCCAGGAGCGGATCCGCTTGCCGATCGGGTTCTCACCCGGGAACATCGAGCGCGCGAGGCTCTCGTTGACGACGATGACGGGGTTACTGCCCTCCGTGTCGGCCCACTCGAACTCGCGGCCCCGGACGAGCCGCATCCCCGCGGTCCGGAAGTACCCGGGGCCGACCACGTTCCACTCTCCCTGGGCATCGTGGCCCGCCGGGGGCTCGGGCCATCCCTCGGCCAGGAAGGAGCGGCCGAGATAGAAGCCTCCGCCCCCGAACGGCATGGTCGAGCTGATTGCGGCCGAATCAACGCCGGGCGTGCTCGTCACGCCCTCGACCAGGTTGCGGTAGAAGGGTACGACCTTCTCCTCGGGGTACCGGGCGGAGGGGGCCCGGAGCTCCATCGTCACGAGCCGGTCGACCTCCAGGCCCGGATCGATCTGCTGCACCCGCGCGAAGCTCCGGATCATGAGACCGGCGCCGACCAAGAGCATCAGCGAAAGGGCGACCTCACCGACGACGAGCGCGTTCTTCAGGCGCTGCCGCCGTGGCTGCAGGCCACCGGACCGCCCGGATTCGCGGAGAGCGAGCTGGATGTCGGCTCGGGCGGCTTGCCAGGCGGGGATCAGCCCGCACAGGAGCGCGGTCAGCAGGGAGATCCCGAGCGTGAAGAGGAGAACGATCGGCCTGATGCCCAGCTCGCCAAGGCGTGGGGTGTCTTCCGGAACGACGGTCTTGAGGAACCCGACTCCCCAGATGGCGAAGAGTAGACCCGTCAGGCCCCCGAGCAGTGCCAAGAGCATCCCCTCGGTCAGGAGCTGCCGGACGAGCCGGAGCCGCCCCGCGCCGTGCGCGAGCCGGATCGCGAGCTCCTGCCCGCGGGCGGCTGCTCGTGTCAGAAGCAGGTTCGACACGTTGACGCACGCGATCAGCAGGACGCAGCCGACCGCGGTGAGCAACATTAAGAGGGAGGTCCGCACCTGGCGGCCGACGATGTACCTGAGGAGCGGCGTCGCCCGGTTCGTCCATCCGGTGCGCGATTCCGGGTGCTCCGTCTCGAGCCGGCGCGCCATGCCGGCCAGCACCGCGTCGGTCTCCTCGACCGAGCGGTCGGGCCTCAGCCGGGCGATGGCCACGAAGAGCATGTTGTCCCGGCGCAGGAGATCACCGGGATCCGGGCCCACCACGGACGGCAGGAAGACGTCCCGATCCGCCGGCCAGGTCCGCGCCCCTTCCACGATCCCGGCTACGGGATACGGGCGCCCATTGAGGCGGATGTTCTTCCCGACGATCTCCGGGTCGCTGCCGTAGCGCCGCTTCCAGAGCCCGTCGCTGATCACGACCGTTCGCCTCGCCCCGGAGGCGGCGTAGTCGTCCGGCTGGAAAAGCCTGCCGCGCAGCGGTACGGCCCGGAGCACGGTGAAGTAATCCTCGGTCACCAGCGCGAGGCTCACGCGCTCCGGCTCGCCCGCATCCCCGCTCAGGTCCGCACTCGTCACCGTGTCGTCGATCGTGGCGACGTGCTCGAAGACCCTCTCCCTCTTCCAATCCAGGTAGTCCGCGTAGGTGACGTTGCTGCGCTCCCCGCCGCGCGCGTTGTTGACGGAGTATGGAACGACCAGTCGCTCCGGATGCTCGTAGGGAAGAGGGCGCAGCAGCACGGCGTGGACCACGCTGTAGATCGCCGTGTTCGCCCCGATGCCGAGGCCGAGCGTGATCACCGCGACGAAGGTGAAGCCGGGAGACCGCGCCAGGATCCGCACGGCGTAACGCACGTCCTGCCAAAACGTCAGCATACCCCCCTCCCACCGCTTAGTACGCCCGAGGGAGGCAACGGTTAGAAAAAAAGTCTCCGGCTCAATCAAGCTAGACTCCTGCGCATCGCATGAGCACCCTGGCGCATGACTTGAGGCACGGCGCTCGCCTTCTCAAGGCGAATCCAGCCGCGACCGCGGCGGCGGTGACGGCGCTCGCCCTCGGCATCGGGGGATGCACCGCGATCTTCAGCGTCGTGAATGCGGTCTTGCTGCGACCGCTTCCCTACGAGCGGCCCGAGGAGATTCTCCAGGTTTGGGGAAGCGACCCCAGCCGCAAGTTGGATTTCGGTCCCATCTCTCACCAGCGCTTCCAGCAGATCGAAAAGTCGAACCAGACGTTCGAAGCGTTCGGTGCCTACACGATCGACTCGGTCGATCTCACCGGTGTGACCGAGTCGCGACAGCTCAAAGCGGCAAGAGTTTCGAGCGGCGTCATCAAGATTCTCGGTGTTCTTCCCGCGAAGGGCAGGATCTTTCTGCCCGAGGAGGACGCTCCCGGTTCTGCGCCCGTCGCGGTGTTGAGCCACCAGCTCTGGCGCGATCAGTTCGGGTCGGATCCGCAGATCGTGGGCAAGGGAATCACGCTCGGGGGGCTGAGCTCGACCGTCGTCGGGATCATGCCTGCCGGCTTCGCCTTTCCGGAGCCGGATGTCGCCATCTACGTTTCCCGGATCTTCGAGCCGAACTTCCTGACGACGGGCGCGATCGAAAGGGGATCGAGCTATCTCGACGCGATCGCGCGCCCGAGATCCGGCGTCGGCCGGGCGGAGGTTCAAGCCGACCTTGACCGGCTGGCCGCGAGCGACAAGCGAAGCGCGTTTCTCGATGCGGATCTCGACTACCGCATCGTCCCCATAATGGAGCAAGTCACCGGCAACGTGCGTCCGACTCTTCTGGTCTTCTCCTGCGCCGTCGGGTTCGTTCTTCTCATCGCGTGCGCGAACGTCGCGAACGTCCTTCTCGCACGGGCGGTCGACCGGAGAAGAGAGGTGGCCGTACGTGCCGCGTTGGGGGCGAGCCGTGGACGCATCTTCCGCCAGTTCCTGGCGGAGAGTCTCCTTCTCGCTCTGCCCGCCGGGGGCTTGGGCGTCCTCATCGCATTTTGGGGTGCGCGGATCTTCAGCACCGCGGCGGCCCAGAGCATTCCGCGCGCGGGCGAGATCGACCTCGACGTATCGGTGCTAGTCGTGACGTGCCTATTCACCCTGCTGACCGCCCTTCTTGCCGGGCTGGCGCCCGCATTTCACGCGTCCCATGCCGACCCGAGCGCGGCTCTGGGCGACGCCCGGGCTCATTCTGCGAGCGGCCGGCGCGGCGGACGCACACGCTCTGCGCTGATCGTGCTCGAGGTCGCGCTGTCGGTGGTCCTGCTCGTCGGAGCGGGGCTCTTGATGAAGAGCTTCTCACGCCTTCAAAAGGTCGAGCCCGGATTCTCCACGCAGAATCTGGTCGTTGCGGGTGTGAACCTGCCGAGCGGACGCTATGCGGAGCCGGTCCGCATCCGGGAGTTCCAGGATCGCGTCGCGGAAGCGCTTGCGACCCTGCCGGGTGTGATCTCCGTGGGCGCCGGCGAGACGCTGCCGCCCGCTGGGTCGGGGAAGACGCCCCTGGCGATCGACGGACGTCCCGTGCCGATCGGAGAGCGCGATCTCGTCGCGTTCGACACCGTGACGCCGGGCTACTTCCGCACACTCGGAATTCCGGTTCTGGCCGGCAGGACGTTCACGAGCGACGACAAGGCCGGCTCACCCATCAAGGTCGTGGTCAGCCATGCCTTCGCACGGCATTACTTCCCGAACGATTCCGCCGTGGGCAAGAGCGTGATGCTGGGCCGCGGAACCACCGGCTACGAGATCATCGGCGAAGTGGGAGACGTGAGACACGACGGGCTCGACTCGACTCCCGACGCTTTTTTTGTCTGACGGCCAACCAGCGGCCCATCCGCTCCTTCTCGATGGTGATGCGGACCAGCGGTACCGTGCCCGGCATGGCGGCGCTCCTGAGGGCGCGTGTCGCCGAGGTCGATCGAGACCTTGCGGTCGGAGCCGTCGAGACGATGCATCAAACGCTCGACCGCTCGCTCGCCGGGCGCCGGTTCATCTTGGGCATCATCGGCATCTTTGCAGCCTTGGCAGTGGCGCTCGCCGGGATCGGCGTCTACGGCGTGCTGTCCTACGCGGTGAGCAGGCGCACCCCCGAGATCGGCGTCCGCATGGCGCTCGGAGCGCAGAGAAGGGATGTCATGAGTCTCGTCCTGCGTGAGAGCTTCGTGCTGGCGATGGCCGGCGCGGGCATCGGCCTGGCGGCGTCGTTCGCACTGACGCGGCTGATGGCGGGACTCTTGTTCGGGGTGAGCGCGACCGATCCGTGGATCTTCGCGGCGATGGCGGCGATCGTCGTGGCCGTGGCGCTGGCCGCGAGCTACGGGCCGGCGGCCCGGGCGGCGCGGCTCGATCCCATGAGAGCCTTGAGGTCGGAGTGAGCTGACTCCGGGACGCTCGTCCCGGAATCGCGCACGTCGCGCCGCCGCACGCACTGAATCCTCGGCAATTCCTGTGGCCCGTCGATTGCTCGGGGAGGCGCGCATGGGGATCCGAGGTTCTGCGTTGCGAGTGACGTCCGATTCCGGGACGTCCGTCCCGGAATCGCCCGTCGGCCGCGCGGAACCCCTTTCGTTCCGCGCCGCTCATCGGGCACAGGACTTGCCGAAGGGGAGGTCCGGAGGAGCCTTGGATTTCGAACGCCCAGCCTCGGTCGCTCGCACGAAGCGTAGGCGACGTCTCGTGATCGGCGTGAGCCTGGTCGCCGCCGCCGTGCTCGTCACCCTCGGGCTCGCGAAGATGAAGCCCGCCGCGCCCGGGGTGGACAAGGGCACGCTCTGGATCGACACGGTGAAGCGCGGCGAGATGCTGCGCCAGGTTCGCGGCTCGGGCACGCTCGTGTCCGAGGAGATCCGCTGGATCCCCGCCGTGACGGAGGGTCGCGTCGAGCGCATCCTCGGCCACCCCGGCGATCGGGTGAAGGAGGACACGATCATCCTCGAGCTGAGCAACCAGGAGCTCGCGCGCATCGTCATCGATACCGAATGGGAAGTGAAGGCCGCCGAGGCCGAGCTCAAGCGCCAGCAGGTGCAGCTCGAAAGCCAGCTCTTGAACGAGCGCGCCACGGCGGCGGGTGTCACCGCGGACTTCCATCAGGCCGAGCTCGAAGCCGAGCTCCAAGACAAGCTGGCGCAGGACGGCCTGACCTCGACCTTGGACGTCCGCCGCGCCAAGCTGCGCGCGGAAGAGCAGAAGACGCGTCACGATCTGGAGGAGCAGCGTCTGCGCATCGCGGCGCAGGCCAACGACGCGCAGCTCGCGGTGCAGTCCGCCCGTGTCGAGCAGATGCGGGCTCTCCTGCGGCTGCGCAAGAGCCAGCTCGACGGCTTGAAGGTGCGCGCCGGCGTCGTCGGGGTGCTGCAGGTCGTGCCGGTCGAAGTCGGCCAGTCCGTGGCCCCCGGGGCCAACCTCGCGCGCGTCGCGGAGCCCGGACGACTGAAGGCCGAGATCCGGATCGCGGAGACGCAGGTCCCCGAAGTCTCGATAGGCCAGCCGGTCGCGATCGACACGCGCAACGGCATCGTGCCGGGCCGCGTGATCCGCATCGCGCCGTCATCGCTGAACGGATCGGTCGCGGTCGACGTGGCGTTGCTCGGCGAGCTGCCGAAGGGCGCCCGGCCCGATGTGAACATCGACGGCACGATCGAGCTCGAGCATCTCGCGGACATCCTCCATGTCGGCCGTCCCGCTTTTGGCCAGGAACGAAGCCAGGTCGGGCTCTTCCGCCTCACGCCGAACGGCCAAGAAGCGGTGCGGGTGCCGGTGAAGCTCGGACGCAGCTCGGTGAACAGTGTCGAGATCGTCGAGGGCCTCGCGGAAGGCGACCGGGTGGTGCTGTCGGACATGTCGCAGTGGGATGCGTTCGAGCGCGTGCGCCTCCAATGACCGTCGAAGAGTAGGAGCACTGATGGAATCGCAGAACGGCGAGCTGATCCGCCTCGAGAGCTTGACGAAGGTCTTCTACACCGATGAGGTCGAAACCCACGCCCTGTCGGGGATTCACCTGGAGATCCGGAAGGGGGAATTCGTCGCGATCGCGGGACCCTCCGGCTGCGGCAAGTCGACCCTCCTTTCGATTCTCGGGTTGCTCGACTCTCCGACACAAGGCACGTACACGTTGGCCGGCAATCCCGTGCAGAGCCTGAAGTTCTCCGACCGCGCGCGGATTCGCAACCGTGAGATCGGATTCATCTTCCAGTCGTTCAACCTGATCGGCGATCTCACCGTGTTCGAAAACGTCGAGCTTCCGCTCACGTACCGGGCCATGAAGGCCTCCGAACGCAAGACGCAGGTGGTGGAAGCGCTCGAGCGCGTGGGCATGGCCCACCGCGGCAAGCACCTTCCGAGCCAGCTTTCGGGTGGACAGCAGCAGCGCGTCGCGGTCGCGCGCGCTCTCGTGGGCCGGCCGCTGATCCTCCTCGCCGACGAGCCCACAGGAAACCTGGACTCGCGCAACGGCGAGGCGGTGATGGACCTGCTGCGCGAGCTGCACCGTGGTGGCGCCACGGTCTGCATGGTGACGCACGATCCGCGTTTCGCGCGCTTCGCCGACCGCGCGGTGCACCTGTTCGACGGCCGCGTCGTCGAGGAGACGGCCGAGGTGAACCCGTGATCCAGCTTCGGAACGTCGAGCGCTGCTTCGACACGGGCGGCGGCCGCGCCTGGGTGCTGCGTCAGATCAATCTCGACGTGCAGGCGGGCGACTTCATCACGATCATGGGGCCTTCGGGGGCCGGCAAGTCGACGCTGCTCGCGATCCTCGGCATGCTCGACGCCGCGTGGACGGGCGAGTACCGGTTCCTCGGCCAGCCGGTGCACGACCTGGGGCGCAAGGCCCGTGCCGAGCTGAACAAGCAACACGTCGGCTTCGTCTTCCAGAGCTACCACCTGCTCGACGACCTCACCGTTTCCGAGAACATCGACCTCCCGCTCTCCTACCGCAACGTCAAGCCGGCCGAGCGCGCGAGCCTGGTGGCGGACTCGCTCGACCGCTTCTCCATGGTCGCCAAGAAAGACCTCTATCCCTCGCAGCTCTCGGGAGGCCAGCAGCAGCTCGTCGCGGTGGCGCGGGCCGTGATCGGCAAGCCCAATCTGCTGCTCGCCGACGAGCCGACGGGCAACCTCCACTCGAGCCAGGGCGAGGAGGTCATGAAGCTCTTCAAGCGGCTGAACGACGAAGGCATGACGATCGTCCAAGTCACGCACTCGCGCGAGAACGCCGCCTACGGCAACCGCATCGTCGAGCTGTTCGACGGCTGGATCGCCAAGCCCGGCGTGCCGAACGCGACGACGGCCTGACGATGCACGGCTGGCTCCTGGACTTGCGCTTCGGCCTGCGCACGTTACGCCGTGCCAAGGCGTTCACGGTCGCCGCGGTGCTGACGATCGCGCTCGGGGTGGGCGCCAACGCGACGCTCTTCAGCGTGATCCACTCCGTGATGCTCCGGCCGCTTCCGTTCCGGGACTCCGACCGCCTGGTTCGCGTCTTCGACACGAACCTTTCCCGAGGCTGGCCCCGGTTCAGCGCCTCGTGCCCGAATGTCCTCGACTGGCAACGCGAGGCGCGCTCGTTCGATGCGCTTGCCGCGTCACGCGCCCGGTCGTTCAATCTCACCGGAACGGGCGAACCCGAGCGGATCGGCGGCTCGGCTTCGACCGCGAGCATCTTCACCGTGCTTTCGGCGCGCCCTGCGCTGGGTCGCGCCTTCACCGCGGCGGACGAGCAGCCGGGTGCCCCCGCGATCGCGGTCATTACGGACGGGCTTTGGAAGCGCCGCTTCGCTTCGGATCCTGCGATCGTGGGAAAGGCGCTGATCTTGAACGACGCGCCCACCACGGTCGTCGGCGTGATGCCCGCTGAGTTCAACTGGCTGACCGGTGTCGACATCTACACCCCGCTCGATCTCACGGCCGACCAGAATCGGGACAACCACACGCTCTCGGTCTTCGGCCGGCTGCGAAATGGGGTCTCGATCGACCAGGCGCGCGCCGAGATGGAAACGATCGCCAACCGGCTCGAAGCGGAGTATCCCGACGCCAACAAGGGCTGGAACGTGCGGCTCGACTCCTTCTACGACTGGATCGTCGATCCCGAGCTGCGGCGTGCGCTCTGGATCCTGCTGGGGGCCGTGGGCATGCTGCTCCTGGTCGCGTGCGCGAACGTCGCGAGCCTGTTGCTCGCGCGCGCGGCGGATCGCAAGCGCGAGATCGCGGTGCGCCTGGCCCTGGGCGCCGCGAGGTTGCGCATCGTGCGGCAGATTCTGATCGAGACGGGCCTCGTGTGCCTTGCCGGTGCCTGTTGCGGTCTGCTCTTGGGCTATTGGGGGATCGAGCTGGTTCGAACGCTCGACCCCGGAACGATTGCGAGGCTCAACGAGGCTTCGATCAATCTCGAGACGGTCGGCTGCACGCTCGTCCTGTGTGTGGCGGCCACGCTCTTCTCCGGCTTGGTGCCCGCGCTCCAGCTTTCCCGGCGGGAGGCGGGTGAGTCGCTGACGGAGTCGGGGCGAAGCGGCGCTTCGCACGCAGGACGGCGGTCGCTGCGTCGTCCGCTCGTCGCGGGACAGATCGCACTCTCGCTCGTGCTGCTCGCCGGCGCGGGACTCCTGCTCCGTAGCTTCTGGCAGCTTGCGTCGATCGACTCCGGGTTTGACGGAAGGAATCTTCTTGCGGTGCAGCTGAACTTACCCAACGCGCGCTACAAGACCAACCCCGACTTCCAGCGGTTCTTCGAGAGCTTCCTCGAACGGATGGGTCACGTGCCGGGGGTCCAAGCCGCGGCAGCGTCGAACGTCTTGCCGTTCGAGGGAGGGGGAACGGCGAACGAGGTGACCATCGAAGGCCGGCCCGCCGAGCCCGACGGCGCCCTTGCCTCCTCGGACTGGCGCACGGTCACCCCGGGCTTCTTCCGGATGCTCGGCGTCCCGCTGCGCTCCGGCCGCGACTTCACTCGCGCCGACACGAACGAAGGCGCACCGCAGGTCGTCATCGTCAGCGAGACGACGGCCAAACGCTATTGGCCCGGAGTCGATCCGATCGGACGCCGCCTTCGTCCGGGCCGCACCCAGAATTGGCAAACCGTCGTCGGGGTCGCCGCCGACGTACACCACCTGAGCCTCGATGCGGACCCGAACCCGATGGTGTACTACCCCTACCAAGGCGGCTGGAACCCGATGTCCGTCGGCGTGCGGTACGAAGGTGACGCTTCCGCGATCACTTCGGCGATCCGCGACGTGGCCCACGCGATCGACCCGAAGCTCCCCCTGGGCACGGTGCGGCGCGTGGACGAGCTGGTCGCCGGCTCGCTCGGGGAACGGCGCTTCAACGCGTCGCTGCTCGCCGTCTTCGCCGGCATCGCCCTGTTCCTCGCGGCCGTGGGGCTGTACGGGACGATGTCCTTCGCGGTCGGCCGGCGCACGCGCGAGATCGGCGTCCGCATGGCGCTCGGCGCCCGCCCGGCCGACGTCTTGCGAATGGTGCTCGGCGAGGGCCTGCGGCTCGCGGCCGTGGGGCTGTGCGGGGGGCTCGTCGCGGCCGCCGCCCTCACGTGGACGATGCGCGGCCTGCTCTTCGGCGTCACCACCGCGGACCCGCTGACGTTCGCCGGGATCACGCTGCTCTTGCTCGCGGTGGCGCTCCTGGCGACATGGGTTCCGGCGCGACGGGCGGCGCGGGTCGACCCGATGCGCGCGATCCGGTGCGATTAGCTCCGCACGTTGAACCGCCCCGGGTGCGCCACGTACCATACGAAGCGCCATGACCTCCGCTGCCGATCCCATTCGCCTCCTGGTCGCGGACGACCAGCCCGACGTGCTGGAATCTCTGCGCCTCCTCTTCAAGGGCGTCGGCTACCAGGCGGACGTGGTCTCGTCGCCGTCGGGAATCCTTGCGGCGCTCGAGCGCAAGGACTTCGACCTCTTGCTGATCGACCTGAACTACACGCAGGACACGACCTCGGGTGAGGAAGGGCTCGACGTGCTCACCAAGGTACGCGGCCTGGAAGGCGCGCCGCCGGTCGTCGTGATGACCGCATGGGGCAGCATCGACCTGGCGGTCGAGGCGATGCGGCGCGGTGCGCGCGATTTCGTGCAGAAGCCTTGGGACAACGAACGGCTCCTGGCGGTGCTGCGGACGCAGACCGAGCTGGGCCGCACGCTTCGACGGGCCTCCCGGCTCGAGGCCGAGAACCGATTGCTGCGAAACGAAGGCGTGCCTCCCTTCATCGCCGAGTCGGCCGCGATGAGGCCGGTGCGCGAGCTGATCGAGCGCGTCGGCCCCTCCGACGCGAACGTGTTGATCACGGGCGAGCACGGCACCGGCAAGGAAGTCGTCGCCCGGCACCTTCACGCCTGCTCGCTGCGGCGCGCCAAGCCGCTCATCACGGTCAATGCCGGCGGCCTCGCCGAGGGCGTCTTCGAGAGCGAGCTGTTCGGCCACGTCCGCGGCGCGTTTACCGACGCGCGGGCCGACCGCGTGGGCCGCTTCGAGCTGGCGGACCAGGGCACGATCTTCCTCGACGAGATCGCCAACATGCCGCTCGCACAGCAAGCGCGGCTGCTGCGCGCGATCGAGACGGGGGAGTACGAGCGCCTCGGCTCGTCACGCACCCGTAAGGTCGACGCGCGCATCTTGTCGGCCACCAACGCCGATCTGCCGGCCGAGGTCTCGGCGGGGAAGTACCGGGAGGACCTGCTTTTCCGGTTGAACACCGTCGAGATCCGCCTGCCGCCTCTGCGCGACCGGCGCGAGGACGTCGCCCTGCTCGCGGTGCATTTCCTGAAGGGGCACGCCAGCCGCTACCGCAAGGATCTGTCCGGCTTCGACGAGAGCGCGCGGCGCGCGCTCGACGCGTACCACTGGCCCGGGAACGTGCGCGAGCTCGACCACGCCGTCGAGCGCGGCGTCCTAATGGCGCGCGGCACGACCGTGCAGGGGCACGACCTGAACCTGACCAGTCCCGCGCGGGACAAAGCGGCGCGGCTCGAGGACATGAGTCTCGAGGAGGTCGAGCGTTTCCTGGTGAAGAAGGCGCTCGAGCGCCACGGCGGCAACGCCGCGGTCGCCGCGAAAGCGCTCGGACTGAGCCGGAGCGGCTTCTACCGCCGGCTCCAGAAGCACGACCTCGAACGGCGATGAAGTTCGAGCGACGGGTCCTGGCACTCGCACTCGCCTCAGGAGCCTTCGCCACCGTCGTCGCCTTGGCGCTCCTCTGGCTCGACGATCACGGCACCAACACGCGCATCACGCTGACGGTGTTCCTGCTGCTGCTCTGGCTCTCGTTCGCATTCTCGGTGCGAGGCCGGGTCGTCTACACCTTTCAGACGCTCTCCAACCTCCTTGCGGCGCTGCGCGAAGGAGACTACTCGATCCGGGGACGCGCGGTGCGCGGCGCCGGGTCGCTCGAAGAGGTCATGCGCGAGATGAACCTGCTCGGCGACACGCTGCGCGAGCAGCGGCTCGAAGCGCTCGAGGCGTCGGCGTTGCTACGCAAGGTAATGGAGGAGATCAACATCGCCGTCTTCACCTTCGACGGCGACCGGCGCTTGCGGCTGACGAACCGTGCCGGCGAACGCTTGCTCGGCGAGCCGATCGAGCGCCTGCTGGGCCGCGAGGCCGCCGACCTCGGGCTCGCATCCTGTCTCGAAGGGGAGACCGCGCGCACGGTGCAGATGAAGCTGGCGCCGGGCCCGGGCCCGTGGGAGGTGCGCCGCAGCACGTTCCGCGAGAAGGGCGCGCCGCATCACCTCCTGGTGATGGCGGACCTGAGCCGCGCGCTGCGGGAAGAGGAGCGGCAGGTCTGGCAACGGCTGATCCGCGTGCTCGGCCACGAGCTGAACAACTCCCTCGCTCCGGTCAAGTCCATCGTGCAGAGCCTGGCGACGCTGCTCTCGCGGCCCCAGCTTCCTTCCGACTGGCGCGAGGATGCCTTGCGCGGGCTCACCGTCATCGGCGGGCGCACGGAATCGCTGACGCGTTTCATGGAGGCGTACGCGCGGCTCGCGCGTCTGCCGGCGCCCCGGATCGAGCGCGTGGACGTCGCGACCTGGGTGCGCCGCGTCGCCGCGCTCGAGACGCGCCTGCCCGTGACCCTCGTACCCGGTCCCGAGCTCGCGATCCGCGCGGACGGAGCGCAGCTCGAGCAGCTCCTGATCAACCTCGTCCGCAACGCGGTGGACGCGTCGTGCGTCACCGGAGGCGGTGTCGAAGTCGGCTGGCGTCGATTCGGACCGTGGCTCGAGGTCGTCGTCCACGACGACGGGCCGGGTCTTCCCAACACGGCCAATCTGTTCGTCCCGTTCTTCACGACGAAGCCGTCCGGCACCGGCATCGGGCTCGTGCTGAGCCGGCAAATCGCGGAGGCGCACGGCGGTCACCTGACGCTCGAGAACCGCGGCGGCGGCCGCGGTGCCGAGGCCAAGCTGCGGCTTCCTCTCGGTGAAGCGGCCTAGCCCGCCCGCTCATGGGACGCCGGTCCCGGAATCGGACACGGATCGCCGGCCGCGCGTGGAATCGATCGCTCTCAGGAGCGGCACGTCCCTTGCTGAAGGAGCCCACCGTGAGCGTGCTCTGGCAGGACCTCAAGTACGGCGCGCGGATGCTGCGCAAGAAGCCGGGCTTCACCGCGATCGGTGTGCTGACGCTGGCGCTCGGAATCGGCGCGAACACCGCGATCTTCTCGGCGATGGACGGGATCCTGCATCGGACGCTTCCGGTCCAGAAGCCCGAGCGGCTGGTGCTGTTCGACGACCATCCGTCCGAAGGGACGAGCAAGGGAAGTCCGTTCGACGGCGTATGGCAGCTCTTCTCGTTCGCGTCGTATCGCCATTTCGCCGAGCACCTCGAATCGTTCGACGGCCTCGCGGCGTTCCGCAGCGGCGAGACGCGGTTGAGCCTGGGGGAGGAGAGCGCTGCCGGTAACGGGACCGGGCAGCTTGCGAGCGGGCAGCTCGTCTCCGGCAGCTTCTTCCCCGTGCTGGGCGTCAACGCCGCGCTCGGGCGGACGCTGATGCCGGACGACGACGCCGACACCGCGCCGGCAGCGGCCGTCATCTCGCATGGCTACTGGAAGCAGCGTCTCGCCGGAGACCGCGCAGCACTCGGCCGCGTCGTGCGGATCAACGGAACCTCCTTCACGATCGTCGGGGTGATGCCCGAGACGTTCTTCGGTCTCCGCGTGCGAAGATCGCCCGACTTCTGGCTGCCCCTGCACTTCCAGCCGCAGGTCGAGCAGCGTCAGTCGTACCTGACGGAACCGGACACCTATTGGCTGAATATGGTGGGCCGGCTGAAGCCCGGCGCGGACCTCGCCCAAGCGCAGGCCGAGGTCAGCGTGGCGCACGTTGGGTTCCTGAAGGAGCAAGGCGGTGTCGAGCCGTCGGAAGATTACAAGCGCGCCATCGAGCACGGAAGCGTCGTCTTGGCACCCGGCGCGCGAGGCCTATCCGGGCTGCGCAATTACTACGGCAACGCGCTACGGCTGCTCTTGTTCGTGACCGCCTTCGTGCTCGTGATCGCGTGCGCGAACATCGCCAACCTCTCGCTCTCGCGCGCGATGGAGCGCGGGCCCGAGGTCTCGATGAGGCTCGCGCTCGGCGCGAGCCCGTGGCGCCTGGCGCGCCAGCTCCTGACCGAAAGTCTGCTCCTTGCCTCTCTTGGCGGCGCGGCCGGACTGCTCCTGGCGCTGTGGGGTGTCGATGCGCTCAAGAAGCTCGTCGCCGCAACGGCCCCCGTGGACGTCGGAGTGAACGTTCCCGTCCTCGCATTCACGGCGCTGGTGTCCGTTCTGGCCGGGGTCCTCTTCGGCCTCGCCCCCGCGTTGCGCGCCGGTCGGAGCGACCTGGCGTCGAGCATGCGCGCGCGGGGCGAGGGCGGAAGCGGCCGGCTGCGACCCGGACTCGCGCCCGCCTTGGTCGTCTCGCAAGTCGCGCTGTCGCTCGTGCTGCTCGTCGGCTCGGGGCTGCTCGTACGCAGCCTGCGCAACCTCGCGAACGCCGAAGTCGGCTTCGAGCGCGAGGGTGTGCTGGTCGTGGACATGGATACGCGCATCGGCGGCCTCGATGCGAAGGAGCTGAGCGGCTACTACACGCGCCTGCTCGAGAACGTGGAGGCGATCCCGGGCGTGCGCTCGGCGACCGTGGCGTCGTCGAGCCCGATGAGCGGCACGAATCAAAACTCGAACATCTCGATCGCGGGCTACACGCCGGCCGAGCGCGAAGACATGGACGTGGACGTCATGCGCGTCGGGCCGCGCTATGCCGAGACCTTGGGCGTGCGCGTCGTCGAAGGACGCGACCTGAACGAGCGCGACGGCGCGGCCGCAGCACCCGTCGGGCTCGTGAACGAGGCGTTCGCCCGCTCGTTTTTTGCCGGCAAGAGCCCGCTCGGCATGCGCTTCGGAATCGGCGATCAGCAAACGGATGCGGTCATCGAGATCGTCGGCGTCGTCGGCGACATGAAGCGCAGAGACCTGCGCGAAGCGCCGGCACGGACCGTGTACCTCCCGCTCCTTCGAGAGGACGGACAGAACGGCTTCCGAAGCGACCTCGAGATCCGGACGAGCGCCGATCCGACGAGCCTCGTGCCGGCCGTGCGCAAGGCGGTCGCCGAAGCCGATCGAAGGGTTCCGATCGCGGGCGTCACGACTCTCTCGCGGCAGGTGTCAAACTCCATGCGCGCGGAGCAGCTCATCGCGCGCCTCGTCGGCGCGTTCGGGTTGCTGGCGCTCGTTCTCGCGTGCGTCGGGCTCTACGGCATCCTGTCGCAGGCGGTCGCCCGCCGGACGAACGAGGTCGGAATCCGCATGGCGCTCGGAGCCAACCGCGGGAACGTTCTGGGAATGGTCCTGCGTGAGGCCGGGATTCTCGTCGCCGTCGGAATCGCCATCGGCATTCCGGGCGCCTTGATCGCATCGCGGCTGCTGACGAGCCAGCTGTTCGGCGTCAGTCCCTTCGATCCGCTCACGCTAGCCGGCAGCGCGCTCCTGCTGTCCGTGGTGGCGATCGCCGCGGCCTTCGTCCCGGCGCGGCGGGCGTCGCGCATCGAGCCGATGAGGGCATTGCGCGCGGAGTAACCGACGGGCTCGCCTCGAGAGGCTACGGGCAGCCCCCGATGAGCTGCGCCGCGCACTGTCCGGTCCCCACCGGCCGCTCGGCGCCGCCCGTCCTCGTCCCGTAGGACCCCTCGCGCGACGCGTTGCGCGGCACGATGACGTAGTACTTGTTCCCGACGGCGGGGGCGAGGGTCGCCGTGGTCAGGCCGCCCGTGCTGCAGAGCCGGGACGCGTGGCTGGTGAAGGTGCCGCCGACCGTCCCCTCGTAGACCGCGTAGTCGTTGTCCGTTCCCACGCACGACGCGCCCCAGGTCAGCGTGACGTTCGACCCGGCCTTCTGCAGGCGGAGGGGAGAGCCGCCCGCGCTGGCCACGCGGCCGGCTGCGGATTGCGTGCCCGTGGTGCACACGTTGGTCGTTTCGTTGCAGCCCTGTGAGGGACAGGGATTGCTGCCTGGGAAACAGTCGCCGGCGCTGCAGAACTCGGCGCCGTTGCAGAAGAGGCCGTCGCTGCACTGCGCGCTTCCTGAGCACTGCACGCAGCGGTCGAACGTCTCGCTGCAGAAGAGGGGCGGGGTGCACGTGGGGGGCGTCCCGGCTTGGCAGGAGCCGGCCGCCGAGCAGGACTCGACGCCGTTGCAGAACTGACCGTCCAGGCAGGTCCCGGCGGACCGGCACTGCACGCACTGATCGTCGCTCTCGCGGCACTCCTGCGGGAACGGGCACGGTCTCGTGCCGGGCTGGCACTGGCCGCCCACGCAGTCCTCCACCCCGTTGCAGAACTGCCCGTCGGAGCAGTCGGTGTCCGTGGAGCAGCTCCCCATCCCCGCGCCGTTGTTCTCGAAGAAGTGGACCTTCCCGGAGGGAGCGTTGGAGGAGCAGAGGAGATCGATGTCGGCGTCGGCGTCGACGTGGGCCGCGAAGATCCCCACCGGCGACGCACAGCTCCCCACGGGGTGCTCGCGGAAGGCCGGCGACGATCCGCCGGTGCTCTCGAACCACGAGAGCACGGCGCTCGTGCAGCCGGCGATCACGTCGCGGTCGCCATCGCCATCGAGATCGGCCACGTGGACGCCGACGGCCGCGTTGCAGCTCGCCGAGATCGTGCGGGTCGTGAACACCGGCGGCGAGGCTCCGTTGTTCTGGTGCCACGCGATCAGGCCGGTCGACGCCGACAGCACGTCCACGTCGCCGTCGCCGTCGAGGTCCGCCGAGAATACCGAGTACGGATCGTCGACGCCCGTGGCGACGATGCGCTGCGTCCAGGTGGGCGGATGGGCGCCGCTGTTCGCGAACCAGAGGACGCGATCGCTCGACGTGTCGGTGGCCAGGATGTCCGTGTCGCCATCGCCGTCCAGGTCCGCCGCACGCACCGCCTGCGCCCCCACGGCCCCCGCCGAGACGCTGCGCACCGTGAAGGTGGGAGGGACCGTGCCCTTGTTCTCGTACCACTCCACCCCCGGGCTCTGGCCCAGGCTGCCGATGCCGTCGAGATCCCCATCGCCGTCCACGTCCGCCACGTGCATCCCGAGGCCCATGCCGCCGGTGAGCGCCGTCTTGACCCAGGCCGCACCCCGCTTCTCGTAGAAGACGACCCCCTCCTCGTTGAGGTTGGCGGAGAAGACGTCCGCGTCGCCGTCGCCGTCCACGTCTCCCGCCGCCACGGTGACCGGGCCTAAAGCGCCGCCGTTGTCGACGAACCGCTTCGTCCAATGGGGCGGCGTCGCTCCGTCGTTCTCGTACCAGCCCACCGTGTTGTGCTCGTACTCCGCCGTGACGGCGTCGGTATCGCCGTCGCCGTCGACGTCCGCGGCGACCACCGAGGTGGAGAAGTTGGCGGTGGTGGAGATCAGGTGCTCCTTGAACGTGACCTGCGAGCGCAAGCCGTAGGCGAAGCCGGTGTTGGCGGTGATCTCCTCGAAACCCGCATTCGGGAGAGGCACGGTGCTCTGCTCGTAGCGGCCCCAGATCGCTATGGTGCCGTTGGCCTTGAGGCCGATGTCGAACTGGTCTCCCGCGGCCACCGCCACGAAGCCGGTATTGGGGGCGGGCACGTCGAGCTGTCCCCAGTTGTTGCTCCCCCAGGCCACGACCGAGCCGTCGGCCCGCAGGGCCAGGGCGTGGGTGTGATGCGTGGAGATGGCGATGAACCCGGTGTTGGGCGACGGCAGCTCGCAAGACGTCCCGCAGCCCCACATGCGGATCGAGCCGTCGGACTTCAAGCCCATGCTGCGCCAGCCCCCCGCCGCGATGGCCACCCAGTCGCTGTTGGGCGCGGGCGGGGTCACGGAGCCCCCGGGCGACGAGCCCCAGGCGGCGATCGAGCCGTCCGACCTCAGGGCCAAGCTGTGCAGCCCGCCCGCTGCAATGGCGACGAACCCCGTGTTGGGTAACGGCACGTTGAGCTGCCCGGCCTCGTCGCTTCCCCAGGCCACGATCGTGCCGCCCGGCCGCAGAGCCAGGCTGTGACTGTCCCCCGCGGAGATGGCCGTGTAGCCGGAGTTGGGGGCCGGCACGCTGCACTGCTCGACGTCACACAGCCCCCACGTCGCGATGCTCCCGTCAGGCCTCAGGCCCATACCGTGGTAGTTGCCCGAGGACACGGCGACGAAGCCCGAGTTCGGCGGCGGAGGTGTGCAGTCGGGACCGCCACCGGAGCAGGCCGCCAACCCCACGATGGTGCCCGCGTCGGCCCGCGTCACGGTCGTCAGGCTGAGCGCGACGAGGATGGCAACGCAGCTCAGCCAGCCTCGATGTCGTGGGGTCATGGTCCTTGAGCCTAGTCCAGCTCGGCCCCGGTCGGCATCCCGTCGAGGAACAGTGGTGTTGCGAAGCTCGAAGCGTCCCCTCGATTAAGATCTCGTCGGAGACTTCCTTCTCAGCGAGACGCACTATCCCAGCCAGGCCGTCCTGCCCACCCATTGCCAGGAAGCTTCTTTTACGAGGTCACCGCCAGCGTGACGCGAGTGCGGCACGATATGACGGACGAGATGCTTCTCAAAGACGCGAACACCATGCTTGACGGCGCTCTGGGGGGCTTGACCTTCCCAAATCCTTGAGACCAGCACGCTCTCAAACCAGTCGTCCGCCGTCTTTGATCTGGCGACCCAACTCCTGATCCCGGTCGATGTCGCCTTCGCTTTCTGGCGAGGCGCACAGGCTCGTCGCCTCGATCTGCGGTCTGCTTCAGTTGCGGCGAGGAAATGTCGCGCGCCATCGCTCTTCCTCGTAAACGCGGAAGCGGGTCTCGAGGGGGACGATCTCAAGGCCCACTCGTTGGAGCTGACGGTATATTCCGGGCCTCCCGGGGGGATCCTCATGCGCCGAGCCCTGTTCGTCCTCGCGACCGCGCTTCTCGCCATGAGGGCGCCCGCTGCGGCGCGCTCCACGTCGAAATCGTCGATCTCGGTCTTTCCCGACGGATTCGAGGCCGTCCTCCGCGAGGCGGGGGTGGAGATCTGGACGCGCGAGCCCGGGTTCGTGGTCGCCGGAGCGGGGGACGACGCGATCCAAAAGCTTGCGGAGAAGGGGATCGTGCCGATCGCGACGGTCGAGGACGACGGCTCGTGGATGTATCTGCTCCACCACGAAGCCGGATTCGCAGCGCCCGCGCTTTCCGGCGCGAGGGTGATAGCGCTCTCGCCCGAGGCCGACCTGTACCTCTTTGGGAAGGGAACGCCCGTCGTGCTGCCGCGGGTGAAGCCATTTGCTGCGTTCCAAGGCGTGCCGCGACTGCCGCTGCCGCCGGTCGTTCCGCACTTTGCCGATCTTGCAGCGGGCGCCAAGTCGGTCACCGCGGCCAACCCGCTCGTGCAGCAGATCCTCGACGCGACGAGCCAGCCGGCCTGGTTCCAGTACGTCAAGGATCTCTCGGGCGAGAACCCCGTCGTCATCGGCGGGCAGACGTGGACGATCTCGACCCGCTACAGCAACGCGATGTTCCCGACGCCTCAGGCCAACGCGCACGCGACCGAGTACCTCGAGGACAAGGGGGCGCAGTGGGGGTACGCCGGGGTACGGGAGTCGTACACCTCCACCGAGTCCGGATGCTCGCAGCCGACCCCGTGGCAGAACCTGATCTTCGTCGTCCCCGGCCAGGTCGACTTCGGAAAGCACCAGCAGGTGCTGTTCGTCAACCACTACGACACGATCTCGTTCTCGAACGCCGAGAGCCTGAGCTATGCCCCCGGCGCCGACGACGCGATCTCGGGAGGGGCCGCGCTCCTCGAGGCGATGCGGACGTTCAAGGACTACGCGTTCAAGAACACCGTCGTCTTCGCCTGGTTCTCCGGGGAGGAGGTCGGGATCTGCGGGTCGGGCGCCTACGTCCGCCAGCACCCCAGCGTCGACATGTGGCGGGTCGTCAACATGGACCAGACCGCCTTCGACGGCGACCTCAACCGCTTGATGGACGTCTACAACTGGAACGCCACGAACTCGCCGGGGAGCGTGGCGCTCGGCGACGCGTTCGTTCAGGCCAACGCCGACTACGGCAACATCATCGATCCCGCCAAGATCGTCCGCGACACCTCCAAGATGTGCCAGACCGACCACTGCCCCTTCTGGAACGTCGGGGTGGCCGCGATCGCCGTCACCGAGGATCTCCACAACAACGACATCTGCCCCTGCTTCGACCAGTCCCAGACGCCGACATGCCACGACACCGTGACTCAGATGTTCAACGGCCGGCTCATGTTCACGCAGGACTACTCGTGGCCGTCCGAGAAGGCGGCGATCGCGACGATCGCTTCGCTCGCCGAGCCGCTCTACGCCTGCCCCGCCGCCCCCGTCGCCGCTCCGGCGCTCACCCCGGAGAACAACGCCGTGGCGCTCTCCTGGGGGACGGCCCCCGGCGTCACGCGCTACGTCGTCGAGCGCGCGCCGACCCCCGCCGGACCCTTCACCGGCATCGCGTCGGTCGCCGGCACCGTCTACGAGGACACCTCGGTCGCCAATGGAAGCGTTTTTGCGTATCGCATTCGCACGTGCCCTTCGCAGGTCAGCGCCTCCGTGAGCGGCGGGCCGGCCGCCGGTGCCAGCGTCGTCTACCAGAACGGCTCGGCGTCGATCGTGAGCGACGGCGGCGACGCCGACGCGATCGCCGACGACTGCGAGCTGGTCCGCGTCGACCTGCGCCTCGTCAACGACGGGAACGTCCCGCTCACCGGGGTGCGCCTTGCCTCGGTCGTCCCCGCGAGCGCCGCGGTTCGCGTCGCATCCGCCCTCCCGCAGCTCGGGGGGGACCTCGCGGTCGGCGCCACCGCGACCGTCTCGTTCAAGGCGTACGTCGGCCGCGACGGTGTTTCCGCGGCGTGCGGCGACCCGCTGACCTTCGCGGTGACCGCGGTTTCCGACCAGTCTCCCCCTGCGACGCGGAGCTTTACGCTGACCGCCGAGCGCTCGACGGTGGCGGGACCTCTCTCCTACGGGTTCGAGAGCGACTTCTCGGGGTGGACCGTCACGGCGGGCTCGGTCACCCGCGTCGCCGGAGGCGCCCCCGGCTCGACGGCGTTCTCGCTCCATACGCGCAACGTCAACAACGATTGCGACGCCGTGCAGTCCCCGCTCATCAAGCCCGGCCCCGCCTCGACGATGACGATGTACGTCAACTTCGGCATCGAGTCGGCGTCGTTCGACAGGGCGAACGTGCGCGCCGTGGACGCCGCGACGGGGGCGAAGACCCTCCTCACGCCGACCGGAGCGACGTACAACACGTCGAACAACACCCAGCTCCTGTGCGACAACCTCGGGAACACCCGCGGCTGGGCGGGGCCGCTCACGACCTGGCGGCAGGCGACCTTCGATCTCTCCCTGTTCGCCGGACGCGAGATCCGGCTCGACGCGCGCTACTCCACCGACGGGTCGGTGCTCGGCACGCAGGGGTTCTGGATGGACGCCGTGCAGATCACGGGCGCCACCCAGATCGACTGCGATGCGCAGTCGAACGTCTGCGGCGCGCTTCCCGCCGAGGTCTCCTTCGACGGGGCGCCGGTGGCGTTCACGGTCGGCAAGTCGGGGACCGACCTCGTGCTCGGCTTCTCGCAGTCCGCCGGGGCCACGGCCTACGCCGTCTACGCGGGGACGCTCGTCCACCTGAGGAGCGGGATCTACGATCACGCGGCGATCGGGCTCTGCGGAATCGCCGACGCCGACTCGGGGGACGGGATCGTTTCCCTCGCCGTTCCCGCGGCCTCCTTCGCCTCCGACGCGTACCTCCTCGCGGTGGCGCGGGGCTCGGGGGGCGAGTCGCCCTACGGTCACGCCTCAGGGCCGGTCGAGATCCCGCTCGCGCTCAACGCCTGCCCCTGAGGGGCGGCGCGGGGCCGGTGAATTAGGGGCGTTGTCGGGGCCGTCGGTCGAGGGGGGGCCGGCTCCCCGCCGCGGTTACGAAGAGCCTCGTTGCCGAGAGCTCGACCTCCGCGTACTGCAGACTCAGGAGGTCTTGCCATGAGCGTCGTCATTCCGGTCCCCCCGAGAGTCGGGCGGCTGGGCTGCGTCGCGGTGTTCGCGGCGCTCGGCCTCGTCATTCCCGGAAACGTCCCGCCGCCTCCCGACCCGCCGCCGGATCCGCCGTCTCGCGAAGGTCCGCTGATGTACCGGCCCGCCCTTCTGCTCGACACGATGAAGCCGGCAACGGCCCAGGCCCCCCACCTGACGATCGCATGCGGTCAGCTTCCGGGTTTCGCCAACGCCCGATCGATCTGAGCTTTCCAATGAGCCGACACGACTCCCGAGGTTTCTCACTGCTCGAGCTACTCATCACGCTCGTCGTCATCGGCATCATCGCCGCGATGACGATTCCGAATCTGCTGGCCGCGATAGACAAGGGCAAGCAGAAGCGAACGATGGCCGATATGCGTTCCATCGGCACCGCCGTCGAAGCGTACTCCGTCGACAACGGGCGGTACCCCGTCGCGTCGGACGCTTCCACGCTGGCACTCGCGATCTCGTCGAACTTCGTCAAGGTGATGCCGGAGCGCGACGGGTGGGATCACTCGTACGTGGTCAACTCTGAGACGACGGCCTATACGGTTTTCTCGAGCGGGAAGGACGGAGCGCCGTCGGGCTGCGTCATCGGAACGCAGACGACGCAGTTCAACCAGGACATTTGCTTCTCACACGGACAATTCATCCAGTATCCGGTGGGGCCGCAGAACTAGTCACGGCACGGCCTCGCAAGCCGGCGCACTGAACGAACGGGGTTCGATGACTACCGGCCTGGGTGCAGCCGGATGACCCACACGTCGTCGCCCCCGCCATGGAAGCCGCGCACGTCGGCGGAGGGGCACCCGGGGTCGTCGGGCGACCTCGTCGATCCGGCCACGACGAAACCGCCGCGACCCGCCGCGGCGACCGCGAGCGTCTTCTCGGATCCCGATCCGCCGAGCACGTGCTCCCAACGGAGGCGGCCGTCGTTCTTGTCCAGCTCCAGCACCCAGCCGTTCTCGCTTCCGATGCAGCCACGAGGCGTGACGTCTCCGTCCACCGAGGTGGTCCAGGCGGCGACCAAGTAGCGACCCGGACCTTCCACTATGCCGCTCGCCCTTTCGCCTCCCGAACCTCCCAGCGTCCGCATCCACATCACGCGCCCGGTTGTCTCGTCGAGGTCGGCCACGACCGCGTCCGAGTCGTGGGAGGCGGGATCGTGGGCGGGATCGATGTGGACATCGCCGGTGGCGGATTTCGTGTAGCCGACGAGGACGAACTCGCCGCGATCGTTCTGCAACGCCGAATAGGCCTCGTCGGCATGATCCCCAACGAGCACGCGCATCCACTGCCTCTGCAAGGATCCGTCGACCTTGAGCGCCATCAGGTCGCGCGCCGAGTCGTCCGTCGCGCCGAAGTCGGACGTCGTGAAACCCGTGAGCAGGAAGCCGCCATCGCGGCTCTGGAGGATCCCGAATGCCCCCTCCTCACCCTGCCCGCCGAAGACTTCTTGCCGGAGGATGCGGCCATCCGTTCGGTCGAGAATCAGGACCCAGGCCGCGCTGCCGCCGGCGTTGGCCTGAGACGTGGGAGGGTCGAAGCTCCTGAAGTCGGAGTTCGTGTACCCGGCCACCGCGTAGTTGCCATCCGAATTCTGGACCACCGAGTAGAGCCAGTCAGGCGTGGCTCCGGTCGTGCCGTAGACCCGATGCCACTGGAGCGCGCCTCCAGCGTCCAGCTTGATCACCCATGCGTCGTCTTGCCCGGGCACCCGGGGCGAGCGACTCGGGTCGCCGGTGAGGACCGAGCCCGTGAGGTCGCCGTCGACGGATTGCGTCGTGCCGACGGCGATGAAGCCACCGTCCGACGTCGGCGCGATTCCCTGAAGGACGTCCGCGTTCGACCCGCCAAACGTCCGCTGCCATTGGATCGATCCACGGGCGTCCAGCTTCACGATCCAGAAGTCCGAGTCGCCGTGCGGATTCGTGACGTCTCCATCCCGGGAATCGGTGGTGGCGCCGACGATGAATCCACCGTCGTCGGTCGGGCGGATTCCGAGGCTCTGATTGTTGTCCATTCCCTCGCGGCCGCTGCCCCCGAGGCACTTCTGCCAATCGATTCTGAGAGGCTGAGCAGCGGCGCTGCGGAACAGGAGTGCGGTCCACAGCAAGCTGAGCAGGATTCGCATGGCGGCCTCCCCCCTGTGCCTGCAAAGAAGATACGGGGGATTTCATCGCAGGAACGCAAAATCGGCCGTCCCGCTGGGCCAAAGAGCCCGGGCTGCTGCCGCCTGACTCGTCACCGAGTGATCCGGCTGCGGCGCTCGGCAACCGCGAATTCCTGCGGGCTGCCGCGACGCTTCTCGTCGATGAGCTTCGCGAGCTCTTTGTGTGAGGCTCCCAGGGCGAAGAGGGATCGGATCAACAGATCCAACGAGACGGTTGGGTCTCCGGTCTCCATCTTGGCGACCCTGGACTGGCTCGACCGGACGATCTTGGCAAGCGCCGACTGAGTGAGGCTCTGCTCCACGCGCCGTCGCTTGAGGCCCGCGGCGAGCCGCAGTCGCAGCTCGATGTACGCCGCTTCGTCCGCGGACAGTCCGAGGAATTCCGCGGTGGATCCGACCTTCCAGCCTTTGGATTCGAGTCGCTTTCGCTTGGCATCACGCATCGTCATACTCCCGAAGACGTCGCTGACAGGCGTGGATGACGGAGGGCGGAGTCGTCGTCGTCTTCTTGCTGAACACCTCGGCGATCACGACGGCATCCGCGTCGAGGCGATAGACGATCCTCCAGCTCACTCCCTTGTCCACGATTCGCAGCTCATGGCAGCGAGCGCCGATTGCCGGCATGGGACGTGAGCTCGGCATCCCGAGTCGCTCACCGCCCTGAAGGCGTCGCAGTAGGTGCCCAGCCGCTAATCGTGCCTCCTTGGAGAAGGGCGGGGTCTTCACCTCGCCGCGAAGCCAGACGAGCGGTTTGTCGCGCAGGCTCATCCGCAATCAGAATATGTCAGGTCTGGCATAGCGTCAATTCGCGGCCTCTCCGCGCAGCCGTTGGTCTTTGCCGTGCTCACGCAGGACGAGGTGCGCCGCGCCGCTGACGCGCCAGGCCCGTGACACCCCGCTCAAAGATCCTTCGGCACCAGGTCGAAGACCGTGATCTCGGGTCTGGACCAGAAGCGGACGCGCGGCGCGGGCCCGCCCTCCATCCCGATGCCTCGGTTGACGTACAGGGTCGTTCCCGCTTCGTGGAATAGACCGGACTCGTATTTCTTGCCGAAACGGGAGAACGTCACAAGCGCGCCGTAGAAGGGGATTGCGACCTGGCCGCCGTGCGTGTGCGACGCGCAGTAGAGATCGATCCCGCGCCCGCGCACGTCCTCGATCAGGTCGGGGTAGTGGTAGAGGAGCACCGCGGCCGCGCCACGGGGGATCATGGCCAGGACCTCCTCGAGGCGGGATTCGCGGTCGACGGCGATTCCGCCGAGCCAGAGAACGGCGCCTCGAATACGAACAGGCACGGCTTCAGCGCTGAGCTCCCGCGCTCCAGTCCCGCCGAACAAATCGACGTCGGCGAAGTACCAGGAGTCCCAATTCCCCCGGACGGCGTAGGTCGGCGCGATCGCTGCCATTCGCGAGAGACAACGACGGAAG
>Ga0137436_1000052_pt1 | contig 39282 bp, 34 predicted proteins | sample EasRivERMGT119_2_FD_102328 | JGI IMG/M metagenome (GOLD analysis project Ga0137436, IMG submission 102328) | Soil microbial communities from meander-bound floodplain in the East River, Colorado, USA - East River MetaG ERMGT119_2 | ecosystem: Environmental > Terrestrial > Soil > Floodplain ...
GAGGAGGCCCGCATGCGCGGCCTCGAGGGCGCGTCTCACCACCGGATCCGACGTCGGGCCGGTCGCCGCCGCGACGAGCGCGCCGCCGGACCTCGCCAGCGCGCGCCGGACCTCGCGCGCGAGCGATTCCCCGTCGGCCCGGGCAAAGGCGCGGGCCGCCTGCCAGGCCGCGAGGGCGAACTGGTCGGTCGCGCGAAACGCCCGCACGCGGCGCGCGGACTCGGGCTCGTCGCCCGCGGGCCGGGGTGCGTCGATCAGAGCGTCCATCGTCCCTCCCCCGGGAGATACCGCCAGACGCGCAGGCGCGAGGACGGCCCGAACAGCACGACGGCGCACAGACCTCCCCGGCCGTCGGTGACGTAGAGGGTCCCCGAGGACGTCGTGCCGTACGGCCCGAAGGACACGAGATCCGAAGCCCCGAACCGCACGGGGTCGTCTCCCGCGCTCAGGAGCTGCGTGCCCGGCGGGGCCTCCGGGTACGGGCCTCCCGGAGGGATGCCGATCGTCACGTGCTCGACGAGCGACTCGAGGCGGACATCGGGGCCTAACGGACGATCGACGCCCCGCGTGATCTCGGCGGTGCGCAGCCCGTTGCCGTTGCCGTCGGCGACTTCGCGGAAACTCCATCGGCCCGCGAGCCGGCGGAACTGGAGCCCGCGCGTGCCGTGCGCCGCGACGCTCTTCCAGCGCTGATCGGACAGCCGCGCCGCGAGCAGGCGCGCTCCCGCCTCGGCGCGGCCGGACTCGCGGATCGCCGCCGCGGAGGGGAGCCCCACCGCGACGGCGATCCCGATCACGGCCAGCACGACGAGGAGCTCCGCGAGGGTGAACCCCTTCGAGGCCCTCATCGTCCGCTCACTTCGCCTTGGAGACCGTGACGAAGGGGCGGAGCTTCTCCAGCGATTTCTCGCCGATCCCCTGGACCTTGAGCAGGTCGTCCACGGACTTGAACGCTCCGTTCTTCTCGCGGAAGGTGACGATCCGCGTGGCGAGCGACTTCCCGATCCCGGGGACGGCCTCGAGCTCGTCGCTCCCGGCGGCGTTCAAGTCCACGAGCTTGGCCTCCGCGGGGGCGGCGGCAACGGTGACGGCCGAGGTCGTTGCGGTGATCGCGACGGCGGCCAGGGCGAGGGAGAAGACGAGGGCGGGTGCGAGCGGACGGCGCAGGGTCATGGATGCCTCCAGGGCTTCGTGCCGCGCCCCATCGCGCGGCCGACCGCCGAAGCGCAACGCCGGTGCCACGAGGCGGGAGCGGATCGAGGACCTTTCGGCGTCCGCGGCGCGCGGGGCGGCGCCCGCGGCGTCCGCCCGCGGTCAGGGGGTGCGGTGCCGGACCTGAAGGAGCTCCGCGACGATCGACACCGCGATCTCCTCGGGGGTCTCGCCGCCCAGCGGAAGGCCGATCGGACACCTCACGGCTTCGAGGGCCGACAGCGGCACCTCGTCCTCCGCCTGGAGCTGCTCGAAGAGCACGGTGCGCTTCCGCCGGCTGCCGATCAGCCCGAGGTAGCGCACCGGCTGGCGGAGCGCGTGACGGAGCGCGAGCCGGTCGGTGCGGTGGCACCGCGTCACGACCGCGACGTAGCAGCCCGCGTCGAGCCCGGGAAGCCCCGAGGCGTAGTCGGCATCGCACAGGACCGCTCGTCCCGAGCCCGTCGACCGCGCCTTCTCGACGGCCTCGGGCCGATCGTCCACGAGCTCGCACGCGAACCCGACCGTCGCGGCGAGGCGCACGACCGCGAGCCCGACATGGCCCGCGCCGAACACGACGAGCCTCGGCCCCGGGTCCGCCGCTTCGATCAGGACTTCGGCGGAGCCGCCGCACGCCATGCCGAGCGCGTCCGCTCCTTGCTCCGTGAAGGCGTACCGCTTGACGAGGGGCGCGGGCCGATCGACCGCGAGCAGCTCCCTCGCGTCCGCCGTGACCATCGCTTCGAAGGCGCCGCCCCCGATCGTGCCGAGGGTGGTCCCGTCGGCGCGGACGAGCATCCGCGCCCCGAGCGTGCGCGGCGTCGATCCGGTGGCGCGCACGATCGTCGAGAGCGCCGCGCGCCGCCCGGCGGAGAGCTCCTCGAGGAACGCCTCGAGGACCTCCCTCACATGCGGGCCTTGAGGATGTCGAAGAAGATGACGATCCCGAAGAACGCGAGCAGGAAGACGAATCCGGCCTGCAGCGCGCGCTCCTTGACCTTGTCGGAGAGGTCGCGGCGGATCAGCGCCTCGACGCCCAAGATCAGGATGTGTCCGCCGTCGAGCACGGGAACCGGCAGCAGGTTGATGATGCCGAGCTGGAGCGAGATGAGGGCGAGGAACGTCAGGAAGGTCTCTCCGGCACGCACGGCCTCCCGCGACACCCGGGCGATCTCGATCGGCCCCGAGAACGCGCGCAGCGAGATCTGCCGCGTGAGGACCTTGCCGAGGGTCTGGAAGACGCTCCGGGTGACACGGATGTTCCAATCGAGCGACGCGCGCAGCGCCCCCGCGACGTCGAGGTCGTGGTGCACGCGCACCCCCTCGGCGAAGGCGACGCCGATCCGGCCGATCCCGCCGTCGTCCATCGGAGTCACGGCGATCGCCAGCTCGTTGCCGTCGCGCAGCACGGTCAGCTGAAGCTCGCGGCCGACGCTGCGCTCGATGATCGCGCGCACCTCCTTCTCGCCCACGATCTCGCGCCCCGAGACTTTCGCGACCCGGTCGCCGACGCGCAATCCGGCCTTCTCCGCCGGACGTCCCTTCGTCACCTGCTCGATGACCGGCGGTCCCGCGGCCGGGTTCACGAGGCGCCAGCCCGGCTCGCCGAGGTGGTAGATCGGATCGTGATCCGTGTCGAGCTTGACGGTCAGCCGCTGGCCCTCGCGCTCGATCTCCACGGGCTTGACCGTGTCCGGCGAGAGGAGGATCTCGTCCGACTGGGTCTCGAGGTCGCGCGCGTCGCGCCCGGCGATCGAGACGACGCGGTCGCCGATCTTCAGGCCGGCCGCCGCGGCGGACGATCCGGCCCTCAGGTCCGAGATCTCCGGCGGGACCTCCGAGCGCACCGGCTCGTCGCGGCCCCACAGGCGGAAGACGACGGTCATCACGAGCACCGCGAGGACGATGTTGAACGTCGCCCCCGCGACGAACACGCACAGCCGTTGCCAGCGCGGCCGGCTGAGGAACTCCTCCGGGCCGCCCGTGCGCGCCTCGTCCGCCTCGTCCCCCGCGAGCCGCACGTATCCGCCGAGCGGGATCGCCGACAGGCGGTACTCGGTCTCCTTTCGGCGGAAGCCGGCGATCCGCGGTCCGAAGCCCAGCGAGAAGATCGGGACCGCGATCTTGAACGCCTTGGCGACGATGAAGTGCCCGAACTCGTGCACGAACACGAGGATGCCGAGCACGAGCAGGAAGGAGAGGACGGTCTGTCCGAGCTGGAGAAGATGACTCACGGGTGGACTCCGGCGGAGAGGAACTGCGCGGCCGAGGAGCGCGCTCGCCCGTCGGCCGCGAGAAGGTCGTCGAGGGTCGCGGCAGGGGCGTCCCCGTCGCGATCGAGGGCGTGCCGGATCGTCGCGGGGATGTCGAGAAAGCGGGCGCGGCCCGCAAGGAACGCGGCGACCGCGACCTCGTTGGCGGCATTGAGCGCGGCGGGTGCCGCCCCGCCCCGGGCCAGCGCCTCGTAGGCGAGCGGGAGGCTGGGGAAGCGTAGGGGGTCGGGCGCCTCGAACGCAAGAGGCGACGCGGCGACGAGGTCGAACCCGGAAGGGGCCTCCCACCTCTCGGGCCACGCGAGCGCGTAGCGGATCGGGAAGCGCATGTCCGTGGCGCCGAGCTGCGCCTTGAACGAGCCGTCGATCATCTCGACGAGGGAGTGGACGACGCTTTGCGGGTGGACCACGACCCGGATCCTGTCCGGCCCGACGTCGAACAGCCACCGCGCCTCGATGACCTCGAGCCCCTTGTTCATGAGTGTCGCCGAGTCGATCGTGATCTTGGGGCCCATCGCCCAGTTCGGATGCCGCAGCGCCTGCTCGGGCGTGACGGAGGCCATGGCCTCCGTGGTCCACGTGCGGAACGGGCCGCCCGAGGCCGTGAGCCACAGCGCGCGGATCCCGGAGCGCTCCTCACCCCGCAGGCACTGATGGAGCGCGTTGTGCTCGCTGTCGACCGGCAGGATCGCGGCCCCGGTCTCGCGCGCGCGGCGCAGGATGAGCTCGCCGCCGACGACGAGCGCCTCCTTGTTGGCGAGGGCGACGTCGCAGCCGGCGTCGACGGCGGCGTAGGTGGGCTCCACGCCCAGGGCACCGACGAGACCGTTGACGACGAGGCCGACGCCCTCGTACCGCGCCGCGTCGATCAACCCGTCCCGCCCGAAGGCGATGCGGGTGCCCCGGGGTGCCCGCGCCCGCAGGGCCGCGGCCGCTTCTTCCGTGCCCGCCACGGCGAGCTCCGGCCGGAACGCTTCGATCTGCTCCGCGAGCCGCGCGACGTTGCCGCCCGCCGCCAGCACGGTCACGCCGAGCTTCCCGGGGTGCTCGGCGATGACCTCGAGCGCCTGACAACCGATCGAGCCTGTGGAGCCGAGCACGGCGAGACGCTTCACGGATTCGCTCCGGAGAGGAACACCCGCCAGTAATAGTAGAGGACCGGGGCGGCGACCAACAGGCCGTCGAGACGGTCGAGCATACCGCCGTGTCCGGGGAGCAGCGCCGAGGAGTCCTTGCGCCCCGCCGCACGCTTGACCATGCTCTCCGCGAGATCGCCGATCGCACCGCACAACGAGACGAGGACGCCGATCGCCAGCGCGTGGCCGGGGGTGAGCTTCTGGAAGAACCAGAGCACGCCGACGAAGGCTCCCAAGACGCCGCCGGCGACGCCGCCCGCGAGCCCCTCCCAGCTCTTCTTCGGTGAGATCGCGGGCGCCATACGGTGGCGGCCGATCGACGAGCCGACGTAGTAGGCCGCCGTGTCGGACAGAGTGACGCACACGAGCAGGAGCAGGAGCAGGTCCGAGCCGAGCTCCCCCGGCAGCGCGCGCAGCGCGATCGTGTGGCCGAGGGTGAGGCCGACGAAAAGGATCGGGAGCAGCGTCGTCCAGACCGCGTCGAGCATCGCCTCGGGCGCGTCCCGTCTCCACATCGCGAGGGCGGGGATGACGACGATCGCCATGGTGACGGCGTCGATCGGCGTCACGCGCGGCGTCAGCCCCGCGTAGCTCCACACGACCGCGAGCGAAAGCGCCAGACCGAGGACCGGAAACGGCCGCGATCCGCGCGCGCGCAAGAGGCCGTAGCACTCCCAGGTCGCGATGCCGATCGCCGCGAGCGCGATCGCGAGGAAGACGGGGAAGGGGGCCCTCTTGCAGGTCCACCACGTGATCGGGATCAGGATCGACGCGGTGAGGAGCCGGATCATCCCTGCACGAGCGCGGGCGACGGGTCGGACTCCTCGCGCGGCGACGCGCCGCCGAACCGGCGCTCGCGCTGCTGGTATTCGAGCAGCGCCACGACGAAGTCCCGGCGCCTGAAATCAGGCCAGAGCACCGGGGTCACCACGAGCTCGGCGTAGGCGACCTGCCACAGCAGAAAGTTCGACAGCCGCATCTCGCCGCCGGTCCGCACGACGAGGTCGGGGTCGGGCTGGCCCGCGGTGTAGAGGCGTCGCGCGAACGCCTCCTCGTCGAGCGCTACGGGATCGACGCCCTCGCGCAGCAGCTCGCGGCACGCGTCCACGATCTCCGCGCGGCCGCCGTAGGACAGCGCGATGTTGAACAGCAGCCCCGTGTTCCCGCGCGTCGTCTCGACCGCGGATGCGAGCTCCCGCTGGACCGCGCGCGGGAGGTCGGCCGGGCGCCCGATGACGCCGACCCGCACGTTGTTGGCGCGCAGCTCGTCGAGCTCCTTGCGGATGTACTCGCGCAGCAAGTCCATCAGGAAGTCCACTTCCGCCTTCGGCCGCTTCCAGTTCTCTTTCGAAAAGGCGTAGACGGTGAGCACGCCGACGTCGAGCCGGGCGCAGGTCTCGACCATCTCGCGCACCGACGCGATCCCCGCCCGGTGGCCCGCAATGCGCGGGAGGCGGCGGCTACGGGCCCAGCGCCCGTTGCCGTCCATGATGATCGCCACGTGGCGCGGGAGCCTGGGGAGGTCGAGCTGCCGCAGCAGCCGCTCCTCTCCGCTCCCGGGAGCCGCCAGTCGGTCGAGGTCCGCCATGAAAGCCCATCCGGCGCTAAGTTCAAGCGCGCGCGAATCTTAATGCCTGGCCCGGGAACCGGGCAACCGCGCGGGTCAGCGGTCCCCGTAGCCGTTCGGATGCTCGCGGTGCCAGCGCCACGCCGAGGCGACGATCTCCTCGAGCGAGCGGTACTCGGGCTCCCACCCGAGCCGCCGCCGCGCTCGCTCCGAGGACGCCACGAGGATCGGAGGGTCCCCCGCGCGGCGCGGTGCGCGTTCGGTCGGCGGCGGCGAGCCCGCCACCCGCCCGACCGTCGTGACGACCTCGCGCACGGAGAAGCCCTCCCCGTTCCCCAGGTTGAAGCTTCCGGCGTCGAGCGCGCCCCGCTCCATCGCGTGGAGCGCCAGCCGGTGGGCGCGCGCGAGATCGCTCACGTGGACGTAGTCGCGGACGCACGTCCCGTCGGAGGTCGGATAGTCCTCGCCCATGATCGGTGTCGTGGGCGATCCCCTCATCGCGCTCCGGATGAGACGTGGGATCAGGTGCGACTCGCGGCCGCCGTGGTCCTCGCCGATGTCGCCGGAGGGATGGGCGCCGGCGGCGTTGAAGTAGCGCAGCGCGGCGTAGCGCAGCCCGTGGGCACGATGGTGCCAGGCGAGCATGCGCTCCACGGCGAGCTTGGTCTCGCCGTAGGGGTTCGACGGCACGGTCGCGTGCTCTTCCCGGATGGGGACCTCGGTGGGCTCCCCGTACACCGCGGCACTCGAGGAGAAGACCAACGCGAGCACTCCGTGACGCTTCACCGCGTCGAGGAGGGCGACGGTCTTCGCCACGTTGTTGCGGAAGTACAGTCCCGGGTCGGCCATGGACTCGCCGACCAAGCAGCTCCCGGCCATGTGGACGACGGAGGAGATCCCGGCACCGTCGAGCACGCGATCGAGCGCGGCCGTGTCGCCGTAATCGGCCTCGACGAGCGTGGCGCCCGAGACGGCCGCACGGTGTCCGGCGGAAAGGTCGTCGAGAACGACGACCTCGCGCGCGTCCTCGATCAGGCACCGCACGACGTGGCTGCCGACGTAGCCCGCACCACCCGTGACGAGAACGCGGCCCATGGACGCGGATACTACCAAATCGACTCCGGGCCTCGGCTGGCGCCGCCCCACTCCTCCGCGTACGCGACGCGCTCGAGGCACAGCCCATGCGGGGGCGCGGTCGCTCCCGCGCGGCTCCTCTCCCCGGAGAGAAGGACCTCCCCGATGCGCTCGGGGCCGAAGCGCCCGCGGCCCACGTCGAGGAGCGTGCCGACGAGGATCCGCACCATGTGCATGAGGAATCCGTTCGCGGTGAAGCGATAGAGGTCGAGCCCCTCGCGCACGGCCGTGCGCTCGGCCCGCTCGAGGTGGCGCACGCGACTTCCGACCACGGTCGCGGCCGAGCAGAAGCCGCCGAAATCGTGCCGGCCCGGCAGAGCTTCGAGAGCCGCGTCGATCGCCGCGTGGTCGACGGGGAACGGCGCGTGCAGGGCGTAGCGCGAAAGGAACGGATCGGCGGCGGGGGATCGATCGACGAGGTAGGCGTAGGTCTTGCCGCTCGCCGAAGCGCGCGCGTGGAAGGCGTCGGGGACCGACCCGACCCGGAGGACCGCCACGTCCGCCGGGACGAGCGCGCGCAGCGCGCGCGCGAGCCCGGCGTCGTCGTGACGGCCGGAGACGCGGGCATCGGCGACCTGACCTCGCGCGTGGACGCCGGCGTCGGTACGCCCCGCCCCGCGCACCGCCACGCGAGCACCGCCGTGCACGCGAGCGAGCGCGTCCTCGAGGACGCCCTGCACCGTCCGCCTCCCGGGCTGCACCTGCCAACCGGAGAACGACGTCCCGTCGTAGGCGAGGTCGATCCGGACGCGTCTTTCGGTCACGCGGGCTTCGGCGAAAACCGCACGCGCCCTCCCCGCGTGTCGATCGTCGCCGTCCCGCCGAGCGGGATCGTCCACTTCCCGTCGCCGTGCCCCGAGGGGAACCCGGTCACGACCGGAACACGAAGGGGCGCGAGATGGTCGGCGAGCACGTCGGAGAGCGCACGATCGGGCGGGAAGCTCCTCGCGGTCTCCGGCACCAGCATGTGCCCCACGATCACGCCGGCGACGCGGCCGAGCACGCCCGCGCGCCTGAGGTGATCGAGCAGCCGGTCGATGCGGTAGGCCTCTTCTCCGATCTCCTCGAGGAACAGGATCGCGCCGTCGAAAGGCGGAGCCTCCGGCGTCCCGAGGAGATGCGCGAGCACGGTGAGGTTCCCGCCGACGAGCCGGCCCGAGGCTCGTCCCGGCCTGAGGACCTCGCGGGGCGCCACACGGCGCGTCACCTCGCGGCCGGCGAGCATCGCGGTCAGCGAGGGTGCGTGGTAGGCCTTTCTTCGTCCGAGCTCCGCGACCATCGGGGCATGAAGGCAGACGGTGCGCGTGCGGCGCAGCACCGCCGAGAAGAGCGCCGCGAGATCGCTGTACCCGAGCAGGAGCTTCGGCCGCGCCGAGAACGCCTTGAGGTCGACGCGGTCGAGCAGCCGTGCCGTGCCGTAACCCCCGCGCGCGAACCACACCGCGTCGAGACCGGGATCGTCGAGGACCGCCTGAAGATCGAGGGCGCGCGCCGCGTCGGACCCCGCGAGGTAGCCCAGGCGCGCGCGCGTCGCACTTCCCTCGACGGGGGAGAAGCCCATGCGCCTCAGCGCGGCGATCCCCTCGTCGAGGCCCTCCTCGCGCACCGCGAATCCCGTGGCGACGACGCCGACGCGTCGCGAAAGTCCGCTCCCGCCGGTGCCGGCCACCCGGCGCCGGCGAGAACGGGTGTCGTCGGAGTCGTCCATAAGCCGAATTCTGTCCCCTCATCGAGGGTGACGGTCATTCCTCTAGGGGCGGGGTCTCCCCCGTCCTCCAGCAACCTACCCGGGAGCCTCGGCCGGGCCAGCCTTGAACGCTCCCCTATTTGGTCTTGCTCCGCGTGGGGTTTACCGAGCCGCCGGCGTCGCCGCCGGCGCTGGTGCGCTCTTACCGCACCGTTTCACCCTTACCGGCCGGGCTTTCCGCGCGGCGCGAGGTGGCTCGCTCCGTGCACCCGAACCGGCGGTCTGCTCTCTGTTGCACTGTCCGTCCCGTTGCCGGGCCTGGGCGTTACCCAGCACGCTGCCCTGTGGAGTTCGGACTTTCCTCGCCGGCGGCCGGGAATCCCGGCTACCGGCGCGACCGTCCGGATGGCTCCGACGACGGCGTCATCTTATCCTCACGCCCCGTGATCTCGCGAAGCCACCCGATCGCCAGGCGCCTGCGCGCCCTCAAGGCCGACCGCGAGCTGAGGGACTGGGAGCAGGTCCTCGTCGGAGAAGGGCCGCATCTCGCCGACGAGGCGCTCCGCTCGGGGGCCTCGATCGAGCTGGCGCTGGCCTCCCCCCGGCTCCTCGCGACGGCGGAAGGACGCGCTCTCTCCGGCCGGTTGGGCCGCGCGGGGGTGCCGCTTCACGAGGCCTCGGACGGGACGCTCGAATCGCTGTCGGACGCGCGCGCGCCTCAGCCCGTCATCGTGCTGGTCCGCCGCCTCGAGCGAAGTCTCGAGGAGATCCTGGTCGGGACGTCCGGGCCGGCGTTGGCCGTTCTTGCGTGCGGAATCCAGGATCCCGGCAACCTGGGGGCGATCGTGCGGATCGCGGATGCCGCCGGCGGCACCGGCGTGATCGCCACGCCGGGAAGCGCGGACCTGTTCCACCCGCGCGCGGTGCGGGCGAGCGCGGGGTCGATCTTCCGCATGCCGGTCCTCGAGCGCGACGCGGAGCGCGTGGCCCGCGAGGCGCGCGACGCGGGGCTCTTGCTCGTCGGCGCCGACCCGCGCGGTCCCGCCTCCTACGACGCGTTCGACTGGAGGCGGCCGACGGCGCTCGTGCTCGGCGGAGAGGGTGCGGGGCTCCCCCCTGGAATCGCCGGGGCGCTCGACGCCCGCCTCGCCGTCCCCATGCGTGCGCCGGTGGAGAGCCTCTCGGTCGCCGCGGCCGCCGCCGTGTTTCTCTTCGAGGCGCGCCGCCAGCGGTCTATCCGCGCCGGATGATCCTCAGCCGGGGCGAGCGCGGGGAGCGCGGAGGCGCGCTCTCGAGCGGCGGCGGGTCGGCGGGGCGAGCCGCGGCGGGCTCCTCGGAGGCCGGGAGCGAGAAGGTGAACGTGGTCCCCTCCCCCGGCACGGAGGACGCGCGAATCGCGCAGCCGTGCATCCGGAGGATGTTGCGCACGATCGACAGCCCGATCCCGGTCCCCTCGGCCTGGGGAGCGGCGGCGCGGTAGAACCGGTCGAAGATCTTCTCCAGCTCCTCCTTCGCGATCCCCACGCCCGTGTCCTTGACGTGGGCGACGACGTACCCGGGCTTGCCCCGCCGGGCGGCCACCTCGATCGCACCCCCTTCGCGATTGAACTTGATCGCGTTGGAGAGCAGGTTGAGCAGCACCTGGAGGATCTGGTCGCGGTCGGCGCGGACGGAGATGTCCGGCGCTTCGTACCGGCGCGCGACGCGCAGCCCCCGCGACGCGATCTTGTCGCGGAGCAGCTCGAGCGCCTCGTCCACGACCGGCGCCAGCGGGAACACCGTCGGATGCGAGGCCCCGCTCTGCCGGTCCTGGCGCGAAAAGGCGAGGAGGTTGTCGATCATCGCGATGAGCCGGTCGATGTTGGCGAGCGCCAAGCCGAGCCCTTTCTTCTGCTCGTCGTTGACGGGGCCCAGGCGTCCCTTGTGGATCATCTCGGTGTAGCCGCGGATCGACACGAGCGGGGTCTGCAGCTCGTGGCTGACGTTGGCGAGCAGGTCGGACTTCATCGCGTCCAGGCGGCGCAGCTCCTGGTTGAGCCGCTCGGCCTCGTTCCGGCGGGCGACGACCTCGTCGTACCGCGCGCGCAGCGCGGCTGCGGACTCGGACTCGCTCGCCGCCTCGCGCTGGACCCGCCAGGCGGCGGTGACGTCGCGCACGCGCAGGAACCTCCCCGAGGATCCGCGCTGGGGCATCCCGATCGGCGCCGCCTGCAGGACCACGCGCCGGGTATCCCCCGACGTGATCGCATCGGTGGCCGGCCCGCCCGCCGCCGCCGCGAGCACACCCGCGGCGGCGGCGCCGAGCTCCCCGCGGCCGCGCAGCGCGCGGAGGAGGTCGACTTCCGGCGCGCCGAGCACGTCCGCGGACTCGAGGCCCATGAGGTCGAGGAAAGCCCCGTTCGCGAAGCGCACGCGCGCGCCGTCCGGCCCCTCCGCGACCAGCAGGAGGCCGTCGTCGACGGCCTCGAGCAGGGCGTCGAGCCGGGCCTCATGGGCGCGCAGCTCCGCCAGGAGCCCGCGCTCCACGGTCTCGTCGCGCATAAGGACGACCACCGCCGGGCGGCCGTCTTCCCGGCGCGCGGCCGCCACGAGGCGCACCTCGCGGCGCGGCCGCCCCGCGGCATCGCGCACCCGCACGAACGTCTCGAGCGTCGCCCCTTCGGCGCCGGCCTCGAGCGTGCGGAGCGCCTCCTCCACGACGAGGACGTCCTCGGTCGCGATCCGGTCGAGCAGCGACGCCCCGGCCGCGTCACGCTCCTCGATCTCGAGCAGCTCGCGCAGCGCCTGGTTGGCGACGACGAGCCGTCCCTCTTGGACGAGCCCCGCCCCGATCGGCAAGCCCTCGACGACGACGCGCGTGCGGCTCTCCGCGGCGCGCAGCTCGCCCTCGAGCCTCACCTGTTCGGTGATGTCCTGCACGACGAGGAGAAACCCGCGCGGCCCCTCCCCCGCTCCGCGCAGCGCGCGCACGTGGATGCGGGCGTGGAAGCGCGACCCATCGCGCCGCACGAGCACGCCGCGGGACTCGACCCCGCGATCGCGCAGGCTCTTGCGCGCGAGCTTTGGCAGGAGCTCCCTCCACGACGCCTCGTCGAACAGCAGCGAGGCGTTGCGGCCCAGGAGCGCCTCCTCCTCCCAGCCGAACATCTGCTGCGCCCCGGCCGATGCGCCGAGCAGGTCCCCGTCCGCGTCCGTGTTGAACACCGCGTAGCCGCGCGCGACGTCCTGCAAGGCGTCGAACCCTTCGCGGGCCGCGGCCGCCCCGACCGTCCGGACGCCCAGGTCCTGGCCCAGCCGGCTCACGGCCTCGGCGATCCCCGAATAGGGCGAGCGCGGGTCGAGCTCGATCCGTCCCCGGCCGTGCCCGGCCCGCAGGTCCTCGAGCGCACGCACGATCTCGCGCGACTCGCGCGACCGCCCCCGGCGCGCGGTGACGGCCAGCGCGACCGCGACCAGGCCCGCGAGCGCGAACAGCCCCCCGAGCACGACGAGCACGGTCACGGAGAGATCGGGCGGAAAGGTCACGTGACCCACCTCTCGCGCGGTGCGGGCTGGGCGAAGTGATAGCCCTGGCCGAACCGGGCGCCGAGCGAGCGCAGCGTGGCCGCCTCCTCCGCGGACTCGATGCCCACCCCGACGATCGGCGCGTCGATCGCGGCGCTTGCGCGCACGATCGTCGAGAAGATCTCCTGGCGGATCAGGCTCGTCTCGATCCCGCGGATCACCGACGCGTCGACCTTCACGTAGTCGGGGCGCAGGCAGGAAAGGGCCGCCGAGCCGTCCCGCCCGGTTCCGACGTCGTCGAGGGCGAGGGCAAACCCCTGCGCGCGCACCGCGGCGCACGCCTCCGCGTGCGCGGACGGGTCCTCGCCGAGCGCGCGCTCCGAGATCTCGACGACCATGTCCTGGGGCGTGCGGCCCGCGGCCCGGAGGACCTGAGGGACCGCGTGCGACCACGTGTACCGCTCCGCAAGGGTCGCCGGGATCACGTTGACGAAGATCTTCCCGTAGCCGGCGACCGAAGGCCCGTCCTTGAGCGCGCTTTCCCGGCAGACGCGGTCGAGATCCGCCTCGATCCCCGCCCGCCCCGACAGCGCGAACATCGCCCTCGGCGTGGCGAACGGCGTGTCCTCGGGGCCCCGGGCGAGCGCCTCGAAGCCGTGGAACGACCCCGAGTCGAGCTCGACCACCGGCTGCCAGAGCGTCCGGATCCTCGCGTCCGTGATGACGCGGGACAGCTCGGCACGCCAGACCTCCTCGCGCCGCGCCGCCCGGCGGTCCGGCAGCGCGCGCGCCTCCTCGACGGCGGCGTGCACCAGCCGCTCGAAGCGGAAGAACGGGTTCTCGGAGAGCAGGGCGTGGCCGACGCGCGCCTGGGGACGCGGCGCCAACGCGTGGAAGGCGTCGTCCTCGAGCGTGCGCGAGATCCTCGCCTTCACCGCGGCGGCCAGCGCCGACAGCGTTTCCTCGTCCACGTCCCGCCCGCGGCCGTCCTCGGGGACGAACAGGACGAAGCGATCGGCGGGCACGCCCCCGACGGTCAGGAGCGCGCTCGACGGAATCTCGACACCCGGAAGCGCCCGCACGGTCGCCGCGAGCTGCGCGATCGCACGGTCGAACGCCTGCCAGCCGTAGAGCGACTCGATGAGGTCGAGGTTCGTGACCCCCGCGTGGATGACGCCGACGCGCCTTCTCGCGTCGAGCGCGCGGCGCAGATCGTCGAAGAGCACCGGATAGGCGGGCAGGTCGGTCGTGCGGTCGTGCAGCGCGCCCCGCAGCTTGAGGTACGCGGTGCGCAGGGTCTCGAGGGCGGCTTCGCGTTCGGGGTCCATCCGGATTACCTGGAGGAAGCGGACGGGGACCGCGGGTCGCGGCGCGGGTGCGCCTCGACGATCCGAGCGACGCGGCGGACGAGATCGTCCACCGAGAACGGCTTGGCGATGAAGTCCACCGCGCCGTCCTGCAGGCTCGTCACCTTGTCGCGCACCTCGGACTTGACGGAGAACATCGCGACCGGGAGATCCTCGCTCGCGCCGTCGGCGCGCAGCAGCTTGAGCGTGGACCAGCCGTCCAGGCCGGGCATGTTGATGTCGAGGAGGACGACGTCGAACTCCCCCGCACGCGTCAGACGCAGCGCCTCCTCGCCCGAGGCCGCGGTTACGACCTCGAACCCCGCGTCGCGCAGGACCAGTCCCGCCATCTCGCGGATGTCCTCCTGGTCGTCCACGACGAGGACGCGGCGCGCGGTCATGCGTCGGCCTGGCGGCGCTTGCGCAAGAAGCGGCCGAGCTCCACGCGGTCTCCGGGCGCCAGGCCGGAGAACTTCAAGGCGATCCCGCCGGAGCCCACGCGGAGCACGACGCCCTCGATGCGGAGATCCCTGCCCCCGGGCGTGGGCAGCTGGAAGGCCAGTCCCACCCGGTCCCCCACCGAGAACGGCTCGTGCGTGTGGAGGAAGCATCCGTCCACCGCGAGGTCGCGCGTATAGGCCAGGGACGTGCGGGCTCCGTGCGTGAGGTCGACCTTGATCGCGACCTCGACGCGGTCGCCGGTGCGCTCGACCGTGATGCCGTGGCGCCGCATGGCGTCGAGCAGGCGCTCCTGGGTCACCGGCCGCGCGAGCGTGCCGTCCACGGAGCCCGAGACGGTCGCCCGCTTCGCGCTCCGGTTGCCGATGAGCAGGATGACCGTGCTGGCGAGCGCCGCGTCGCGCCGCAGCGCGGCAGCGCACGCCGCCGCGTCGAAGCCCGGCACCTGCGGATCGAGGACGATCACGTGGGGACGATGCTCGCGCGCGAGCCTCGCGTAGGCATCGCTGGTCTCCGCCCACACCAGGCGGACCTCCGCGCGCTGCAGGAGCGAGTCGTCGATTTCAAGGAAGGGAGAACACTCCTTCCCCAGGAGAATCGTCGTCATCTCCGCACCCGGTCCCCGATCCGTGAGGAGTCTCGTGAAAATTACCACCAAGACGGAGACGCGGGACACGAAGTTTGAGCGCGATGCGAGGCCGACAACACCGAGCCTTCCGAGACTGCGCCGGAACCGCCGCGCGAATAACGATTCTTGGACGCCGGCCAGTTACGGAACGGCAACCAGGCGCGCCCGGGCTCCCTCGTGCCCCGGAACGATCGCGAGCTGCCGCCGGTACGCCTCCTGCGCGCGCGCTCTCTCGCCGTTGGCCTCGAGCGCCAGGCCCAGCACGTACCAGCCGTCCATCACCATCGGGCTCGCACGCACCGCGCGCTCGGCCGCGTCGAGCGCTCCCGCCGCATCGCGCGTGCGCAGCGCGAGCTTCGCCTTCGCCGTGAGGAGCGTGGGATCCTCGGGAAACAGCTGCAGCCCCTCGTCGAGGACGCGGCGCCCCGAAGCGTAGTCGCCCCGCTCCTGGTACAGCTCGGACAGCAGGGCGTGATTGTTCGGTGCCTCGTGCCGGTACGACGGGTACGACAGCGCGGAGAAGGCGAACGCGGCGATCGCCAGCGTCACGGGGACGACGAGCCCCCGCCACGCGCGCGCCGCGGCGTGCTCAAAGCCCCACGTCAATCCCGCGCCGCCGATCGCCGCGAGCGCGGGCACGGCGTGGAGCCGGTACCGGGACAGGACGAAAAACGCCATGACCGACGCGCAGTAGGCGAGCACGTACCCCAAGACGACACGGCCGTCGGGGCACCGCGAAGCCGGGACGGCGCCGATCACGGCCAGCGCGACCAGAAGCGAAAAGGGCGCCAGCGGAAGCCGAAGCGGCCACGAGTACCGCTCGATGAACCGCATGTCCCAGGTGTCCGGGATCTCGACGTCGCTCCAGAACAGCCCGAGCTTCTTGACCATCACGGACGCGGCGAACCCCGGCGACCCCGTCACGTGGCGCAGCGCTTCGCGAAGCCAGTACGCCGAGGCACCGTTCGCCGTCAGCTTGTGCCCGACCGCTTGCTCCGCCGCTGTCTGGAAGTCCTCCGGCTCGAGCTGCGACTGCGCGCGCACGAACGCGAGCGGGTGGTACGCGCCGTCGACGTTGTGAGGGTTGTTCCCGTTGTAGAAATTCTGGCCGGTCATCGAGGTCGTGAGCACCCACTCTCCCGACACCGCATGGTTGCGCGCCGTCGCGGGAGCGATCGCGACGACGACCCCGAGGACGAACCCGGCGAGGGGCCGCCACTCGCGCTTCCACGCGAGGAAGATCGCCGCCCACGGCGCGACGAGGAGGACGTTCCCTCGCGTCAGCGCCGCGAGGCCGAGCACGACCCCGGCACCGAGCTTCCACCGCCACGACTTCCCGAGGAACAGCACGAGCGCCGCGGTCGCGAGGAACACTCCGAGCGCGGTCTTCTCGAACTCCCCTTCCTGGAAGATCGCGGGCGCGTAGACCGCCATGAGCAGCGCGCCGAGGTTCCCCGAAACGGGGTCACGGATGCGCCGTCCGAGGATCGCGACGAGCGCGCACGTGCCCACGCCGAGCAGGGCCTGGAGGAGGCGCACGAGCAGCACGCTCCGGCCCGCGACCGTGTACAGCGATCCGAGCGCGTAGGAGTAGAGCGGGTCCATGAAGAAAGGCTTCCCCTGGTACGCGCTCAGGAGATCGCCCGAGGCGATGCGCTTCCCCCAGTCGTCGTAGAACTCGGAGTCGACGATCAGGCGCTCGAATAACGGCAGCGGGCGGAGCGAAAGCACGTGCCCCACCCGCAGCACCGCGGCGAGCACGAGGACGGCGGCGAGGAAACGGCCGGAACCGAGGAACGCCCGACGAAACACGCGCTGCAGAATACACGGGCGGATCGGACCCCCGGCGTATAGTTGGACTCGGAGGCATCTTGCTGCTGACCGACCGACAGAATGTCTTGCTGTACGCCGCCGCCACGATGGGCGGCAGCATCTCGATCACCGAGGGCGTGATGCGCCGCCGCTGGCACGCGGACGGCGTCGCGCCTTCCGTGGACGATCGCGCCGACCTGGCGTCGCTCCTGAACTCGCGGCTGCTGACCCGCTGCGCGGGCCCCGACAGCCCGCTGATCTGCTACTGCGGGCCCACCCACTGGTTCCGCTTGACGCCGCTGGGATTCCGCGCCGCCTGGAACGTTGCCGCCTAGCGGGCGCCGACCGCTTTCTTCGCCTCGGCGAAGCGCGTCATCGAAACGGTCGCTCCGAGCTCGCGCTGCGCGTCTTGGCGTGCGGCCTCGTTGCTGACCCAGGCGTACCCGCTCTTCCGCTTCTCCCGTATCCACCGTCGAATCGCCGTGGCCGAGGCAACTCTCGGCTGAATCTTCTTCGTCGGAAAGACGCGAATACCCAGCACGGGGGGCCCCGACCACTCGATCGACGACTCCTCCATCGCCGCGATCCGCAACGCGATCTCCGTGGACGATTCGAAGATCTTGAGCGGGAGCGCCCAGACGAGCCGGTCCAGCCAATCGAAGTGGACGCCGTCGAGCCGCCCGCCGGCATCGAGCACGCCCGCGACGAGCTTCTCGCGCAGCGCGCGTTGCCCCGCGTCGAACGCCCGAGCCCGCCGATCCTGGTCCCCATCGTCCTTCCACGCTTCCCGGAGCTCGCTCCACTCGGACGGACAGTAGAGGCGCAGGGCGTGAAGCAGCGTTACGCCCTCGCCCGGCTTGGGAGGCGACGCGGTGGAGTCGAGGGCGAGGATGGATTCGAGCTGCGTCATTCGGGAAGCCTACTCGCCTCCCGAGGAAGTGTGGCGCCGGACGCGTGTTCGTGGGTGGCGACGCGCCCGGCGGTGGGGGTCCCACGGAGTGTGGGGATGTATACGCCAGGCGCCAAACCGCCGACAATAGGTCGTCGACCTAGGAGACGCCGAGAGTTACACGCTCGAGTTGGCTGCGCCTCTCACGGACATGGGTTCGTGTTCGGCCGCGCACTTCCCCCGCTGTTCGTTCCGAGGCTCCCCTCGATGCCTCCGGTCCTACCGCTCACCAGCGCGAACTTGACGCTCCCGGTCGCGACCGCCTCGAAATCCTCCACCCACGGATCGAGGACGCCGCAGTGCCGGCCGGCGTTCGCGTTGGTTCCGGGAGCTTGCGTGTACACCCCGCTCGCCCTGAGCGCCGCGAGGTCGCCCTCGTAGACGTTGAACGACGACGGCCCGGCTTCCGGCTGCCACTCGACGTAGCCATCGCCCTCGTACCCCGAGAACACGTAGATGAGGCCATCGTCGAAATCGCAGAAATCGCCCTCGCCGTCCGCGTCGACGTTCGCCTGCGAGAGGTTGGAGTCGGACGGACAGTTGTCGCAGCCGTCGCCCACCCGATCGAGGTCGGCGTCGAACTGGATCGCGTTCGCCACGTTGGGGCAGTTGTCGCAGGCGTTCCCCACTCCGTCGCCGTCGGCGTCCGCCTGGCCGGCGTTCGGGAGGGAGGCGCAGTTGTCGCACGCGTCGCCGGCCGCATCCCCGTCCGAATCCGCCTGCGCGGGATTGGCCGCCGAGCGGCAGTTGTCGCACGCGTTGCGCAGGCCATCCGCGTCGGTATCCACTCCCAGCGCATCGTCGTCGAACTGCCCCGAGCAGTCGTCGTCGATTCCGTTGCACGTCTCGACCGCGTTCGGCCGGATGCTCGGATTGGAATCGTTGCAGTCGTTGTGGCAGACGCGGAACCCATCACCGTCGGCGTCGACCTCGTTCGGTGGGATCGCGGGCCAACCGGGCGCCGAGCAGTCGTTGTTCTTCCCGTCGCACAGCTGGGGCGCGCCGGAGTAGACGCTGGCGTCGCCGTCATTGCAGTCGCCCTGGCACAGGCGGAATGCGTCCCCGTCGGCGTTTGACTCACCGGGTGGAATGGCGGGATAGCTCGGGTCGGCGCAGTTGTTGTTCTTTCCGTCGCACAGCTGCGGCGCGCCGGTGAACACCGCCGGATCCGCGTCGTTGCAATCTCCGCCGCAGGTGGTTTGCGCATCGTGGTCAACGTCGAACGGCTCGTCGATCGACGTGTCGCAGTCGTCGTCGATCCCGTTGCACATCTCGTTCGCGTTCGGGCGGACGCCCGGGCTGGTGTCGTCGCAGTCGCCCCGGTACGGCGAGTAACCCACCGGCTCGTCGCACGCGATCGTCGTGACCGCGTCGTTTCCGTACCCGTCCCCGTCCGCATCCTGATACCACGTGGTCAGCGTGCAAGGGCCGAGGCAGTAGCGGGCGCCACTTGCCGTGAGGGGAGCGCCGCCCCAGACCAGGACCTCGTTTCCGGCCCTCACGGCGGCGAACGTCTCCCGCCTCGAAGGGACTTGGCCCGTCACGCTCGTCGGCGTCCAGGAGTCCGTCCCCGGGTTGTAACGGCCGCCGTCGTTCACGGTGGCTCCGGAGCTCAGGCTGCCGCCCAGGATCACCATGCGGTCGCCGCTCCACGTCGCGGCGTGTCCGATGCGCCCCGAGGGCGCGCCGAAGGTCGTCGTCGGCTGCCACGTGTCGGTGACGGGGTCGTACCGGCCGCCGGTCGATTGGGGGATTCCCGCGGACCAGCCTCCCCAAACGACCATCCGCGAACCGGTCCAGATCGCGGTGTGCTTCCAACGCGGGAGGGGGACGTTCGTACCGGTCGACGTCGGGAGCCACGTGTCCGTCGTCGGGTTGTACCGGCCGCCGGCGTTCGTCTCGGTCGTTCCATTCCCTCCCCAAACGATCATCTGCGTGCCGGTCCACACGGCGGTGGCGTCGACCGTCACCGCCGGCGCGCCCGTGGTCGCGACCGTCGTCCAGGTGTCGGTGAGCGGGTCGTAGCGCCCGCCGCCGCCGGCATCATCTCCCCCCCAAACGAGCATGCGCATGCCGATCCAGACGGCGACGTGGCGCGTCCGTGCGGCCGGAGCGCCGGTCGTCGTGGTCGTCCTCCAGAGGTTCGACTGGGGATCGTAGCGGGCGCCGGTATTGGTGTCCGCCCCCGGCCTTCCTCCCCACACGATCATCTCGAAGCCGGTCCACACCGCAGTGTGGAGGTTGCGCGCCGTCGGCGCCGCCAGCGCCGGTGTCGCGGTCCAGGTGTCGGTCGCGGGGTCGTACCTCCCGCCGGTATCGAGCTTCGCGATTCCGTCCGGGGTGCCGCCCCACACGATCATCTCCGCACCGGTCCACACGGCCGTGTGGCCGTAACGCGCGGGCGGTGCCGGCTCGGGTGCCGCCATCGGAGCCCACGTGTTCGTGACGGGGTTGTACCGCGACCCCGTGCCAGAGCCCCACACGATCATCTCGGTTCCGGTCCAAACGCCTTCCCGGCCGGGACTTCCGGAGGGGACGTTCGCCCCGGTGCTGGTCGCAACCCAGGTCCGGGCCGCGGGGTCGTACACCCCGCCGGTGTTGGTAGACGGGCCCGTCCCCCCGCCCCAGACGATCATCCGTGTCCCGGTCCAGACCGCTAAGTGCGAGCTCCGCCCCGATGGGACGCTGCCTGCAACCGCAGTCGAGATCCAGGTGCCCGCGACCGGGTCGTACTCTCCGCCGCTGTTGAAGTAGACCGGGTAGGACACGCCTCCCCACACGATCATCCGCGTGCCGGTCCAGACCGCGCCATGGTAAGTACGACCTTGGGGGGCGTTCGCCGTCGCCGTGGGCGTCCACGTGTTCGCGACCGGATCGAAGACCCCGCCCGTGTTCAGCCCATACCCTCCCCAGATGATCATCCGCGATCCCGTCCAGACGGCGGTGTGGCCCACGCGGCCGACGGGCGCTCCCGCTGCCGACGTGAGCAGCCAGCTATTCGTCCCGGGATCGTAGATGCCGCCCACGGGTGACTCGGTGACTCCGCCCCAGACGATCATGCGAGAGCCGGTCCACACGGCGGTGTGCTGGCTCAGAGCCGGGCCGGCCGTGCTCGTCGCGACCCACGTATCGGTCGCCGGGTTGTACCGCCCGCCGGTCTTCACGGACGCGACATTCGGCACGGACCCGCCGTACACGATCATCTCGGTGCCGGTCCAGACGGCCGTATGGCGGTGACGCCCTTCCGGGCTCGCCGCGTTGCTCATCGGCGTCCAGGTGTCGGTCGCGGGGTTGTAGCGAAAGCCGGAGGCGAAGTAGCCGCCTCCGCCCCAAACCAGCATCTCGGTGCCGGTCCAAACGGCGGCGTGGTTCGAGAGGGAGTCCGGAATGGTGGACTTCAGCGCGGACCAGGTGTCGTTCGTGCACGACGTGGCGCTCGGCGTGACGGGCTCGACCGTGCCGATCGGCATCGGCGCGACGGCAGGGTGACGCGGGCTCTCCCCGGCCCACCACGTGTCGAAGTCGCCGTCATCGGAGCGTTCGCGCGCGAGACGGTCGACGACGAGCGGACGCGCCAAGCATTCGGCGATGACGTAGGGATCGTCGTCGAGCGCCGCGAACAGCTCACGGAGCATCGCACCGTTTCTCGTCTGCGCGGCCATGCGGCGCATCTCGGCCTGAAGCTCCGCCGTGCCGACGCGGACGTTCCAGACCGACGAGAGCGCCTCGGACTTCCGGAGATCATCCTCGACCTTCGCGCGGATCGCGGACTCGGGAAGAACTTGATCGAGGCTCGGCTTGGGCCCCGGGTTGTCGGCGGGCCAGACGCGGTGACGCCAGTACACCTCCTCGATCGCACGCCGGGCGGCGACACGATCCTCGAGCGTCAACGATCGTGGCGGCGCCGCGACGAGGAACGTGGGGACCAGGACCGAGACGGCCAGCGCGAGACGACGCACGGCAGACCCCCCTGCGCACCTCTTTACTGTGTCGCCACGCTGCGGTCAAGCTCACTGCTCCAACAGCAGCTCTCGCAACACCAGAAGGTCCGTCTTGACCACGTACGCCTCCGCCCCGGCCTGCTGTGCCGCCGTCCGCAAGTCGTCGTGCTCGTGGTCGCTGACGATGACGATGCGGGCGGCGGGATGGGCTGTGCGGGTGGAACTGTAACTAGCACGACGCGGGGATGACGGTCATCGCCGTCGTCCCCGCCTTCTCATGGCGATTAGTGGCAACCTGCTCGCATGAGAGTCCTGCAGCGGCCCGCGAGCGCCATCATGGCGGTCACGACGGTGCTCCTCACCGGCTACTGGATCTTCGCCGCGTTGGGTGAGGTCCTCGAGCGAAACGGCCTACTCTACTGGTGCTGCATGCTGGCGTCCTGGGTGTCGGCCGCCACGCTTCCTTCGATCCTCCTGCCCTGCTGGCTCGCGTACCGTCGCGACCCCAGCGTCGAGCGTCGCCAGGATCTCCGCTTCGCGCTCGGATGCTGGGCGGTTGTCTTCCTCGAAGCGCTTCCGCTGCTGTTCCTGACGGCGAAGAGTTGAACGCTGAGTCGGCTTTATCGCCGGCGTGTCTTGGAGCGGGAAACCGGGTTCGAACCGGCGACCCTCAGCTTGGGAAGCTGATGCTCTACCAACTGAGCTATTCCCGCTCTCGAGTCGGATTCGACTCTAACACAGCCACCCTCCGCCCAACACGAGGTCGCCGTCGTAGAACACCGCGGCCTGGCCGGGGGCGATGGCGCGCTGTGCCGTCTCGAAGCGGATCGAGGCCGTTCCGTCGCCGTGGTCGACGATCGAGGCCCGCGCGCCTTCGTGGTTCGAGCGGATGCGCACCGTCGCGGTGACGGGCCCGCTCGGGCGATCGAACGGGATCCAGCGGACGCGCTCCACGACCGCGCTCTCGCGGTAGAGATCGCGCTCCTCGCCGACGACGATGCGGTTTCCCGGCGCGTCGATCTCCAGGACATAAAGAGGAGACGGCGACGCGATGCCCAGGCCGCGGCGCTGTCCGACCGTGAAGCGCGAAACGCCCTCGTGCGCGCCGAGACGCTCGCCCCGGCGGTCCACGATCTCGCCGCCCGTCGTTGACGGCGTCAATCCGCTCCGCGCGAGCACGTCGTGGTAGCTGTCCCCCTTCGACGCGAAGCACAGGTCCATCGACTCGGGCTTCTCCGCGGTCAGAAGGCCGGCGTCGCGGGCGATCGCGCGCACCTCGGGCTTCGTCAAGCGGCCGAGCGGTAGCTCCGCGGAAGCGCGCTGGGCGTCCGAGAGGTCGAAGAGGAAGTACGACTGGTCCTTGTCCGGATCCGCGGCGGCACGAAGCAGCGTGCGTCCGGTGCGAGCGTCGCGGTCGAGGATGGCGTAGTGACCGGTCGCGACCCTTGAGGCGCCGACGCCCCGCGCGCGGGCGAGCAGGGCGTCGAACTTGAGGAACGTGTTGCAGCGCACGCAAGGCGAGGGCGTGCGCCCGTTCGCGTAGTCCTCCGCGAACGGGTCGAGGATCTTCGTCCTGAACTCCTCCTGCATGTCGAGGATGAAGTGCGGGAAGCCGAGACGGTCCGCCACGGCGCGCGCGTCGCGGAAATCTTCCGCCGAACAGCATCGGCCGCCGCGGACGTCGGCGACGAGCTGCATCGAAAAGCCGACGAGTGCGCCGCCCCCACGGGCGAGCAGGGTTGCCGCGACCGAGGAGTCCACGCCGCCCGACATGGCGACCGCCTTGAGGGTGCTGTGCATCGATTCGCTCCCGAAGCGTGTGTTAGATTAGCCGCTTGCCCGAGGACTCACAAGTGTCCCAAAACGTTGAACTTAAGAGCACCATAGCGCTCCCGAAGACCGACTTCCCGATGAAGGCGGACCTCCCGAAACGGGAGCCGACGATCCTCGAGTGGTGGGACGCGATCGACGCCTACGGGCGGATCCAAAAAGCGCGCGAGGGACGGAAGAGCTTCGTCTTCCACGACGGGCCGCCCTACGCGAACAACAACATCCACTTGGGGCAGGGCCTCAACAAGATCTTGAAGGACTTCGTGGTCAAGTCGCGCTCGATGATGGGGTTCGACACCCCTTTCGTGCCGGGCTGGGACTGCCACGGGCTCCCGATCGAGCACCGCGTCGACAAGGAGCTCGGGCCCAAGAAGGCGGGGCTGTCGGCGCTGCAGGTTCGGGCGCTGTGCCGCGCGCACGCCGAGAAGTACATCGGGATCCAGAAGGCGGAGTTCCGGCGGCTGGGGGTCTTCTGGGACCGCGCGCTCGACGCGCGCGAAGAGGCCGAGAACGCGCCCTCGCGCCGCGCGACCTATCGAACCATCGATCGCACCTACGAGGCCGAGATCATCCGGCAGCTCGGCGGGTGCTTTTCGCGTGGGGCCGTGTACTACGGCGACAAGCCGGTCCACTGGTGCTTCGTGGACAAGACGGCGCTCGCCGAGGCCGAGGTCGAATACGAAGACCGCACGGACCCCTCGGTGTACGTGAAGTTGAGAGTTCAGGGTCTAGAGTCGAGAGTCGAGGCACTGACCGGAAAGAAGACGTCGTTCGTGGTGTGGACGACGACGCCGTGGACGCTCCCCGCCAACCTCGCGGTCGCGGTGCACCCCGACCTCCCCTACGTCGCGGTGGAGGTCGGTGGCGAGGCGCTCATCGTCGCCGCGGGGCTCCTCGCGGACGTCGCGGCGAAGCTGAATTGGGGAGCGCCGCGGGTGCTCGCACGCTTTTCCGGGAAGGATCTCGACCGCGGCGGTCAGGTCGAGCGACCGTACTCCGACGGCGCCGGCGTCATCGTCGTCGGCACGCACGTGACGCTCGACGCCGGGACCGGTGTGGTGCACACGGCACCCGGCCACGGCGCGGACGACTTCCGTGTCGGGCAGGCGTACGGGCTGCCGCCGTTCAACCCGGTCGCCGACGACGGCACGTTCGTTCCCGAGAAGGTCACGCGAGACTGGCTCGCGGGCGTCCACGTCTTCAAGGCCAACCCGCTCATCGTCGAGGACCTGAAGGCGCGCGGGATGCTGTTGCGGCACGACCCGTACCCGCACAGCTACCCGCACTGCTGGCGCTGCCACAGCCCCGTTCTCTTCCGCGCGACCCCGCAGTGGTTCATCGCGATGGAGGCGAACGGGCTGCGGGAGACGGCGCTGGCGGCGATCCACGAGACGAAGTGGCTCCCCGCGTCCGGCGAGACGCGGATCGCGCAGATGATCGCGACCCGCCCCGACTGGTGCATCTCCCGCCAGCGGACCTGGGGCGTCCCGATCCCCGCGGTCGTCTGCGGAGGCTGCATCAAGAAGCACCCCGACGCGTTCCTGCGCGAGCCGCGCTTCTTCGAGCACGTCGCCGCCCTCGTCCTCGAGGAGGGATCCGACGCCTGGTTCGGAGCACCGGACGGCCAGGGTGGGCACCGGCCCTATGCATCCGCGCGCGAGCGGATCGACCGGCTGGTGCCGGGCGGGGTCGTCTGCCCGAAGTGTTTGGGGCGCGAGCACCTCGCCATCCACGATCACATCGTCGACGTCTGGTTCGAGTCCGGCGTGTCCCACGCCGCGGTGCTCGGCCGCGATCCGCGCCTGCCTTGGCCCGCCGACCTCTATCTCGAGGGGCACGACCAGTACCGCGGCTGGTTCCACTCGTCGCTGCTCGTCTCGGTCGGCGACCGCGGGCGCGCGCCCTACGCGGGTGTCGTCACGCACGGGTTCACGCTCGACGGCCAGGGACGCAAGATGTCGAAGTCTTTGGGGAACGTCATCGCGCCGAACGAGATCGTCGAGCGGCGCGGGGCGGAGATCCTGCGGCTGTGGGTCGCGATGATCGACTTCTTCGAGGACATGCGGCTGTCCACCGAGATCCTCGACCGTAACGCCGAGGCCTACCGGAAGATCCGCAACACGCTCCGCTACCTGCTCGGGAACCTCGACGGCTTCGATCCCTCGTCGGACCAGGTGCCGCTCGCCGAGCTTCCCGAGATCGACCGCTGGGCCGTGCACCAGCTCGAAGCGCTGAGGCGCCGGGTCGTGGAAGCGTACGAGGGTCACCAGTACCACCTCGTCTATCACGCGCTGAACCACTTCTGCACGGTCACGCTGTCGTCGTTCTACTTGGACGTGCTCAAGGACCGGCTGTATACCTCGCCGCGCGGCTCGACGGCGCGGCGGTCGGCGCAGACCGTGCTGTGGAAGCTCGCGTCCGACCTGTCGCGCCTGATGGCGCCGGTCCTGTGCTTCACCTCCGAGGAGGTTTGGCAGGAGCTCGAGGCGCTCTCCGGCCGTCCGCGCTTCGGGACCTCGACGGTCCACGCGCAGGTCTTCCCCGAGCCGCTCGCACTTCCGGCCGACCCCGAGCTGCTCGCGCGATGGGAGCGGTTGGCCGCGATCCGCGAGGACGTCATGAAGGCGCTCGAGGAGACCCGGGCCGCGAAGAAGATCGGCAGCTCGCTCGAAGCGCGCGTGGACCTTTGGATCGAGGACGGCGAGACGCGGGAGTTCTTGCGCGCGTTCGGCCCCGAGCTGCGATTCGTGTTCATCACGAGCCAGGTCGATCTCGACCCGGACGAGCGCGAGCCCGCCGACCTGTTGACGCGCTGGACCGGCCCCGGCCTGACGATTGGCGTTCGTCCCGCCGCCGGCACGAAGTGCCAGCGCTGCTGGAGCTACACGGAAGACGTCGGGGCCGACCCCGAGGTCCCCGGAGCGTGCGCGCGGTGCGCCCGCGCCGTGCATGAGATAGGGTCAGACCCCGTTCGGCGCGGCTGATGCACCCGATCCTCATCGACTTCGGCTGGCACGACCTCCCGTTCTTGGGCTCGACGCATCTGTTCCTGCCGACCTACGGGGTGCTCTTCGCCAGCGGCGCGCTCGTCGCATGGATCTGGTTCGTCAAGCGGGCGCGCACGTTGGGCCTGCCGCAGGACCCGGTGTTCAACCTCGCGTTCTACACACTGCTCGCCGGGCTGCTCGGCGCGAAGCTCGCGCTCGTCCTCGTCGATCTCCCTTACTACCTCGCCCATCCTGCCGACGTCCTCGGCACGATCCGGAGCGCGGGCGTGCTCATGGCGGGAGTCGCCGGCGGCGCCGTCGTGTTCATCGCGTACACCCGCGCGCAGAAGCTCCCGTTCCGCGAGCTCGCCGATGCGATCGCGGCACCGCTCGCGCTCGCTCAGGGGATCGGACGCCTCGGCTGCTTCGCGGCGGGGTGCTGCTGGGGGATCGAGACACAGGGCTGGTGCGCCGTGCGCTTCACCGATGAGGCGGCGCACGCGCAAACCGGCGTCCCGCTCGGCGTCCCGCTCGTCCCGGTGCAGCTGCTGCAGGCCGGATTCGATCTCACGCTCGCGGCCGTTCTCGCGTGGATGTGGCGGCGGCGTCCGCGTCCGGCGGGGACGGTCTTCTGGACGTACCTGGTCCTGTACGGGCTGGGCCGCGGGGCGCTCGAGCTCCTCCGCGGCGATGCGGTGCGCGGGGTCTGGTGGGGAGGCGTCTCCACGTCGCAGCTCTTCAGCGCGGCCGCCATCGTCATCGGAGCGGCGTTGCTGCTCGTCGACCGCCGCCGCCGCCCTGCTCACGCATGAACCGTCCGCCCGTGCGCTTGGACGTCCCCGAGGACGCGGCGGGGGCGAGGCTCGATGCGTTCCTCGCCGCCCACGAGAAGCGGCTGACCCGCTCCGCGTGGAAGCGCGCGATCGAGGACGGACGCGTGACGGTCGAAGGGCGCGTCGTCGCGAAGCCGAGCTGGCCGCTCAAGCCGGGAGCGACCGTCGAGGCGAGCCTCCCCGATCCGGCCCCCTCCGCGCTTCACGGCGAGGCGATCCCGCTGACGATCGTGCACGAGGACGAAGACCTCGTCGTCGTCGACAAGCCCGCCGGCCTCGTCGTCCACCCGGGGCACGGGAACCGCAGCGGCACCCTCGTCCAGGCGCTGCTCGGGCGCGGGACCCCGCTCGCCCCGTCGGGCGGGGAGCAGCGGCCCGGGATCGTCCACAGGCTCGACAAGAACACCTCGGGACTGATCGTCGTCGCGAAGTCCAATCGTGCGCACCGCGCGCTCGCGGCGGCGTTTGCGGGGCGCGAGGTGAGCAAGACCTACGTCGCGCTCGTCGCCGGCACGGTCCGGCCCGCCGCCGGCCGCATCGAGGCGGCGATCGGCCGGAGCCGGCGCGATCCGACGAAGATGGCGGTGCGCACGCCGAGGGCGCGCTCGGCAACGACGATCTACCGGACGCTGGAGACGCTGACCGGCGCGACCCTGCTCGAGGTCGACCTCGTCACCGGCCGGACCCACCAGATCCGCGTCCACCTCGCCTCGAAGGGGAACGCGGTCGTCGGAGACGACCGCTATGGCAGCGCGGGGCGGCGCATCGGCTCCGCCTTCGGCCGCCTGGCGCTCCATGCGGCGCAGCTGTCCTTCCGGCATCCCGTCTCGAACGAGGTGCTCCGCTTCACGTCGCCCCTCCCCGACGAGTTCGAAGCGCTCCTCGCGCGCCTGCGGAAGGGAACGACGTGAGCGCCCGGTCCCGCCTGCGGCTGACGATCGTCGGGAGCGGCGCCCTCGCGCGAGGCCTCGTCGAGGCGCTCCCCCCGGGACGGGAAATCGCCGTCACGGTCGCGGCGCGGCGAACGGCCGCGGCGCGGCGCCTCGCGAAGCTGCGCCCGGGCACGCTCGCGGCGCCCACCTACGCCGACGCGCTCCGCGACGCGCAGGTCGTGGTGCTGGCGGTGGACGACCGCGCGATCGAAGGAGTCGCGCGCGGGCTCCTCCCCCTGCGGCGTACCTGGCGCGGTGTGGCCGTCCTCCACGCGGCCGGGGGGCTCGGGACCGGCGTGCTGAGGCCTCTGGCGCGACGGGGCGCATCCACCGGCGTCCTCCACCCCATCGTTCCGCTTCACCGTACCGGGGGCACACCGCTCCGAGGGGCGTACGCGCGGATCGCGGGCTCGCCGCGCGCCCGAGCGGCGGCGCGGCGGCTGGCCGCGCTCGCCGGGTTGTCGCCGCTTCCGCGCTCGCGCGCCGAGCGAGGGTCGGACCCCGAGCTCCACCACGCCGCCGCGGCGCTGGCGACCGGAGACATCCTCGCGCTCGTGTCGCTCGCCGAGGATGCGTTGACGGCCAGCGGCGTGCGGCGGACCGCGGCGCGCCGGGCGGTCTTAGCCGCCGCCTCCGCGACCCTCGCGCGAATCGGGCGGGCCGGTCCCCACGCGACCTTGTCCGGGCCGGTCGTGAGGGGCGACGTCCCGCGGCTGCTCCGGCACCTCCGCGCGCTGGCCGCCGCTCACCCCGCCGCCGCTCCCGCCCACCGGGCGCTCAGCGCGCGGCTCGCCGACCTCGCCGTGGAGGCCGGGACGATCGACGCCCCGGCGGCCCGAAGGATCGCGACCGCACTTTCGGCCGGCGCGCGTGGCTCAAGGCGTTCCCTCACGGTATAGTCCCTCGCCATGATCACAACCCTGTGCTCGGCCCTCCTCACCCTCGGTTTCGCGGTCGGCAACGTGCCGATGCCCGAGGACACGCGGGTCGGGGTGCGCGGCGGCGAGCCGACCCAGGCCGGGGCCTTCGAGGGGACCTGGATCTACGCGAATCGCGACGCGCACTATGCGATGTGGATCCGGACCAAGGACGGCAAGCCCCAGGTGAGGCTCCAGTACCAGAGCCTCGCGAGCCCCGAGTCGTTCGAGACGGACTGGGCGGGCCGCGCGAACTATTACATGGCAGGGAAGCCGGCGTCGTTCTCGCTCCTGCTCGACGGAGGCGATGCCCAGGCGCTCGCCGGCCACTGGGACTGGGAGCTCACCGCCGGCAGCTCCGCGCGCAGCGAGACGGCGAGCGTCACCCTGCAGCGCACCGGGTACGGCCGCACGCTCTCGATGAACTTCAAGGACTACCAGCGGGTCATCACGTCCGGCCCCAACGGCAACGTCATCAAGGCACCGATGACCTGGACCTGGGTGAAGGTCTCCAAGCGCGAGCTGCTCTGGGACGAGCTGCCCTGGTAGGCCTCAAGGCCCTGGCCGGAATCGTCCTTGCCGCGGGCGCGACCGCCGGGTCCGCGTCCGAGCCTTTCGCCGTGCGCATGGTCAAGCTCGGCGGCGCCCCGTCCGACCCCGCGGTCACGAGCCACATCGAGTTCGCACGCTCCCTCGGTTTCAACGCGGTGTGGGTCGACAGCGACCAAGCCGGGAGCTGGTCGGCCGCCGGCGGACGCCGTCCTTCGCTCACGCGCGAGTTCCGGCGCTTCGCTTCGCGAAGCGGCGAGCGCGAGCTTTCACTCTGGGTCTCCATCAACCCGGTCGCCGGCTCCCAGGGCCTGTTCGTCTTCTCGGAGCCCGAAGGCGAGGAGCGGATCGTGCGCTTCGCGACCCTGCTGCGAGAGCGCGCCGGGGTCCGCCAGATCGTGCTGTCCTTCGACGACCAGCCGACCCGGCTGACCAATCTCGGCGACATCGACCGTTACGGCGCGAGCGCCGCACCGGCTCACCTCGACCTCGCGCGGCGGATCGCGTCGCGGCTCCCGCCGGGGATGCGCCTCTGGCTGTGCGCCGCCACGTACTGCGACGCGCACCTGGGCGCCGGCGAGGGACCATACTCCAAGCCGTTCCTCGAAGGGATCGCCAGCCTGCCCCACACGATCGGGATCGTCTGGACCGGGCCCGAGGTCGTCTCCCCCTCGATCACCCGCTCGCAGATCGACGCCGTCAGGTCCCGGCTCGGGGGACGCCCGCTGCTCCTCTACGACAACTTCCCGATGAACGACGGCGCGCCCCCGAAAGCGATCGCGCTGAGCTTGGCACCTCTTTCGGGCCGCGACCCCGGGATCGCCCGGAGCGTCGCGGCCTACCTCGCGTGTCCCTTGCCGCAGCTCGGCGCGTCCCGGATCACCCTCGCCACGATCGCCGACTTCCTGCACGACCCGGCCGGGTATGATCCGCGCGCCTCCCGGGACCGGGCGCTGTCGCGTCTGCTGGGTCCGGGGGCCTCGGAGGAGACGCGCGTGGCGCTCGACACGCAGCAGATCGAGTGGGGCGCCTTCCCCCGCGACCCGACCACCCCCGCCGCGGCCGTGGGCCGCCTCCACGACCCCGCCTTCGTCGATTCCTTCACGTGGACGGCGGCGCGCTATCCCGGGCGGATCGCGTCGCTTGCCGGCCTTTCCGATGCGCCGCTTCGCGAGGATCTGCTGCGCGCGATGCGCCGCCGGCTCGCCTTGGCACAGGCGCTGCCGCTCGCGATCGAGTACCTGGCCCGCCGGGCTGCGGGCCGCGCCGACGCGGCCGAGGTCCTCGCGCGCCTCCAGGACCAGCGCGCGTCGTGGTCGTCCCATCCCGAGGCGCTTGACGCCCTCGAGTCCTTCTTGAGCGCGTCGGGCATCCCCGTAGCGCCGGCGAGACCTTCATGAACCCTCGGTCCAAGGCGTACCGGATGACGATCCTCGGCCTCGCGAGCCTGATCCTGTTCGGCAGCTACTTCGCTTACGACAGCGTCGGCGCGATCGAGCGGTCGCTGATCGAGGCGTTCGGGACCGACCGCGCGGCGATCGGGACGATGTACAGCATGTACAGCTTCGCGGCGATCTTCGCGGTTCTGGGGGGCGGGATCCTCATCGACCGGATCGGCACGCGGCGCGCGAGCCTGCTCTTCTCGCTCCTGGTCACGGCGGGCGCGGCGATCGTCGCGTGGGCGCCCTCCGTGTCGTGGATGTACTTCGGACGGCTCGTCTTCGGCATCGGCTCCGAGCCGCTCGTCGTCGCGCAGAGCGCGATCCTCTCCCGTTGGTTCCGCGGGAAGGAGCTGGCGCTCTCCTTCGGGGTCGCTCTCACCGTGAGCCGGCTCGGAACCCTCTTCACGTTCAACACCGAGGGGCTCGTCGCGGAGCGGTGGGGTTGGCGGCAGGCCCTCTGGCTCGCCGCGGTGCTGTGCGCGGCGAGTGTGATCGCGAACCTCCTCTACAACGTGCTCGACAAGCGGGCGGAAGCCGCGATCGGCCTCAAGGAGGAGTCGGCCGGGGACCGGATCGAGTGGGGAAAGATCGGCGGCTTCCCGCCCTCCTTTTGGTACGTCACCCTTCTGTGCGTGACGTTCTATTCCGCGATCTTCCCGTTCACCGCCCTGTCGACGGACTTCTTCCACCAGAAGTGGGGGCTTCCGGAGGCGAGCGGCGAGGGGCTCGGCTTCTTCCAGGGGGTCTTCTACAACCTGACCCACATGTTCGGCACCGCCCAGGGCACGACCTCGATCGTCATCACCGCGTCGATGTTCTTCGCACCCTTCGCAGGTCAGCTCGTGGATCGCATCGGGCGGCGCGCGACGCTCATGATCCTGGGCTCGCTCCTCATGATCCCCGCGCACCTGGCGCTCGGACTCGGCAGTGCGATGCTTCCCCCGGCGATCCCGATGATCGTCCTGGGGGCGGCGTTCGTGCTCGTGCCCGCCGCGATGTGGCCGTCGGTCCCGCTCGTCGTCCCGAAAGACCGGGTCGGCACCGCCTTCGGCGTCATGACCGCGGTCCAGAACGTCGGGCTCCTCGCCTTCCCCTATTTGAACGGGAAGCTCCGCGATACGACGCACGCGTACACGGCGAGCCAGCTCATGTTCGCGGGCCTGGGTGCCTGCGGCCTCGTCTTCGCGGTGCTACTGCGCACCGCGGATCGCCGGGCGGGGAACGTCTTGGAGAGTCCGACGCCGAAGATCGCTTAGCTCGACCTCGCCAATTCGGTAGCTGTCCCCTTTTCTTCCGCTGGGAGCAGGGCCCGGAAGCGCGCGCCTCCCCCGGGCGCGTCGTCGACCCAGATCGTGCCGCCGTGCGCCTCGATCGCGAGCCGGCAGAACGTCAGGCCGAGGCCGCGGTTGGCTCCCGGCACGCTCTTGCGATTCTCCAGCCGCTGGAACTTCTCGAAGATGCGCTCGCGGAACGGCTGCGGCACGCCCGGCCCTTGGTCCGCGACCGCGATCTCGATCCCCTCGTCGCAGCTCGTCACGCCGACGACGATGCGGCCCCCCGTCGGCGAGTGCTCGAGGGCGTTGGCGATCAGGTTGTCGATCACGCGACGCAGCACCCCGGGATCCCCGCGAACTTCGGTCCCCTCGGCGTCGGATTCGACCGCCAGGCTGACACCGCGCGGTGCTGCGGTGGCCTCCATCTCCTGGCACGCCTTCCGCGCGAGCTGGACCGCGTCCACGGGCTCGGGGTGCAGGAGGTCTTTCCCCTCCTCGAGGGCCGCCACGTCGAGCAGGTTGAGGATCATCTGGTGCATCCGCCACGCCGCCGCCTTGGACCGCCGCACGAGGTTGAGCACCGGCTCCTCGACGCGGCGCTCGATCAGCTCCAGGTTGCCGAGAACCGCCGCGAGCGGGTTCTTCAGATCGTGGACGAGAGTTTGCGACAGCGTCTCCTTCAGCGCCTCCAGCTCCTCGAGCTGCGCGTTGCGGATCGCGAGGGTCGCCCGCGCCTCCTCGATCTCCGCGAGCAACCGTCGCGCGCGAAGGAGCGAGCGCACCTTCGCCATGAACTCCTCGCGGCGGACCGGCTTCGAGACGTAGTCGTCCGCACCCGTGTCGAGCCCCTCGACCCGGTGGGGGGTGCCGTCCAAGGCCGTGACGAGGACGACCTGGGCCAATCGCGTGCGGGGGTCTGCCTTCAGGCGGCGGCACACCTCGAGCCCCGACAGGTCGGGCATCATGACGTCGAGGAGCACGAGGTCCGGAGCGCGCTCCCCCGCGAGCGCCAGCGCCGAGCGGCCGTCGTGCGCCACGCGGACCTGATAGCCGGCGCCGAGGAGGTACTCCTCGAGGAGCTTGCGGTTTCTCGGATCGTCGTCGACGACCAGGACGTCGGGCGTATGCGGGGTCGCGCTCATGCGGCGCCCTCCAGGAACGTTCGGACCTGTTGCGGAAAGCGGGAGAGACGGATCGGCTTCGCGATGTACCCCGCGCACCCCGCCGCGCGAGCGCGCTCCTCGTCCACGCCATGCGCGTGGGCCGACAGCGCGACGACGGGGATCCCGCTCGTGCGCGGGTCGGCTTTCAAGCGGCGCGTGGCCTCCATGCCGTCGAGGCCGGGAAGCTGGAGGTCCATGAGGATGAGCTGCGGGCGCTCGCGCCTTGCGATCTCTATCCCCTCCTCCCCGGTGTCGGCCTCGAGGACGCGGTAGCCCCGCGAGCGCAGGACGTTGCGCGCCAGCTTGCGGTTGACCGCGTTGTCCTCCACCACGAGCACCGTGCCTCCGAACGGCGTGGAGGAGGCGCCGTCGGCCACCAGCTCGCCGGCCGGCACGGGCACGGGGCCGCTTGCCGAAGCCTGCGCCGCGGCGTGGCCGCCGACGCGGCACGACGGGAAGACGCACACGAAGCGTGACCCCTCTCCGGGACGCGAGGACACCGACACCGTTCCGTTGTGAAGCGTCATCATGCGGCGCACGAGGGCGAGGCCCAGGCCCGTCCCCTCGTACTTGCGCGCGTAGCTCCCGTCGACCTGGTAGAACTCGAGGAAGATCTTCTCCTGGTCCGGCTCGGGAATGCCGATCCCGGTGTCGCCGACGGTGAGCACGAGGTCGTCCCCCTCGAAGGAGGCGGCGAGGTCGACGCGGCCGTTCTCCGGCGTGAACTTCACCGCGTTGCTCAGCAGGTTGACCAGCACCTGGCGCACGAGCCGCGGGTCGACGTCCGCCCGCCCGGAGACGTCCGCCTCGATCTCGAGTGTGAGCCCCTTCTTCGCCGCCTGGGGGCGGAGCATCGACGCCGACTCGCGCACCAGCTCGGCGATCTCGATCGGCTCGCGGTTCACGTCGAGCTTGCCGGCCTCGATCTTCGACAGATCGAGGATGTCGTTGATGAGCGCCAGGAGGTGCTCTCCCGAGTCGCGGATATCGGAGAGGAACTCGCGCTGGCGCGGCGAGAGGTCGCCGAAGCCCGGGTCGGTGAGCAGCTCCGAGAACCCGATCACCGAGTTGAGCGGCGTCCGCAGCTCGTGGGAGACGTTGGCGAGGAAGGCGCTCTTCGCCTTGCTCGCCTCGGTGAGCGCGCGGTTGGCGTCGGAGAGCATCCGGTTCGCGCCCTCGATTCCCTCGAGCGCCGACGCCAGCTCGCGCGTGCGCACCTCCACCTTCCGCTCGAGGTCGGCGTTCAAGGCCTCGACCTCGAGCACGCGGCGCTCGTGCTCCTGGATCGCCTCGCGGTGCGCGCGGTAGAACGCCAGCAGCAAGGAGCACGGCGGGATGCCCATCGCCAGCGCCCAGGGCCCCCACGCGGTGAGCGCGCCCAGCATCGCCGCCGCGAGCGTGAGCCCGGTGAAGTACGACACCGCGGTCCATTGGAACGACTCGCGCCAGACGACGAGGAACGGCGTGCGTTGCTGGAAGGTGATCGCGAGGGTGACGAGGCCGGTGTTGACGAGGAAGTACGCGCCCGTCGCCGTGGCGAGGGGCGCGAACGAGGTCCACAGGGAGCCGCCGACCTGGCCCCCCGTCGCGACATAGGCCCACGCGGCAACCGCGGCGGCGAGGACGACCGAGCCCAGGTTGAACGCCGTGCGCAGCACGGACAGCTTGCGGCCGGGACGGATCAGGACGCCGGTCAGCCCGACGAGGCCGACGATCATCGCCTCGAGCGGCCCGAGATTCGCGACGGCGAGGAGGACGAACGGGTGGGTCGCGGTCAGCTCGGTCTTGAAACGTGGGAAGCGCACCGGCCGCGCGCCGGCCAGGGCGGCGAGCGCCGCGACGAGCACGAGGACGATCGAGTCGTCCCCCCGGTCGAACGCCACACCGGCGGCGATCGCGGCGAGCGCACACACGTCCACGGCGACGACGTAAGGCGTGAGCCACCGCGACGCGCCGTTTCCGGCGGGACCAGCGGACGTCAACGGTCCTACCCCCTGCACCCGACACGCGTGCCCCCGAAAAGAACGCAAGATCGGTTCCTTTGTCGAAACCCCCACAAGCCCCACAGAACCCAGCGTTCGGCGGGCCCGGGCGCCGCCGGTTGTCAGTCGGGGCTCCGGTCGGCGACAATCCCCGTCATGAGCGTACCCATCGACCTCGTCTACGAAGGGGACCTGCATTGCCGGCTCACCCACGGGCCGTCGGGGATCGCGATCGCGACCGACGCCCCCCGCGACAACCGCGGGAAGGGAGCGGCGTTCTCCCCGACCGACCTCGTGGGCGCGGCGCTGGGCTCGTGCATGCTGACGACGATGGGCCTCGTGGCCCGGGACCGGGGATGGGACATCGACGGGTCGAGCGTCCACGTCGAAAAGGAGATGGGGTCGACCCCCAGGCGCCACATCGCCAAGCTCACGGTGTCGGTCGGCCTGCCCGAAGCACTGGGCCCCGAGGCGCGCGAGGTGCTCGAGAACACGGCGCGCACGTGTCCCGTCGCCACGTCGCTCGGCGACCTCATCGCGGTGGACCTGAGCTTCGCCTACGCCTGAAGGGTCTCCAGGTAGGCCCTCAGCGCGTCGCGCACGCGGCGGAACGCCGCGAGGTCCCCGGGGTCTTCGAAGGCGCGGTGAAGCCGCTTCGCGCTCCCGGGGAACACCGGACAGGACTCACGGGCGTCGTCGCAGACGGTGAGCACGACGTCGAACCGCTCGTTGGCGAGCTCGCTCAAGTGCTTGGAGCGCTGATCGGAGATGTCGATCCCGATCTCGAGCATCGCCGCGATCGCCTCGGGTCTCACCGGCTTCGGCCTCGTGCCGGCGCTCGCCACCTCGAACCGGTCGCCGGCGTCGTGCCGGAGCAATCCCTCGGCCATCTGGCTCCGAGCCGAGTTACCGGTGCAGAGGATGAGGACGCGCGTCTTCACCCGCAGCAGCCCGGCCCGCAGCAGGCCTCGGCCGGCTTGCTCGCTCGCACGAAGGCGCTGACCAGGCCGTCGACGTCGAGCACCCGCGTCGTCTCGATCTCGATCCCCTCGAAGCCCGCGGAGCGGAGCCTCTCGACGTAGTCGTCGTCCTTCAGGGCGCCCGCGATGCAGCCCGCCCACAGCTCCATGTCTGTTCTCATCGCGTCGGGGATGTCCCCGCGCGCGACGACGTCGGAGACCGCGAAACGCCCGCCGGGCTTCAAGACCCGGAACGCCTCCGACAGCACCCGGTCCTTGTCGACCGAGAGGTTGATGACGCAGTTCGAGATGACGACGTCGACCGACGCATCCGGAAGCGGGATGCTCTCGATCTCGCCTCGGAGGAATTCCACGTTGGTAAGGCCGCTCTTGCGCTTGTTCTCCTCGGCGAGGGCGAGCATCTCGTCGGTCATGTCGAGGCCGAACGCCTTTCCGGTGGGTCCGACACGGCGCGCGGACAGCAGCACGTCGATCCCCCCGCCGGAGCCCAAGTCCAGGACCGTCTCCCCCGCGGCGAGCTGGGCGAGGGCCGTCGGGTTCCCGCACCCCAGCGAGGCCTGGATGGCGGAGGCCGGCAGCTCGGAGGACTGCGCCGCGTCGTAGAGGTTCGAGGAGATGGGGTCGCAGCACGACGCTCCGCCCGCCGCGACGCGGAGGGCGGCCTTGCCGTACTTCGATTTCACCACGTCTTTGAGATCGTTCGAGCTCATGAGCGGCACCTCCCGGATCACTTCGTGATGGAGAGCACGCGTTTGGGCTCGACCGCCTTGTTCCGCGTGCAGCACTCGGCGTAGAGAAACGAAAGGAGATCCTGGAGGGCCTTCGTGTTCGCGCGGTAGCGGATGAAGGTCCCCTCGCGCTGGGTCGTGACGAGCTCGTCGTGCTTGAGCTTCTCGAGGTGGTGCGACAGCGTGGACCCCGTGATCTCCGTCTCGACCTGGATCTCGCCGACGACGAGGCCGTCGGGATGGGCGGACAGCAGCAGGCGGAGGATCCGCAGGCGCGGCTCCGCCCCCAAGGCCGCGAACAGGTCGGCGTAGCGGGCGACATCGACGATCGGCATACCGATAGTTCTACAACTACCGAAATAGATTGTCAAGGGCGGGATCGAAGGTGGCGTCCCCAACGGGATTCGAACCCGTGTCGCCACCTTGAAAGGGTGGTGTCCTAGGCCAGGCTAGACGATGGGGACGTGACGCCGCTTCGAAGCGCCGGAGTGTAGCATCGCCCGCCATGGCGAAAGCTGGCCCGCCTCGCACCGCCGCCTACGGCCTCCTGCTCCTCCTCGTGGTTGTCGCCGCGCATGCCGCGGCGCTCGGCGCGGGGTTCGTCTGGGACGATGACGATTACGTCACCGCGAACGCCCAGCTCGACGACGCGCAGGGCCTCGTCCGCATCTGGACGAAGCTCGGCGCGGTGCCGCAGTACTACCCGCTCGTCCACACGACGTTCTGGATCGAGCACCGGCTGTGGGGGGAGCGGCCTCTCGGGTATCACGCCGTCAACGTGCTCCTCCACGCGGGCAATGCGCTGCTCGTCTGGACGATCCTGCGGCGCCTCTCCGTCCCCGGCGCCTGGCTCGCGGCGGCGCTGTTCGGCGTCCACCCCGTGCACGCCGAGTCGGTCGCTTGGATCGCCGAGCGCAAGAACGTCCTTTCGGGCCTTTTCTATCTCGGCTCCCTGCTGGCGTGGATCGCGTTCGATGACGCCGAGTCGCGGACCGGCCAGCGCGAGCGGGCCTGGGCGCGGTCGATCCTGCTGTTCGTCTTCGCCTTGCTCGCGAAGACCGTGGCCGCCACCCTCCCCGCGGCAACGCTCGTCCTCGTGTGGTGGCGCCGCGGACGGATCACGGGGAAGGACGTGGTGCCGACGCTCCCGTACTTCGCGCTCGGGGCCGCGGCCGGGCTCCTGACGAGCTGGATGGAGCGCTTCCACGTCGGGGCGTCGGGAGGCGACTGGGCGCTCTCGCTCCCGGAGCGGCTGCAGGTCGCGGGGCGCGCGTGCTGGTTCTATCTCGGAAAGCTCTTGTGGCCCGACCCGCTGCTGTTCATCTACCCGCGCTGGAAAGTCGGGACGTGGGGGCCCGGGGCGTGGCTGTGGCCGGCGGCCGCCGCCGCGACGCTGGTTGCGCTGTGGCTTCTCCGGCACCGCGTCGGCCGGGGGCCGCTCGCGGCGGCGCTGTACTTCGGGCTCACGCTGGGGCCGGCTCTCGGGTTCGTCAACGTGTACCCGATGCGCTTCTCCTACGTCGCCGACCATTTCCAGTACCTCGCCAGCCTCGGCCCGCTCGCCCTGGCCGCCGCCGGGATCGCGCGGCTCGACCGCAGGGTGCTGTTCGGGCTGGTCCCCGCCCTTCTCCTGGCCCTCTCGGCGATCACCTGGCGCGTCGAGAGCTCCTACCGCGACGAGGAGACGCTCTGGCGCCGCACGATCGCCCGCGACCCTCGCGTCTTCATCGCGCAGAACAACCTCGGAGGGATGCTCCTCGAGCGCGGCCGCCTCGACGAGGCGGAGCCGTATCTCCTCCGCGCGATCGCGATCGAGCCCGGCTACCCGGAGGCCTACGACAACCTCGGAATCGTCCTCCACCGCCGGGGCCGGCTCGACGAGGCGATCGAGCGGTACCGGCAGGCGCTGCGCGCCGACCCGCGCTACTCGTTCGCCCACAACAACCTCGGCATCAGCCTCGCCGAGTCCGGCCGGCTCGGCGAGGCGATCGCCTCGTTCCGGGAGGCGATCCGGCTGAAGCCCGACTTCGTGAGGGCC
>Ga0137436_1000053_pt1 | contig 38472 bp, 46 predicted proteins | sample EasRivERMGT119_2_FD_102328 | JGI IMG/M metagenome (GOLD analysis project Ga0137436, IMG submission 102328) | Soil microbial communities from meander-bound floodplain in the East River, Colorado, USA - East River MetaG ERMGT119_2 | ecosystem: Environmental > Terrestrial > Soil > Floodplain ...
AGTAATAAAAAGGTTAGGTATCTCATATCAAATATAGTTTACGGTCGCTGTGTTATTCGCCTGTAAAGTCAGAATCCACGGGGCCGGTGCGCCTGCATCAATGGTCTGCAAAACTACGTTTACATTGACCGTTATGGTCATGCCAAAAGTTAATGCAGTTGGGTAGCCCCCAGAAGTAGCATCTATAATTGTAGGCATGTTTATGAAGGTAAATGCCGCTCCGGTGTTAGTGAATGACACTACTCCTGAAACAGCAATAAGTGAAGCAATATCAAGAGATGATAAAAGAGGGCAATTCTGCAATTCACCATTACCAAGAGAGGTGCAAAGCGGAATAGAAACCGTAGCTAAAATATCGTTATTGCTCAAACAATCAGCCCCACCCGTTAGTAAAGATGGAAGTGAAAGCGTTATCAGAGAATTTAGATCAGATATGCAGGAGTCGCCAATCGTTGCAAGCAGCGGGGCGGTGAACGATGTGGTGGTGGAGCAGTTAGTAAATGCAAAGTGACCCGCATCCGTCATGGCTGGCATGTTAATAGGGTCGGCCGTAGTGCAATTCTGAAAGGCGTTGTTTCCTACCGTTACGGCTACAAGAAATTCAATCTCACCGAGCAAGGTGCAATCCACAAAGGCCGATTTGCCAATAGAAGTAGCGGCCCCGAAATCATAGGTTAATAGCGAGGCACATGCATTGTGCATATTATCGGGTATGGTCGTCAAGATCGGGAAACTACTTGTTTCACATCCTGAGCCTGAAAATGCAGCTTCTCCCGCCGAAGTACAAATCGGGAATGAAGGATCGGCAAAATTACCCGTGCTTGCAAACGAACTAATACCTATCGTTGTAACGTTGTCAAAATTACAAACCGTTATTCCTGACCCCTCAAAAGCATTATCCCCAATTGTAATAACCTCGTCAAATTCTGTAGTTGTTAATGCCGATGTTAGAAAAAAGGCGTTTGATCCGATCGACAAACACGAATTTAAAATACATGTATTTAGTGATGATGCCTGATTGAAACTGTCGTTACCAACAGCAACAACACAAGGCGTAAAATCTATGATCTGTTGCAGGTTTGTATTGTTGAAAAATATCCCCGCAATAGTTACGTTTACACCCCCGAATAAGTCTACCTGATTTCCTGCTACTACTACTGAGGTGAATGTTGCTCCATAGAAAGCATTCCAATCAGCCACCGAAGTAGGATCTACTACCGGGGCGTTAGCGATATTGTCCCACACCATCCTAAGCGGTAATGGTTCGGGAGGTACAGGCGGCCCCGGTGGATTTAATATCCCGTTAAGGAAGTAGTTACAACAAGGCCATCCGATTATCATTAGTAGTTACAGTTTTGACGGATACAATCTAACGCTGAACGAAATGTCAACGTAAAGTTGATCGACACATACGATATGTCTAGCTTCACCTGCTTGTCGATTCCACGTACCTCACTCGACCAGACCGTATCCCGATCGGTGTCATACGATACGACCCGACCTGTTACACTATGAGTGTTGACTACCGCAGACTGTCGCCTTCCGATTATAGCCAGTAGATCGAACACCAGCATATCATCTGAATAGGCGTTATCTGATAGCGTCTTTTTAGGTACGGCTGCTACCAGGCGGAGTGGAAAGACCAGATCGATTAGTGGGTTGTCATCATTACATGACGTAACCTGTAACCTGTCGTTGTTGATCACTTCTGATCGTACATCCCCATCCTTCCTGATATACCCCGTACCGTTAACGTCCAGATCATATATAGGCTGGTACTGTCCGTTGCCAACATATACTTGCGGAAACTTCTCGTTCCCATGATTCCGTTCAATCAATTCCGCTTTGTCATAGAACCGGTTGAAGTAACCTAGTGCCATAACTTCGGCCTTTATATTACAGAGTGCGTCTTGTAGGATCATGTGTCGATCACTTGGAGAGGAAGAGTGCTAGCTCTTTCTCGTTGATGGTATAGAACTCTTGTATTTCAGATTCATTCAGTTCGAGGAACTGACCGTATGCCTTACGCTGGTTTCCGGTCTTCTTATTAGTCCGACCTGGTTCCTGTAGGGCGTTGTATTTCGTAACGTTCTCATCACGTTTCAAAGCGGTGATGTAGTGGTTTACATCAACTTGAATTGGTTTAGCCTTTTCGGACGATGATCCGATAGCTGTATTCTCGTAGTCTGATTTAAGATCACCTATGAACTGGAAGTTAACAAAGTCAGTTCTGCGTCCTTTATCAGCCCTAATCTTCGCATACCCTTTTGAATAGGTAAACTTTTGGCCGTTATCATTCTGCCCGTCTGTAAAAATACGAACCGCAGATTTCGCTACAGTGCTTGATACTGCTAGTTTGAACGGTGCGTTATTCCTTTCCAACTCATCCAACTGGCTCCGTAACTTAGCAGCATATTCTATCGGCGTCATGGCAGTACGATAGCCGTCCTGGTCGGTGCGTTACATTGGAAGCATGCCGAGTCTTCAGGGATTCGCATATTCTCAAGTAATGACTTCATTAAACGATCGTATTCGGATTCCAGAAATAGACGAGTAGCGTTCATGCCATCTACATTCAGGTTCGTAGTATTCGAACTGCGATAGTTAACCGCGTTCATAATACCATGCTGATACATCTCGCTAGCTATCTTATAAGCCAGTGGCAAGGCGAGTACCCTGGCATATGAACACATCCAGCTATACGGATCGCATGAAAGCGAATAAACTAGTGAAAGCCCAGCTGTATGGCCCATGCCGGACATATCCTCATCGATGAAGTGACCGGTGTTGTTCGTTACGCCTTTAGCCTGCATGTATTGATTCGTACAAGTTACGTTCCCGCAACATTGATTCTCCCTGATGTATGTAGTGATCGAAGTGAGTCCGGTTGCGTTGTATCCAATGAACAGATTAAGCGGCCTGCCATCTGATTGATAGATCGAATGGGGATAGACCGTTACGATCTCACCCGCTATAGCCGTAACCGGAATAGTTTCGAGCAGTTTGTTCTGATAAAGATCGTACACCAGGATCGATACGGTTCCGGACGAATTAACCTGAAGCGATACACTAGCTAGTTCAACGTTGATGTAGTTGGAGTAGTTCGATAGTGTCAGTTGGATACCCTTCCAATCACCACCGGTTGAAACCGGCATATTCTTGGCTGTGTAGCCTAGCCTGTGATCGTGTACGAGCGAGGTGCTACGAACTGATGCACCGAAGATCGAATGAATAGCGGTCTGTACGATCTTAATCGAATGGGCTGTCTTCTTCTCAAGGAAGTCAGCCGGATCGTCATAGTCCGAAGTAATTACCGATTCAATGAAAGCGCGAGTGATGCCGAGTTCATTCAAGTAAATACCTGAAAACGTTTCCGGCTCCTCGCACAATTCACGAAGCGATACTATGTTGTCAAGACAGGCCATCGATTCACGTTGTTACACTGTTGCAGAGGTTGTAGGAATCGAACCTACTTATCGCCGTGATCTAACCCCTGTATAGTAAGGGGCGGCTCATCACCGCCCCGAACTGGATTAAGAATTAACTACCTGGATTCCTGCTGCGAAGTTCACTCCGTTGTTCGGGTGGCCTTCTGGATACAGGTCAAAAGGAAGTGCGACAGGTTTAGCAGCCGCAGTCAATACGATATGAACATCTCCGCAGTCTTGCTTGATCGAAAGATCAATCGGGAATCCTGTAACAGGATCGAGTATGATCGCTTCGAAGAAGTTACGGTAAGTCATATCAAGATCAGTTACACCTACGTTTGTAATCAAAGGTGTTACTGCATTGTACGAAAGCAACTGCACTGATCCGGTCTGAAGCAAGAGCGATACATCGTTACCGAACTCGGTAGCAACGTAACGGTCATAAGCAACAGCCTCACCATACAGGCCGAGGATAGCCAGAGCGTCCAGACCTTGATCTGAGCAGCAGCCAGCCCTCATCAAACGGTAGTAGCTGAACAGGTCTGATCCACCAACCAGGAAGGTCGGAGCGCAGTAGCCTGTTTGCATCTTAGCCAGATCGATACGCTCGAATGCTTGTGGTGAGAACGTACCAGATGAAGCAGTGGCTACGTTGAGGAAGTCGTCAGCATCAACCCATGAAGTGTTGACGTCTGCTGACCATCCGCCAAGTAAGGGCGGCATATCCTCAGCGACCTTCTGGTACATACGTGCCATCAAGCCGTCTAAGAGGTTAGCAATCTTACTGATCATGAGCGATCCGTTGTCACGGCATGACTCGTTCCAATCAGATAGAGTTACGACTTCTTCAACGTAGAACCCATCAGTACATTCTACTGTGTAGTCTACGCAAAGATCTCCTCTGTGCGTTTCAGCATCGCAGACACGATCGCACGAAGCGATAGCGTTAGCGTCAGAAACGGCTACGGGTTGATCGTAAGTTAATGTGATTGTCCTTTTCTTGCCTCCGGTTGGGTTGATCACAGAGCGAAGGTTTGAACGATTCTCAGCCGAATTCAGGAAGCTAAACAGCGGCGATTGTGGCCTACGTGTAATAGGACACGTTTGGAAGTATTCTACTAATGCACCTTGCAGATTAGGGCAGGTACATATAGCGGTTGTTACTGTACTCATTGTTTATCAATGGGTTTGAAAGTGAAACATTTGTAAAGCGATTGAAGGTTGCTGATGACCTACGATCCCTGATGTTTCAAGCCTTTAGGGAAGGCTACGCATTGATAATGTTCAAACGAACAGCCCAAAGATACGTAATCTCTGCGACTGTTGCGGTGTTCTATTTCAGATACTGCTCCATACCCGGAGCGACTTTCCTACGTTCGGGTTTACCTGGTTCGGTAGCCGCTGGTGTGAATGCAGTCTTAACTGAAGCGGGTGGAGGTGGCATACCCGGAGGTAGCGCACCAGCCGGACGGTTACCTTGTTGATTCTTTGGTAACAGACCGAGCTTGTCAGCCTCTGAAGTTAGTACGTCTTTAGGTGTTAACCACTCATCGGCCTTCTTTGGGTTGCGTATTTTCGATCCGGTCTTATCCAGTATTACTGGTTGATCGTGTTCATCGAAATCAAACTTAAAGTTATCTGCTACATGCGCCTCCCATCCCCTACGCTTCAGATCGTCCTTCATGATCTGGCTGTCGTATGGTATAGAAGTCATCAGATCCTTACGGAAGTAATCGATCCGGGTTGACTTAATCGAGTTGGCTGATTCAGCCTTATACGCTTCGAACTGGTCGGCTATAGCCTTCTTTGCTAGCTTCTCATCGTTCAGACTCGACTCGTACTTACTGACCTTCTCCTGCCAGGGTTTGATAGCGTCCTCCCCACTCTTACCGATCTGACCTTTCAGTTCGGTTACGTTCGATTCGTGCTGCTCACGTAGCTTGGTGACAACAGCCTCCATCGCCAAGAGTGGATCTTGGTCATCGAACTGACCGGCATCGAACTCAAGCGAATAGTCTTCTTTAGCCTTCTTCTTCATCTTCGAAGTGATCGATCCGAGCGTCTTCCCGGTGAACTTACCGAGTATGTCTTTGTTCTCGAATACCTGCTTTTCGGTGAAGTACTTTTTACCGAACTCGCCCTTGAACGAATCAATGTCTTTAACTTGCTCCGGGTCGAAGCCCAGAAATTCTATTAGGTCTTTAGCTTCCATTTATGAATTGGATTGGTTAGTTCTGGTTCTCTTGGGCTTCTCCGGTTGCGCCTGTGGCAGTTCAGCCTCGTCCGATGCGTCCAGTATCGGCGTGTTCGGCATACCTAGATCAGTAGCTGTACGAGTGGGTTGAGGTGGAACCGGTATAGGCGCAACAGGTTCCGGTATTAGAACCAGCCCGTGTCGAGCCATATAGTTCTTATCGTTTGCCCTAGCTTGCCTGATTTGGATTGTTTTGTTCCGGCTTGGGATAAGTACCCTCACAAAGCCCGGACGTAACTGGTTACGTTTCAACATGATAAAATATTTAGTGCAAAGTTACAAACGGTATCAACTGTTTGTACTTTTACAGGCGGAAATCTATAGTAACTTTTTATGGCTAAGAAGAAGAAACCGAAACTATCTGATTACGATAAGGGCTATCAAGACGCTTTAATTTTCTACCGGAATAAGTTCAGGAAGCGTGAAATGGAACGAATCCAACGATATAAGAAGGAGATTAAATACCTTAAATCAAATTGCGATTATTCAAGACGAGTTAAGGAAGGCGCAATGATCAAATTAAATCAAATTAAATCAACCCTTAATAGTCTGGTATCGAACCTATGACCGACCCAAACAGTTACACCCGAATCATTCCAGAACATTTAAGACGATACAGAAACAGATTTAGCGATGAGGCGGTAACCGTTCTGGATGAATACGTATCGGATAAAGACAGTGTGACTTATATAGAATACAAGCGGGACAAACCAGTACAGATACCAGAACTTAGACTAACCATGAGTACATTCGTTAAACCTAAATACGTGTTCGATCAGACCTACGAACGCATCGAGGGAGGGTGGGTGTGAGTTGGATCAGACCGCTTCGGCCCTGGCACATCTGGGTTATGATGATTCTCTCGTTCCTACTTCTGATTGGATCGTGTTACACATTAGTGGCCGGATCGGATAAACATGCGTCCCTCGCCGGGGACTCTGAGGCCAACCTCGCTAAGTCAGATTCGCCACGATAGTCTTGAGTCTGATGTGGTAGAATCACCTCCAGTGACCTACCTACTGCGTAACCCGTGATCCGTTAAACTTCATAGCGGAAAGGTTTGGAAAGGCTGGCAGGAGGGAAAGACCCCGTATTTAAATATAACGTTCTACGCCTACATATTCTCAATCTGATTACGTACCTTCGCAGAGTAAAACCAAAAACCAACTAGCTATGTTGCAAATCACAAGTACAGACGAACAAAAAGTACCCGTAACACTTAACCCGACTACTGCTGCCGGTAACCCCGCAACCGTTGAAGGACTAACCGTAACGGTTGATTCAGGCGATGCCACTGTAGTCGAGATAGAAGAGAATAAATCGTTCTATGTCGTATCGGGTACGGCTGGGCTAAACAGTCTAACCGTTTCGGCTGATGCTGATCTGGGCGAAGGCGTTGTAACTATTACGGATGTGATAGAGTACTTCGTAACGGGCGCACAGGCTACGTCGTTCGGACTCAGCGCAGGTACACCTGAAACCAAGTAACACCAACCAGAACGCCACGCCGTAACGTGGCTTCATCAAACTCAACTAACGTAATGGCAGGCATACACATATCATTCCCAACAATCAACACTACTGCATATCATGTCGATGCGCTAGATCTGGGCGAGTCGCAGATATGCCAGATGACCGTAGAAGGATTCACTGTATCGCAGTGGTTCAGTAATAACGATCAGGTTCTATCTATCGAACCAATCGAAGGTGATACCGATACAGCTACAATCAAAGCGATCGGAGTCGGTGAATGCGAAATCCGATTCATGGACGCCACAACTGTTAAGAATCGAATCGTGATTAAAGTGGTTCCCGGTGCGGCAACCGGACTAGGTCTGAAGGCAGGCCAAGCTACACTGAAGTAATCGTTCTTTATACCCCCGATTTGTGAATGGTCGGGGGTTTCAAACTAAACTCAAATGAAAAAACTGGTTCGCCCTGATGGCGGTTCAAAAAATAGCACGAAGGCAAGTAGTTCTGCCGAAAGTGCGGGTTTTGAAGCGGCACAATCTTTACATGGAATTGGGGAGAATAGGGAGGCCTCGGAAGAATGGTAATCTTAGCCCTTTTTATATCCCATCTATTAGTTGGGTATATTACCTACTGGTATTTTGTCGTTTACCGATTCAGGGTTTTGGCAAAAAGGTATTCTTTGGAATTACGGGTAGGCGACGGTGAAGAAATAGCCGAAAATCATGCCTTTGACTTGTGCGCCTCACATGATCATAAACGACCGGAATAGAAAGCTCATTACTTGCTTCTGTTGCCATTTCGTTAATATTTTCTCCCTCTTTGAAATTCATTATAACATTATACTGAGGGCTAAGTCCGTCTTCTGCTAAATGAAGATTAATCGGGTAATTTTCATCCAGATTAAATCGAATTAACGAGGCTTGTAATGGGTGGATAATTTCTTTTCCGCCATCTAAATATTCCGTAGATATTCTCTTACCCTCGTTAAGTACTATTAATTTTATAGCATCTAATAGTTGGTTTTTCATTTTCTCCGGTGTAGCGTAGGCCTCCCCAATTCCAAGGATGGCGTATTTAACATAATCGAAATTATAGCGACTTTGAACGCCGAAATATAAAAAAAATAAATAGCATAGTTCATTGTCCTATAATGTATTAAGGTTATGTTACTTACGGAAGGGCTGGCGTAAAGATTGAAGGGCGAACCTCAGGCGGTTCGTAGCAAAAGACCGACAGAAATCAGTAGTTCGATTTCAGGGATTTTGGGTTTTACGAACCGCCGTCCTTAGTTGTTGAGGTAAAAGCGATGTTGAGGTATCACACCCCCACCAACTCCCGCTCCTTTTCGCTTGGCTGGTAATTACCTGAATCGATGTTACGTTGAATAACATCTTTCGGAACTGAAAAAACCGATACAGGTAGAATCGAGTGGCGGCAGTTGTATCCCCCCGCGTAGGAATATATCGTACTAGGATTAGTACCTGGAATCTGGCCAGCCCACGGCGATAGGTCGCCCCACGATTCAACTTCTTTATAATGAAAATACTGGTTATCTCTGGCAGCACAAAACGGCCTGGTAGTGTCTATCTCATCTCCGCTGTAGAAAAACCAATCCGCATCAACCTCCTCCGATACGATTGAAGTGTACGCCCGATCAGATATAGCAAACTGGTCGTGAGCGTATGTCTTTGAATAGCGCAGTAGCGCACCTTCCTTCTCTGGATCACCTTCTATGAATTCCCTGATCGACTTCAAAGACTCCCTGAACCCCGACCCATTTATCACAGCCTGTTCCAATGTTTCCCGCAGTGGTTGAATCACTCCCGTATCGTATGCTGAGTTCAGCAACAGATCAACCGCTTCACGTTTAGCGATCTGAACCGATTGTAGTCCTACTTCTGACGTAGTGAAACCCGGAAACGTCCGAGCGAACAGATCATCATTAATCCCCACCTGAGTATCGAACTCACGAGCGAACTCAGTAACCGCATCGATGTAGTCTGTAGTGAGTAGTGCCTCTTTGAGTAACTCTCCTACTTGCGCAGCGTATTCCAGGTTAGCTGTATTGATCACGAACGATCCGCCACGAACCTCCATCTGAGCAATGATCTCAATGATGGCATCGTATAGCTCCGATTCAGCCTTCGGTATTCGGGCCAGGAACTCATCGGGGATGGTTGTTAGGCGGCGAACTTTTTCTGTTGGCATTATATCTGCTTAGTCAGTTCCTTCATCTTATTAGCTAGCTGAGTAGCTAGTGCGGTGTCGCCGGCTGTGATTGCCCTCTCTCTAGCTAGTGCGATTTGTTGTAGTGCCAGTGGAATCTTACCGAGATCATCACCCTGAGTGGATGCTACAGTCTTACCCATAACAGTATCGGCTATCCCTACACGCACCCCCGCCTCCTGAGCGATCTTCTTTGCTTCGGCTACAAGCTGTTCGCGTTGAACCGGTACGTCCTGATCGAAGAAGGAAGCGTTAACTTCCACTAGCTTCTTCACAATCGATATACCTGAATCATGTAGCACAACTTCCCACGGTGCTACTGTACCTTTAGCTGTTTCCATGTTAATCTGATCGTATGGCATCACCAGAAGTCGATCGGTCGTAATGAGTAGATCGAACGCACCAGCCCGATCCGTTTCGTTGTAGAACATTGTCTTGATGTAACGGTAGACTATTTCATATACAACGAATGGAGGTAGGCCGTTCTTAATAGCCAGACTAATCCGTTCCATATATTCGTATTCAGTAGCAAAGTCGAATGTAATCGAGCGGGTTATAACCGGCATTTCAAAGTCCGACCCGTAGCGCATCACCCCGATTGTGTTGATACCAAACTCGTACAGATCGAATACCTGATCCGAGAACATCTTTACGGTACTGTACAAAGCCTTTTCATCCAGCACCATTCCAGTAGCTGTTAAGTCTTCACTACCTTTAACGGTACTGTTCGATGTGCGTAGATGCAGAACGTTCCTGGCCTTATCCAGACCGTTGTCAATCTCCTGGCGTAAGAATGTCGGTGTGTTGATGGTCGGCTCAACGAAGTACATCGCCTGCTGAGTGGTACGTAGCTCACCTTCTTTAGTGAATGTATCAGGACGAAGCAGTAACACCCCATGCGGTGAGATACGATTCTTCAGACCTGTACCCATACAGGTGGTACAAGTGATCCGGCGTTGACTATTGAAGTCAATGAAGTATCCATTGCCGTCACACTTCTGAATCTGACCATCTCGATCTAGTTCAGCCGTACACATATCGCCCGTCATAACCCTGTAAGGGAACACACTAGCGGCTTTGACTGAGCGGAGCATGATTGAATCTAGCACTACATCATTCAGAACAGGTACAGCGTATAGGAACAACGACTGCCACACTATCGACCCATCCATCCAGGCTGGTATTCCCTTGAGCCTATCGACCGGGCAATATCCTAATTCGTGTATGTGGTACACGACCACCTGGAACTTATAGTCTGACTTCCTGCCAACCTGAACTACCTTGTATATAGCAGTGTCGTCATATACCTCATAGATTAATCCTTCCCTAACTATCTTACCACCGAACTCAACATCTGAGTACTCATCCGATAGAAACGCATACCATTTATTCTCTTCATATGCTACGATCCGATCCGAGCAGTAATAATATGGAATCGGTTCGAACGCAGTCTGTCCGTCAATCAGTATCTCACCTTCATCGGTCTGAACCATTGGGATGTAATACGGCTTATAAGCTATACAACCCATAGCATCAACCATCTTCAGACTCGGAACCACTTGAAACATGAACGCATCGAACGTCATACCTAGAGGCGAATACTCGACCAAATCGTGTTCAAGATATTCACGGATAGCGGAACCCTCTGTGTCCTCGCCATAATCAATCGACCAGTTGTTATCCGAGAACGCTCGCTGCATTGTATGAACCGCGTCGAGATAGACCGGCATAGTATTCTGCTGATAGTTACCTATCGCGTAGTTAAACTCCGCATCGGTTTGATTCGGTGCTCGTTCAGCAACTAGCTTCGTTGGCTTATAACCCGGAATAGCATGAACCGATATAGCTTCCTTCATGTCAACTGAATGACAGTAGGTGCTATGGTACTGAGGTAGTTCAGTTGCCTCCTTGTTGCCCCGGTATCGCTGTTGATGTTTGCGCATGATAGACACTACGCCGTCTATGATGCTTTCGATAGTTGGGATTGTCAACATTATTTTTTGGGGCGTCTTGGTTTAGAGCATTTACACATGATTGATCTTTTATTTTATGCAGCCACGTATCGGAACGTCCGATTACATTATTCTTACCGAAGAGATTCGATATGTGCTGCGGGTACGTAAACTCATCTAACTTGAGCCAGTTGATGTAAACCATTTCGTGGCCTTTGTATGACTTAGCTTTCCATTTAACATCTTGTGGATATACCATGGAGTAATGCTGGAACTTCTGAGGTAGTTTAATCGGATTAGTCTGTCCTGCCAGGATCGCTGGCTCGTGAGATATGAACGAATGACCAGACCACTTCCATAACCGTGTCACATAGCCCGATCCCCATCTACCTATCGCCACTACATCCTTCTTCACGTAATGATTGAACTGGAATTCAGCACACGATTCTGGGCTACGCCATAAGGATCGTTCGGCTGCTTCTATATCTTCTTTAGTCCAGTGTTCATCTACATCTACCTGCCAGAGGAAACCCGATGAGAACCTGGTTTTGATTAGTTCGATAGCCCTGTTTACCTGCTCGTCCTTACTCTTGTAATGCTTTACAGATACGTATGTTAGTACGTTCTTATGATTAGACTGTATCTGCTCGATTCGCTCAATCGTGCCATCCTTTGAATTAAATGGAGCCTCTACGTGCTTACACCATGAAGTTGACCCGCCGTTACGTGACTGCCCCTCTACAATTACCCATAATGTGAATGTATCTGTCATAAACTTAACGAACTCATCTGTTAAGTGATGTGCGCCGTTATATACTATGGTTAATGCTATACGGGTCTTTTGCCTCATAAGTAAGCCTATAACTTTACTATTGTCATTAATTAGTAAGCCTATAACTTTACTTTCAATTCCTTACATGCCTACACGCTATTTCCGTAATCATCCGCCCGAACGCAATCGCCCAGACCATGTTAGGACTAAGCATCACCGCCACTACTTCCGTTAGTTTGTATTGCGTAGATTCTCGAACCGAATTTTTCGTCAGTAGAGAAGATAAGTTTATGTCGATAGTTGGCTTCAATTTCCTGAACGGTTTTAAAGTGCTTAACATGATTCGTATCGTCAAGAGCTAAATAGAATTCCTTCTCATGGGGTATTAACGACATCAGATAACGGAATTCAAGTGTACCCATATAACCAGCCGAATCCAGTACGACCAGATCCGGATAGTGTGATGTAAGCAGCATCGCCCTCTCTAGGAGGTTGGACGATCCGTAGTGATCCGTTTCTTTGAAGTACTGCTGGGTTCGGTTCGCCTCTTGATGATCAACTATAACTGTTTCAGGAAACGAATCAAGCCACGCCTTAATCTGAGTAGGTGACGGTAAATCTTCCGCCTTGATCGATAAGCCTTGCAGACAATCCACAGGCCGGCCAACGAGATTATGTACGGCAATAGCATGATGTTCTGGATTTACCTCTATGGTTACGAACGTTGATTTCATTCCATGCTTACGGATTCCACTCAAGATAGCCGCAGTTGTTCCGGTTCCTTTGTATGTACCGGTTTCGATTATACGGGTCAGTGTTTCAGAACTAATCAGATTGGTTAGCTCCGACATGAACGCCGTACCAGCTGCCATTCCATTACGCACTAGGTTTTCAGCTATTATCATGGTCTTGATCTTGTTGGTAAAAGAATTTAGCGTGATCCTTGATTGGCTTCATTGCAGATTGAACTTCCTTCCATTCATCAAACACTATCGCATTATCCCCGTCATCAAATATTAATATCACTGTATTCCTCCCATCATTAAGTTTACTAGCATAATATCTTTTAATAGTTGTTAAATCGATTGATGCCTTAGAATACAGCCCAGAGTCTTCAACTTCTATCTGTCCGTCAACAATTCCGGTCACTGTCATTAGTCGTATCTTGAAGTCATGCCACATACTCAAGAGTGTTTATGGTAGTCCATGTCTTAGTCAGAATCGTTCTATCTCCCTTCAGCGGAACGCGATCCGTTATGTAGTAGTATCGCTTGGCGTCAGTACTAATTGAATCGGCAAAGTTTACCAGTGACGAATCGATACAGTGTAGCTCAGTTGCGTTCTCAATCACCTCACGCCAATCAAATATTGAGTAGTGTGACTTAGGTGTGAAGTCTATTCCGTTCCCATCGGGCCAGCGTATAGGCGTACCGTAATCACTGAAGCGATGGCATAGGTTATATGGCCCTTCGATATTGCCGGTCACTATTTCGTATAGCTCCTCTTCCGCCTGTGCGTCCCGATTATACTTCAGGTTACGTAGTTCAGTTATAGGAACCTCGGCCAGTTCGTACTTGAATGTAACGAATGACTTGCCTTTGGCTCGTTCTTGTAACCACTTACGATGTAACGAAGTACCTGTCTTCAGCCCGAACGATAGATCAATAAGTCGATCCATCCGGTATGGCTTCGCTGCGATTGGATTCACATAGTCAACGTAACCGAACAGCGAGTGATACTTCTCCGGACAAAGCCACCATATATCGTGGCCCTGATCTGCGTACCATTTAGCGATAGGTAGACAGTTTATAATGTCGCCCACCTTACCCGGTTGATCGATTAGGATTCTCATGCTGGTTCGAGTTGTTTCAAATCCCTGATACTCGTTATGTAAACCGGCATATAGTCACCCGGTAACCGATCCTTCTGAGTGTAGCTACGCACATTCGATTCATGTAGGTGAAACGTATGTATATCCTTAGCAACATTCAAAACCTTGTAGCCCGATTTCATTCCATCGTGAGCGAACCGGTTGTCACAACCAGGAAGGCCCATATAGTAATCACCGCCTTGAATCTTAGGAGGGCCACGGAATATCCATGTATCCTGGCTATGTTCATATGCGAATAGCCTGGGTCGACCGGCCAGCATATCCCATCTGGACAGTGCCAACATCACACCGTTTAGATCGTACTGATGTACGAAGTTTAGTGTGTGGTTGAAGTAGATGTCGCTATTCGCAATAATAACCGTATCATTCTCTTGAGCTACATCACAGGCCAACCTTACCAGATCAGCATAAGTCGGACGTGCCTGGACTCGAACAGTTACCTTGCCTTGTGGTTGACGATCCACTTCCGAGATCATATAGATATGATCTATGTCGCTCAGTTCGATATTATATTGTAAGCATCGATTCAGTTCGCCTTGCCTGGATGGTTCGCCCGATTGGAAATAGGAAGTAAATAGTAACGTCCTCCCCTGCGGAACGACCGTCTGTGTAAGTCTTTCATGCCGTATGAATTTTCCTTTAAATGCTGACCGTTTATTCATGACTTGTCTGATGTTCGCATGTTTCGAAGTCTTAATTCCTTTCCATGCGTATGTTGGAAGGCCACCGAAGTGAATCCCTAGTGATTTAACTACCTTATCATATTCCCGTTCATACACAGGCTTCACGTAATTAAGCGGCCCGAATAGAGATAGAATGTAGTACTTATCTTTAGCCTGGTGTGGGCGAAGTGTTAAGTCATTAGCGAAGTAGATCACTTGCTCCATCTGCGGATCGTAACCTAACTGAGCCAATGTTACGTTTAGATACAGTTCATCCGGTTGCCCTCCACCCCACTTCTCCCGAAGCTGTTCCACCGGAATTCGGTTAGCATAGTTCGCACCCATCTTCTGGTATAACGTCTGGCAGAACTCACCCTTGCGGATATACAGTACGCTCGACTGAGTAGCAGGCAGGCGTTCTGTGTTGAATCCGGAGTGATTCCATATAGTGGATTTATTCGCCCAATACATCTGAGGGAATACTTCGGGGCTGTGCTGGTCGTAGTAGTCGTGAACGAAACAACGGAACGGCTTATCTTCGACTATCAATGTATCGAACAGAGGTTCTATAGGCTGCATACATAACCCGTCAGCATCTAACCAAAGCGTATGATCGAAAGGTAAGTGGTCGTACATCTGAATCTTAGCCAGGGCTGGATCGGATGGAGTTTCGAAGTACGTCACAGCATCGAATACCTTCATCTGTTCCTGGTTCAGTTTACTAATAGCTGACTGATCCGTTAACAGATGGATTGGAACCGAGGGCGAGTAATACTTCAACGACATGCCTAGTTGATAGGCCATCCAGCCATATTGCGGCTTTCCAAAAGTCATTAAGAACACACCTCTCGATTCCATTCTCATCTAGCTATTAAGAAAATACGCCTTCTGTATCTTCAGCAACTTCGAGGCTGGTAGCCTTCCATGTTGCAGTCAACTCGTAACGGATGATGTCGCTATTCACATCAGGCAGAACAAGTCCACCTTGAATAGCTATCTCTGCATCTGCGAACAGAAGTAGATCGGTTAATCCGTCTGTTGAGCAGACTCCGAAGATCAGTCCACCAATAACATAGCCAGCCGTCAGTGCGTCAACAAATACGCTGTTGTCGCCAGATACCTGGGAAGCGAATATGGTCGCCTGATACACGTTGTTCACCACCCTTTCAGTTCCACATGAAGTAACTGCGGCTACTGTTTCGGGTGTTTGTGGCGATATTCCAACCTTGACATTCTCCATCCTCCAAGCCGTACCACCTGCAATCGCCGCTTCAATAGAGGCCAGGTCGGTAGGGTCGGTTATGTCGTGGCCGCAAGCAAGAAGGATGATCGAAGCTGATCCGCCTTTCCGGAATGTAGCACAGTTGTCAAGAGTTGATTCGAACGTGGTCAGGCTGTTGCAATTATACGTTGCACAGTTTGCCATTGTAATTTAATCGATTTTGATAATTAACGATCTGCCGATTTCGGTGAGCAGTTCGCACCACGCATCCCAGAAAATGAAGCCCTATGGGTGAGGCTACGCCGTGAACATTATCAATTGCAAAGTTAATCATTCTATTACGTCCAAGTACTTCCGGACGGTGTATTCTGTTTCAATTCGTTACGGCTTGCGCCGCTAGTGTCTACGTCACATGCCTGTTGAAGTTCATCCCACCTGTCTTAACCCTCAGCGTAATAACCGAAGTAGCCAGGTCGTATGAACCCGAAGTATTCCAGGCTGGTGAGTATTCATCCGTATCGACTACGTATTCTGTACCCATCGCAGAATCACCAATTATAAAGTGATCCATTAGGCGTTGTGCTGCCATAGCATCATGAGCCGACTCGGACATGGGAGCGGTATGAAGCTGCCAGTACTTCTCTAGTTCGCCGTAGGTAACCTCAGCCGTACCATCCCCATACTTAGCGATGTTAACCGCTTGTGGGTAGCTAGGTGCGATTGACCTACAGTAGATTCGTTGCTGTAACAGGAACCCGGTGTTAGTGAATTCGAACCCGAACGCTTCGTTATCTGAATAGGCTGTTACTAGTTTGGTTCGTGGATGTGTGAGCGCATAGTTCAGACACTCGGTCGTGTAGGTAGCTTCGAACGGTTCGACCCGAACCAGTTCGATGTTATCAAAGGTGACTGTACCTACATAAGATCGAGAACCACCGGCTGAATCTAGCTCACCGAATATAGCTACCATGACCGGCGTCTGCGCTCCGGGTACGTAGTTAGGAATCGATACAGTGTGTGTTGTTATAGCTGTTTCGAACGCTATAGCCTGACCCATTCCAAGTACACTGAATCCAGCACCTAATGAACCGCCTGTCAATGCTGTTATGTCGAACGATGCTGAGTAGTTCGCTGCGGTTATGAGTGGATTCGTAGTATTATAAATAGTCACACCATCCAGATCAGCCTGAGTCCGTTCGTACACTTGAATATCATCTATCGTTCCATCGAAGTTAGATGTAGGTGTAAACATCAACGTTATCGATCCACCTATAGTTGGAGCAACCCTGACGCACCACGAACCATTGTCCTGGTACGTACCTGCTATGGCGTTACCAAGTGACAGCGTGAGAGATCCGGCCGTTCTACCTGACATAGTTACCTGAATCCACCAGACCATGTAGTTCGGAGCTGGCGGGGGTGCGCTGATGGTAACCGATCTACTTAATGCCGATATATTGCCAGGTGTATGTGTAGCCCCGGCTGCTATAACCCAATTCGTTGCAGTCCACCCGGCTCCACCTCCTGAGAAGTCGCCGTTCGTTACCAGGTTCGAACCCTGTAGTGGGTCAAACTCTATAGTTGCCTCGCCAGCGGCTACTGAGAACTGGAACGGAGCTGACGCCGACCATCCGGTTGACCCATCCGAGAAGTCGCCATTAGTCATCAGGTCATTACCTTCCACCAGGCAAGCATCGTATATTACAATAGTGTAGCAACCGAACTCAAGATCAACGCCATTGAAGTCGATGGCTAGCGTAACCTTGTCTTCAAAGTACGAGAACTCCTGATCGATCTGGTACACACTATCACCAGCCTCATCCACTACATCGCCGGTGTAATCGTTTCGCATTTCAAATAATTCTATCGCCTCGATACATCCAATGAAGTCCGAAGATGGTACGAATGAAAGTACTCCGGTAATTGTTGGTGCGTAATAGAGTGTATAGTCGCCATTAGCATCAACCGTAATCGAAGCGTTATAAACCGTTGTAGCCTGAACGTCCGAAACGAATGGGACGAGTGTGCCTGACTCATAATCAGTTACAGTGAACTTTAGTTGATAGTAACCACCCGCTACGATATAATCGGCTACGGTTTCCTCTAGTATCCCTGTTCCGAGTTGAGCCTTACAAGCCCTGCCCGATGCCAGCGACCATTGACCGTTCGGCTCCCATGCCGCGTATGTGATCTGCTTAATAGTAACCGAGTCGAGTGTTCCTGCGAAGTCTATACTAGGTACGAACTGCAAGGTATCATCGAGCGCATCGCCCCAGACTATATCGACATCATACGTACCAGATTCATCAACCGCGAATGATATGGTAGCACCGGCTCCATCACCTAGTTGTGCATAGATCGTTCCGGCTGTACGAACTATTGTGAACTGAATCCTGTAGAACTGACTTATTGTCATTCCAACCGATCCGTAAGCGATACTATTCGTGTTACCTGCGGTCTTATCTACATCGTTCGTTCCATAAACCCATCCGGCTCCTAGAGTCCACCCGGTTGTTCCTCCCGTAAATGATCCATCACCACCAAGTAGATCAGCACCTAATGAAAAGTCTGCGAACTCCGGATCTGTTATAACCGAACCTGAACAAGGTGTCTGATACAGTTGGTTCCGTATTATATCGCCCGATGCGATCGGATAACAATACGATCCGTTACAGTTGTACCGATTCGGACTGTTTGGATCAGGGAAGTATGGCTGGTTCTGGTTACGTAGTAGAGGCATGACTAGTTAGTCGGTGTTGCATTGGTTGTTATTACCTTGAATGAAGTTCGGCCTGTCCAGTTGTCGTGTTGTATCTGTTCAACGTGCCCCAGATAAACTACTCCGTCCTTAGTGAATCGAATTCCCCCGATTGGGTTAGCTGTCATGGTTAGCCAGGTCGTTTCATCTACATCGTAAATAAACTCGTGCTGATACGGCTTATAGTATTCTGTATCGTTACCGGATAGTACGATTCCACCTTCGGGCGTTCCGTTACATTCGAAATAAGACGCTTCGAGTAATACCACATCCAGATCAGGATCACCTGAGCTATAGGTGCATCCAGCACCTATACCGGCTGATAGTCCGTAGTAGGTTCCGAATACGCTACCGTTAATAAATACTGGATAACCTGGCAGAGCAACAGACCGATACACTTCACCTTCGGTCTTAACTACTACAGCATTACCAGCTGAGAGTGAAGCGGCAAAGTTTAGGTTCAATTGATACTGTCCGTTCGCTAATTGGAATAATGTCTTTACTGTAGAGAATATTGGAATGGTTAAGGTCGCATCGGTATAGGCTGTCATTGTGGCGCGAATGGCAGCACCGAAGAAGACGTTACCGACAAACACCTGATTGGGTATTCCTAATGTATTCGATACAACCGTTATAGTTATACCAGTACATGACTTCAACCCTTCATATGATAACTGTAAGTTCGCATTGAACGAGTAGTCACCTGTAGTTGGAGCTACGTATATACCTGTTGTGTTATCGTAGTTGTTATTACCATCATAGAATGTTCCAGTGTTCTCGTCTGAGAATACAACCGGATCGATTGTAGATGGAGTGAAGACGGATGAAGTCGGTTCGTTAGTCAAGATCAGACTATCCGACCCTATCCCAGCTTTAAACCCATCACCCCCTAATGTCTGCGTATTATTAACAGCCGATTGAAAGTTATTCCCATTTACTTGTAGCTTCGCAGCGTTATTCAACCCAAGATTATAGAAGTAAGGAGGTGCTGCTGCTCCGAAGTAAGTATATCGAACCGCATCGGCTGTTAACGCTCCGGTATCAACGTTCTCGCACTCGACCAGGAATATCTCAGATTCATTACCGCTAACCACCCCGATAAGTTGGTCGTTAATTGCATTGGAAGCGATAAAGAAGTCGTTCATTAAGTCCAACTCTGTGTCCAGGTTACATTGACCTATTGGAGTGTAGACCTCTTCCTTCCATCCGAAGTAAGACGTACCGCATGCGAACGTGTAAGGTGATCCACCTCCTGTCGTTCCGCACGGGTTGTATTGCGCGCCGACACGAACAGTTCCGTATAGCTTATCGGTCTTGACCCGACTAGTCATCTCTTTGATTTCGTTAATCAGATTGATCGTTACCACATTAGGAAACAGATCGGATCGCTGCTCAATACGTAGTATCGGATTATCCGGATCGTTTGTATCGATGTAGTAGCCTATATCCTTAACTTTCCTGATCTCTTCGAATAGTTTACCGAAGGATACAATTACATTCGTTGGTGTGTTTGGATTGAGTAACGCCTCACCATTGAATAGAAACAAATCAGGACTGAGTGATTGAATGAATACTGATTCGAACGATACCCGGTTATCTGATATGGCTGCGGTCAGGAATTGGAATACATCATACAATCGATACCCCTTGAAATAACTACCTATGATAGATCCGAATAGTCCGGTATTAGAACTGAACATATCCACATCATATACATCGGGTGGCGTGATCAGTTCTTTTGTTTTCGTTTCAGTTGAGATTAGACTATACTCGATATTCCTGTTATTATTAATGAAAGCAGCATAGCCATTATCCTGAACGCTAACATTTATTTCTGATCGTTGCCGGTTCAGTTCCATGCTCCGTACATTGATCGTCCCTGTATAGGTTCGAACTGTTGTAGCTGCGGTCTGATTATCGTATATAATTATATCAGCCTGTTCACATATACCACCATCGAATAATGACTTCAGATAAGTGTACCCGTTCGTTTCGCCTGTTTCTGTTGTACTCTTAGCCGCCCAGGTTAGTTTCGCATTCTGGAACACTGCCACGCCACCACGCTGATCGTCCCGATCGATCGAAGTGGTTAACTCCCGATCGTTCGTTGGCTGGTTGACTAGTTGGCCGTCTATGTAGAAGATGAATCTCATGTAGGCAGGATATAAATAGTTCCCCCACCTGTTACTGTGGTAGGTATCGTTCCGAATGTGGGTAGCACCAACTTCAGTTCAATGTAATCCCCGGCTGTAACTGCGATGTTTAAAGATGAGTTAGTAAATATTCGCTCTGCTGCTGCTACTCCTACTGTTTGAATCAGTGTGTCAGATGTATTATTCAGTCTTATGTTGAGTGAAATATTTTCGTTGGTTCCTGCCACTCCATTTGCATAAGTATAGAACTCTGCTATCTTGATTGAGCCGGTAGTTCGTATATAAATCTTAGACTGATCGGCTGAACCCTGCAAGGCTCTTGGGTGATTCCCGAAATACCTTGTTACGTTATTCTGATAGTTCGTAGAAAGGAACTGAGCGAAGAGTGTAACGTACTTGGTATTAAGTTGTGTCTGAATAGCACTGGTCACACCTGTAACATATCCTAATTCAGTAGCACTTGTTCCGCTTACTGCAACTTTACCAGACCCGTCCGAAGCTAAAGCCCTCGAAGCGGTTAGGTTCGATGATACTATTGTCGTAGCCCCTCCGGTTATTGTGGCCTGTTTCGCATTTATTTGCCCCTGTATTGCGCTTGTTACCCCCTTGACGTATGATAATTCGGTTAATGATGGGTAAGTGGCAACCGGGAGCGATACAATTTGTTTCGATGCACTAAACCCTGCTATCTCGGAAGCCGTTGCCCCATTCAGTATAATGTCATCCCCTGAGTCAACTGAAATATCAGTACCCCCGGTTGTATTGCCGACAGCCAAAGTATCTTCCAGTGAAGCAGTCCCACCTCCGCCTCCACAATTACTCATGTCCGTCCAGCATACATAAGCAGGATCTGGGATGAACCCTCCTAAGTCACTCGCCCAATTCGATGGGTCGAATATGTCTGACGGGTCATTGGCCGCAGCGTGAGTAAATATCCACTCAGGCTGAAACGATGGCGTAGCGGTATTTTCTATTGAGCGATACGGACGGTTTACTGATTGATCTGCTATAAACATCCTGGGCCTACTACTTGATCCGGTTCTGTTATCGGCTTCAAAAGACACCGGCATTTGAGTACCCGGAGATCCAAGATAAAAAGCACATTTACCGATATGTGTGTCACCTTTCTCGGCTTCACTCCTTACTCCGGCTCGTGTGCAAGTAAGGTTTTCAACTGATAAACCATCAATGTCGAATAGTTGCTCTACTCCATCTCCCGATGCGAGGTAGTGAAATAAATGCACTGTTTCAGGGGTCGGGCCAATACCCTCTACAATAGGATTTTCAATTTTAGTTCTGTAACCTCCGAATTGATGAAGGGCTGCTAATGATGTATCGGTAGTTAATACGAACCGGCAATTATTAACGATTGTTTCGTTAGTCTGACAATCTGATGTGCCTCCTCCCGTCCATCCACCTCCGAAAGCGTCACCATCCCGACCGTTTGATAAGAGTAAACCATAAGTCCCCCAATTGTAGAACTGGCAGTTATCAAACGAACACCCTATCCCAAAATACAAAGCGGCAACCGCTACCCCATTGACAAACGTACAGTCTACGAACTTACTTTTTGTTGTAGCCGCTAATCTTAATGGTATGTTATTTACGTTGGTTAAATCAGCACTATTGCCTCCGATCCACATTTCATGGAAGAAGAATGAGGTATTAAGAAAATCCGATACTGCTTCGGTTTGATCTGCCGGGAAACGGTCAAGGGTTGGGAAGTTATCTGTCGTTCCGTTGAATATTCCTGATCCTGACCAGTAAAAAACAAATTCATCCAGACTCCGTGTTCCTGCCGATCCTGATCCTGTCCAATTCTCCTGATTGCGTGGTATCAATACCGACTGATTGACCATGTACGCCCTACCTCCCGGTGAATATGCATATGAGTTACAGGTAGTTTCCATTGTCAGGCACATCTCCTGTAAGGCGACCCAATCAATGAACATGGTAGTTACATCAATTGTAAACCGGGCGTCTGCGGCAACCAGGGGCCAAGCGATGGCGGCTGTACCGTTGCTATATCCAAGAGAAGTAAGTGTTCGGTTAGTCCCGATTCCTAACTCCTCGCCATTACTAAATAAATCAGGAGTGAATAAAACGCCCGAAGCCGTTAGTGCTGCCGTTAGTGCGCTCTCTGTTACGAATGGATTCCCTGCATTTGGCGAATCCCCGTTCTGGATGGCTGCTATCTCATCCGCAGTCAGCGTTCCTCCACCCGTTATATCAGTCCATGCCGAATCGATCATAGCTTGAATCATCTGAGCTAGATCAGCCGCAGATGATGGGTTATCGGCATAACCAGAATATCCATCAACCACATCGAGATAATCTATCGATAGCGATCTTCGGTTAACTTGGCCCTTCTCGGAATCGCTCCAGTTAATAGTAAGGATTGGCTCATTAACAACCAGTTCTAGCCTGAATTTAGGAACTATAAACTCCTGCCACAGATTCGTGATCAGAATCTCGGTACGGGAATAGTCGTCAATAAACCAGACCATTATCTGTTGTATGGATTAGTAGGTAAGTTCCTGGCTACGGCGCGTCCGATCTCTTCGGCGTTAACCTGTAATTGTCTGCGCGAAACAGACCGGGCTATCTCATCAGCCGTAGGTGTCGATCCGATTCCGTTCTGGTTATTAACCTCGCTTGTATTATACACAATCGATTTACCTAGATTCGAGGCGAACGATTCCTGTTTGTGCTGATCGTGTTTGCGCTTCTGCTGCTCTAATGCTGGCGAGATATACGTCTTCAGGATATACTTCTCGAATCGATTATCATACATCGCATCTAACACATCGCCATAGGTTCGGGTCTGTTTGGCTGGTAAGACTTTACTACCTTCATTCATCATAAGTACCTCCGGCCCTTTTTCACCGACCAGTGCTAATCCGCCCTTAGACTTCTTCGTTCCCTTTTCGTATGGTATAGGTTGGGCCGCTACGATTGCGATCTGTGCAGCACCCTCAGCAGCGGCCAGTGCTGCTAGTATTGGCGTTTCTAGTAATGCCGAAACAGCCTTAGCTGTATTGATTGTAATCTGAATGATGGCGGCTGTTTTATCCAGAATAGCCTGCCTACGTTTAATCGCTCTGATTCGCTCGGCTGCTTTACGTTCCGATTCGACTCGTTGCTTATCTAATTCCTGGCGTTGTCGCTCGGCTTCCTTCTCGGATATTCTACGCTTTTCGAGTTGGTTCTCTATAGCCTCGCCTCTTGTATCCAGTGCCTCCTGTTCTACTTCTGTTTCATGTTCTATCTCTTGAATACGAGCCTCTGCTGCAACCCGGAATAGATCGGTTATCTCGAATGATAATCGCTCGGATGCTTGTATTATTTCCTGGTTGACTTTCAGGAATGAATCGACCAGATTCCCTGAACTGATTACAACTGGTATCACTATCGGCCTCGGTTCTAGTGTGTCGGGCAGTTTAATCAGCTTCTCTAGCTCATCCGCTGCCTCCTTAACTGCCTGTTGGAATTCAGCTACACCTATCTGAGCCGCTACCCATATCTTTTGTAGTGTGGTTAGGTCGTTGTATAGATTCTTAATAGTCCGGAGCGGTTGAATTATATCGTTAGTGGCTTCGCGGGTGTCGTCTAGTTCTTTGTTGAAGCCGGATTGCTCGTTTTCAGTTATGCCTAGTTGGGCCGCCAGTTCAGCATACCTACGTTTAAGATCAGTTAATTCCTCACTGCCTGCGCGAAGTAGTTCTCTCGCTAACGCCTCTGCTTGATTTAATCGCTCCTGAACGAATATGGCGTTCTGAGAATTATCTGATAAGTCGTTCTGGGATTTAACCCTATCCTTCTGGACTTGAATTAAGCTACGCGCTGCGGCTGCTGCATTCTTGGTGATACGAACGATGTCTTCCTCTAGTGCAACCAAAATGATCCTACCCTGTATCTGCTTATTAACTTCGGCCTGAGCCTTCTCTATTTCCTGTAGTGTGGATTTTTCTGTCAACAGGTTGGGAAGATATTTCCCATACTGTTGATTTATTTCATCAATAAGAATCTTTCGTTCGTTCTGCTGTAGGTTGCCACGTTTAAGGACTTCTATCGAGGCGTTGAATTCTACATTCAACTCATTTAACTTCTCAATAGTCTTATCAGCATCGGATTGGGTTTCCTCGCCAAAAAGATTAGATATAAATTTAACCGCCCTAAATGCGAATTCTGTTAATTTTAACAGTACAGGCAGTAGCTTCTCACCGATCTTCTCCTGTAAGTCATCGACTTGGTTACGTTGCCTCTGTAACTTACCACTGAATGATTCGGTAGCGCGTTCGGCTGATCCGGCGAACTTGGTGAATCCGGTCAGTATCTTATTAAGATTCTCTTGGCGTGATGAACTAGCATCGACTTCAATCTGGTACTTCTTAAACTCCCGACCGTTACCTTCCAGTGCCGCCCCGACTTGTTGCGCTGCTGATACTATATCGGTTCCAGCAACCGTAGCGAAGTCGGCCAGTTTCGGTATTAACTCTTCGATTTGTTTTGTAGTAAGTCCGAACGTAGATAGTGCCTTCTGAGCGCGTTGAATGTCATCATCTGAAAATATGGTGATCTTCTGTAGCTCCTCGGATTGTTTGATCAGGCTCTGGAAGGCTGTTTCAGTTGCTCCTCCTATATCGACTACTGCGTTACGTAGATCATTAGCGTTCTTTTCTGCTTCTAAGAAAGCATTAACACTTGCCTTACTAAAGTTAAGAATAGCCTGAGTTGAAAATGCAGCCGCTAATACCCCGGCTATAGCTCCCCCGATTGTTTTTAGGACGCCGCCGACCCCGCCTAATGCTTTAGCTGTCTTACCGCCAAGTAGGGATATGTTCTTTTGACTCTTTGATATAGCGTTATCGTACGACTGAATCGTCTTCGGGTCAAAAGCTAACTTTCGAAGTTTCTGTAGTTTAAGTAGTTCCGCCTCTTCGAGCTTTAAAAGTTCAGTTCGCTTCTTAGCGGCCTGCTGCTCGGAGGTAACACCCTTCTGCACCTCAAGATTACCCTTCTTTTCAAGTAGGGCGATCTCTTCCTGTTGGGCGATGATCTTATTAAGCTCGCCTGTGAGCTTGTCGACCTCTGCCCTATATGAAACTACTATTTCTTGAGCCACTCATCGCCGGTGAACTGTTCAAGGCCGTTCTAGCCTACGCTTACCGACTGATAGCACCGATCTTCTGACCGGGTTTGAGGCCGGATTCCAATACATTACCCTGTTTGGATCGTACCTCTATATTGGTTACAAAGTTATCTAATTTAATCAGATAATCGTACACCGTGGCCCGCTTTAACGCTTCATATTGAACGAAGTCACCGTCCGTGATTGCTTGGAGGCTTTTGTACCGGTCTTCCGTTGTTTTGCGGATGCGATCTCGGACTTTAAATATTCGGCCTTCTTGGTTAGATCCGCTTGCGCTCTCAGGGAGTCGTTCCAGTGTTTGCTCCACTCTTCCGGTGATAAATGTATGATCCCGGTTAAGTTTTTCAATTCTCTCAGACCGAAAAAAAAAGCATGTGTATCACCTTCCTTCGATATACGCTTGAACGCTTCGACCTTTTCGTTATGAACCGATTCAACCCATACAGATGGGTCTTCGTCTTCCCGGACGTAATGACATGCAATGAAGTTATACAGTAGATCGGTATGTATGATCATCTGGCGGCGGAGCTTGATCTCCTGGTTAACCCATCCTAATATCGCTGTGTTGGGCTGCTTACCCTCCATCATCGATTCGATTACCTCGTTCTGTAGATCTATCAGGTAGGTTAGTTCCGCTCCGGTTAGGCCAGCCGCCATCCACATAGTGAATTCATGTGCCTTGCCGTAGTGTTCTATCGATTGCCCGGTCTGAGTCGTATGGTGGTAGTACTGTCTACCCTCAACGTCCTTGAAGGCTGGCTCTAGGTCGGCTACGGTGAGTCGGCGCGGAGTAGTTCGGGTAGGTTCGGGTCGAACGAACCAACGGCGGAAGGGGTTAATCATGGTTTTTGACTAGCAACTAATCGAATATTAATAGCTGTATGTAATGATAACGAACTGTATTGATTGAATGGCTTAATAACGTCTATTCCCTCTTTATATCTATACTCGCCGGTAAGCGTATAAATATCATAGCCCATAAATGAACATTCTATAATATCGCCGTAATTCAGTTGGTTGCCTTCTGAATCTTGGCGTGTGGTGGTTCTGTTCCTTATCGCTTCAAACATATCCATCTAGTTGTAGGTGGTAGGCACTCATGATACTTCCCATCAGGTAAGCGTATAAACCACCGGTTGTTCAGGGTGTCCTGAGCTATCTGATGTCCGTACTGAGTCTGGTATAGTTTGGTCGTTTCGTTTCGAGGTACTTTCATTAAAGTGTTCCGGTTCGTATTGATTCAGAATGATCAGTAGCTTAGTCTGTAGTAGTTGCACCTGACCTAGTACCTCTATAATCTGCTGACGTGGTATCATCGGTGCGTTACCGGTGCGATTGATCTCGTCTTCCAGGTCTTGGTCGTGTAGGGGTGTGTCGTTCATGGTTCGATACTAGGCAGAATGCCCTGAAGGAATGCGATCAATTCTTGTACATCTCTCTTATCTAATTGAATCACGCCTGACGCTTCATAACTTGAATATTCTGTAGCAACTTCGTGTAATATTTCTATTTCTAGTTTAGGCTTCTTAGCCCAGCTCTCTATCTGAATAGTTAACCCTGGTCGCTTGAACGCGTTCACTTGCTCCACCATATTGTTATTAAATAATTAACCCCGACCGTAGCAACCGCTACGACCGGCCACATCCAGAGCGATCCGAATAGGACCACTACGTAAAGAGAATGAACCGACCCCATACAGGGTAGGCATGAATAGATAGGCTTAGTCCAGTAGAATGGAATCACTCTGGCCAGATAGTACCGAACCCACCAGAGTATCATCGGGTTGTCGGGCTTGGCTGAATAACGCGCCCGGTGTTGATGTGCCAGGTCGAACCCTTCCGAACCGTCCCATTGTGTTGCAATGTAGATACCTACGCTACAGGCTGAACTGATGAGGATGAGGCAGAGGAGGTCGGTCATACCTGATCTGGTTTATCTTTCAGTATGTCATTTAAATCAATACCAACCATTTCGGCTATCTTACGAAGTATCGCGACCTTATCTTCTATTTCACAATTCGGTTCGTTATTAATTTCATCATATAATTTAGCTCTTTTTAATAACTCCTTCATTTCCATAACTTCTTTTTTCAATGCGTTAAATTCGGCGCGGGTAATCGATGAGAAGTTATTAAATATATTTTGATAATCTGGCTGGCTCCATTTGTCTTTATAGTGGTCGCCTATCATTGATACTGTACACATTGTTATGGTTGAATTACATTGTTTCTTAGCTGAGCATTCAGGCGGATACATCCAATCATGCCACTCTGGATACTGCCATATATGAATATCTGTCATATAGTTAGAAAGTGATACGCTACCCATCCAAAGAATACAATCATAGCCGTTACAACTATAACCGTTACGCGCTTATCTATATCTGGCATTTCGTCCTCCATTACGCCGGGCAGAGTTGACTTGATACAGCAAAGTACCCATTATTATCTATCTGCCCTATGTTGACTTGAAACTCTATAGAGCAACCGGTTGAAGTTGAGCTATCGGCATTGGTTACCGTGAACTGCTCCGGGTTGCCTGTTTCGCGGTTAACGAAGCTGATCGTATAGACGTGGTTCATTAACGGAAACAGTGCGGTTATATCAACCAGGCCTTCGCCGTCATTATCCGTAGTGAAGTCGATGTAAACAGGCTTACCGGTTGCTTCGTCCCGGACTTTAGCAATCATATCCGTATCGTTATCGGTGAAGACCATCCCTTGTAGGTAGAACGGATTGTATTCAAGTGATTCAATACACTCCGGGAGCGGGTTGATGCGGACGGGTTGGGTGCAGTTCATAGTGAAACAGCGACAGGTTTAGATTCGAGTAATTGGATTAGTTCAGAGAAATCGATTTGATCTAATTTACCTAAAGGCTCTATTAACGTAGGCTCAAAGAATACACAATGCGATACGGTTACTATATTAAGATATTCATCTATGCTAATATGCGGCCAGATAGCTATATCTTTTATAGTTTCCTCGGCTGACCTATCCCAACTCTTACTATCTTCAATATATAAATCAGGGTTATGTTTTATTAAATCCCATAACTTACATCGTTGATCATAGGTCACATTAATACACATTAATGCTTGTGGTATGAGTTTATTATCCATATTAATCGGTGTTTCGTGGGTTAGGGAGAGCCGCCATGAATCGACCCTCCCTGATACCCACCTGAATATGCAAAGATAATACAAAACGAGGCGATGTGTTAGAATTATACTTGCCTGTTAATTATATTCTTACCAGAAACAAGTAGGTTTATTAAGTACCTGCTAGCGTCAAGGAAGTCAGCTCGCTGAGTTAAGTCCTTGCGCGATCGCTTTACTATCTCGTTGAACGCATCGCATTGAACGTTCCGAAAGTCCCGAACTGTTCCCTTCATATGCTCTTTATTCAACTTAAATTCGATTCTGTATTCAGGATGTTTCGCCCTCCATAGAACTGTATTCGTATCGGTTCGGCTATTTGAATGTGATGGGTCATGTAGTACCATTAATTGATGCTTACCTAACCTCAGCCCTGCCTGAAGCTCCATATAGTGACTAGCATTATCGCGCCTGGCTATATTCTTCTGGCCTCCCATCGAATCGCCCGTTAGTATAGCTGAGTGTAACGCATGGCCGTACTTGAGCTTAATCTCATCGATCATAGCCGGTACAGACCCGTTCGATATTTCTGATTCATCAATACCGTGGATGTGATGACCATCCCGATCCAGCCAGTAGTGCCAATATGTGGCACAGAACGGCTCAACGTTGAAGTCGACACTAATAAACAGTTGCTTATCTCTCTGGAACGCTACCTCGCCCAAGTGATACGCATCATCCCACTGATGCGCAAACGGATTGAGCGTCTTACCATCAATATCCTCGGCCAGGTACTCGCAGGCAAACACCATCGGGTGCGACTGCGACCGGGCTAGTTCGATCTCGGCTGGATCGATATATGGGTTATCGTATGTGGTGTATATGAACGTCTTCCAATCAGGGAACTCTAGTTCGTTCTTACAAATCTGTTTGAAGTAGGTATCACCGAACTGAGGTGTACTGAGTAGATACGCATCGCCTTTATAGTCGGTTAGTGTTGGGCGGATAGTCTGTTCCCAAGCCTCCTGGAACTTACCAGCCATTTCACACTCGTCGATTATAGCCCGATGGTACTTACGGCCCCGGCCTGAGTCGGGATCATCCATTGACCAGAAGTCGACTTTGGCCCCGTTAGCGAATACGATCTGTTTGACCGTTTCGTTATGGCTACGGATAGCGTCCTTATAGTTGAACTTGGTTTCGTTCCAGACCTCGTGGAGGTTCTTGTACGTGGGCGACCAGTAACCGGCGATGCCGCCCTGCTCCCATGTTTCCAGGATTAACTCCTGACAAAGTTCGGTCTTACCGAATCGCCTACCACATTTTAATACGTTGAATCGCTTCCTATTATTCAGCAGTTCCCTCTGCTTGGGGTGGGGCTGAGGTAGGGTGATTGTTATCTCCACGCTTGATGGTGTAGGTTACATGTGTATCATTAGTCGAACTGACCTCCGACCTGGACTGTTTCGGTTTGAAATATTCGAGTAGTTTGCCGTAATGATCTAGGAATTTATCGGGTGGCAATTGCGCTAAAAGCTCCCTAGCCCGTTCTGCGTGTTCCGTTAACAAAGCGTGGCCTAGTGCTTCCCATTGAAGCGTTCGTTCGTTCTTAGACCCGACTGGCCTTCCATTCGGGTTACCTGTCTTACCTTTGGGTTGTGCCAATGTAGCTGAATGATATTAACTTACAAAGATATAGCTAATTTTAATTAAAGTGGTCGGTATTTATACCTTTCTCTAAAAACCCAATGGTCGATGGCGTCTGAGTTGGGTTGGTGGTTGTAGCCTAGTTGGTCAGATAAGCGTCGAATAGTACCGCCTTTATCCGCAACTAGTGCGGAATATTCTAGTCTAATAAACTCAGTCCGTAACCATTTCAAGTGCCACTGCTTAATGTAGTCGTGCTTTAATAGGGCGAAGTCGTTCGGTGTGCCTTCGTAGCCCTCATACCGGACTGATTGAGCGTACCAGCTACGTAGTGCATCGGGTATGGATCGGTACAGGACTACATACTGGTACTGGCTACTTTGCGGTACGTTCAGGTCAAAGTCATGCGACTTCTGGAAGTTAATACACTCGCAGGTCTGAACCGTTACGGGTGTCTTGTAGCCTTCCGAGTAAAAGAAGTCGGGGTGACAGGCTTCCATCAATCCTCGGACTAATAGATGGTGACCGCTACGGGGTAGGCTGATGATTAAGGTGGGTTTCATCCCTGAACAAACTGGTCATACCACTCAATAAACTGATCGAAGGTGCGAACGACCAGGTAGATGCCACCGGCACGGGTGACCTGTTCGCCATATCTGATCTGAGCGTCTGAAAGCTGATCATTAATCTTCACTTCGATCTTAACCGACTTACCCGCTACGATTGCGCTGATGTCAGCCGATCCTTTCGTTCCCGTTGTAGGCCGGTAGAACCCACCATCCCTGTAACCCTTCGACTTCATCCATACGCCCATCGTGTTGATCCGTTCGGCCTGATGTCCACTTAGGGTAAGAAAGTCCACCACAGCCCGCGTTAAGCCGTTTGCGGTGGCCGTAGCGTACTTGATGGTTGATCGGTCTACTTTGATCGGTTTTAGTTTGTCGTGTTTGAGGTCGATGAGGCGATGGAGGTGGGTGGAGCCGTCTGTAACTTTCTTTGCCATACATTTTATGTTACGTTATTTGTTACACCAGTTGTTACATGTGTAATATACTGTGTTTCACTTAATTTTATATTATTATTATAAATTGTAACAATGTAACAAGAATATACACATTTTCAACAGCATGGTTTAGTTATATACAATTCGCCGTAGAATTTAAACCGTGTTACAGTGTTACAATGTTACATTAGAACGGTAGTGTTTGATCTTCAACCATTTGTACTGTAACATCTGTAACAAGATTTCGGGTTATTGTGTACGGACGGCCCGGTTTTGACTCAAGGGCGTTACCGATCAAGTTTCTGTACCGTTCGGTTCGGTCGGCTGGTTTCAACCCTAGATCCTCGACAAGAACTTTCTTAATAAAGCTGATATTAACCTGGTTGTTCCGATCGAACCACTTGGTTTTAATCTCCATAGCCGTAGCTTTAAATTCCGAAGCGTCTGGATTCTCCATAAAGTAGTCTTCCCAGATGTGCATTAGTTCCTTAAAGAGCCATGTACGCGATTCGCCTTTAACTAGTTTAAGTTGATCGTTTTCAATCTCATCCGATGTGAATAGCATGCGTGACCTGGAGAAGTCAAGCGATGGTAAACCGTTCAGTGTATCTAGCATAAACGGGATCTCAGCCATCAGATCATTCTCGATATTAGTGTTTATAGACTTGATCGATGGTATCTTACGAACCCAGAACCGTATCTCAGCGTCATCTATCTTCATGAAGTCAACCTCTTTGTTTGTAGCCAGGATTATCTTACCAAAGAACGGTATAGCGTAGTTCTGTACATGCTTCTGGTTTACACTCATAGTCTTAGCCGTAGCGATCGACTTTAGTTTCTCAACCGCATGGGCTTTATCAATGACCGACTCATCCAGGGCGATTATGTTCTTTGTAGCGTATTGTGAGTTGAACTGACTATTAAGGTCTTCTGGGTTGATTTGTATGAAGTTATCCCCAAAGATCATGTTCATCCAGTTCAGGAACGTAGTCTTACCGGTCTGTCGTTCCTTACTGACTAAGCACAGAATCGGCAATGGGCGATCCGGATGTTGATACAGGGCTTTCATATACCTATAACCCATCTGAACCTGATCACCAAAGATGTGACGCATAAGCATGTCTGTAACCGGGTGTGATCCGCCCTGTTTCGGGGTGTGTGAGAACGGCGCGTATATATTATAGCAGTTGTTAACTACTAGTTCATGGGTGGTGTTATCTGGTATGATACAGAAGTCATCAAGTAGTGTTACGTGCTTGATCAGCTTTGGCCCATGATCCTGTCGGATCTCTTCTTTACGCCACGGTTTGATTGTTTGCCTCGATATACCATAACGATCCATCTTCTGTATCTTCTTAAAGTAATCAGTTCCGATCCTTATATAAGGTATATGGTGGTTTAGATACTTTAGTTCGATCCAGGTCTGAGCGGCCCGGTGGTTACCATCGAACTTGAGCCGACTCAAGAGCATGAACTTCGTATAGGACTTACCAACCGAAAGAGGCCCATCCCCTGTGATGTGAAGTAACCCATCGCGGATCGATCCGATTACGCGCTGATCTTTCGAAGTGACTAGCGAAAGTTCAACCCACTCGATTCCCTTACCATCCAGTATACACTCCTCCCACTCATGATGCCGGTTCCAATAATCAACAGCGTTCAAGTCTGGATCAGACTCAGGTTTAAGGAACTTAGAATCGATGCTCATGTGTCAACAGGATGGATTACTGAGTAAGGTATAATGGTTTCGCTTGACCCTTCAGGATCATATCCTTGGCCGTCTTCATATATACTTTAGACTTCTGGCTAAGGTACTCATTCGTTGCGATCAGATTATCTATGAGCCGGATCGCCTCATCAGGTGCGATCAATCCAGCCCCAACATAACCACCCAGAGAGAATGCTGCGGCCCGAAGCTGCGGGTGACCGTTGTTCACGATACGGTTGATTGAAGATCGGATGATCCTGGCCACACGATCTGGATTACCATCGAACTTATATTGTTCTAACGGAGCTGATACAGGTGGTGTGTATGTCTGATCCCATTCGGTATCACATGAACGGTATAGTATATCAGGATCATACGACATAAATAAAGGTAGAACTGGATTCTGTGGAGCGACGTCGAATCCCTTAACTTGGCCTAACTCAGTTCGGTATTGAATACCACGGAACAGTGATTTGTAATCCTCTACGGTTTGGATGATTGGGATGTTAACTAACGCCCGTACACCATTACCCGAAGCAGATAACCAGACAGCTATGATCCATTCATACTCGTTTATGATGGCTGATTTTAGTTCGGTAGGATCTATGACCTTATCAAAGTCCAGTACCATTAAGCCAGTGAATTGGTCTATACAGTCATAACATCGCCGCTCCTTAACAATAACAGCTGGAGTGAAGTAGTATAGATGCGTCTTGATCTGGTTCCGGGTAGCTTCGTCTGTTGTAGATCGAAGCCTCTCGAATAGTTCGATGATGTGCGACTTCGGCTGCTTGATCGCCTGTAGGAACTCATACAGATCCAGGTTGCCTAGTGGTGTAGGTTCGTAGACGTTCGATGAGTAGTATTGGAATCGGATGCCGGTCATGTTGAGGTCGGGTTAGACGGGTCTAACTATTGGTTGCACCTTCAACAATGCAGGGTAAAGGTAATGGAATCATTCGAACTTCATAGTTAACTGTGATCGGTATTGACTGAATCTTTTCTCCTGGGCGACAAAGTATTCCTTATCTAGTTCGTAGCCGGTGAAGTCCAGCCCTGCCTTATGCGCTGCGATTCGGGATGATCCCGATCCGAGGTGCGTGTCTAGGATAGTCATGCCTGGCCTGGCGTAGTTATGGAATATCCAGGAGTATAGGGCTATGGGTTTCTGGGTGGGGTGGATGGTCGATAGACCAGTATGGCGTTTATCTGCATGGTTAAACCCATAACTATTTAATTTAATAGCCTTACAAACCTCATCGAAATTAGTCCAAGCTAATTCAAAGTCTGAAAATGAGTTTAGCGGGTTCCCCTTATACCAACTCAACCAACACCTGCTTTCTGGTAAATTTGAAGTAAAATAATTACCACCCCATACAATTGTGTTTTTGCTTATCCTAAATAATTCCTTAAAGTAGCCCGGATCAGGTTTATGATTCTCATAAACCTGATCCCCAGTTCCATATCTAAAATTAAAGTGTTGACCCCCCCCATAAGGCGGATCAACCACAGCTAGATCGAACGACTTATCCAGCATAGACTGCATCGCTTCAACGCAGTCCTGATTATATACTACAGAGAGTGGCTCCATCACGCTATCAGTTTAACGAAGTCTTCTATCTCCATCCCAAGCACCCTTGCCATTACCCCAGCCTGATCGATACGAAGCCGTTCGGGGTTACTGATCAGGTAGTACAGTGACCGGGTGGATATTTCCATTCGATCCGCTACAGCCTTACGTGTAAGACCTGTTTCGCGGATGAGTTGTTTCAGTAGTAACCTCTTGCTCATACATAGGACGACCCGACATAGGGCGGGGCGTACAGGTGCAAAGATACAACACCTGTAGTGAACCGGTACGAATAATTTTATTCGCTAGAAACTCAGCGACTTACGCCGCTTTGTTAATAACTTGTTAATAAGTATGGTGCAATGGTGTTGTATGTGGCGGAATTGTGTGTATGTTTGCGGTATGAAATCATTAGTACTAATCGCTTCAGTCCTACTGCTCGCATCCTGCCAGAAGTGCTACGATGCAACTGTAACTGTAACGACCAAGACAACGGGCCAGCACCCAACAACCGGAACCACTGTAACGAAGCTCTGCGGTGATGACTCGAACTACTGCGGCGAAACGATGGTAACCACAGCAACCGTAAACGGATTCACTACAACCATAACTACTAAGTACGTATGTCACTAGTTTACTATAGTCCAGCCCGGTCGAATCGAACCGATCATATCCGGGCGATACTACATCACTTGAGCGTAGCGATCGGAGCTACGCAGGGCGGTATGAAGCTGAGGTTACAGAGGAGGTATGATGCGATCTCTAACTGTTTAATACGATACAACCCATGAAAAGACTCTTTAGCCCAGGCCAGAAGGTTATAGCCCTGAAGACCCATACAAGCGAAGCAGGGACGCTTAATATTATAAAAGGTCACCAGTACACAATAGGTAATTTATCATGTTGTCCTAAGTGTGGATGGCCTACTGTATCAGTAACTGAAGTTAATTATAATACAAGAATGGAACATCAGGATTGTGGTCATGTGTATAATAGCGAGCTAGTCTTTCTTGAAGGCTGGTTCGCTCCTCTCTCGACCACATCAGACGCCATCGAATATAAACTAACCGTATCGATTCCTGAGTTAACTGAAATCAAGCGGATTAAGGAGCAGGAGGTACTATCATGACCACCCCAACCCGAATAGCCTTAGTTGTACTAGCCTCGCCGCTACTGATCGCAGCGTGTCTGTTCACCTGGATTGTGGTGGTGAGTAATAATATTCAACCTAAAAACTATAACATATGAAAAAGATTATTGAAATTCCAATCAGGATGAGGCATGCGAGAGAAGCTACAAACTTCAATGATATAGAAGGATGCACTTTATGTAATGCAGTCAGGGATATTTTTAAAGATATTATAAGTGTTGGAGTTAATGATATTGCTGCGATGTATAATGGCGAGGTTGATTTCGTAGCTATTATCCCTAACGGCTATGGTTGTTTATTATATGATCAAGACAAAGCCTTCGCCTCCGCCAACCCACACCTTCCCGACTCGCACATCATCCGAACACTCATAGCCGAATACACCGATGATGCCTGCCTGAAGCAACCTGTTCAGAACCTAACCGAAGCCATCTGCTACAAGATGGAAGTCGCCCTACCTGAACTTGAATCGATCCAAGCTAGGCTAGCTGAATTCGAACTACAATCATAGGAGGTATCGAACATATGACCTACCAACTCGCAATAGTACTACTAACCGTGTTTGATGTGACGCTGCTTGTGATAGCGATCAGTACGGACAGAAACGATCAGACGCCATGAACATCGAATCCCTCAACACCCAGATCACCACCGGCCAGATAGACCGGTTCGGTAGTGTGCCAGATCAACCGGAAGTAGTACGAAGCTACACGAACCACGAACACCTCACCCAGGTGAAGCGGTTCTACGAGTACCACGGCGCTGCGACTCAGTCCGAGATCGCCATGCAGCTAGCCAGAACCATGAAGCACTGTAGAACGGTTACGCCAGCATGAGAACCCGCTCCAACCACACCTACGACATATCAACCGAATCGGGCGAGTATATCGCTAACGTAGTAATCATAGCCGACCGGGACTATGGACAAGACCATGATAGGTTCGGTAATCCAGGCACACCGGGCGATGAGGATAGAACCTGGAAGTGGGCCAGTCCACTATTGCAGGTCAATGACGATGGAACCGAATCGATCTGCCCGATCGTACCTAGCGATGTTCGAAGAGAAGTGGATCGCCAAGTCAGCGATGAGTTACTGGATTATGATGACGAGTGACACCCCACGACCCTACCAGGTCGCTGGTTACCCACTAGCCTAGCGGCTGCGGTTGGATTCAACCGGTGAATGTCTGCCTAGCCATACTGATCAAGGCCCGGCCAAACGATCCGGTAGTGGGATTATACGAACCAGATCGGTTCGCCACAGTACGAGTAACAGCGACCCGCTGGTCAGGGTAAATAAAACTAACATGAAATCAAATAACACAATCGAAAAGTACGCTAAGTTTATCGGTCAGCTATCATCGTCCGGTACAGTGTTTAATGGTAGTAGTCAGATTATGAATACTGCTAAGGAGGCTAAACTATCTGCTTCGTTTATTTACGACTTAAAGAAGATCGGTGTAACACAGGATCATCCTGAAGGCGGGTTTATGATTAAGCCGAATATTCACTTGTATCACTCAGCTAAAAAGATTCAACGGCTACAACAGGATCGGCAATCCAGGTATCAAAGTAAGCAACTCAAGCAGGCTGTTAAGATGAAGTTAGCTAAACCCACTCAACCCATGATCCCATCAACCGACCAAGCGTTAGTTAACGAACTCCGTAAACGTGGGTACGAGGTGACCTGTACTAAGTTGATCACTCAAACAGTAACGCTCTAACCAGGCGCAAGCCACAACAACAACAATATGTCATACGAACCAAAAGAAGGCGACGGAAGCCTATTCCGCAACTCACAGAAACAGGACGGCGACACCAAACCGGACTATACAGGCAAGATTCTAATCGGCGGGGTGTCGTACCGCGTAGCCGGTTGGGTCAAAGAAGGTAAAGACGGCGGTAAGAACTGGCTATCACTGAAGGCTAGTCTACCACAGGAGAAACCGGCGACGAGTGGAACATCACAACCCGATAACGACCTGCCATTCTAACACACCACTACCATGACAGAAACATTAACCCACTGGAAGAAGCTGACCAAGTCAGACTACCTCGGAGCGTACTCGCTCGAACCAGGCAAAGACCTAGTCCTTACCATCAAGTCCTGCGCGGTTGAAACCGTAAAAGGTGAAGGTGGCAAGCAGGAGGAACTGCTGGTGATCAGATTCACGGAAGCAGTCAAGCCGATGATCTGCAACAAGACCAACGCTAAGATTATCACCAAGATCCACAAAACCCCGTACATCGAGCAGTGGTCAGGTAAATCGATCCAACTCTATTCAAAGCAGGTCGATGCGTTCGGAACCACTACGGACGCCCTAAGGGTGCGCGAGGTGATCCCTGTTCAAGCTGA
>Ga0137436_1000054_pt1 | contig 38383 bp, 33 predicted proteins | sample EasRivERMGT119_2_FD_102328 | JGI IMG/M metagenome (GOLD analysis project Ga0137436, IMG submission 102328) | Soil microbial communities from meander-bound floodplain in the East River, Colorado, USA - East River MetaG ERMGT119_2 | ecosystem: Environmental > Terrestrial > Soil > Floodplain ...
AGGGAAGCGCGGTCGGCACGCTCAAGACCGAGGCGCTCTCGCGCTACTTCGAGGGGACGGCCCACGTGGAGCCGTGGTGGTTCTACGGGAAGATCGTGCTCGTCGCCTTCCTCCCGTGGGCGGTCCCGCTCGTCGCAGGAACCGTGCGCGGCCTTTCGCGGTGGCGCGAGTCCGAGTCGCCCACCGGCCCCTACGCCGCCGCGGCGCTCACCGCGGGACTCGTGTTCTTCTCGCTCGGGAAGGGCAAGCTGCCGAACTACCTCGTGCCCTTGGCACCGCTCGCGGCCCTCGTCATCGCCTTCGAGCTGGGGCAGGAGCTCGTCAGCCCCGCGAAGCGCCGGATCGCGCCGGCGCTGCTCGCCGCGACCCTCGTCGCCGTGGCCCTCGTGCTGGGCGTCGCCGGCGCGCTGCGCCTCGAGGGGACGGCGCGCGTGGCGGTTCTCGGTGGAGCGGTCGTCTATGGGGTCGGAGCGCTCGTCGCGATGTGGGGGATCCTCGAGAGCAGTCCGCGATGGGTCTACGGCGCCGCGGCCGGTGCGGCGCTCCTGTTCCTGATGATCGTCGTCATCGCGGCGCCCCCGCTCGTGGGTGCCGCGCGCAGCGCGAAGCCGCTCGTGGATGCCGTGCCTCAGCTGGCGTCCGCAAGGCCGCTCGTCCTCGTCGATCGGCAGCTGCCGAGCCTGACGTACTACGTCGATCGCGTCCCCGAGAGGGTCGACGGCCGGGGGCTCGGGGAGCGCCTGGACCGGGGGGACGGGCCGCTCGTCGTGATCACCGACAGCGATTTCGAGAAGCTCCCCACCGAGGTGAGGCGGCGCCTCCGGCGTCTGGGGGGTGTGGGGAATCTCTCGGCCTACGAGGCGAATTCCCCCGCGCCTTGACGTTTCGCGGAGCCCGCTGGTAGGTTCCCGATGTGGCCTGGTTCAAGAAAGAAAAGACCCCGAAGGCCGCCCCGGCGCGTGAACGCAAGATCACGATTCCGGAAGGGCTCTGGGTCAAGTGCGACAACTGCAAGGAGATCGTCTACAAGAAGGAAGTCGCACGGAACGCCAACGTTTGTCCGAAGTGCAACTATCACTTCCGGATCTCGGCGCGCGAGCGGCTCGAGGTCCTCTACGACGACGGCAAGTACCGGGAGTTCGACACGGACATCTCGCCGGTCGACGCGCTCGGGTTCGTGGACTCGAAGGCCTACGCGACCCGGATCACGACCTACCAGGCCGAGACGGGGCTGAAGGACGCCCTCATCTCGAGCGAGGGTCTTCTCGGGGGCCTTCCCGTGATCATCGCCGTGATGGAGTACGGCTTCATGGGCGGGTCGATGGGAAGCGTCGTCGGCGAGAAGGTCACGCGCGCCGCCGAGCGCGCCTACGACGCCAGGTGCCCGCTCATCGTCGTCTCCTGCTCGGGCGGCGCCCGCATGCAGGAGGGCGCGCTGTCGCTCATGCAGATGGCCAAGATCTCGGCGGCGCTCGCGCGTCTGGACGCGCGCGGGGTCCCGTTCGTCTCCGTGCTCACCGATCCGACCACGGGGGGCGTCACCGCGTCGTTCGCGATGCTGGGGGACCTGAACATCGCGGAGCCGCGGGCGCTGATCGGGTTTGCCGGCCCTCGCGTGATCGAGCAGACGATCCGTCAGAAGCTTCCGGTCGGTTTCCAGCGCTCGGAGTTCCTCCTCGAGCACGGGATGATCGACCTCATCGTCGAGCGCGCCCAGATGCGCGACACGCTGGCGCAGTGCCTGCAGTTCATGGTGGGCGCCGCGCGGCGCGCCGAGACGGCCGTCGAGCGTCCCTAAACCTTCGTGTCCCAGGTCGGGTCCGCGGTGCCCCGGTGGCGGTTCTCCCAGCGGGCCATCACGAACAGGGCATCGGACAGCCGGTTGAGGTAAGCGACGACGTGCGGGCCCACGGCCTCCTCGCGCGCCAGCGCGACCGCGAGGCGCTCCGCGCGGCGGCACACGGTCCGCGCGACGTGCAGCTGCGCCGCCCCGAGCGTCCCGCCGGGGAGGATGAAATTCGCGAGCGGGCCGAGCTCCGCGACCATCCGGTCGATCTCGGCCTCGAGGGATTCGACGTGGCGGCCCTCGATGCGGGGGACCGGCCGTGACGCCTTGTCCGCTTCCGGGAGGCACAAGTCGCTGCCGAGGTTGAACAGCTCGTTCTGGATCCGCCGCAGCGTCTGATCGAGGCCCGGCTCCAGGCCCTGCGCCCGGGCCACGCCCACCGCCGAGTTCAGCTCGTCGACCGTGCCGTAGACCTCGACGCGCAGCGCGTCTTTCGGGACGCGCTGCCCGCCGCCCAAGCCGGTGGTTCCGTCGTCGCCGGCCCGCGTGTAGATCTTCGTCAGCCGCGGCATCCGTTCCCCGTCACAGGCGCCAGGTCACGCCGAGAACATACCGCCGTCCGGGCGCGGGGGTCACGAACGTCGAGCCCAGGGCAAAGATCCCGCGGGTCGCGTAGATCTCGTCCAGGGCGTTGCGCACCTCGGCGAAGGCCCCGAGGCGGCCGGCCCGCGAGGAGGCGGCGCGCGCGAGCGATCGCTCCCAGGCGAGGCGGAGGTTGACCACCGTGTACGCCTCGAGCTCCGCCTGCGCGTTGGCGGTGTCGTTGTCGAGGACCTGGTCGCTTACGTACAGGCCGTCCACCCGGATCGCGAATCCGGCCGGAAGCCCCGCGTCGACGCCCAGCGCCGCCCGGTACCTCGGCACGAGCGGGATCGTGCGGCCGTCGTCGTCGCCGTTGGTGAACTCGGCGTCGGTGAAGGTCAGGGTCGTGAAGCCGTGGACGCGGCGCGCGAGCTGCCCCTTGAGCGTCAGCTCGACGCCGCGGCGGCGCGTCGAGCCGGCGTTGACGTTCTGCCCGAACGGGGGCGCCGACGGGTCGAACACGATCTCGTCGCGCGTGTCGATCCAGAAAACGGCGGCGTCGACCGAGCCACGGGTGCCGGCTGTCCGCGCGCCGATCTCGTAGCTCCGCGCGTCCTGGGCGACGAGATCCGGGTTGCTGAAGAATCCGGGGAAGGCGAAGAGCTGCTCCGCCGTCGGCGGCAGGAACGCATCGGCGACGGCCACGTGGAGGTCGAACGACTTGGACGGACGCCAGGTGACGCCCCCGCGGAACGACAGCTCGGAGAACGTGCGGGCATCCGAATTCGAGGGAACCGGAAACGCCTCGTCGTAGGTGACGCGGTACCGGTCCGCTCGTGCCCCGGCGACGATCGTCCAGCGCTCCGAGGGCGACCACGCATCCTGCGCGAAGAGCGCCCCGCTCGAGGCGCCGGTCGTGTTCACGGTCGAGGGGCTCGCCGGATCGTAGGTGCCCGAGGAGTCGGGCGGTGTGAAGTAGCCGAGGCTGTCCGCGTCGCCCGAAAGGCCTTCGAAACCGAACGTCAGCACGTTCGACCCGGGCCCCGCGGAGAACGCGCGCGTCGCCTGCGCGGTCCCGCTCCACGTCCCCCCGTCCGCGTCGAGGAAGAATCCGCCGAACGCCGCCGCGGAGCGACCGGTCGAGAGGGCCTGGTTGCTCTCGTCGCGGTACGAGAGATTCGTCGCGAGCGAGAAGCCCGCGCCGACGGGCCCCTGGAAGTTGAGCGCGGCCTGCGCGGTCCGGCGATCGCTCTGGTCCAGCACGTTGAAGACGTTCGACGACGGGTCGGCGTCGAACTCCGCGAGCGTCAGGGCGCCCGGGTTCCCGTAGCTCAGGTCGGACCACAGCACGGACAGCGCGAGCCGGCGCTCGCCGCCGAGGTCGATCCCGGCCGTCGCGTTCGCGCGCGTCTGCTCACCGCCGGCGTTGATGCGGAAGCCGTCGGTCTCGTCGTAAGTGACCGCGCCGAAGACGTCGACGCGGCCCAGGTCCTGCCCGTAGCTCCCGTCGAGCCGGAGCGTGTCGTACGTTCCCGCGGCGACGGAAACTGCCGCCTCGGGGCTCGCTCCCCGGCGGGTGACGATGCGCACGACGCCGGCCTCGGAGCCGCCGCCCGCGAGAGCGGCCGACGCCCCGCGCGTGATCTCGATGCGCTCGACAGCGGAAAGAGGCACCTGCTCGAGGGCGACGGTGTTGTTGCGAGGGTCATTGAGGCGCGCGCCGTCGAGGAACACGGCCACGCCGCGACCGCCCGAGAAGCCGCGCAGGTCGAAGGTCTTCTCGACGTCGTTGCCGACCTGGTCGTAGAGGATGACGCCGGCCTCCTCGCTGAGGAGGTCCTGGATCGTCCGCGCGCCGGATCTTTCGATGGCCTCGCGGTCGACGACTGTGATGGAGGCGGGGATTTCGGCCGTCGTCGCCGGCCGGTCCTCCAGGCGCGTCGCGGTAACGACGACCTGCACGTCGGCCTTCTCCTCGTCCTCGGCGCACCGAGGACGCGTGGAGGGAACCAGAACGAAGATGAGGGGTAAAAGGAGACCGAGCCACCGCCGCATCCGAACCTCCCGTTCGACGCAGTAAGCGCAAAGGGCCGTTCGTCGGTCTCCTGGCTTCCGGATCGCTCGCCTTCGGGCTCCTTCCCGGCCGCAAGGCCAGTGGATCAGCGCCCTCGGCGTCCCCGGTCACAGTGGCGGGGGCCGCGCGGGATTCACACCCGCTTCCCATTCACGAACGGACTGTTAGAGAACGATGCGAAACGGACGGACGGTAGGGGACCGTCCGGGGCCTTGTCAAGCCGTGAGTCGGCCGGAGGCGATTCGGAGCCGCGCGGGGTTCCATCGCGCGAACGGCTCCAGCTCGTGCGTGGACACGAGCACGGTCAAAGCCCGAGCCACGGCGGAGGCGATCCACGCGAGAACCACCTCACGCATGGCGTCGTCCCGAGCCTCGAGCGGATCGTCCAGGAGCAGTACGCGAGGGGCGCCGATCGTCGCCGCGGCGAGCGCGACCCGACGCTGTTGCCCCAGCGACAGCTCCCGCGCGGTCTTGTGCGCCAGCGGGCCGAGCCCCGCGCCGTCGAGGGCCCGCTCGGCCGAGGCTTCCGGCTCGCGTCTCAAGCGCGCCACGAGGAGGAGGATCTCGCGAAGGCTCGCATAGGGGATCAGGTCGGGATGATCGGGGACATACGCCAGAAGGGAGCGCGCCTCGACCTCCGAGTCCCACAGGTCGAACGCTCCGATCGCGACACGGCCCTCCGCCGGGCGCTCCACTCCGGCCGCCAGGCGCAGCAGCGTGGACTTTCCGGCGCCGTTGGGCCCGAGGAGCAGCGTGAGCCCGGGCTCGATGCGCAGCGAGGGAATGTCGAGGGCGAAGCCACCGCGGGCGTACGCGAATCTCACGCCCGACATCGAGACGGTCACTCCGTCCATGCCGGGCCTCGCCGCGTCATCGCCAGACGCTGGTCCCGCAACCGCGCCGCGAAGAGGGCGGCGGGGGTCAACATCAGGGCCGCGACGGCAATCCAAGGGACGAGGGCGAGCACGCCGCTGACGGCGGCACCCTCGCCGAGAAACGATGCCGTGGCCGTCCCGCTCGATGCGGACGAGCGGATGGCGGCGCTCGCGCGGAGCGCGAGCAGAGGCAAGGCGCACGCAAGCACGCACGCCGACATCGGGTCGATCAGGGCGATCGCGCCGGGAGCCGGAAGGGCGTGGAGACCCAGCAGGAGCGCGTCGTCGAGCACGCGCCTGCGGCTTCCTACCGGAAGCGAGCGGGACCAGGCCCACGGCGGTCGCCGCGCGATGAGAGCCGTGACGAGCGTGCCCAGGGTCGAGGTCATCGCGAGGCCCCCGGCAAAGGTGGCTCCGATCCGCAACTCACGCGCTTCGAGCGCGTTGTTGGCGACGAACAGCGCGGCGATCGCCACGAAAACCGAGCCGGCGATCCAGGACTCGACGATCCCCTGCGAGACCGTGCGCCAGAACACGCGAAGCTCGAAGGAGAGACGAGGCGAGGTGAATCCGAGACCGCTCGGTTTCGGATCGCGGCGGGAATGCGCGGCGAGAACCGACGCGACAACCGCGATCCCCGGCCCGACCGGGAGCCACAAGAGCGCACGTGGCCCCGAGGTCATCGCCTCCAGGCCGATCAAGCCCGAAACGAGCGCGAGAATCGGAGTCTGGATGAGGCACAGCGCCCCGGTGCGCCCCAGGTGGCGTGCGGAGGAGGTCGCCGGGAGATGGGCGATCCAGCCTGGATCCTTTGCCGCCAGGTGGGGTGCGGCCCACCGAGCGACGGCGATGCATGCGGCCGCGACGGCGATCCACGCGGACAGGCTCGCGGGCTCTCCCGCCAGAGCTCGGCCAAGCCGTGCGAGGGTGCGCCCGGGGTCCTCCTGCATGCCGAGAGCGACGACGAGAGCGGCGAGCCAGGGAACCAGGAGCCGGAGCGCGACGCGTGCGCCCGAGGCGAGCTGCAGGCGAAGCAGCGCCACGGCAGGCCTCATCGCGGCGAGGTTGCGATCACGAACGGCCGCCCCGTCGAGGGGTCGGTGAGGATCTCGACGTCGACACCGTACGCCTCTCCGATCGACGCCGGCGTGAGCACCTCCGCGGGGACCCCGTCGGCGACGACCCCGCCGCCGTGCATGAGCACGAGGCGGTCGCAATGCCGCGCCGCGAGATTGATGTCGTGGCTGACCACCACGACCGCGAGCCCCGCGTCGCGCAGCCCGACCAGCACGTCGTACGCCGCGAGCCGGTGCCGGATGTCGAGGAACGCGGTCGGCTCGTCGAGGAGCAAGAGAGGCGCCTCCTGCGTGAGCGCCCGCGCCAGGAGGACACGCTGGTGCTCTCCCCCCGACAGCGCGCGGAAGGACCGGTCCGCGAGGTGCTCGACAGAGCACCGGCGCATGGCATCGCGCGCGAGGTCGCGATCCCGCTGGGTCTCGAGGCCCAGGAACCCGAGATGCGGCGCGCGGCCCATGCGGACGATCTCGGAAACGGTGAATTCGAAGACCGGATGGGTCTCCTGCGGCACGACCGCGACACGGCGTGCCCGCTCCCGCGCGGCCAGGGCCGCGAGATCCTCACCGAACAGCTCGATGCGCCCCGCCGACGGAGCCAGCGCTCCCGAAGCCAGCCGGACGAAGGTGGTCTTCCCCACGCCGTTCGGTCCGAGAAGCCCGACCAGCTCCGCGGGCCGGATCGTGAGATCGAGCTCCGCGAGCACCGGCGACCCGCCGTAGCCGAACGTCACGCGCTCGAACTTGAGCGCCGGTGCGGTCACGACGCCCTCAGCCGGCGGAGGAGCAGGACGAGGAAGAACGGGCCGCCGATCACCGCCGTGATGACGCCGACCGGAAGCTCGACCGGGGCGAGCAGGGTGCGCGCGGCAGCGTCCGCGGCGGCAACCGTGGCCGCCCCGGCGATCGCGCATGCGGGCAGCAACGCACGGTGATCGGGGCCGAACACCGCCCGCATAGCGTGCGGCACGATCAGGCCCACGAAACCGACGATGCCGGTGAACGCGACCGCGGCCGCGGTGATCAACGACGCCGCGAGCACGACGACCCACGTGGATCGCTCCACCGGAACGCCGAGCTGTCCCGCTTCCTCGGCACCGAGCGAGAGCAGGTTCAAGGTGTGGGCGTTGGCGCCTAGGATGCCCACGCCGATCGCCGTCAGCGCCGCGACGGAGGCGAGCGCGCCCCAAGGCGGCGATCCCATGGCCCCCATGAGGTACGCGAGCGTCCCCTGGAACCGGGCAGGGTCTCCCGCGGTCACGAAGAACTGGATGATCGCGGAGTCGAATGCGTTGAGGACGACGCCGGTGAGAAGCAGCGCTGTCGTCGCGGTGCGGCCACGGAACCGGGCGAGACCGAAGAGCACGACCAGCGTGGCCACGGCTCCCAGGAAGGCTGCGAGCGGCCGTCCGAGAGGAGACCCGATCGCGCTCGTGGGAGAGACGGCCACGAAGATCGTCGCGCCGAGCGCGGCGCCGCCGGAGACACCGAGGATGAAAGGATCCGCGAGCGGGTTGCGGAGCACCGCCTGATACGCGGCACCCGCCGATGCGAGAGCCGCCCCGACGACTCCCGCCAGCAAGACGCGAGCGAGCCTCACGTCCAGAAGGATCGCGCGGGAGGAGGCATCCCCGTGACCGGCGAGGATCGAAAGCAGGTCGCGAAACCCCAGCGGGCTCGCGCCCACCGAGACGGCGACGATCAGCACGGCCAGCGCGAGGACCGCCAGCAACGCCAAGCCGACGGGACCTCCGCGGCGGACCGTCATTCGCGCCGGTCCGGCGGCGCTTCCGGGTGCAAGATCGCGGCGAGCTGCTCCACCGCGTCGGCGACACGGGGGCCGGGCCTGAGCGCGGCATCGTCGGGAAGGACGACGAGGCGGCCCTTCGCGATCGCCGGAATCGCGGTCCAACGCGTCCACGCCGCGCGCTCCACGCTCCCGTCCCCGCCCGCCATGTCCATGCGGGACTGGAGCACGACCTCGGGGGCGAGCTGGACGACCGATTCGATCCCGAGCTTCGGATACCGCCCGGCGTCGACCACGTTGAGTCCGCCGGCAGCCTCCAGGAGCTGAGACGGCAGGGTGCCCCGTCCGGCGGCGATGATCGGATCCGCCTGAACGGAAAAGAGCGTTCGTACGCGAGGCCGGCTCGCGACCCGGCGTCCGACGGCGTCGATGCGGGCACGCAGCCGTTCCACGAGCTCGCGTCCTCTTTCCGGCCGGCCCGCGGAGTCGGCGACCTTTTCGATCGCTGCAAAGGTCTCGTCCAGGCTCTCGGCCGGGACGACCGCGACGCGCAACCGGGCGCGGCCCATCGCCTGCACCGCGTCCCGGTTTCCCGGACCCGGGCTGACCACGATCAGATCCGGAGACAGCGCGATGACGGCCTCGACGGACGGGTTGACGTATCCGCCGACTTTCGGGCGGGACTTGGCCTCCGGGGGCCGGTCGCAGTATTCGGTGACCCCGACGACGCGATCGCCGAGGTCGAGGGCGAAGAGGATCTCGGTGAGCGCGGGGGTCAGCGAGACGATGCGCTGGGGGGCCGGCTCCGGCGGCGCGGCCGGAGGTGGGCCGCCGCACGAAATCAACAGACAGAGCGTGGCGAGGAGGGAAACCCGGCGGGTGAGTTCCGGCACGATGGCCGGAATGGTATCGCGGCTCAGATCTTGAAGGTCACCTGCTCGGTCGTCCAGACCTTGACCGGGACGCCGTCCTTCGTCGCGGGACGATAGGTCCACTGTCGCGCCGCCTTGACGGCGGAGTCATTGAGGTCGGCGCCCGCGATCCCGCTCACCACGACGACCTGCTCGACCACGCCGCGCTCGTCGACCAACACCTTGAGCACGACGGTCCCCTGGAGCTTCATCTGCCGCGCCTGCATCGAGTACATCGGAAGCTTTCGCGTCAGGGACGCGGGCGGCGAGTCCACTTCGGAGAGGTCGATGAGCGAGCCCGCAACGGTCGTCGCCCGACGCGGGGGCTCCGCGGCCGGGGGGGCGATCGCCTCGACACCCGCGTCGGCCGAGCCGACGTCGAACGCCGGTGCGGGAACGGGCGTGGACGCCGTCGGCTTTGCCGGTGCGGCGAAGGTCGAGGGTGCCGTGCTCTTGGCTGCGGGCTTGGGGGGAGCGGATAGTGGGACGACCGGCGGAGCCGGCGCGGAGCGCGCGGGCTGCGGCCCGACCGCGTTGAGGACCAGCTTGGAATCCGGACCGGGGGAGACGGCGGGGGCCGGCGCCTCCGGGGGAGACGGCTCCCGCGCGACCGGCGGCGGGGCTTCGGCCCGCGCGATGCGCGGAGGCTCCTGCGGCAGCGCGCGTGTCGTCAGCGAATCGCCGCGCCAGAAGACGAAGTAGACGACCACGAGCGCGATCGCGGCGACCACGATCCACGCCCAGGCCGGAATCCCGCGGGAGGAACGCTCCCTCGTCAGCGCCGACTCGACGAGCGTGCCGGAGGGGATCCCGATTTCCTTCGACGGCCTCGCGGGCGGTGTGACGGTGCGCGCGAGCTCGATGCCGGCTTCCGCATGCTCGGGCGAAGCGTGCTTGCGTCCCGACTTCTTGTGCTTGCGAGACCGCTTCGCGTCGAAGCTGACGACCTGGCCGGGTGCAAGCGCGTCGGGCCCGGGCGCCGTGGCGATCGCGGGAGCGGAGATCTCCGGCTCGGGGAGCGACTCGAGCAGCGGAGGCGAGACCGCCTGGTCGGAACGCATCGGCTCCTCGACGGGCTCGAGAAGGGGCGCAGGCTCGAGCGCCAGCGCGGTCGAAAGCGATCCGAGCTCGGCGGTCAGCTCGGCTTGCATCCGCCGGAACGGATCCGAGTCGGGCTCGGAGGCCTGCGGCGCGAGCGGCTCGGCCGGAGGCATTTCGGGCTCGGGCTCGACGTAGGGTGGATTCTCGGCGATGGGCGAGGACACGGGAAGGATCGCGTCCAGACGCGCCATGATCTCGTCTTCGGTCAGGTCTCCGACGACGGCCTTGGGGCCCGAGGTGGGCTTGGGCGGCCGCGTCGGCGGAGCGTCGGGAGCCGACCGCGGCGTTTCCCCGGCCATGCTGGTCGCGACTTCGGAGGCGTCGACGGCGGCGGCGACCGGCTCACGCGAGGCGGGCGTCGTGTTGGAAAGGAAGCGCTCGACGATCGCGACGAGCTGCTCGGCGGCGATCGGCTTTTCGATGTACTCGTCGCAGCCGTAGATGTGGAGGGCTTGCGTTCTGTACTTGCGTCCCTTGTACACGCCCGTCGTGATGATGACCGGCGTGCGGCGGCCGTGGGGCGTGCGCTTGAGCTCCTGGCACACCTCGAAGCCGTGCTTCTTCGGGATCATCGCCTCGACGAGCACCATGTCCGGGTTGAGCCGATGGAAGGCATCGACTCCGGCAACGCCGTCGGTCGCGATTTCGACGCGATAGCCCGCCGCGGTCAGCGGCTGCCGGAAGCGTTCGATGCTCCGCGGCTCGTAGTCGATGAGGAGTATCGTATGATTCGCCATTCGACGGCCCTGGTCGCTCCCTCTCCGATGCGCGGCCCGCGTCGACTGCGACCCGTGCAGCCGAGCAGGCGCGGACACCCCCTCGGCGTCCGCGTAGAACATAGGCCGATGGAATTACCCTTTCAAGTTTCGGAATCCAACGGGCTGTGATTGACGCCACGGGCGCCTCGGGAGTGGTGCGGGCCGCGCTGGAAACGGCGGTGGCGCGCTTGTCCCGGGAGACGGAAGCCCCCCGCGTCTTCGTGGAGGATCGCGCCCAAGCAACCGTAACGGCCACGGCCCGTGGCCGGGTCGAAGGGTCTTCGTTCCGCAGCCTCGGCGTCGCGTTCGAAGGTGCGGGGAGCCTCCACGTCTCCGATCCGCCGTTCCCCGGCGAGCCGCTTTCGAGGCTGCTCGAGGAGCCGGAGCTGCCGCTGACGGCGTGGCGGGGGCTCGTGGAGAGGGCCGCGGACGAGGGGCTTTGGGCGCGGGTCGTCGGCTTCCACCAAAAAATTTGGGTGGGGACGCCCGATGGGACCGTCCAGGACGTTCGTCGATCGGCCCGGATCGAGCTGGCCAGCCCGACAATTCCTGGAGCGACCCTCGACGTCGTTCTCGGACCGGAGTCGGCTACACCCGCGATGGAAGTTTTGGGCGGACGCGTCCGCGAGAGCGCTCGCAGAAGGTCAGAAGCGACCCGGATCGAGCCCGGCCGCGATGGCCCGCCGCTCGTCTTTGCACCGGGAGTCGCTGGGATCCTGGCGCACGAGCTCGTCGGGCACGCTTTGGAGGGGGACGTAGCGGCGGCGGGGTCCCGTCTCTCGCGCGAGCGGGGGCGCCCCGCGGCCGCCGGCGTTCGGATCCTCGACGATCCCTCGCGCGGCCGGGCCGCGTGGACGATCGACGACGAGGGAGCCCCGGCTCGGCCTGTCACCTTGCTGGAGGGGGGGCATCCGGTCGGGCGTCTCCAGGAAGGTCACAGGCGTCGGGGCGGTTACCTTGATCCGGTCCTTCCCCGAATGGGATGCACGTTCTTCGACCGCGGATCGGCTCCGGCGCCGGAGATCCTCCGGGCGACGTCGCGAGGGATCTTCGTGCGGCGCCTCCAGGCAGGGCACGCCGATCCGATGCAGGGCCGCGCGACGTTCGTCGTGACCGACGCGGACCGCATCGAGTCGGGCGAGCTCACGCGCCCGCTCCTGCCGTTCCTCATCGAGTTGGACGTCTTCGACGCTCTCGCCTCGATCGACCTCGTCGGGGACGATCTCGAATTCGACACGTGCGTCGGGAGCTGCGTGCGCGCGGGTCAACCCCTAGCCGTAGGCGTCGGCGCGCCGACACTTCGGTTAGGGGTGATCACGGTCATTCTCTAAAAAGAATTGAAAGGGTCAACGTGACCGACTGGGCAGCGAGAACAGACATCGAAGCGCTCGTCGGCGAGGCGCGCGTGCTGTGGGAGCGCGCGCGCAGCGTGTCGGAGTCGAAGCGCGTCGAGGTCTATCTCAAGCGCGCGCAACGGCATCGGATCGGCCGCGATCCGATCTCGGGGGCTCTCCTCCGGAGCGATGCGATCGAGACCGGGACCGCGTGTCGTGTGCAAAGCGCGGCAGGAGCCGGGCTCGCTCATGTCGCGATCACGGGCAGTGACGGAGCGTCCTTGTCGCGTGCCCTTCTCGGGGCGAGTCCCTCGCTCGCCGCCGATATCCGCTCGCTCGCGATGGGTGGAGCTTTCCCCTCCGAGCGTATCGAGCGCGAGACGCACGACATGGATCTCGACGAGGAGGCACTGCGCTCGGGACTCGCCGACCGGCCGGCGCTCGCTTGGGTCGAAGCCGGGGTGACCGTCGAAGTCCTCATCGGTGTGGAAGCCTGGGTCGCCGTGCGGACGCGTGCGCGCTCGTCGGCCTTGGCCGGCGATCGGCCCCGCCTGTTTGCGCGGCGCGGGTTCGGCGTTCTCGATACGATCCCCGCCGTGGACGAGCCGCCAGAACGGACGGCGCCCATGGAAACCCTAGCCCTCGAGCCGGGGGCCGCAGCGCCGGTCGTCGCGAGCCTCGTACAAGCTGTTCACACGAGCGAGGCCTTCATTGGGAGCCCGACGGGGCCGGGATGGAGCGTGGCCGACGATCCTGGATGCCCCGACGGGTTGGCGGGCGGCGAGTTCGACGATGCGGGCTTTCCAACCTCCCGGCGCGTCTTGGCCGACGGCCGCCACGTGTCTGCGAGCCTCGACGGTCCGGGAAGTTATTGGCGTCGCTCCTTCCGCGATGCACCGCGCGCGCTCCCGTCCACGATCGTCTTGAGCGGCGCATCGCCGACCGTGCGAGAGATGCGTGGGCTCACGGCGTGCCGGCTGCTCCCTTTGGGCGCTGAAGATTGGGTGGTCGAGCTGCCCGGGACGAGGCCGGGGTATCTGCGCACGAGCCCGGCGCGTCTCCTCCAGGGGTGTCGGGGAACATTCGGCGCCGCTGTGCCGACGGCGGACGGCGTCATCACACCGGGACTGATCTTCGAAGGAATCGCCGGCAGCTAGCCGAAGACAGCCGCGCCGGTGAGCGCCGCGTGTAGCGGCCGGGTCGCCGCGTGTGCCGGGAGCGTCCGGTCGAGGCGTTCGAGCGTCCGCGGGATGGCGTCACGATATCGTTCGCGACCGAGGCGGGCTACCTGGTACCCAAAAGTTCCGAGTGCCTTGATCATCCTTTGGGTGGCAGCGAGGTGGAAGCGGTCTCGCAACTTGTCGACATCCGGCGATCCGCTAAGGAGACGCATGTAGCGCTCGAATGCCTCGCGCACGTCGCTCTCGTCGAGATCGACGTAGGCGTCTCGCAACAGGGACGCGACGTCGTAGGTGTCGGGGCCCCACCGCGCGTCCTGGATATCCACCATCGCAAGGCTTCCGTCCCCGCGCACCATGATGTTCCGGCTGTGGAAGTCGCGATGACACATCACGCGGGGATGGGACGCGACCTCGTCCGCGAGCTCCTCGAGCCGCCGAACCGTGGCCGGCGCCGGCGCGGGCGCTCCGAGGAAACCTTCCACGAAATGCTCGGTGAAGAACCGCATCTCGAAACGGAAGCGCTCCGCGTCGAGGGCCGGCCCCTCCGCCCGGCTCGACTCGGACAGTGAGCGGGTCCCCCGGATCGCGATCTCCGCGGCGAGATCGACCGCCTTTCGGTAGAGCGCGCCTGCTGCGCCGCTTCCGTCGGCCCGCCCGATCGCGTGCTCGAGCGTGACATCGCCCAGATCCTCCAGGAGCAAGCACCCGGGTTCCTCGAGGACGTCGAGGACCCGCGCGACGGGCAGGCTCGCGTGCTCGAAGATGCGCGCGAGGCGCACGTCGTCGGTCTCGCCCTCGAACGGCGCTCCGTAGTCCATGACGATCCGCGTCCCCCCTTCAGGGAGGTAGAGGCGATGGAAGCGCCGTGTCGAGGCGTCCCCGGTGAGGCTCTCGAGGCGGAATCCCGCGTGGATCCGCTCGAGCCCCCGCTCGAGCTCCGGACGGAGATCGCTCAACGTGCGCCCGCGCGAAAACGGCGCACAAGGAGGCCTTGCCGCCTCTCGCACTCCGGCGGAGGCGGACCCGACGGATCGCCGTCGGTCGCGATCAGCGAATCTTCGGCGTTAAAGCCGGCGGGGAGCTCGGTGCCGGGGCCGACGATGCAGCGCCTGAGGGCCGAGGCGGGGCCGATCCACGCCTCGGGCATCACGATCGTCTCCTCGAGGCGGACGTCCTCGGCGACGTGCACGCCCAGGCCCGCGACGACGAAGCCGGCGATCCGGATTCCGTCCCCGTGAAGGACGACCCCGGGACCGACCGCGGCTGGGACGTTCCCGACGGGACGCACCGGGTCGAAGTCGCCGATCTCGATCCGGTGGTCCGTCGGCATCTCCACGAGCGTCCTCGACCCCTCCAGGTACTGGTCCGGCGTTCCGAACTCCCACCAGAACCCCCGATGGATGAACGCGGCGATCCCCTGCTCCCGCGCGAGGTCGACGTACAAGTCGCGGACGAGGTCGGAGGGACGGTCCACCGGAAGGCGATCGAGGAGCGACTCCTCGATGATTTGGCAGCCGGTGAACAGGAAGTCACCGCCGGCGTCTCCGCCGAACGACCGGACGCCGCCGTCGGCGTCGGTCCTCACGCGCGTGTAGCCGGCACGGTGCGGTGCGAGAACGAGCGTCGCCGCGCGCCCGGAACGTGCGTGGAACGCCGCGAGGTCCGTGATCGAGATGTCCGAGAGGAAGTCGGAGTTCCGGACGAGGATGGGCCCGGAACCGCGCAGGAAGGATGCGGCGTGGAGGACGCCGCCGCCCGTTCCGAGGAGCTCACGGGGCTCGAGGGAGTAGCGGAGCGACCTCAGGCCGAGCGACGAGCCGTCCCCCAGCGCCTCGCGGAGGCTTTGCGGGAGGTGGTGGAGGTTGATGACCGCTTCGTCGATCCCCTCCGCCGCGAGCTGCGTGAGCACCCAGGGGGCAAGGGGCCTCCCGAGGACCGGAAGCAGAGGCTTGGGGAGAACGCGCGTGATCGGCGACAGCCTTTCCCCCCGGCCGGCCGCGAGCAGCATCGCCTTCACGCCTGCTCCTCCTCGTACAAGAGGTCCCCGGCGTCGACTCCGCGGGCCGCCGCGTCGCGCTCTTGCAGCTCGCGATACGTCTCCAAGATGTAGTCCCCTTGGGTCTTGCCCAGCGCCGACGCGACCCGGTCGATCGCATCGGCCTCTCCTTCGAGCTCGATGAAGACGCCCAGGGCCGTCTCGTCGAGAGCGACGTGGACGCCCGCCAGCTCGAACGTGGTCCGGTATTTCTGGTACCGGTAACAGGGGTGAAGTCCGATCCCCTCGAGGATTCGCGCCAGCTCATCCCCGTCTGCGATGGCGATCTCCGCTTCCTCGCGGACCTTGTGCCGGTGCCGGCCTTCGACCGGGCCCTTGAATGTCATCAGAACATCCCGTCCCGCCCGGCGCACGCGAAGGACCCGGCCGCTTCCGGCCAGCCGCCGGTCGTCGAGGTCGTAGAGGACGTTGTCCTCGAACGTTCGCGATCGCGAGGGCGTGGCACCGGCCGCGGAAAGGGCGCTTGCGGCGTCCCGGGAGGAGGGGAACGCGAGCTTGATCTCGGTCTCCCGCCTGGACATCGCCATCGGGCCGATGATAGCAATACCGCCGCCATGTCGATCGACCGCATCGTGATCACGGGCATTGGCGTCGTCAGCTCCATCGGGAAGTCGCGCGAGGCGTTCTGGGAAAGCTGCCTCGCGGGACGCTCGGGGACCGTGCGCTTGCACAATCCCTGGGTCGTGGACACCGACATCGCGACGAAGATCGCGGCGCCGATCCGGGACTTCGATCCCGTCGCCGCAGGTGTGCCTTCGCGAGAGGTCTCGATCCTCGATCGCGCGACGTGCTTCGCGCTCGCCGCAGGGCACGAAGCGCTCGTCGACGCTCGGCTGACGCTGCGCCCTCGCACCGGCCCGCCCGGACGCTTCACGGTGCAGGACCTCGACCCATCTCGCCTGGCGGTCGTCGTCGGCACCGGGATCGGGGGCCTCTCCACCTTCGAGAGCGCTCACACCACATGGCTCGAGGCGCGCTCGAAGAGGCCGGCGAAGCGGTATTCGCTCGTGATGCTCATCCCGAATGCCGCCTCGGGACAGCTCGCCATCCGGTTCGGCGCCCAGGGGGAGTGCAAGACCATCGTCACCGCATGTGCCTCCGGGACCATGGCGATCGGCGACGCGTGGCGGCTCTTGGGCTCCGGGGACGCGGACGTCGTTCTCGCCGGCGGCGTCGAGGGAACCGCGGGGGATCCCGATGCTTTCGCTCTCCTCGGCTTCGATCGCCTGAAGACCCTCTCGACGCGCAACGACGAGCCCGAGCGCGCGAGCCGGCCGTTCGACCGCGACCGGGACGGCTTCGTCCTGGGAGAGGGCGCGGCGTTTCTCGTCCTCGAGCGCGAAGGGCACGCCCGCGCGCGCGGTGCGGTGCCCTACGCGGCCATCACCGGGTACGCGTCGAGCGCCGATGCGGTGAGCATGATGCAGCTCGACGAGAGCGGGAGCTCGATCGTCGCGCTGGGAGCGCGGGCCCTGGAGCGAGCGGGCCGCGACCCCTCCGAGGTCGAGCACGTCAGCGCCCACGGGACCTCGACCGTGCAGAACGACCGGGTCGAGGCGAAAGCGTTCCGTCGGCTGTTCGGAAGCCGTATCGACCGCGTTCCGGTGACCGCGGTGAAATCGATGACGGGGCACGCCATCGGGGCGTCGGGTGCGCTCGAGACGGCGGCGCTGGCAATGGGGCTGCGGCGAGGCATGCTGACGCCCACGATCAACTACGAGACGCCGGATCCCGAGTGCGAGCTCGACATCGTCGCGAACGTGCCGCGCTCGGCGCGTCCGGGCCTGGCGCTGAAGTTCTCCTACGGGTTCGGCGGTCACAACGCCTGCCTGGTCCTCGAGCCGGCCTCGGCGTGACGCGGCATCCGTGGAAGCTCCCGGTCATCGCGGGAGCCGCTCTGGCCTGCGCCTATTACCCGATCGGCCTCGTCGTGCCCAATTTCGTGGCGTTCGTGCCGCTGCTCGCGTGGATCGACGGCAACCTCGACCGGCCGTGGCGCGCGTGGCGCCGCGCGGGATTCGCGTTCGGCCTGACCCTTCATCTCCTCATTCTCAACTGGATGCTCTCGATGCTGCGGGTGAGCTTCCTCGCCGTGTTCGCGTATCTGGGGCTGGCGCTGGTGTTCGCGCTCGGAATCACACTCGCCGTCATCGCCCTGGCCTGGCTGCGGCGGACCACGCGCTGGCCCTGGGCGGTCCTGCTCCCGGCCGTGTGGCTGTCGCTCGAGTGGGCTCAAGCTCAAGGCGATCTCCGCATGACCGCCCAGCATCTCGCCCAGTCGCTCGGTACCGTCCCGTTCCTCGTCCAGTTCGCCGACCTTCTCGGGCCGTACGGCGTCGGTCTCGTTCTCCTTATGTCCTCCGTTCTCCTCTACGAGGCCTGGCGCGGTCGGGGACGTGAGCGCGTACGGGCCCTGACGGCGTGGGCGGTCCTGCTCGCGGCCGTCCTGGCGTACGACGCGTGGGCGTGGACGCATCCTCCCCCCGCGGCGAAGACCCTTCGGGTCTCGTTCGTCCAGCCCAACGTGGGGCTCTTCGAGAAGATGGACTCCGCCCACGATCAGGAGCAGGCCGACCGCCTGGCGCGCCTGACGCGTGAGGCCGCGGCCGCCCACCCGGACCTCATCGCCTGGCCGGAGACCGCCCGGCCCTGGCCGATCTATCACCGGGAGGGCCACGCCGAAACCTACGCGATGCCCGAGGTGCAAGCGCTGGCGCGGGAGCTCGGGGTCACGATCGTCTCCGGTGCGGAGTACGTGATCCCGCATCCCAAGGACCGCTTCGAAGCATGGAATGCCGCTTTCGTCGTGCATCCGGACGGCGAGCTCGACCCGGCGTGGAGCGCGAAAGTCGTGCTCGTTCCCTTCGTCGAGGCCGTCCCCTTCCAGCCTCTGCTGGGTCCCCTGCTGTCGGGGCGCGGCGGATGGATGCGCTGGCTGGCCGGCGGATTCGAGCCGGGTCTCCCGGCGAAGACGCTTCCGGCCGCGGGGATCTCGATCGGCGTCACGGTCTGCTACGAGGAGCTCTTCTTCGATCTCCACCGCGCCCTGCGCAACGCGGGGGCGGATCTTCAGCTCGTCGTCACGAACGACGCTTGGTTCGGGAAGTCCTACTTCCAGGCGTATCAGGCGAACACGGTCCGTCTTCGCGCCATCGAGAACCGGACGTCGTTCGTGCGCGTCGCGAACTCGGGGATCTCGATGTTCGTGGATCCGCTCGGGCGTGACTTCGAGCGAACCGAGCTCGATGTCGAGGCGGTGAGGACACGGGACCTGCCGGTCGTGACCCGGCGCACCGTGTACGATCGTGTGGGCAACGTCGTCGCGTGGGCGGCAATCGCCACCCTGGGCGCCGGGGCCCTGCTGGGCTGGAGGCGAGCGAGATGACGCGGAAGGTCAACGAGCTGACGTGGGAGCAATTCCGGGAACGCGTCCCTCGGTCCACCGACCTCGTGCTCGTCCCGGTCGGCACCATCGAAGCCCACGGCGGCATCCCGTTGGGCACCGACACGATCATCCCCGAAGGGCTCGCTGCGGATCTCGCGCCGAAGCTCGACGCGCTGATCGCACCGGCGGTGCCGTACGGGGTGACGAACTCGCTGCTTCCCTACCCCGGCTCGACGACCGTTTCGTCGGCGACGTTCACCGCGTACCTCTTCGAGGCCGCTGCGGGGCTCGTCGACGCGGGATTCCGCCGGGTCGTCCTGCTGAACGGCCATGGAGGGCAGAGCGAGGAGGTCGCGAGCGTCGTGGCGCGCCTGTGGAACGAGAAGAAGGCGTACGCGGTCGCGATCGAATGGTGGGGCTTGGCGGTCGACGCGTCGGCGTCGATCTACCCAGGTGTCGTCTCAGGGCATGCGGGCGTCGAGGAGACCGCGATGGTCCTCGCGATCGCGCCCGACACGATCGACGCGTCGCGGGCCACGACGATCCGTCGCGCTCACCGCCAGGCGGGGGTACGCGCGCGTCCTTTTCCCGCGTCGATCATCCTCGACCGGCCGGAGACCGCGGGAGAGGGCGCGCCCAACCTCGACCCGAAGAAGGCGAAGGCCTTCTACGCCGCGGTCGCCGGCGAGATCGAGAAGGCGCTGCAAGACGTCTTCGCAGGGTGGCGCGACATCGGCCGGTAGGCCGCTACCCGACCACGACCCGGTTCTTCCCGCCGTTCTTCGCCGCGTAGAGAGCACGGTCGGCCGTTTTCAGGAACTCGTCGGCGGACTGCACGCTCGACGAGGACGGGTGGGTGGCCACGCCCGCGGACACCGTGACCTTGATCGGCTGCTCGCCGTCGAGGAACGGAAACTCCGCGACGGCCGCGCGGACGCGCTCGGCCACGCGAGCCGCACGCTCCCCGCCCGTATGCGGGAGGATGATCGCGAACTCTTCGCCTCCGTAGCGCGCCGGGAGGTCGGTCGCACGCGCGCCGCCCGCGACGAGCATGGCGAACTCGCGAAGCACGCGATCCCCGGCGGGATGGCCGAACGTGTCGTTGACGCGCTTGAAGTCGTCGAGGTCGAGCATGACCAAGGACAGGGGCGTCTCGTAACGCGAGGCGCGGATCCACTCGTCCTGCAGCCGCTTCTTGAAGACGCGGTAGTTGGCGAGCCCGGTCAGCTCGTCCACCGTCGCCAGCTCCTCGAGCTGATCGTTCGAGGCCTTGAGCTCCTGGTTCCGGCTCTCGAGCGTGAGATACAGCTCGCGCTTGCGGAGCATCGCGCGAATGCGGGCGTCCACCTCTTCGAACTCGAACGGCTTCGTGACGTAGTCGTCGGCGCCCGCATCGAAGCCGTCGCGTTTGCTCTTCGACTCGCGCTGGGCGGAAACGAGGATGACCGGGATGCTCGAAGTCGCCGGGTCCGACTTCAACCGGCGCGCCGCGTCGAACCCGTTGGTCCGCGGCATGACGAGATCCATCAGGATGATGTCGGGGCGCTCGGCCGCAGCGCGCCGTACGCCTTCTTCGCCGTCGCCTGCCTCCAGGATCTCGAACGGCTGGCCGCGGTACCACTCGCGCACCAGCCGTGCCGTTCCCGGATCGTCGTCCACGACCAGGATTCGAGTCGCCGTTACGATCGTCACGCTGCGCCACCCCCGGATGGACGCCTAGACGACCCTACCGGCAGCCGACCTCAGTCCATCTGCTTCCGGAGGAACGCCGGGACGTCCAAGTCGTCCTTAAGTTTACTGAAATTCGGCGTGAACCCCTGGTCGGCAGGGTCCAATTCCAGCTCTTGACCCTTGCCGCGGCGGAAAAAGCCCTTCCCGGCGCGCCCCGGCGAGACTTCGTCCATCGGGTCGGGGGCAGAAACCCGCTCGACGCGCCGGTGAGCCGCGGAGGTCATCCCGACCCGGACGTCGTCCCGGTTGAACCCGGTCGCGATGACCGTGACCTTGACCCTGCCCTGCATCGACCGGTCAATCACGGTGCCGAAGATGATGTTCGCGTCCGGATCGGAGGCTTCCTGGATGATGTTCGCCGCCTCCGACACCTCGTGGAGGGACATGTCCTCGCCCCCCGTGATGTTGATGAGCACGCCCCGGGCGCCGTGGATCGAGGTGTCCTCGAGCAGGGGGGACGAAATCGCGCGCTGGGCCGCCTCGACGGCACGGTGCTCGCCCTCGGCGATGCCCGTTCCCATCAGGGCCATTCCCATCCCCGACATGATCGTCTTCACGTCCGCGAAGTCGAGGTTGATCTCCCCCGGGACCGTGATCAGGTCCGAGATCCCTTGCACGGCCTGACGCAGGATGTCGTCGGCCATCAAGAAGGCCTCGGCGAGCGGTGTGCCTTTCTCGACCGTGTGCAGCAGCTTGTCGTTCGGGATCGTGATCACCGTGTCCACGACCTGCCGGAGGGCCGCCAGCCCTTCTTCCGCCTGGAGGCGGCGGCGGCGCCCCTCGAACGAGAACGGCTTGGTCACGACCGCGACGACCAGCGCCCCCGCGTCGCGCGCCACCTGGGCGACGACCGGCGCGCCGCCGGTACCGGTTCCGCCCCCCAGCCCGGAGGTCACGAACACCATGTCGGCTCCCTCGAGCGCCTGCGCGAGCGCCTCGCGATCCTCCAGGGCCGCGTTTTTCCCGACCTCGGGGTTGGCTCCGGCGCCCAGGCCCTTGGTTACCTTCTGGCCGATCTGAAGCTTCACCGGCGCCCGGTTGGACTTCAAGGCCTGACCATCGGTGTTGGCGGCGACGAACTCCACGCCGGCGACCCCCGTGGCGATCATGCGGTTGATGGCGTTTCCACCACCACCTCCGACGCCGATGACGCGCAGCTTCGCCGATGTGGTCGCGGCCTCCTCGAGCCGGACCTTCATCGTGGCCGTCTTGCGCCCCTTTCCGTCATCCATCGTGATCATCTCGATCTCCTCGCACTTGCGGTCCGCATCCGATCCTCAAAACATCTCGGCGAACCAGGTTCGCATCCGGCTGCCGAGCTTCACCAGCGCCCCCGGTCCCAAGGCGATGCCTCGGTGACCACGGTCGCTCCCGAGATTGCGTGCTGAATACACGGCCAGTCCCACGGCGGTCGCATGCTGCGGGCTGGCCGAGGTTTCCTGGATGCCTCCGAGGCCCGCAGGAGCCCCGAGGCGGACGGGAAGGTCGAAGACCTGCTCCGCGACCTCCGCCATGCCCGGAAGGACGCTGCCGCCGCCGGTCAGCACGACCCCGGCGTTCAGCAGCTTCTCGAATCCGGCTCGAACAACTTCCTCGTGGATCAACGTGAAGATCTCCTCGGCGCGCGGCTGCAGGATCTCCGCCATGACCTGCCGCGAGAGCAGCCGCGGCTTCCGGCCACCGACCGACGGCACCTCGATGCCTTCGTCCCCCTCGACGAGGGTCGCGAGCGAGCAGCCATATTTCCGCTTGAGACGCTCAGCGTCCGGGATCGGGGTGCGAAGCCCGACAGCCAGGTCGTTCGTGAAGTGATCCCCGCCAGCGGGGAGGACAGCAGTATGCCAGATCGCGCCCTTCTCGAATATAGCGAGATCGGTCGTTCCACCTCCGATGTCGATGAACGCGACGCCGAGATCGCGCTCGTCGTGCGTGAGAATCGCCTCGGCGCCCGCGAGCTGCTCGAGCACGGTGTCGCGCACCTCGATGCCGGCGCGGTTGACGCACGTCACCAGGTTCTGGATCGACGTCGTCGCCGCCGTGACGATGTGGACGTTGGCCTCGAGCCGCGACCCGGTCATGCCGAGGGGCTGGGTGATCCCGCCCTGATCGTCGAGCACGAACTCCTGCGGCAGCACGTGGAGGATCTCCCGGTCCTGCGGGATCGACACCGCCCGCGCGGCGTCCATCACGCGCCTCAAGTCCTCCTTCGAGACGGTGCGGTCGCGTCCCGAGATCGCGATCACACCCCGGCTGTTGAACGAGCGGATGTGCCCGCCGGCGATCCCCACGGTCGCCGAGTCGACGGCGACGCCGGCCATCATCTCCGCTTCCTCGACACAGGACTTCACCGCGTCGACCGTCGCGTCGAGATTGACCACGACCCCCTTGCGCAGGCCTCGAGACGGCGCCGTCCCCAGCCCCACGACGTCGACGCCGCCGCCCTCCCTCAACTCCGCCACGACGCACGAAATCTTGGTCGTTCCGATGTCGAGACCCACGATGTAACGTTCGTTCTTGGGCATATCTCACTCGCTTTCGGTGAGGGGTGCGTCCCCCCCGGGAAGAAGGGCGATGCGGCGGTCCCAGCGCAGGTCGACGCGCGTCGGTAGGCCGACCTTGCGCGCGATCAAGGGCTGGAGCTTCAGGTAGGCGTCGAGGTTGCGGTCGACGCGGGTGGGATCGAGAAGGATCGTCGGTCCGCCCGTCGTGAGGGTGACGGCCACGCGATCCGGGAGCCTCATGTCGATCTCGGAGATCCCTCGCGCCCACGCCGCGTGGGACGCCGCGAGATCGAGGAGGAGGGTGACGCCGGTCGAGAGCGCTTCGGCGAGGGCGGGGCCCGCCCGGCCGTCGAGACCGGTGATGACCGGGAGGTCGAACGGCATCGCCGGGCCCGCGGGGCCCATGACCACACCGCGGTCGTCCACGACGACGATCGACCCGCGCACGAGCGCGAGCGCCGCGGGCGTCCGCTCGGCGACGATCACGCGCAGCGTGCCCGGGAGCAGTCGCTTGACCGAGGCCTCTTTGACCCACGGATCGCGCGTCGCCGCCGCCGCCACGTCCTCCAGCGAGATCTCTAGAAAATTCTTTCCGATGAACTCACGCAGCACCGCGCGCACGGCGTCGGGGCTCGTGCGCGAGGTGCCCTCGACCACGATGTCCTTCACCGCCAGCTCGCGGGACGTCGTGACGTGCCGCACGACGGTCGCTCCCGTGAAGAACAGCAGGGTCCCGAGCAGGACGTTGGCGAACAGGATCCCTGCGACGCGAAGCAGCACCCGTGTCCGGCGCGCCTTGCGCACGTGCCGGTTGACGCGACGGCGCCAGTAACGGCGGTCCGGCTGCGGATAGGGCGTTCCTTCGTCGTACGTCACGGCTTCTTCGGCCTTGGCTGCCGGCGGGGCGGCGGAGCGGATCCGTTGACGAGCGCGTCTCCGACCTTGCGCACGTCCCCTGCGCCGAGCGTGATCACGAGATCGCCCGGACGCACGGTCTCCCGCACGAGCCGGGCGACCCTGTCGAGCCGGGGCTCGAAGACGACCGAGGGATGGCCGTGCCGGCGCAGCGCGTCGGCCACGGCGGTTCCGTTGATCCCGGGGATGGGCTTCTCTCCGGCCGGATAGACCTCGGTCACCACGACGTGATCGGCGAGCACGAACGCCCTCCCGAACTCCTCGAGCAGCGCTTGCGTGCGGGAGTAGCGGTGGGGCTGGAAGACGGCGACCGTGCGCCGGCCGAAGCCGTCGCGCGCGGCCGAGAGCGTCGCCTCGATCTCCGTCGGGTGGTGGCCGTAGTCGTCGATCACGGTGGCGCCCGCGACCTCTCCCCGGAGCTGGAAGCGCCGGTCGACCGGGTGGAAGCGAGCCAGCGCGCGCGCGATCGTCGCGAAGGGGAGGTCGAGCTCGAGACCGCAGGCGACGGCGGCCAAGGCGTTGGAGATCGAGTGGCGGCCGGGGACCGCGAGCCGGACGGTGCCCAGCCGCGTGCGGCGCCGCCGCACGACGAACGATCCGCCGAACCCTTCGAGAGCCACGTCGGTGGCGGTGAGCTCGGCCTCGGACGTCAGCCCGTAGGTGATCAGCTTCCGGTCCACCCGCGGGAGGATCGCGCGGAGGTGGCGCTCGTCCAGGCAAACGATCGCGGCGCCGTAGAACGGGACGCGCGAGAGGAAGCGTACGAACGCGTCCTGGATCGCGCCGAGGTCGCGGTAGTGGTCGAGGTGCTCACGGTCGATGTTGGTCACCACCGCGATCGTCGGCTTCATGTTGAGGAAGGAGCCGTCCGACTCGTCCGCCTCCGCGACCATGAACTCGCCCTTGCCAACCTTCGCGCCCGAGCGGAGGGACTTCACGCGGCCGCCGATGACGACGGTCGGGTCCAGCCCGCCCGCGGTGAGGACCTCGGCGATCATCGCGGTCGTCGAGGTCTTTCCATGGGCGCCCGCCACCGCGATGCCGTACTTGAGGCGCATCAGCTCCGCGAGCATCTCGGCGCGCGGGATCACCGGGATGCGGCGGCGGCGCGCCTCGGTGATCTCCGGGTTGTCGGGGCTCACCGCCGACGAGACCACGACGACGTCGGCGGACACGACGTGTTCCGCGCGATGGCCGCGCAGGATCTTCGCGCCGAGCCGCTTGAGCCGGCGGGTCGCGTCGTTGACGGCAAGGTCGGAGCCGGCGACCGCGTACCCCAGGTTGACGAGCACCTCGGCGATGCCGCTCATGCCCGAGCCGCCGATGCCCACGAAGTGAATGCGGCGCGCCTTACGGAACACGGGCGCCCCCGTGCTTCTCGGCGAGCGACAGGGCGAGCTCGGCGATCCGCTCCGCGGCGTCGGGGCGCGCGAGGGTCTTGACCGCGGCGGCCATCCGCAGGCGTCGCGCGGGGTCCGAAGCGAGCGCTTCGATGGCCGTCGCCAGCGCCTCGCCGGTGAGACCTTCGTCCGGCAGGACGACCGCGCCTCCCGCGTCGCGCACCGCTTCGGCGTTGAGACGCTGGTGATCGTCGGCGGCGTGAGGGTACGGCACGAGGATCGCGGGTCGCCCCGCGGCCGCCAGCTCCGAGAGCGTCGTCGCGCCCGCGCGGCTGACCACGAGGTCCGCGTCCGCGAGGCGCCGCGGCATGTCGTCGAGGAACGGCAGGACCGTCGACGGCAGCGAGGGGAAGCTCGCGTAGGCCGCGGCGACCTCGTCGCGCGCCGCTTCGCCGGTCTGATGGACGATCGTGAGCCCCCGCCCGCCCGACGCCAGGTGAGGGAGCGCCTCCGCCATGGCACGGTTGATCGATCGCGCACCGCGGCTTCCCCCGAACACGAGCAGGGAGACCTCCGCCTCGCCACGGGCGGGGCCGATCGCGGAGAACTCGGGGCGGATCGGGTTCCCGGTGACGACGCCCCGGCCGCCCAGGCGGGCGCGCGCAGCCTCCGAGGGCACGCACACGACGTCCGCGCGCGGCGCGAGGAAGCGGTTCGTCGCTCCGGGGAAGTGATTCTGCTCCATCAGCATGATCGGGATCCTGAGCAGCCAGGCGGCCAGGACCGCCGGCCCGGAGGCGTACCCGCCGACGCCGATGACGACCGCGGGCCGGCGGGCGAGGAAGTGCGCGACGCAGCGGGCCACGCCGAGCCCCGCTCCGGCCGCGGCCACGAGGCGCGCGCCGGCGCGTGCGCCCTTGATCCCCGAGAGCGGCAGGGTATGGAGGCGGTACCCGGCGCGGGGAACGAGCCGGGCCTCGAGCCCGCGACGTGCACCGACGAATTCGATCGAGGCACCCGGCCGCCGCCCCGCGATCGCGCCGGCGACGGCCAGGGCCGGGAAGAGGTGTCCTCCCGTCCCGCCCCCCGCGAACACGATCGTCGTGCGCCTTGCCACACCAGAACGCCTCAATTCGAATGCTGCGACACGTTGAGGAGCAACCCCACGACCACGAGCGACGCGACCAGCGAGGACCCGCCGTAGCTGAGCAAGGGGAACGACAGTCCCTTGGTCGGCAAGAGACCGACGCAGACGCCCATGTGGACCAGGGACTGCAGGACGAGCAGGCACGTTCCTCCGAGCGCGACGTGCAGCTCGAAGCGATCGGGGGCCTTCAACGCGGCCCGGAGCCCGCGCCACGCGAGCACGCCCACGCCCGAGAGGACCAGCAGCGTGCCGACGAGGCCCATCTCCTCGCCGATGACCGAGAAGACGAAGTCCGTGTGGGCCGCCGGCAGGTAGTACGCCTTCTGCTGTCCCTGCCCGAAGCCGACGCCGGTGAGCCCGCCGCTGCCGACCGCGAGCAGCGACTGGGCGAGCTGGAACCCGGCCCCCTGGGTGTCCGCCCCGGGGTGAAGGAACGTCTTGATGCGCTGGAGGCGATACGGTTGAGCGATGACCGCACCGATGACGAAGACCATCCCCGCCGCCGCGGTCATCCCGATGTAGCGCCAGCGCAATCCGGCGACGAACAGCATGGTCGCCGCGGTCGCGAGGAGGATGACCGCCGAACCGAGATCGGGCTCGATGACGATCAGCAGGGCGAGGAGCGCGACGATGCCGACCACGGGGGCGAGCGTCAGGCGCAGGTCGTTGACCTGCTCGGGCGTCCGGCGGGCGAGGACGTGCGCGAGGAGCAGCACGGTCGTCAGCTTGGCGAGCTCGGACGGCTGCACGCCGAACGGACCGACGCGGAACCAGCGGTGAGCGCCCTGAGCGGACGGCGCCGCCAGAACGCCGACGAGCCCCACGATCGAGACGACCACGAGGATCGTCACGACGCGACGGCTCGCGAGCCAGGGGAGCGGCACCCGCATGGCGGCGGCCATGAGGAGGGCTCCGGCGCCGAGGAACAGGCACTGACGGACGAGGAAGTACGTCGGGCCCTTCCCCTGGCTCATGGCGATGTAGTGCGACGCGCTCCCGACCATGAAGACGCCGCCCAGCGCCAGGAGCACCGCGGTCACGAACAGCCATCGATCGTAGGCGCGTCGACGCGGCATGGCCCGGCTACCTCAGCTTGAGGGTCGCAAGACCCAGAAGCGCGAAGATGATCGCGACGATCCAGAAGCGGATGACGACCTTGGTCTCGCTCCACCCCGTCTCCTCGAAGTGGTGGTGGATCGGCGCCATGCGGAAGACCCTCTTGCCGCGGGCCTTGAACGAGGCGACCTGCACGATGACCGAGAGCGCCTCGCCGACGAACAGCCCGCCGACGATCACGAGGAGGAACTCCTGCTTGATGAGGATGGCGATCGTGCCGAGGGCACCGCCCAGCGCCATCGAGCCGACGTCCCCCATGAAGATCTCCGCGGGGTGCGCGTTGAACCAGAGGAACCCGAGCGACGCACCCAGGAGGGCTCCGCAGAAGATCGTGAGCTCGCCCGCGCCCTTGACGAAGGCGATCGTCAGGTAGTCGGCCATGATCGCGTTCCCCGCGGCGTACGCGAGGAGCGTGAACGCGACCGAGGCGATCAGGAACGACCCGATGGCGAGCCCGTCCAGCCCGTCGGTCAGGTTGACGGCGTTCGCGGCGCCGGTGAGGACCAGCGCGACGAAGAACGGGTAGAGCAGGCCGAGGAAGACGGCGGCCTTCTTGAAGAAGGGGAACGCGAGCTGGGTGGAGAACTGACCCTCGTACGCCATGTAGCACAGCACGCCGCCGACCAGGAGCGACAGCCCGATCTGAAGCGCGAGCTTGCCGCGGGCCGTCAGGCCGAGGTTGTGCTTCCGGGCGACCTTCATGTAGTCGTCCCAGAACCCGATCGCGCCGAAGGCGACCATGGACGTCACCGCGATCCACACGAAGGGGTTGCGGAGGTCCGCCCACAGCAAGGTCGCCGGCACGACCGACGCGATGATCAGGATCCCGCCCATCGTCGGCGTCCCGCGCTTGGAGTAGTGGGACTTCGGCCCCTCCTCGCGGATCTCCTGGCCGATCTGGAACCGGCGCAGGCTCTGGATGAGCCGCGGGCCGAGGAGGAACGAGACGAGCATGGCCGTGATGATCGCCATCGCCGTGCGGAACGTGATGTAGCGGAAGACGTTGAACGCGCCCGACCAGGTGTGGAGCTTGAACAGGACGTCGTAGAGCATCAGGCCCCCGTGCCCCGGGCGAGAAGCGCTTCGACCACGTGCTCGAGGTGGATTCCGCGCGAGCCCTTCACCACGACGAGATCGCCCTCGCGCACGAGGCCCAGCACGACGCGGGCGGCGGAGGCGGCGTCGTCGGCGGTGTGCACCTCGACGCCGGCCTTGCGCGCTGTGTCCGCGGCGCTCCGCGACAGCGGCCCGACGGCGACGAGCAGGGCCACGCCGGCGGCGGCGGCGCGCTCTCCGGCGGCGCGGTGGAACGCGGCGGCCTGCGCGCCGAGCTCGAGCATGTCCCCCATGACGAGCACGCGGCGGCCGGCCGGCTCGCTCGTGGCGAGGGTGCCCAGCACCGACGCCAGGGCCTCGGGATTGCTGTTGTACGTGTCGTCCACGACCGCGACGTCTCCCGGGAGCCGGCTGATGCGCCCGCGTCCGGGCGCCGGCTCCATCGCCGCCATCGCGGCGATCGCCGGCTCGAGCGGTGCGCCCGCTGCGACCACCGCCGCCGCCGCGGCGAGCGCGTCGAGCGCGGCGTGCGCACCGCCGACGCGGAGCGGGAGCGCGTAGGGCGTCCCCTCGTGGACGAAGGTGAGGCCCGCCCCGGGGACGAACCGGTCGGCGATCGCCTCGGCGCGCAGGTCGGCCGTGGGCGACCCTCCGAACGTCACCCTCGGGCCGTCGTGGCGCGCGGCCTGGATCCTCACGCGGCCGTCATCGAGATTGACGACCGCGGTCGCGTCGTCGCGCAGTACGGCGAACAGCTCCCCCTTCGCCGCCGCGATCTCGTCGAGCGAGGAGAAGAACTCGAGGTGCACGGGACGGACGTTCGTCACGAGCCCCACGTCCGGGTTCGCGAGGCGGGTGAGGAAGGCGATCTGGCCGGGGCCGTTCATCCCCATCTCGACGACCGCCATCTGGGCGCTCTCGGGGCAGGCGAGAAGCGTGAGCGGCACGCCGAGCTCGTTGTTGAGGTTGCCGACGGTGCGGTGCACGCGGAAGCTCGCGCCGAGCCCGGCCGCGATGAACTCCTTGGTCGTGGTCTTCCCCGCGCTCCCGGTGAGCGCGATGACCTTGGCGGTCACGCGCTGGCGTGCCAGGGCACCGCAGCGGGCGAGTGCGGCGGCCCCGTCGTCGACGCGCACGATCGCGGGGGGAAACGGTCCGATCCCCTCCGGAAGACGGGAGACCACCGCGAGCGCGGCTCCGCCTCGTGCGGCCTCGGCGACGAACGCGTGGCCGTCCGTGCGCGTCCCCACGAGCGCGAAGAACCCGCCGCCCCGCTCGAGGTGGCGCGTGTCGATCGTGAACGAGGTCACCATCTCCGCGGGGTCGCCGCGGACGAGCTGGCCGCCCGTCGCCTGGAGGACGTCGCCCACGCTAAGAGCCGGCACGGGACCTCCCTCCGTACCCGAGATCGGCGAGCACCTCACGCGTGACGACGCGGTCGTCGAACGGGACGGACCGGTCCGCGAAGGTCTGCGTCGTCTCGTGGCCCTTGCCGGCGATCACGACGGCGTCTCCGGCGCCGGCCTCGGCGAGTGCCGCGGCGATCGCCTCGCGGCGGTCCTCGAAGGTGCGGGTGCGCGCCGGTGCTTCCGGGACGCTCGCGACTCCGGACTCGATCTCGCGGAGGATCGCCCCGGGCTCCTCGGAGCGTGGGTTGTCGGAGGTCAGCACGAGCCGGTCGGCGCGGAGCGCGGCCGCACGCCCCATCCCGGGACGCTTCGCGTGATCCCGATCCCCGCCGCACCCGAACACGACCGTGAGCCGCGAAGGCGTCAGCGGTCGCACGGCGTCGAGCACCGCGGCCAGCGACTCCTCGGTGTGCGCGTAGTCGACGAATACGGCGAACGGCTGTCCCCGCTCGACGGGCTCCAGACGGCCCGGCACGCAGCGGAGCGCGGCGAGCCCCGAACGGATGGCGTGGGCGGGGACGCCGAGCGCGATCGCGCACGCGGCGGCGGCAGCGACGTTGTCGACGTTGAAGCGCCCCGGGAGGGCCGTCACGGCCTCGATGGACCCCGCCGGGGTCTGAAGCCGCACGGTCGAGCCGGAAAGCCCCGACCGTTCGTCCGCGATCCGGACGTCCGCGGCGGCGGTCCGCCCGAACCGGACGATGCGTGCCGCGGTGCGGCCTGCGAGGACATCCCCGAGCGGATCGTCGGCCGGAAGAACCGCCACGTCGCGCTCGTCGAGGCGCTCGAACAACGAGGCTTTCGCCTCGAAGTACGCCTCGGGACCCCCGTGGAACTCGAGATGGTCGTGGCCGAGGTTGAGGAACGCCGCGACCGGAAAGCGCGCGCCGGCCACCCGGTGGAGCGCTAACGCGTGGGAGGAGACCTCCATCGCCACGAGCGATACGGACGCGTCCCGCATCGCCGCGAGCAGCGCGTAGAGATCGGTCGCCTCGGGCGTCGTGCGTGCCGCAGCACCTTCCCGGCCGTCGTAGGCGTAACCGACCGTCCCGATCCGTCCTGCCTTCCGGCCGTCGGCCGCGGCGATCGCCTCGACGAGATACGTGACGGTCGTCTTCCCCTTGGTGCCCGTGACGCCGACGAGGGTCAGGGAGGTATCGGGACGCCCGAACCACTCACGCGCGACCAGGCCCATCGCACGGCGGGCATCCGGGACGCGAATCCACGCCGGAGCGAGCTCGGGGCGCGGCGCGGCGACCTCCGCGACCACGGCCGCCGCGCCGTTTCCCAGAGCTTCCGCGGCGAACCGCGCACCGTCCTCGCGCGCGCCGCGCAACGCGAAGAACACCTCGCCCGGCCTCACCGTCCGGGAGTCGATCGAGACGCCCGCCACGAGCGCATTCTTCGCGAGCGGCACGACCGGGACGACGCCGGCGGAATCGAGCAGGGACGCGAGGGATCGACCGGCGCTCATCGGCGCCCGCCCGCGGGCCGCGCCTCGGCCACGAGAGACTCCGCGCGCGCTTTCGCTTCGCGACGGGCCTCCTGGGAGAGCTCCTCCGCCGAGCCCAGCTGGAGGACGCACGGCTGGCCGGCGGCCAGCGTCGTCCCGGCCGGGGGCCGCTGCCGCAGGACCACGCCGGCTCCCTCAGGCCGCGCCGCGTAGCCGCGCGCGACCAGCGTGGCGATCGCGTCCCGCAGCGACTTGCCGCGCACGTCCGGGACCTGTCCGGGAGCGGCCACGACGAGGCTCAGCTGCGCCTCGGCCGTCTCGTCCTTTCGCGAAGCGGCCTTGCCGCGCGCCTTCGCCTTGGCCTCGGCCTTGGCCTTCAGCTCGTCGCGGCGCGCTTCCCAAGGATCGTCGTCGGGGGGAACGCGCAGGTAGGCCAACGCGCCGGCCATGATCCTCGAGACGACCGGAGCCGCGACCTGGCCCCCGTAGTAGAAGTTTCCGCGCGGCGTGTCGAGGACGACGAAGCAGACGAGCGCGGGGTCGCGCAGCGGCCCGAAACCCCCGAACGACGCGAAGTACTCGTTCGTCGTGTAGCCCCGGCCGTTCGGCAACACCTTCTTCGCGGTCCCGGTCTTCCCGGCGATGTGGTAGCCCGGGACGCGGGCATTCTCGCCGGTGCCTTTCAGGACGACGCCCTCGAGCAGGTTGGTCATCGTCGTCGCCGCTCGGGAGGTCAAGACGCGGCGCGGCTCGGCACGGGGCTCGGGCCGGAAGACGCCCTCCGGGTCCCGGAAGCCCGCGAGGATGCGGGGCGGGACGAGGACGCCGTCGTGCGCGATCGTCGCGAACGCGGTGGCGACCTGGAGAGCGGTGACGTGGATCTCGTAGCCGATCGACAGTGCCGCCGGTGTGGTCGCCGACATGTGTGCGACCGAGGGGATGTCCCCCTGGCGCTCCCCCGGGAGCTCGATTCCCGTGCGCCGCCCGAACCCGAAGTCCACGATCGTCTCGCGGAGCATCTCGCGAGGAATCGTGCGGCCCACCTGCACCATGCCGACGTTGGAGGAGTGCTCGAGGATCTCCCGCACCGACAGCACGCCGTACTTGTGCACGTCCGTGTACGTCTTGCCCGCCACCGTGTACGACGCGCACGCGTAACGCTGTTCCGGAGTCACCGTTCCGCGCTCGATCGCGGCGGCGGCGCTGACGATCTTGAACGTCGAGCCCGGCTCGTAGAGGTCCGCGACCGCTCGATTGCGCCGCCAGTCGGGCTGGGACTTGCCGTAGCCGTTCGGGTTGGCGGTCGGACGGTTGGCGAGCGCCAGGACGTCGCCGGTCCTGGGGTCCATGAGGATCGCGGAGGCCGCGTGTGCGCCCGTGTCCCTCATCGCCTGATCCAGCTCGCGCTCGACCACGTGCTGGAGCACGAGGTCGATCGTGAGCACGACGTCCTCGCTCAGCTTTGCGGGGGGGCGGAGCGGCTGGAGGAGCATCGCCCCCTTGGCGTCGCGGACGGCCAGGTACTTCGTCGAGTCCCCCTGGAGGGCCTCGTCGAACTGCTTCTCGATGCCTTCGATGCCGCGCTGGTCCATATCCGCGAAGCCGACGACGTGCGCGGCCAGCGTGCCCTGGGGGTAGAAGCGCTTCGGCTCCTCCTGGAAGCCCATCGCTTCACCCGGTCCGATCGGCAGCCCCGCATCGCCGATCGCGCGCGCGACCTTGGGGTCGATCCGCCGCTGCACCCAGACGAACGGCTCGTCCGCCCGGAGGAGGGAGCGCAGCTCGCCTACCGGCCTTCCGAGGAGCGGCGCCAGCGTCCGCGCGGCGCCCTCGGGGTCCTTGAGCTTGGCCGGGTGCGCGTACAGCGACGAGGTGACGATGCTGACGGCGAATTCGCGTCCTTCGCGGTCGAGAATCGACCCGCGGCGGCCGCCCACCTCGATGACTTGCCGGTGTTGGCGCGCGGCCCGCGCCTGAAGGGCGCCGGCGTCCACGACCTGCAGGAGAACCAGGCGGGCGACGAGTCCCGCGGCCGCGACCCCGAGTGCGGCGGCGACGATCGCCACGCGGGTTTGGATCGCCTTCCTCGCCGCCGCTGCCGGGATCCTCTCCACGCGGGTCTCCGTCTCCCGATCAGCGCGCCGGTCGGGCGTGAGGAGGGGAGCCAGGCGGCGACCGGCGGGGAAGCTCCGCGGGAGTCACGACGACGACCTCCGACGGTCGCGGCCGCGCGAGGCCGAGGTCGCGTCCCGCGCGTGCCTCGACCGAGGGGAGCGCTTCGAGCACGGCTTTCTCGATGCGGTACCGGCGCTCCGACTCGACGAGACGCTCCTCGCGCACGCGCAAGCCCTCGAGCGCGTACCGCGTCTGGACGTACGACATCGTCTGCAGGAGATAGCCGGCGAACGGCAGGGCCGCGACGATCGCGGCGAGCACGACCCGCGACACCCAGCGCGCGCGGTCGGCGTCCACCTCTCGGTGGAGCGAGCTGTTGCGCCAACGCCTGACCGGCTCGGACGCGAGGGTAGCCATCAGATCTTCTCCACGCCGCGGAGCCTCGCGCTGCGGGCGCGAGGGTTTCTCCGGGTCTCGTGCTCGGAGGGAACGATCGGACGCGGGGTGAGAAGTCGCACCGTCGCGGTCCGGCCGCAGCTGCAGACGGGAAGTCCTGGAGGGCACACGCAAGGCTGCGCCAGCTCGCGCATCGCCACCTTGACGGCGCGATCCTCGAGCGAATGGAACGAGATCGCCGCGAGCCGCCCGCCGGTCCGCAGCACGGCGCACGCGCCGCGGACGAAGGAAGGGAGTCCCTCGATCTCGCGGTTCACCGCGATGCGCAGCGCCTGGAACGTGCGGGTCGCGGGATGGATGCGAAAGCGGCCCGATGTGGCCGCCACGACGCGGGCCACCAGGCTCGCGAGCTGGCCGGTGGTCGCGATCGGAGCCTTCGTGCGCTCGCGCACGATCGCCCGCGCGATGCGCCGCGCCGCGCGCTCCTCGCCCCACCGCGCGAGGATCTCGGCGAGCGCGCGGTCGTCGAGGGTCGCCACGAGGTCGGCGGCGGTCTCCCCCGAGGTCGTGTCCATGCGCATGTCGAGGGGGGCGTCGTGCTGGAACGAGAACCCGCGGGCCGGATCGTCGAGCTGAAGGGACGAGATCCCGAGGTCGGCCAGAACGCCGTCCACCGCCGCCAGGCCGGCCTCGCGGCAGAGCCCCTCGATGTCCCGATGGTCGCCCGGCAGACCCACGAAGCGGTCTCCGAACCGCGCCAGCCGGCGCGTCGCGAACTCGACGGCGCGGGGGTCCCGATCGATCCCGATGACGCGGCCGTCCGGCGCCACGCGATCGAGAAGCGCCTCGGCATGGCCGCCCGGTCCCAACGTCGCGTCGACGAAGGTCATGCCCGGGCCCGGCGCCAAGAGCGCGAGGCTCTCCGCCACGAGAACGGGTTCATGGGGGGCGCCGCTTGCTTCCAAGCTCGTCTCGATCGCCTTCGCGCGCTCCGCGATCATGGGATCAGATCCCGAGATCGGCGAGAGCGCCGAGGTCGCTGTCGGTCAGCGGATCGTCGGTGAGCCGGGCCTCGAACGTCGCGCGGTTCCAGACCTCGAGGAAGTCCTGCTGCCCGAGGACCACTACTTCCCCCCGGACCCCCGCACGCTCGCGGAGGAGCGGGTGGACCAGAAGGCGCCCCTGGCCGTCGATCGACGCCGTCTGACCGTAATAATTCACCGCGTTCTTGAAGCGCATCACCGAGGGGTTCATCGCGGAAGCCCGCGACATCCGCTCCTCCACACGAAGCCAGACGTCCATCGGGTAGATCCGGATCGAGTCCCCCCGGAGACTGGTGACGAAGAACTCGGTCCCGTACTTGGGGTCGATCGCGATGCGGAACGGTGCCGGGAGCTTCAGGCGCCCCTTCTCGTCGATTTTGGCGAGCGCGCTTCCTCGGAGCATCGAACCGCATCCTTCGGGGCGATTCGGGGACGGGGAAGGTCCCCGCGACGCCGCGCCGCGGTCACGGACCCCTCCGAACTGAACTCGAGCCGCCCGTGGGGGAGTCGCGGGGTTGTGGATCCTCTTGAATCCACTTCACTCCACTTCACACCACCGCGCGAATAGTAAGGATCCACCCAGGCAGTGTCAACACACGTACGAAGGAAATTTCGTCGTCGATAGGACGAAACTAGAGCGGAAGTATGTACTTAGATCAAATCGAGCTGTCGGCCAGGTCCACCATCTTCACGATGGCGCACGTCGGTATCGCCATGTCCCCGCACCCTTGAGAAGGAACGTTCTCGCGCTGCGTTGATAGGTGGGGCACGACGACCTTGGAGTCGTCGCCGTCGTGCAAGAGCCACCCCACCGAGCGACAGATCAGCACTTCGGGAGAGCATCCCGCTATCGGTTGCCAGCTAGGCGAGCAACCGTACGAATCCCTCCACTCGATCAGAACTAGCCGCACTCGGAGTTAGCGGCGCTTCCTGTTCGCCGCCTGAGTGAGCGCCGACGCCGCGACAGACTTCGCGCTCGCGGACGACTTGGGGTTGCTGAGGATCTTCGCCGCTTTTGTGGCGACCTTCGCTGAAGTCTTCTCGTTTCCCATCGTGTGCTCCATGCGGCGCCTTTGCGCCTGGTATTCGCCTAACCGCAACGAATGGTGGACCCATGCGATTCACTCCACAACCCCTAGATAGAAATAATACTTGACGCAAGTATCAAGATAGGGTACATTCAGGGCATGCGAAAGAACACCAAGGTTGCCGGGGACAAGTCAGAGACGGTCGCGCAGCTTCCACGCGCCTGCCAGGACGAGACGCTCGCGGTCGAGTTCATGGAGCGCCAGCGGTGGGGCGACCGCCCCGTATGCGCCCATTGCGGAAGCGATGCCGTGTACCAGATGAAAGGCCGCGATGGCTCGCGAAACTCGCGCTACCTGTGGCGCTGCAAGTCCTGTGAGAAGCAGTACAGCGTGCGCGTGGGGACGGTCCTTGAGGATTCGCGGATTCCCCTTCGCCATTGGTGTTACGGGTTTTGGGCAGCTTGTGCATCAAAAAAGGGCGTCAGCGCATTGCAAATCAAGCGCATGACCGGCCTGAGCTACAAGTCGGCACTCTTCATGATGCATCGCATTCGCTGGGCCATGACCGACGAGTGGGACGCTCCACTCAGCGGGACGGTGGAAGTAGACGAGACCTACGTAGGCGGCAAGCCCCGCTATCGCGGCCCAGTCAACCGGGGCAAGATGGGGCGCGGCACCGATAGGCCACCGGTCGTCGCGATGGTTGAGCGCGGCGGATCGGTCCGTGCGTCGGTTGTCCCGAACGTGACCGGCAAGAACCTGAAGGCGCTCATCCGGGCCAGCGTTGCCCGGAGCGCGCGGATCGTGACCGATGAATCCCGCCTGTACTCAGGGATCGGCCCAGAGTTCGACGGTGGCCACGACACGATCAACCACTCTCGCAAGCAGTACGTCCGTGGCGACGTCCACACGAACACCGTGGAAGGCTTCTTCTCGATCCTAAAGCGCGGACTAGTCGGAACCTTCCACGCGGTCTCCAAGAAGCACCTACACCGCTACGTTGACGAGTTCGCGTACAAGTACAGCACTCGGCACTTGGACGACGGCGAGCGGACGATTATTGCCATGCAGAAGGCCGAGGGAAAACGATTGACGTATAAGGCCCAAACCGGCTAAGCCTAAAACGGCCCGATCCATATACAGTTGACAGATGCCTTTAGTACAGCTAGTATCTGCTTCGGAGGCAGTTAACAACTGCATTTAGATCATGCTCTTCAACACGCCAGAACTGACTGAAGACGAGCTAGGCGTCGTTGCGCGCATCGATGAGATGAGGCGCAACCTCAGCCACACTCTAGCCACGCCTCGTAGGTGGACCGGCCTGCTCCGCCGTGCAACGTTCGCGCGCGCCATCCGAGCTTCAAACACCATCGAGGGGTACGAGGTGTCGCCCGACGACGCCATCGCGGCCGTGGAGCGCGAAGAGCCCCTAGACGCCAAGACGGAAGCCTGGGCTGCGGTGAATTGCTATCGCAGCGCCATGACCTACGTGTTGTCGCTTGCGGAAGCGCCACGGTTTAGCTATTCGATCGATCTCCTAAACAGCCTGCATTTCATGATGCTTGAGTACAACCTCGCCAAGCATCCCGGACGTTGGCGTCTTGGGATGATCAAGGTCCGCGACGAGGTGAAAGGCGTGGACGTTTACGAGGGGCCACCCGCTGATTCGCTTCCTGAGCTAATGGATGAACTGATTGAATCGCTCAACGATAGTGGCGGGGCCTGCCCTGAGATCGTCCGCGCGGCAATGGGCCACCTGAACCTGGCGATGATTCATCCCTTCTCCGATGGAAATGGAAGAATGGCCCGGTGCCTTCAGAGCCTCATTCTGGCAAGGACCGGAAGCCTTTCGCCTGTTTTCTCAAGCATCGAAGAGTACCTGGGGAGATACACGCCCGATTACTACGACGTGCTGCTGGAGGTCGGCAAGGGAACCTGGCAGCCGCAGAATGATGCGACGCCATGGATTCGATTCTGCCTCCTAGCGCACTACAGTCAAGCAACGACGCTTGAGCGACGAGTCCAGGAACTGCGGCTTCTTTGGGATGTGTTGGAAGAAGAACTCAAGCGGCGGAAACTCCCGGAGCGGATGCTATACGCACTCGCAGACGCTGCGGTGGGCCACCACGTTCGGAACGCCACGTATCGACCTGCCGCTGATATTACCAATCAGGTCGCAAGCCGAGACTTCAAGGTCCTGGTAAGGGAAGACTTGCTTGTGCCGGTGGGTGAGAAGCGTGGTCGCTCTTACACGCGGTCTGCGACGCTCC
>Ga0137436_1000055_pt1 | contig 38200 bp, 35 predicted proteins | sample EasRivERMGT119_2_FD_102328 | JGI IMG/M metagenome (GOLD analysis project Ga0137436, IMG submission 102328) | Soil microbial communities from meander-bound floodplain in the East River, Colorado, USA - East River MetaG ERMGT119_2 | ecosystem: Environmental > Terrestrial > Soil > Floodplain ...
CGGTCATGGATTTGGTCGAGCTGACGGCGAGCTTCCTTGCGTGATCGCCGAAGCAGCGTTTGACCGCCACGGTCTCGGCGAGGTCGCCCAGAGGTGTCGAGGTTCCGTGAGCGTTGATGTAGTCGATGTCCTCGCGATTGAGTCCGGCGTTGCGCAGGGCGTTCTCCATGCAGCGGGCCGCCCCCTCTCCGTCCTCCTGAGGCGAGGTCATGTGGTAGGCGTCACCGCTCATTCCGTAACCGGCAAGCTCGGCGTAAATCTTCGCGCCGCGCCGTTTCGCGTGCTCCAATTCCTCGAGCACCACCACTCCCGCTCCCTCTCCCAGAACGAATCCGTCGCGGTCCCTGTCCCAGGGACGGCTCGCCGTGGCGGGATCGTCGTTGCGCGTCGACAGCGCGCGCGCCGCGGCGAAGCCGCCCACCGTGAGCAGCGTGACCGTCGACTCTGCGCCCCCTGCGATCATCACATCGCAGTCACCGTATTCGATAAGACGCCCGGATTCACCGATGCAGTGCGTGGAGGTCGTGCAAGCCGTCACCATCGCCAAGTTCGGCCCTTTGAGTCCATGCATGATCGACAGATTTCCCGAGATCATGTTGATGATCGTGCTGGGAATGAAGAACGGCGAAATCTTGCGCGGGCCGCCTTCCAGCACGTCGTTGTGCGTCTCTTCGATCATCGGCAGCCCGCCGATGCCCGAGCCGATATTGACGCCGATGCGAGCGGCATTGGCCTCGGTGACCTCGAGGCCGGAGTCCTTCAGCGCCTGAACCCCGGCCGCGATCCCCAGATGGATGAAACGGTCCATGCGGCGCGCCTCTTTGGGCGAGAGATACGCAGCGACGTCGAAGTCCTTTACTTCGCCCGCGATCCGGCTGGAGAGCAAACCCGCATCGAAATGCGTGATGCGGCCGATGCCGGACTTGCCGGCAAGGACGCTTGTCCAGGCTTCGGCAACGGTATTGCCGATCGGGCAGACGATTCCTAATCCGGTGACAACAACACGACGGCGGCTCAAATCGACTCCGGCCGTGGGGAAAAATCAGGCTTTCTTGGAGTGGCCGTTCACGTAGTCGATGGCCTGCTGGACAGTGGTGATCTTTTCAGCCTCCTCGTCCGGAATCTCCGTCTCGAATTCTTCTTCGAGAGCCATCACGAGTTCGACGGTGTCGAGCGAGTCCGCGCCGAGGTCGTCGACAAACGAGGATTCGTTCTTGATCTCCGCTTCGTTCACGCCGAGCTGTTCAGCGACGATTTTCTTGACGCGCTGTTCAACATTTTCCATTGCGGGCTCCTTCCCCCTTGTTTTGCTGCAATCGAATTCGGGAGGTGCGAATTGTAGCAGAATCGCCTTTCCTCCCGGCAAGCCAATGAAGCCGGAACGGCCATTCCGTTACGGCCGCTGATTTTCGGGAGCACGGGGGTCGAAAAAGGGACTCAACCACCGTTCCCGTCCGGGTCCCTGGTCACGCCCATCAGCTCATATACATACCGCCGTTGACGTGAAGGGTCGTGCCGGTGACGTAGGCGGCCTGCGGTGAAGCGAGAAACGCCACCACGGCGGCCACTTCTTCCGGATTTCCGAAGCGTCCCAGGGGTATCTGCTGGAGCAGCGCCCCACGCTGCGTCTCCGTGAGCTTCCGGGTCATGTCCGTATCGATGAAGCCGGGAGCAACGCAGTTGACGGTGATGCCGCGGCTGCCGATCTCCCGCGCGAGCGACCGGGTCAACCCCGCGATGCCGGCCTTCGCCGCCGCATAGTTGATTTGTCCGGCGTTTCCGCTCGAGCCGACCACGGAGGTGATATTGATGATCCGGCCCGAGCGCGCCTTCATCATGCCGCGCAATACCGCTTTACTGAGCCGGAACACGGATTTGAGATTGGTTTCGATCACCGCGTCCCACTCGGCTTCCTTCATCCGCAGGGCGAGGTTGTCCTGGGCGATGCCGGCGTTGTTGACGAGAATTGACACCGCGCCATGAGCCTGCTCGATTTCGGCCACGAGAAGCTCGATGCCCGTCGCGACCCGGACATCGAGTGGGGCTCCCTTTCCTTGAACCCGCGCCGCCGAGAGAGTCGCCGTGATGGATTGCGCGCCGGCCTCGGTGGTGGCGGTGCCGACAACGGTCGCGCCCCGGCCGCCGAGGGCCAGGGCGATCGCCCTGCCGATTCCCCGCGAAGCTCCGGTCACCAGCGCGACCTGGCCCTCGAGTTCCATCACGTGCCTTTCGACAGTTGCAGGGCCTGCTCGAGCCCCGCGCGGTCGGCGAGCGCAACCCCCTGCATTCCCCCGGCGGTGCGCCTGACAAGCGGTGCGAGCACCTTTCCCGGGCCGCATTCGAAAATCTGCGTCATCCCTCGTGCCGCCATCTCCCTCACGCACTCGACCCAGCGCACCGGATGATCGGCCTGAGCCACCAGCGCCTTCCTGACCCCCGAGGCGTCGGTGTGGCTCTTCGCATCGACATTGTGGATAACCGGGATTCGCGGAGAATTCACCGCGATTCTCTCGAGGGCTTCTCTCAGCCTTGCCGCAGCCGGAGCCATCAACGAGGAGTGGAATGGGGCGCTCACCGGCAGCGCGACTGCCCGCTTCGCGCCTCGCGCCTTTGCGGCCTCAATCGCCCGCTGCACGGCGCCGGCGTGTCCGGCGATGACCACCTGTCCGGGCGCATTGAAGTTTACCGCCTCGCAGACATCGCCCGCTGCGCCTTCCGCGCACGCCGACTTCACCGTTTCGTCGTCCAGGCCCAGGATGGCCGCCATTGCACCCGTGCCCTGCGGCACGGCTTCCTGCATCGCCCGGCCGCGCAGGCGCACCAGGGGGAGGCAATCGGCGAAGGAGATCGCCCCGGCCACCACCAGCGCGGTGTATTCACCGAGGCTGTGGCCGGCAAGAAGCGCGGGTTCGGCGCCGCCCGATTCCCGCCACGCGCGCCAGGCACACATGCCCGCCGTCACCATGACCGGCTGCGTATTGACGGTGCTGTTGAGTTCCTCCGCAGGGCCTTCGGCGATCAGCTTGGCGAGGTCCTGCTTCAGGACCTCGGACGCTTCGGCAAGCGTTTCGCGGATCGCGGGCATGTCGCCGTAGCCGGCGAGCATCCCCACCGACTGCGACCCTTGCCCCGGGAAAACCATGGCGAAGTTCACCTCGGCTACATCTCCACCAGCGATGCGCCCCAGGTGAAGCCGCCGCCCACCGCCTGGAGCATGACTTTGTGTCCCGGCTTGATGCGCCCGTCCCGGATCGCCACATCCAGCGCGAGAGGCACCGAAGCGGCCGATGTATTGCCGTGCCTGTCCACGGTGACGACGAGCTTCGACAGTTCGACCCCAAGCTTCCTCGCGGTCGCCTCGAGTATGCGCACGTTGGCCTGGTGCGGAATGAGCCAGTCGATGTCCAAGGGGGTGAGATCGCACAAGGCCAGGGTCTCGCGAGCGACCTCGTCCAGCACCTTCACCGCAAACTTGAAAACCGCTTGCCCGTCCATGTGCACGAACGGCGACCCGACGATCTTGCCGCCGCAAACATTGCCGGGCACTGAAAGAATGTCCACATAAGAACCGTCGGCATGCAGCGCGCTTGCCACGATGCCGGGCTTGGAGTCCGCCCGGAGAACCACAGCGCCGGCGCCATCGCCGAACAGCACCGCAGTGCCGCGATCTTTCCAGTCGAGAATCCGCGAATACACTTCGGCGCCCACAACGAGAGCGCAGCGATGCTGGCCCGATCGGATCAATTTGTCGGCGATCGCCAGCGCGTATACGAAGCCGCTGCAGACCGCCTGAATGTCGAACGCGGCGCAGCCCTTTATTCCCAGCTTCGCCTGCATGATGCAAGCCGTGCTCGGAAAAATGTAGTCGGGCGTCGCCGTGGCCACAATGATGAGATCGATTTCCTGCGGGGCGATGCGCGCCGCGGCAAGCGCTACTCGGCTTGCCTCGACGCCGAGGTCGCTGGAGGCCTGCGAGGGCTCGGCGATGTGACGCTGGCGGATGCCGGTGCGCGTCCGGATCCATTCGTCGGTGGTGTCCATTTGTTTGGCCAGATCGTCGTTGGTGACGATCTTCTGCGGCAAATAGCCCCCGGTGCCGATGATGCGCGACCAGATCACGTTTCCACCGCCTCGGAATCTCCCCGTTCGACCTGTCCGAACCGCAGCATCAGCCGGCGCAGCACTTCATTGCGCACCTCTTCCATGGCTCGCTCGATGGCGCGCTCGAAGCCGAACGCGTCGGCGGAGCCGTGACTCTTGACGACAATGCCTCTCAATCCGAGGAGGGTTGCCCCATTGAAGCGGCGCGGGTCAAGGCGCTTGCGAAACGCGAAGAGCACCGGCATGACGATAACGCCGGCCATCCTTGCGAGGACGCTGCGCATGAACTCCTGGCGAATGAAGCTGCGCACCATCTGCACCATTCCCTCGGAGGCTTTGAGCATGACGTTGCCGACGAAACCGTCGCACACCACCACGTCGGCCTCTCCCCTGTAGATTCCGTCGCCCTCGATGTTGCCGATGAAATTGAGCCCGCTTTCGCGCAGCATCTCCGCCGCCTCCTTCACCACCTCGTTGCCCTTGATGTCCTCCTCGCCGATGTTGAGCAGGCCGACGCTCGGCCTTTCCTTGTGCTCTACGGCAGCGACCAGAGTCGCACCCATGATGGCGAATTGCAACAGGTGCTCCGCTCCGCAATCGACGTTGGCGCCGAGATCGAGCACGTAGGTGCTGCCTTTCATGCTGGGCAGCGCCGCGATGATCGCGGGTCGGTCGATGCCGGGAAGCATCTTGAGAACGAAGCGCGAAACCGCCATCAGCGCTCCCGTGTTGCCGGCGCTGACACATGCATGCGCTTCGCCGTTCTTGACGAGGTCCACCGCGACGCGAATCGACGAATCCTTCTTGTTGCGCAGCGCAAGCGCCGGGGATTCGTCCATCAGCACAACCTCGCTTGCGTGGTGCACGCGCAGGCGCGGACCGGGCCGGGCACCGCGCGCCTTCAGCTCCGCCTCGATGGCGTCGCGCAACCCCACCAGGACGATGTCGACGTCGGAATTGGATTTCAGGAAATTGAGAGCTGCCGGCACGGTAACGTGCGGACCATGATCGCCGCCCATGCAATCAATGGCTACGGTGATGTCCATGAGGCGCAATGCGAAGCGTCGCTGCTTCGCTCAATGGAGGAAGGGTCGATCCCGGCTCTGTCGGGTCACTGCGCCAGGTAACGCCTTACTCGCTTGGGGTCTTGACGATCTTCTTGCCGCGATAGTAACCGCTCGGGCTGATGTGATGACGCAAGTGCACTTCGCCCGTCGTCGGCTCGATCGCGAGCGGCGGGGGAGTGAGAAAATCGTGAGAGCGGTGCATGCCACGCTTCGACGGCGATTTCTTGTTCTGCTGGACTGCCATATGGGAACTCCTTCAAACTCAGGTCACCGGACGGTGTGCGCACGTTTCGTGCCGCGGCACCATCGGCAAAGCCAGGATAACCTCGTCCTCGACAAGCTGCCCGACGTCCATGTGCCGGGATGCGAGCACGCGGTCGATCTCGTCGTCGGCGTCCGAGATCTCGCGCAGGCTCTCCGAGAGCTGCAGCTCGGCGTCAATCGCGATGGGAACCGGGAGCGGATCGAGGCAGCGCTGACAAACCAACTGCATCGACCCTCTTACCGAAAACCGCAAACACGGTTTGCCGTTGCTCGCCCTTCCCCCGCGCAGCTCGTAGTCCAGACCTGGGGTCGAGCACTGCATTTTCGCCAGGCGCGGCAGCCGCTCCATGCCCAGCACTCCCCGCTGTTCCAGTGCGCCGCGGGCAAAATGGAGGCTGTCTATCACCCCCGCTTGCCACATAAGGGGCGCATGATATTATGTTTGCTCCAGAGTGTCAAAAGAAATTCCAAGTTGTTCAGAGCGTTACTGCGCTTTTTCCTGATTCTCGCGGCTGCGGCCGCGCCGGCGTTTGCCCAAGTCTACAAATGGGTAGACGAGCGAGGCGTGACGCACTACGGCGAGCGGCCGCCGCAGGGCAGCAAGGCAAGTGAGGTGCCCAACAAGCTTGGCTCGCCCGCCCCAGGGAGCGCCGACAGCAGAGAAATCAGCCCGCCGAAGGACCGCGATTCCAGCGAAGGCAGGGTTTCCCGAGAACAGCGAGACGCTCCGGGCGACAAGCAGAAGCAGGAAGCGGCACGACGCCAGGAACAGTGTACCCAGCAACGCGAACTGCTCGCCCGCCTGAGACAGGGCGCGTCCGGCTCCGCGTCAAGCGGATGGGGCCCACGCACTCAAACGAGCCCCGAGCACGATGCTGCGATCGCGCGGCAGGAAAAACTCCTCGCTGAGCAATGCCGGAGCTAAACCGCTTCCTCAAGGCATGCAACTGATCCTCGCCTCCACGTCGAGCTATCGGCGCGCCCTGCTCGAGCGCCTGGGGCTGCCGTTCTCCATCGCCGACCCGGGCGTAGCCGAAGAACACCTTCCGGGCGAGGCGCCGGAGAGCATGGCGCGGCGGCTCGCGGAGGCCAAATCGCTCGCGGTCGCAGGCCGCTTTCGCGACGCGCTGATCATCGGCTGCGATCAAGTCGCCGTAGGAAACGGCGAGGTGCTCGGCAAACCCGGCACTCGCGAGAACGCGGTGCGCCAGCTTCGAGCTCTATCGGGCTGCGAGGCGGTGTTCTATACGGCCGTGTGCGTATACAACACCTCCGACGGCAGCAGCCGGGTCCGCGTGGTCCCTTCCCGCGTCGCCTTCCGCGAGCTTGACGATGGAGCGATCGATCGTTACCTCGCGCGGGAGCAACCTTACGACTGCGCCGGCAGCGCGAAGGCCGAGGGCCTGGGAATTGCGCTGATCGCGAAAATGGAAGGCGAAGATCCGAATGCGCTCGTCGGCTTGCCGCTGATCGCGCTGGTGGATCTGCTGCGCGAGCAAGGGTTGAATGTCCTCTAGCCCGGCAGGCTCGCTCTACCTCCTGCCCAACGTACTTGGCGAAACCGCCCCCGATGCCGTCATACCGGCCGCGGTGCTGAATCGCGCCCGATCTCTCGACTACCTCATCGCGGAGGAGCCCAAGGCGGCACGCGCCTTCCTGAAACGCATCGGGTCGACGCGGCCGCTGCAGAGCATCCGCATCGAGCGGCTGGACCACAACACGCGGCCAGGCGATGTCCCGGAGCTGCTTGAGCCGCTTCTTGACGGCCGCGATGCCGGTCTGATTTCCGAAGCGGGCGTCCCCGCCGTCGCCGATCCCGGGGCGGGGCTCGTACGGCTCGCGCACGGGCTCGGCATCCGCGTCGTGCCTTTGAGCGGCCCCTCCTCCATTGTGCTTGCGCTTTCAGCCTCCGGCCTCGACGGACAGCGTTTCGTGTTCCACGGCTACCTTCCGGTCGCCGAAACCGAACTCGTCTCTTCATTGAAGGAATGCGAACGCCAGTCGCGAAAGCTCAAGCAGACTCAAATATTCATCGAGACGCCCTACCGCAACGACCGCACTCTGGCGACGATGCTGCGCGCGCTCTCCCCGGCTACGCTCGTGTGCGTCGCTGCGGACCTGACCCTGAAATCGGAAACGGTGAAAACGCGACCCGTTGTGGCATGGCGCAAGGAAACGCCGCAACTCAAGGGACGGCCAACAGTATTCCTGGTCCTTGCCGAGTAGTCGTCCCGGGTCACGCCCCGGCAAACTCAACGAATGTTGAATTGCCCCTGCGCCAGCACCTTGGCGAGCACGCCGGCCATCGCCGCGCCGAATCGCTTGGCGAAACGTTCGGTGAAGTCCTGCTTCTTCGTGTAATCGAAAATGTCCTCGGCTTTGATCACTTCGCGCGCGACGAAATCGACGCTTCCAAAACCGTCCGAAAGCCCCAGCTCGATGCTTCTTGCGCCGGTCCACAGCAACCCGGAGAAAACATCTGAGCCCTCCGTGAGCCGCTTGCCCCGACCTTTCCTCACGACATCGATGAATTGCTTGTGGATTTCGTCCAGCATCGACTGGGCGTGGCGCTTTTGCTTGTCGTCGACCGGAGAAAACGGATCGAGAAAGGCCTTGTTCTCGCCCGAGGTGAGCGCGCGCCGCTCCACGCCGAGCTTCTCCATGGTGCCGGTGAAGCCCCAGCCGTCCATGATCACACCGATCGATCCGATGATGCTCGCCTTGTCCACGTAAATCTTGTCGGCGGCGGCAGCGACGTAGTAGCCGCCCGAGGCGCAGATGTCCTCCACCACGGCATACATGGGAACGTTGGGATAAATTCCCCGCAGCCGGCGGATTTCGTCGTAGATGATCCCGGCTTGCACCGGGCTGCCGCCCGGCGAATTGATGCGCAGGATCACGCCCTGGGTATTCTTGTTCTTGAACGCGTTCTGGAGCGCCTCGGTAACGCGGTCGGCGCTGGCGTCGCCTTTCGGGTCGATCACGCCCACTACGTCGACCAGCGCGGTGTGCTTGCCCGAAGTGAGGCCGTCGTGCCCACGCCAGTCGAACACGAGCACCAGCAGGAAGGTGAGATAGGCGAAACCGAGCAGCTTGAAGAAAATGCCCCAGCGGCGGGCGCGGCGCTGCTCCCTGAGCGCAGCGGTCGCCAGCTTCTCGATCACGTCCCGTTCCCAGTTACCTTCGGCCAATCGGATCACCCCTCATGATTACACGGCCGTCCCGCTCTTCGACGGGGACCGGAATGAGCCCCTCCTCGAAGCACGGGCCGCGAAGACATCGGCCTGTATCCGGCGCATAGGTCGCACCGTGCGTCGAGCATATCAAATGCAGGCCCCAGACATCAAAGAATTTTCCGGGCTTCCAGTCCAGTTCCATCGGCATGTGCGCGCAGCGGTTGAGGTAGGCATAGACCCGGCCCCCGTAGCGCACCGCGAACGCCGGCTCGGGCTTTCCGTCCACTTCGATCTCGAAGCGTATCCCGTCTCCCGAATCCGGGAGATCGGCGCTCGAGCAGATTACGCGTTCTGCGCCAGCCATCGCGTCAACTCGTCGATATTTTCCAGGCAGGCAAGCGGCGCGAGCGCGAGCAGTTCGTGCCTGGGATGCGCCCCGTGGCTCACCGCGACCGCCCGCACTCCGGCGTGTGCTGCCATCTGAAGATCGTGCACCGTGTCTCCAATCATGAGCGTATTTGCCGTGTTCGTGCCCAGTTCCTCCATGAGCTCGCAAAGCATGTCGGGCGCCGGTTTCGACGCGCATTGGTCGGCGCAGCGCGAAGCGGCGAACAAAGGCCGCAAACCCGTATTGTCCAGGGCCCGCGCCAGGCCCGCACGGCTCTTTCCGGTGGCGATGGCGAGAACATGGCCGCGGTCCCGAAGACCGGCCAGCATCGCCTGGGCGCCTGGAAACAGCGGAATTCCGGGGTCGCGCGCCAGGAAATGCTTCCGGTAGCACTCCACCACCCGGCCGTAATCGTCCGGCGGCAACCCGGGGATGGCGTACGACAGCGCGTCGTTCAGCCCCAACCCGACGACGTGGCTCGCGCGCGCATCGTCCGGCACCGGCAGCCCGAGATCGCGGCAAGCGGCCTGAATGCAGGCGACGATCGCGCCCGCCGAATCGATCAGCGTGCCGTCCCAGTCGAAGACCAGAAGCTCGTAGTTCATCAGGCGGGCAGCGAATCGAGAAAGTTCGCCAGCAACTCGGGTAATGGAGCACCCAACTTCAGCGTCTCGCCCGAAAGCGGATGCTCGAACTCCAATTCGAACGCGTGCAGGAACATGCGCTTCAGGCCCTGCTTCGCCAGCGTGCGGTTGAGATCGAAGTCGCCGTACTTGTCATCGCCGGCGACGGGAAAACCGAGATGAGCAAGATGCACGCGGATTTGATGGGTGCGTCCGGTAAGCAATTCCGCCGACAGCAGCGTGCAATCGCGGAACGCCCGCTCGCGCCGGAACACCGTCTGCGATTCGCGGCCTTCGCGATCCACGCTTACCCGCCGCTCCCCGGACTTCGTGAGATATTTCTTGAGCGGCAAGTCCACGCGGCGCTTTTCGTCCCGCCACCTGCCTTTGACCAGCGCCAGATAGCACTTGCGCACCCTGCCCTCGCGCAATGCGGCATGCAATGCGGTCAGCGCCGAGCGTTTCTTGGCGAGCACCAGCAATCCGGAAGTCTCGCGGTCCAGGCGATGCGCAAGCTCGAGGAATTTCGATTGCGGCCGCGCCGCACGCAGGCTCTCGATCACGCCATAGCTCACGCCGCTGCCGCCGTGCACGGCGGTTCCGGAGGGCTTGTCCACCACCAGCAATGCTCCATCTTCAAAGACTACCGGCAGTTCGACCGGCCGCGGCGCGGGCTTGTGCGAGCGGTCGGCCAGGCGCATCGGCGGAATCCGCACCCGATCGCCCGCTCGCAGCCTGTAGGTTGCCTCCACGCGCCGGCTGTTGACTCTGACCTCGCCGCTGCGCACGATCCGGTAGATATGGCTGCGCGGCACGCCCTTGCAGAAGCGCAGCAGGAAGTTGTCCACGCGCTGGCCTTCGCTCGCGCCATCGATCTCGACCGCCAGGGCGTTGCTTAAATCCTTCATTTTGTTTATGATCTGGGCGCTGCTTCCGTTGCGGGACGGCTGCTTGTACATGTGACGGTGCGAAATTTCGCCCCCAGACAAGACTGGCTACCCTGTCCCCGGTTTCACCGCTGCTCGAAGTCCAAGCGGGATTTACGAGCGCACGAACCCGAAGCGAGCAAAGGCGGTTGGTTATCCAACCAGTGATAGTAATTGAACAGCGCGCCCATATCGGCAGAATTTACGGTCCTGCACTGCAGCGACTCAATCCGACAAGCCACTACCGCGTTCTCATGATCCCAGGATCTTTGATGCGAGACCAGCCTGCACGATAGGCTATTGGTTTGTCCTGCCCGTGCGCGCGGGAGAGTAGAGCAATGAAGCGCATGCTTTTCAATGCGACACAGGCCGAGGAACTCCGTGTCGCGATCGTCGAAGGCCAGAAGCTCATAGACCTCGACATCGAATCGGCCGCAAAAGAACAGAGAAAAAGCAACATCTACAAGGGCGTCATCACGCGGGTCGAGCCCAGCCTCGAAGCCGCGTTCGTGGATTACGGCACCGAGCGCCACGGATTTCTTCCCTTCAAGGAAGTCGCGAAGCAGTTTTTCAGGGCCGGCGTCGACGTCGGCCGCGCGCGCATCCAGGACGCGCTTTCCGAAGGCCAGGATCTGATCGTCCAGGTCGAGAAGGACGAGCGCGGCAACAAGGGGGCGGCGCTCACGACCTTCATCAGTCTCGCCGGACGCTACCTCGTATTGATGCCGAACAATCCGCGCGGCGGCGGCGTGTCGCGCCGCGTGGAGGGCGAGGATCGCGACGAGCTGCGCGAGATCATGGACAAGCTCGACGTTCCGGCCGGGATGAGCATCATCGGGCGCACCGCCGGCATCAGCCGCTCCTACGAAGAGCTGCAGTGGGATCTTACTTACCTGCTCAAGCTCTGGAGCAAGATCGTCGAGGCGACCGAGCCCACGCGCGATTCTGACGGGAAGCTCCTCAATCCGGCGCCGTTCCTGATCTACCAGGAAGGCAGCCTCGTCATCCGCGCCATCCGCGACTACTTCCAGCCCGACATCGGCGAGATCCTGATCGACACCGATCCGATCTTCGAGCAGACGATGGCGTTCATGAGCAACGTCATGCCCGACAACGTCGGGCGGGTCAAGCGTTACCGCGACGACGTGCCCCTCTTCTCGCGCTTCCAGATCGAGCACCAGATCGAGACCGCCTACTCGCGCCAGGTATCGCTGCCCTCCGGCGGCGCGGTGGTGATCGATCACACCGAAGCGCTCGTCTCGATCGACGTCAATTCGGCGCGCGCCACAAAGGGGCACGACATCGAGCAGACCGCGTACAACACCAATGCCGAGGCGGCCGACGAGATCGCGCGGCAGCTGCGCTTGCGCGACCTCGGGGGCCTCATCGTCATCGACTTCATCGACATGGAGAACCAGCGCAACCAGCGAGAGGTGGAAACCCGCCTGCGCGACGCGCTGCGCTACGACCGCGCGCGGGTGCAGATGGGCAAGATCTCGCGTTTCGGCCTGATGGAGCTGTCGCGCCAGCGCCTTCGCCCTTCGCTCGGCGAGGGCAGCAACATTACCTGCCCGCGCTGCAACGGCACCGGTCATATCCGCGGTACCGAATCCACGGCGCTGCATATCCTGCGCATCATTCAGGAGGAAGCGATGAAGGAGAACAGCGCCGCTGTGCACGCCCAGGTGCCGGTGGACGTCGCCACGTTCCTGCTCAACGAAAAGCGTGCCGACATCCATTCGATCGAGGCGCGGCTGAAGGTCAACGTGGTGCTGATCCCGAACACGAATCTCGAGACTCCCAACTACAAGGTCGAACGCCTTCGTCACGACGATCTGAATCAGGCCGATGCGCTGCCGGCGAGCTACAACCTCGTCACCGCGCCGGTCGAAGAAGAAGCAAAGGAACCTGCGGCGCAGGAAGCGCGCCCGGCGCGCCAGCAAGCCGCGGTGCAAGGCGTCACGCCGGAGCGGCCTGCGCCGGTGAGTGCGCAGCCGAGACCCCAGGCGCCGCGCCCGGCCGAACGGCAGCCGGGCATCATGGGTCGCATCTTCGGTTGGTTCAAGGGCGACAGCGCCGCTCCTGCCAGCCCGCAACCGGTGGCAGCACCACGCCGCGAGCAACAGGTGCCCCGGCCGGAACGTGGCGACCGCGACCGCTTCCGCGGGCGCAATGAGCGTCCGGGCCAGCGCCAAGGACGCAGCGAAGGGCGCGATCACCGCGGTGAGCGGCCGCAGCGTCAGGACCGTCAAGACCGCAACGCACGCCCCGACCGCCCATCCGGAGAACATAGGGGAGAACAAAGGCCGCCGCGCGGCGAACGTCCCGGGCGCCAGGACCGCGCACCCGCTGAACGGCCCGATTCGCGGGAACAACGTCCCCAGGAACACGTACGCCCGCCTGCACCTCACGCAGGAGCGCCTGATCCGCGGGAAAGCGATCACGAGCGCCAGCGCCGCCGTCGCGGCGGCCGCGACCGCGGCGAACGGAGTGAACGCCAGGGAAATCCGCCGCCGGCGCCGCGGAGCGAGGAAATCCGCGTTGCAGCAGGGCCCGCCCCGATCGAAAGGCCGGCATCGGCGGTGCCTGCCGCACCAGAGTTCATAGCGCAGCCCGCCCCGGCGTCGGCTGAGCGCGAGCAGGCGCCAGAAATCGTGATGGCGGCGAAACCTCAGCCGGAATCCAGGCCCACCCCCCCGGCTCCGGTGCCGGCGGCGGTTTCGCCCGCGCCGCGCGAGCCGGACCCGGCAGAGATCGAGCGCGCGCTCAAGGCAAGCGGGCTGGAGTTGGTCCAGACGCGTTCGGGCGCCGCGGTCGGGTCGGCAATGGAGCCGGAGCCGAAATTTGTGCCGGCCAAGCGGGACCGCCGGCCGCCTCCTGCGGATCTCGACGAGCCCCTGGTCCAGGTGGAAACCGGGCGCGAGCCCTCTGCCCCGAAGGATTGATCACACCCCTCGTCCGGGTACTCGCAGGGATTCAAGCAGGCCCCGCGCTGCGTCCTCGAGCATGTCGAGCACGCGCTCGAAGTCCTGCGGACCGCCATAGTAGGGGTCCGGCACTTCCTTTTCGGCAAAGCGCCGTGCGTAGGACATCATCAACTTCAGCTTGTGGTCGGCCGATGGCTGCGCCATGGGCGAGAGAATCGAATAGTGATCCTGGTCCATGGCGAGGATCAGATCGAAACGATGAAAATCGGCTTGCTCGACCCTGCGTGCGCGCAGAGCGCTGAGATCGTAGCCACGCTTCGCCGCCGCCTTCTGCGTCCGGGGATCGGGCGGCTCTCCGACATGGTAACCGTGCGTGCCGGCCGAATCGGCCGTCACCGTCTCTGCCATCCCTGCATCGGCCGCCAGTTTTCGAAAAATCGCCTCTGCGGTCGGCGAGCGGCAGATGTTTCCCGTGCAGACGAACAAGACGCTGAACTTATTGCCGGACATCGATAGCGGTCGCGTTCAACCCAGTCGGCTCCCATCTAACAGTCTGTTGAAAAAGTACGCATGACGCCAATTTCTTGTCATTCTGAGCCCTTCGCTGCGCTCGAGGGTAAACTCCGCGAAGAATCTGCTTTGCTTACGGATCAAGCTCTTGCAAAAGCAGATTCTTCGTCGCTGCGCTCCTCAGAATGACAACGCGCCATTTTTCAACAGCCTGCTAACCGACCGCGCGAGCAGTTTCCTCGGGCGAGGCGCCGAAAACGGTCCGCCTGAGTTCGCCGAGACGATCGCGCGCCTGGGCGGCTTTTTCGAACTCGAGGTTGCGCGCATAGTCGAGCATCTGTCTTTCCAGCCGTCTGATCTCTCCGGCGAGCTGCTTTTCGGACATCGATTCGTAGCGCGCCTGTTCCTGGGCGGCTTTCAACTGCAGCTGCACGTCCTGGAAGTCGCGGGCGCCCTCGATCATGTCGTGCACCTGCTTGGAAATGCCGATCGGAGTGATGCCACGCTGGGTGTTGAACTCGACCTGCTTCGCGCGGCGGCGATCGGTCTCTCCGATCGCCCGCTTCATCGAATCGGTGACCCTGTCGGCGTAGAGAATGGCCATCCCGTTCAGATGGCGCGCGGCACGGCCGATAGTCTGGATGAGCGAGCGTTCCGAACGCAGAAACCCTTCCTTGTCGGCATCGAGGATCGCCACCAGCGACACTTCGGGCAGATCCAGGCCCTCGCGCAGCAGGTTGATCCCGACTAGGACGTCGAATTCGCCCAGGCGCAGATCGCGGATGATCTCGACCCGCTCGACCGTCTCCACCTCCGAGTGCAGATCGCGCACCTTCACGCCGCGCTCGGCCAGGTAGTCGGTCAGCTCCTCGGCTATGCGCTTGGTGAGCGTGGTCACCAGCACCCGTTCCCCGCTCGCCACCCGCAGATTGATCTCGGTGAGCAGATCGTCCACCTGCGTCGAGGCGGGCCGCACCTCGAGCCGCGGGTCGACCAGGCCCGTCGGCCGCACGACCTGCTCGACGATCTGCCCCGAGCTTTTGCGCTCGTACTCCGCGGGGGTCGCCGATACGAAGACGGTCTGCCGCATCACATTTTCGAATTCCTCGAACCTGAGCGGACGATTGTCCAGGGCCGAGGGCAGGCGAAAGCCATAGTCGACGAGATTCTCCTTGCGCGAGCGGTCGCCTTTGTACATGCCCCCCAGCTGCCCGATCGTGACGTGCGACTCGTCGATGAACATGAGGGCGTTCGGGGGCAGATAATCGATCAGGGTCGGCGGCGGCTCGCCCTCTTTCCTTCCCGACAGGTGCCGTGAATAGTTCTCGATGCCCTTGCAAAAACCCAGCTCGTTCAGCATCTCCAGGTCGAAGCGCGTGCGCTGCTCGATGCGCTGGGCCTCCAGCAGCTTGCCCGCCTTCTGGAAGTGCTCGATCCGCCCGGCGAGCTCGATCTTGATCGCCTCGATCGCGCGCAGGGTCGTCGCGCGAGGCGTGACGTAGTGGCTCGACGGGTAGACCGTGAAGCGTGGCACGCGCTGGCTTGCATGCCCGGTCAGCGGATCGAACAACGTCAAGCTCTCGACCTCGTCGTCCGCGAGCGCGATGCGCAGCGCCGTCTCGGAATTCTCGGCGGGGAACACGTCGAGGACGTCTCCGCGCACGCGGAAAGTGCCGCGCTTGAATTCGAGCTCGTTTCGTTCGTACTGCATCGCCGCGAGGCGCGCGATGACGTCGCGCTGGGACATCCGCTCCTTTTCGCGCACGTGCAGGATCATGCCGTGGTAGTCGACCGGGTTGCCGATGCCGTAGATGCAGGACACCGTCGCGACGATCACGGTGTCCTTGCGCTCCAGCAGCGACTTCGTCGCCGACAGCCGCATCTGCTCGATGTGCTCGTTGATGCTCGAATCCTTCTCGATATAGAGGTCCCGCGAGGGAACGTAGGCTTCGGGCTGGTAATAATCGTAGTAGGAGACGAAGTACTCGACCGCGTTCTCGGGGAAGGACTCGCGCATTTCGGCGTAGAGCTGGGCGGCTAGCGTCTTGTTCGGCGCCAGTATGAGCGCCGGCCGCCCCAGACGCGCAATCACGTTCGCCATGGTGAAGGTCTTCCCCGAGCCGGTGACGCCGAGCAGCGTCTGGTACGAGAGCCCGTCGCGGATGCCATCGACGAGCTTCTCGATCGCCTCGGGCTGATCTCCGGCCGGAAGAAACGACTGGGCGAGACGAAAGGGGCTGTCTGGAAAAGTGAGGATCACCCGCGCTGCCTGCAATCTGGAAAGCTTTCGAGTCTAGCACGCTGAACACCGCTCGCTCACTCCCTGGACTTCGATCCGCTCCCTCCCGCGTCCAGTAGCCTTGTCACCGCGCCCAGAAGAAAGTCGATTTCGGCTTCGCCGATGACGTAAGGCGGCATCCAGTAGACGGTAGCACCCAAGGGGCGGAGCAGCACGCCCGCCTCGACGGCACGTCGACAAAAATCCTGACTGAATCCCGGTTGGGCATCCCGCACGTCGAAGGCCCAGATCATTCCCGTGTTGCGGAAATGGGCGACCCGCGAGTGCGAACGCAGGCTCCCGGCACGCCCGTTAAGGGTGGCCGCGGTACGGCGATTGCGCTCGAGCACCTTTTCTTCTTCCAGGATGTCGAGCACCGTCAGGGCGGCGCGGCAGGCAAGCGCGTTGCCGCTGTAGGAATGCGAATGCAGGAAGCCCCGCTCGAGCCTGTCGTCGTAAAAGGCCTGGTAGACGCGATCGGTCGCAAGGACCACCGAGAGCGGAAGATAGCCGCCCGTGAGACCCTTGGAGAGGCACAGAAAGTCCGGCGCGATTCCCGCCTGCTCGCAGGCGAACAACGTTCCGGTCCGGCCGAGTCCCACCGCGATCTCGTCGGCGATGAGGTGCACGTCGAAGCGATCGCATAGTTCGCTGGCGCGGCGGAGGTACTCAGGGTCGTACATGGACATCCCGCCCGCGCATTGCACCAGGGGCTCGACGATGAGCGCCGCGGTCTCGGCCGCGTGGCGCTCGAGGTGCTCTTCGAGCGCCTGCGCGCAGCGTTGAGCGTAGTCCTGCGGCGTTTCGCCCGGCTCGGCCAGGCGCCAATCCGGAGAAGGGACCTGCGAACTTGCGCGCAGGAGCGCAGCGTAAGTGTCGCGGTATAGCGGGATGTCCGTCACCGACAGAGCTCCGAGCGTCTCGCCGTGGTAGCTGTTCGCGAGGGTCACGAATCCGCTCTTCGCCGGCCGGCCGGCGTTCTTCCAATAGTGATAGCTCATCTTCAAGGCGATTTCGACTGCGGACGCTCCGTCGGAGGCGAAAAAGCAATGGCCGAGTCCGCCGGGGGCGAGCTTCGCGAGACGCTCGGAGAGTTCGACAGCCGGCGCGTGCGTAAACCCCGCGAGCATCACGTGCTCCAGCGAATCGAGCTGGGCCCGCAGCGCGGCATTGATGCGGGGGTTGCCGTGCCCCAGCAGGTTGACCCACCAGGAGCCGATCGCATCGAGGATGCGGCGGCCCTCGAAATCGTAGAGCCAGACCCCTTCGGCGCGGCTGATCGGCACGAGCGGCAGCGTTTCGTGGTGCTTCATCTGCGTGCAGGGATGCCAGACTGCGCGCAGGCTGCGCTCGAGCATCCTTGCATTCGCGTTCACGCGGTCGCCTCCAACAAGGGTTCCAGCGACAGGAGCCGGGCGGCTTGCATCGCGCTCGGTTCTTGCTGGAATGGCAACACGCCGAGCAGCGGACAATCGAGGCGTTGCCCGAGCGCACGAATGTTGCCGTCCAGGTGAGGCATGTCGTGGAGGATGCAATTCGCCACCCAGCCCGCACAACGCAATCGAGACCCTTCGATCTGCCGCCGCGTGAGCAGTGCATGATTCAGGCATCCGAGCCGCATCCCGACGACGAGGACGACCGGCAGGCCGAGCCGCATCGCCAGATCGGCGCCGGTTTGCCTTGCGTTAAGCGGTACGAGAAAGCCCCCGGCGCCTTCCACGACAACGACGTCGACAAGGCGCGACAATTCCTCGTAGGCGCTTGCGATGGGTTCGAGTGCAATCTCGACGCCGGCGAGCTCGGCCGCGATGTGAGGGGCAATCGCCTGATCGAAGGCGTAGGGATTGACGATTTGCCGGCCGGCACTCACCGTGCTTGCGTGCGCCAGGGCTTCAACGTCCGCCCAGCGGCCTTCTTCGCGACCGGCGGCAACCGGCTTCATGCCCACCACCGTCTTTCCCGTCCCGGCAAAAGCGCGCAGCAGCGCGCAGGCGACCAGGGTTTTGCCGACGCCGGTGTCGGTTCCGGTAACAAAAAAGCCCTGACCCACGTTCGGGCGCCCTGTTCGGGCTCAGACCTGCGCCGCCGCGCCGCTTTGGCACACCTCACGCAACGCCGCGGCGAGACGCAAAACCTCCTGCTCGCTGTGGGCCGCGGAAAGCGAGATGCGCAACCGCGCGGTGCCCTCCGGCACCGTCGGCGGACGGATCGCAGGCACGAGAATGCAGCGCTCGCGCAGCGCCGCACTCGCCCGTACCGCCTCGCTGTTCCCGCCGAGGACGAGCGGTTGAATCGGCGTATCCGAGGAGGCAGGGGCGCTCCCGCTCCCCCGCAGCTCTCGTTTCAGCGCCGCGATCAGCTTTCGCAGCCGCTCGCGACGCCATTCGTCTTCCCGGATGAGCTGAAGACTCGTTTCGACCGCGGCCGCAAGCATCGACGGCGCGGCCGTGGTGTAGATATAGGTCCGCGCCCGCTGCAGCACCGTTTCCACCATTTCCGCGGCGCCCGCGACGAAGGCACCTGCCACGCCCGCAGCCTTGCCGAGCGTTCCGACGTAGACCAGGCGCGGGGAGCGCAAGCCGAAGTGCGCCGGCGAGCCGCGGCCTCCGGGACCCATCACGCCGAAGCCGTGCGCGTCGTCGACCAGCAGCCAGGCATCGTGGCGCTCGCACAGATCGAGCATCGCCGGCAAGGGCGCGATGTCGCCATCCATGCTGAATACGCCGTCGGTGACGATCAGTTTCGTCCTCGCGTCGCACCCGGCCAGCGCTCCCGACAGGAACCCGAGGTCGGCGTGCGGGTAGCGAATCACCCGGGCGCGCGACAGGCGTACGCCGTCGATCAGCGAGGCATGATTGAGCGCATCGGAGAAAATCGCGTCCTCCGGTCCGGCGAGCGCGGTGACGGCGCCGATGTTTGCCTGATAGCCGCTGGAAAAAAGCAGCGCCCGCGGCATTTGCATGAACTCGGCCAGCTTCGCCTCGAGGCGTTCGTGGACGGCGCTGTGCCCGCTCAGGAGATGCGAGGCGCCTTCCCCGACCCCGAAACGCGAGGCGGCTTCGATCGCCGCCTCCACGATGCGCGGATGGTTGGCGAGCCCCAGGTAGTCATTGCTGCAGAACGCGAGGCACTCCTGCCCGTCCACGACAATGCGCGGCCCCTGCGGGCTCTGGCGGACAAGGCGGCTCCGGCGCAGGCCACGGCGCTCGAATTCGGCAAGCTGGTCGGCGAGGCGTTGGAAGATCAAGGGCGGATCGTGCCGCACAAAGCCGCGTGGCTCATGCTTGCGGTTTGAGGCCGGCAAGCGCCTTGGCCCTCCACATCGGCCAGGCGCGACCGTAATCCTGCCCCGGGACGGAGGCACGCACCTCCTGCTCGTCAAGGTAGGTGATTTTGCCCCCGGTCCCCGCGATCGCGATCGCCTGAAGCTGCATTCGCGCGCTCGCTTCCAGATAGATGCTGCGCCCCACGGCGCGGGGCAGGCTCTCGCCCACGGTAACCGAGCCGTGCCCGCGCATCAGGGCCGCCGGGGACCTTCCCAATGTCCTGGCGAGCGCCTGCCCCAGATAGGCCGTCTTCACCAGCAGATCGGTGCCCTTCTCGGCATCGCGGATTTCGAAGTTCGGAACTCCCTCTCCCACGAACGCGGCCATGTGGAAGAGCGGCCGCATCGCGACCGTCGTGACGCTGAAAGGCACGACCGAGGGGGAATGATTGTGCACGGCCGCGTTCACGTCCGGACGCGCCTTGAAGATCTCGCCGTGAATGAAGCGCTCGCGCACCGACTCTCGTCCGCGCGGATCGATCGGATTGCTGTCGAGATCGTACTCCATGATGTCCTCGGGCCTCACCAATTCCGGCGCGATCGAGCGAGCCAGAAAGTAGCGCTTGGGGTCGCGCTCCGAGCGCACGCTTACGTGTCCGTAGGCGTCGATGACGCCGTGCTCGGCGAGAATCCGATTGGCCGCGACGAGATCTTCGATCAGCTTCATTTGCGATCGCTCCACGATTTACCTACTCGCCCTTGATACCGGCAGTGGCAACCACGCGCGACCAGCGCGCCAATTCGTTCCTCACCAGTTCGCCGAAGCGTTCCGGCGTGCCGCCGGCCGGAACCAATCCCTGCTTCGCGAGCAACTCGCGCACTTCGGGCTGCTTCAGCAAAGTGTTCACTTCCGCGTTCAGCTTCGAGATGATCGCACCGGCGGTTCCGACCGGGGCGAACACGCCGTACCAGGTGTCGACTTCGAGATCCGCGAGCCCCAGTTCCTTGAGCGTGGGCACGTCGGGAAACGCCGGCGAGCGCTCTGCGCTCATCACCGCCAGCATGCGAAGTTTCCCGCTCTGGACGTACGGGGCCACCGTCTGCAGCGACACGATCATGGCCTGTACGTGCCCACCCACCAGATCGGCCAGTGCGCCGCCCGATCCCTTGTACGGAACGTGCACGAGGTCGATGCGCGCATCGAGCTTGAGCAGTTCCATGGCGAGATGCTGCGGGCCTCCGCTGCCCGGCGAGGAGTAGTAGAGCTTGCCCGGCTGGCTGCGCGCAAGCTCGAGGAATTCGCGCATCGACCTGGCAGGCAGCCCCGGAGTGACTATGACGGCAACAGAACTGGTCGCGAGCAGTATGACCGGCGCGAAACTCTTCACCGGATCAAAGGGCAGCTTGTGATTGATCGCGGGATTGGTGCCGAAGGAGGTCGCCGTGCAGAGCAGCGTATAGCCGTCGGATGCCGATTTCGCGACGAAGTCGGTACCGATGTTGCCCGAGGCGCCCGCGCGGTTGTCGGTGACCACGCCGACTTTCCAGCGCTCGGCGAGCTTCGGGCCGAGAATTCGCGCGAGGATGTCGGCACCCGTTCCCGGCGTGTAGGGAACGACGATCTGGATCGTGCGGCTCGGCCAGGCGCTCTCCTGCGCGCTCGCGGCGGAGGCGAGCAAGAGCACGGCCAGTGCCTGCGCGACATGGCGCAGCGCCCTTTCACGCGCTGGGATCATCGGTGGGACGACAGTCACGGGAACATTATGCCTAGAGGCGCAAGTTTCGTCTGCATCTGCCGAGAAACACGAGGGCCGGAACTGCATTTTTCCGGATTCGTTGCGTTGACCGGCGCCCCCGGCGGGAATTAGAATACGCGCCTTCCAATCCTCCGGCCACGTGCTCGCCGGAGCCTCGATTCCCCGATAGCTCAGCTGGTAGAGCGACGGACTGTTAATCCGCAGGTCCCAGGTTCGAGCCCTGGTCGGGGAGCCACTTCGAATCACAGCCCCGCGACGATGAATCCGATCGTCAGCGGTTCCATACGGTTTGTGAATTCTTCAGAGTGGGGATTCGTTCCATGTAGTGCACCTTCCGTGCAGTTCAGCTTCCCGCCCAACGCAACATATACGGACCGTGGAAGGTTACCCCTTCCGAATCCGCTTCGCTCGGCGCGCCGGCCTAGTCAAAACGCGCGCCGCAGCCCTTTTCAATTCATACCCAATTAGGTATAATCCGCCCGATGCGAGAGCATAAACCCAGGGAGGAGAAGCCGCTTCACTGGGTCGGTTCCGCGAAGAAAGATTTGCTCGGCTTCCCCGAGCAGGTGATGGACGACGTGGGCTTTGCCTTGGGCGTGGTCCAGTACGGCGGCCATCCGCCCTCGGCCAAGCCCTGGAAGGGGCTCGGGCCCGGAGTGCTCGAGATCGTCGAGAACGACGGGTCGGGGACCTACCGGGCGGTGTACACGGTGCGCTTTCGCAAGGCGGTGTACGTGCTGCACGCTTTTCAGAAGAAATCGCCCTCGGGAATCCGGACGGCGCGGACCGACGTGAAGCTCGTGGCGACGCGGCTCTCGGACGCAATGCGAGACTATGAGGAACGCTATGGCAAAGAAACGGGTTGAAGTGGAAGCGGGAAGCGGTGACGTGTTCACCGATCTTGGCTACGCCGACGCAAAAGAGCGCCGGCTGAAGGTGCGTCTCGCGCTGGAGGTGAACCAAGTCCTCGAAAAGCGCGGACTGCCCCAGGCGCAGGCAGCGAAGCTTCTCGGGCTCCGCCAGCCGCACGTGTCGGACCTCGTTCGCTACCGGCTCAGCCGGTTCTCGGTCGAGCGCCTGATGGAATTCCTGACCCGGCTCGGCAAAGACGTGGAGATTCGGATTACGCAAAGGCCCGCGCGAAAGTCCTCATCGTCGGTACGCGTGCATCACGTCGCATAAGGCAGATTTCCAAAACGTAGGGAAAACGTAGGAGATTTGGCGGGCTTCGGCCGATTCAGGCGAGTGAGGGCGGGCCTGCATCAACAACTTAGGTTAATCGGGTCAATCTGTTAATCCGCAGGTCCCAGGTTCGAGCCCTGGTCGGGGAGCCATCACCGCGCCGGTCGAGGCGTTTCGACACCTGCTCCGGCCATTCCATCTGAGGCCGGGTTAACCGCGTTTTCCGCCGAACCGACGATTACCCGATTGCGTCCGGCACCTTTGGCGGCGTAGAGCGCCACGTCGGCGACGCGTAAGAGGTTTACGAGCCGGCCGGCGCAGCCCTTATCTCGAATCCATGCCCGGACCCCGGTTTTTCTGGAACTACATGCCAACTTTTTCACACATTCCGGATGCGGACCATCGGAAATTTCCTGAGCGGGGACGGGAGAAACCCCCGATAGACCGGCGGACGACCGGCGATGACAATGGAATAGGACAATGGAATAAGACGCCTTTCGACGACCATGGATTTGGGAGTATAGTCCTCTCAGAATTCACAAAAAACCCGTTTCTTAAACACACCCAGAAAAGGAAGGAAATCATGAACGCACCGGTCGATTTTAGAATGATAGAGAGGATGTTTCAGCGGCAATACAAGCAGATCGAAGTCAGGTTCGATCCCGAGCACGCCATAGCGTGGACCTATATGAAACCCTCGGGCGCACCGTGCTTCAACCTTGGCATGCTCGAGGAGTTGCGCGCCCACGACAGCACCATCGAATCCTGCGGCGGTCGCGTGCTGTACAAGGGAGACCTGCATCAGATTCATTACTACGTTGGCGGCTCCAGGATCGAGGGCATATTCAGCCTGGGAGGAAACCTCGCGAATTTGGTGCTGCTGATCAGGTCGGGCGACCGCGACACGCTCATGCATTACACGAAGCTGTGTGTCGACAACATGTACCAGCGGATCTGCAACTACAACAGCCCGATGACCACCATTTCGCTGCTGCAGGGCGAGGCCCTCGGCGGCGGGTTCGAAACCGCCCTGTCCTCGAACGTCATTGTCGCCGAGCGGCGCTCGCGCATGGGCCTGCCCGAAATCCTGTTCAATCTGTTTCCCGGCAACGGCGCATACAGCCTGCTCGGCAGGCGCGTGGGGATGAAACGCGCCGAAGAGATGATACTCTCAGGACGCGTCTACACCGCCGAGGAAATGCACGAAGCGGGCGTCGTTGACGTGCTCGCAGAAGACGGTGCCGGGGAGGCAGCGGTGCGGGACTACGTCCGACGCAACGAGCGGCGCCGCAACGGCATGCAGGCCGTATTCAGCTGCCGCCAGCATTTCCACCCCCTGACCTACGAGGAGTTGCTCAACATTGCCAACGTATGGGTCAATGCGGCGCTGCGCCTGGAAGAGAAGGACCTCAAGCTGATGAGCCGCTTGGCACGCGCGCAATCAAGACGTGTCCCGGGGGGTGCTGCGGCGAGGCCGGATGCGGTGGAAATAGGGGAGGAAATGCAGTACGCGACCGCCTGAGCACGGCTGCGCATGTCCGCCCGAAACACGGGCGCTCGCGCGCGTGAGCCCTGACCTACCGGGGCCGAGTCCGATCCCGCCCCGACCGGTGCGTCAGGACGCGCCCCCGTGGGGCTCGCGCGCGGGCGAGCCTTGTTCCGAATTGTCGAACGCGCTTGAGGGAGCAACCCTGGCGGCGCCCGAAAAGCGCCCGAACAGGCCCGCCGCGCTAGTTGCGATATGCCTTCAACAGAAGGCTCGCGTTGGTTCCACCAAATCCGAAACTATTGGAGAGTATGGTGTCCAGTTCCCCGAACTTCGGAGCCGTTACGACCGGCATCCCCGCGAATTCGGGATCGAGTTCTTCGATGTTGATCGAAGGCGCAATGAAGTTATGCTCGAGCATGCCTACGCAAAAGATCGTCTCCAGTGCTCCGGCGGCACCCAGGGGATGACCCGTCATCGATTTTGTCGATGAGAACGGCGGCGGTTTGCCGTCGAACACTTGCTTCATTGCTTCGACTTCAGCGACGTCACCCTTGATAGTCGCTGTGCCGTGCGTGTTGATGGCACCGATTTCTCGAGGACTCATACCGCCGCCTTCTATGGCGTTGCGCATGCACTGGGCAGCGTGCGTCCCGGTTGGCTCCGGCATCACCATGTCGAAACCATCCGAACTTGTCCCGAACCCGACGATCTCTGCGTGCACGCGGGCCCGTCTCGCCAGAGCCTGATCGAGAGCCTCGAGTACGACGATCCCCGCACCACCCCCGATCACAAACCCGTCGCGTGCGACGTCATACGGGCGCGATGCCCGTTCCGGGCGCTCGTTAAATTTCGTGGCGAGCGCGAATCGAAGGGCTTGAAAACCCGCGGTAATCAAAGGGTGCACTTCTTCTCCGCCCCCTGCGATGACACGGTCGACAATGCCGTAACGGATAAGCTCGTATGCCGTGCCGATACTGTGCGAAGAGGTCGAACAGGCGGAACTGATCGAATAACTGCGTCCGTGGACCTTGAGCAAGTTGGCCACCGCCGCGCTCGACGCGCTGGCCATGCTTTTCAGCACGACAAGCGGGCTGAGCTTCGCAATCTCTCCGGAATGGACCTGTCGCCCCCCCGCATAGATGGATTCCACGCTTCCGATTCCCGTACCGACGATGCACGCCGTTCTGTCGGACTGCACGTCGACCTCGGAAAGCCCGGAATCACCGACGGCATCGAGCGCGGCGAGGCAGCAGTACTTGGATGCTTCCGACATTGCGGGACGCAGTCTTTTCGGGATGGACGAGTCCTTGAACTTGGCCTCGATGTCCACGATCGCACCCGCCACCCGACTCTTCAGGCCCAGGCTTTCCCACTCCGGCATGGCGCGGAGGCCGCTTACGCCGTTTTGGAGGGCCCTCACCACCTGAGCGTAATCGTGCCCAAGGCACGATACGAGACCGACTCCCGTGATCGCTACGCGTCGAGGAGTCATTGACTCAGACCGTCTCACGCCTGCCGATTCTGCCGCTTCCTGCCCTCGATCGCTTTGAAAAGGTCTCCGATCGTCTGTATGCGGCCAAGTTCCTCATCGTCGATGTCGATCCCCAACTCATCCTCCAGCTCGGAAGCCAATGTGATCAAGATAAGTGAGCTGATATCCAGATCCTCTCGAAGCGACGTCGCGTCGTCGACGTCGGCGGCGGCAAGTTTTGCATCGGATGCGGCTAGAAGACGCTGAATTACTCGGTCACGCAGTGACAGGTCAGCCATCGTTTCTCACTCTCTCCCACCTATTCATACCACGTTCCTACCTCAGCGGGCTGCACTCTGACTTTTCTTGAGGTAATCGAGGAGTGAAGTACGGGCCTGCTGAAACTGCTCCCGCACAAGCTTCAAGAGGCGTGTCCCGTTCGCCTCCAGCTCCGGGGTCGTTTGACCGTTGATCGCCACGCAGGTCTTGCACAGCTGTTCTGCGCCGAGCGTGACGGCCGAGCCCTTCATGGCGTGGACGAGGTCCCTCAGCGTCTCGTACTGTTCCGCCGCCACTGCTGCCTCCATCTGCCGCAGCAGCGCCTCCCCGTCCTGGATGAATCCGTTGAGAAGTTCCGGCATGAAGGTGTTATCCGAGCTGATGAGCTCAAGCTCCACCAGCGCCGCCGGATTGATGACCGCCTGGGTTTCCTCGGCGTCGTCGCCGGACACCGTCAGAGCGGTTGCGCGTTTCGCAATCAGGCTCGCGATGGTATCAAGCAGACGGCGAGCTTCCACCGGTTTGGGCAAGAAAGCATCGATCCCCGCGTCCTCGCATTCCTTCATCGCTTCCGGGGTGACGTCCGCCGAAAGCATGATGATCGGGACCTGTATCGCCTCCGGATCCATGAAGCGGTAGGCCCGCGCGGCGTCCAGCCCACCCAGCTCGGGCATGTTGAGGTCCATGATGACCACATCGAATCGCTCGTTCTCGAGGACATCGAGTGCCTGCTCCCCGTCGCTGACGACCCGGACCCTGTGGCCGGCGCGCTCGAGTATCCCGACGATGACACGCTGATTGACGGCGTTGTCTTCGGCCACCAGAATCTGGTAGCGGCGCCGGTTGGCGTCGCGGGCGGCGTAGTAATCGCTGAGAGAAATGACGCCTTCCTGGTTCCCCTGGACCGCGGTGGCCGAATGGATGACGTTGAACAGGAGCCGCGTCTTGAACGGCATCTCCAGCACCGCCACGAAACCGCCCGCAAGCGCCTCGGTGCTGCGAATCTGCGATACGCCGGGCGTGCACAGCACGATCGGGGGCGCCTTTTGGCTGCGGTTACTGCGGAGCCGCCCGAGAATTCGGTTCGGTTCGGTTTGCGTGTCTTCGCGCATGAGGACCAAGTGGTAGGGATGCCCGAGCGACTGCGCTTCGGCGAGGCGCGCAGCCGCCGCCTCGACCCCCGCCGCGCGCCCGGTGCGCGCCCCCCAGGTAGCGAGGTCCTGCTCGAGCGCGTGCAGCTCCGCGTCGGCAAATCCGAGCAGCATGATCCGGATATCGTTGAGTCGTAACGAGGCTTCGGGTACCTGGCCTCCCATCTGCTTCTTGAAGGGCAGCTCAAACCAGAACGTGCTGCCCTTCCCGGGAGTGCTGTTCAGACCGATCTGCCCACCCATCATCTCCACCAACTGCTTCGAGATGGTGGTGCCGAGCCCGGTCCCGCCGTAGCGGCGAGTGGTCGAGTCGTCGGCCTGGACGAAACTCTCGAAAATGCGTTCCTGAGCTTCGGGTGCGATGCCTATCCCCGTGTCTTCAATGGAAAATCTCAGCCGCACCCCATGCTCGCTTTCGCCCAGGCTTGACACGCTCAAGGTGACGCCGCCGGATAGGGTGAACTTGACGCCGTTTCCGATGAGGTTGTAGAGCACCTGGCGCAGGTGATAGGGATCGCCGCGCAGCGCGTGCGGCACTTCCGGCATCACGTGGGTCCTGAGCTGCAGCCCGCGGATCTCGGCCTGCGGCGCGAGCACTCCCGCCGTGCCGTTGATCAGGCTGTGAAGATCGAAATCGGTTTCTTCGATATTGACCTTGCCGGCTTCAATCTTGGAAATATCAAGCACGTCCTCGATCAGCTTGAGCATCGATCGCGAAGCCTCATGCATCGCCTTCACCATCTCCGCCTGCTCCGCGTTCAAGGGCGTGTCGCGCAGCAGGTCGTTCATCCCGACGATCGCGTTGAGCGGCGTGCGCATCTCGTGGCTTACCGTGGAGAGGAAACGTCGCTTCGCCTGGTTCGCGGCTTCCTCACGATGCAGCGAATCGAACAGGCGGGTCACGTGCCTGCCGACGTGGAGCGACAAGAAAATCATCCCCACCATCAGACCGATGCCGAGCGTGCGGTTCTCCATCCAGTAATCGTTGAACGTAAGGACCAGGGCCAATCCGGTGGCGCTGAGTATGAGCGAGTTGTACAGATAGGGCTTGCCATAGCGAAACCCGTGCCCGAAGATGATCAACAGGTAGACGGTGTAGAGCGGCGCGCCGTACTCGCCCAGGTGATACATGAACGCCGTCGTCGACCCGATGTCGAGAACAGCGGCAAAGACGCGACGCGCCGGCAACGGCGCGGGGACGAAGTAGATCCAGCCGAACACCGCGGCGCACAGCGTCAAGTAGCAAACCATCGCCACGACGAGCAGCAGATTCACTTCGTGGCCGCCGAAGGCCAGCGGGACGAGGTACACGAACAGCACCACCCCGACCAGCAGCCGAAGGATCGCCTGCTGGTGCTCGGTGTCCGGGCGCCCGCTAAGGCGGCCCTGAAGGCCGGCCAGGATCGATTTCAGCGCCATCGGGCCCGGTCCCGGGTCACTGCGCCAGCTGATCGGCAAACCGTTCGCCGATGGAAAGCACTTCTTCCCGGTTCCGCGTCAGGATTTCCACAAGCTGCGGATCAAAATGCCTGCCGGCGTTCTCCTCCATGTACGCGAGCGCTTCTTCCACGGGCCAGGCCGGTTTGTAAGGGCGCACCGAAGTGAGCGCGTCGTAGACGTCCGCGATGGCGACGATTCGCGCTTCAAGCGGGATGTGCTCGCCCCTCAAGCCGGTCGGGTAGCCGCTGCCGTCGTACTTCTCGTGGTGGCCGAGCGCGATTACGGCGGCCATTTGCAGATATCCGGAAGAGCTGTCCTTCAGCATGTCGTAGCCGATTCGCGCATGCGATTGCATGACTCGCAGGTCCTCCCCGTCCAGCCTCCCGGGGTTCTGCAGGATTCGGTCGGGTATCCCGATTTTTCCGATGTCGTGCATCGGCGCGGCCAGCTCGATCGCGTCCTGCTCGGCCGAGGACAGCCCCACGCCTTTCGCGATCAAGGCGGAGTACTTGGCCATCCGCACCAGGTGCATTCCGGTTACCTTGTCGCGCTGCTCGGCGGCCTTCGCCAGCCGAAACAGCGTCTCGACTTCGCGCCGCCGCAGCTCGCGAGTGGCCTCGTCGATCTTCTGCTCGAGAATCCGGGTCCGGTTCTTCTTGAGAATTTCATGCCGGCGCAGACTCAGGAGATTGCGGCAGCGTGCTCCGCATTCGAGCCGGTCGATCGGGCGAATCAGAAAGTCGGTAGCCCCGGCCTCCAAGGCGCGGTAGCGGACTTCGCGATCGTTGACCACCGTGATGCACACGATCGGAACATCCTCGTAGCCGAAAATGCGGCGCAGTCTCCGAATCACCTCGATTCCATCCAGGCTCGGCATCTTGTAGTCGGTGAGCACCATGTCGACGGGGTGCTTGCGCGCGTATTCGATGGCCTCCAGGGGTTCGGCGAACGTGGCAACCTCCAGGCTCGCGTCAAGGCTCCTCATGATTTCGCTCAGCACGATACGCCCCGTGGACTGGTCGTCGATGACCAGGATCTTGAGCGGCGCGAGCTTGGCTTCGATCGAGTCGTGAACCAGCGTAAGCGGTCTGGACGATGTGGTTTTCATAAGAAATTCCCCTGCCCCGTACCCGATTGGGCGGCTCCCCCGCCTGCCCTCGCGAGCCTATGCCCAATTACACTATATTTGGCGGGAAATTGCGAGGCGAGATGTCCCAATTCGTTACAATTTCCGGCGCCGTGCCTCGCCCCCTAGGCAGCGCGCTGCTTTGGGGCTACGAACATCGATTCCATTTCGCGGCGAACCCGCACCGCCTCGGTCCCTGCGTCATAGGCGGCGTCGGCCCAGCGCAGGGTCTGGCCGGCCTTGACGGGATTGACAAGCTTCACCTGCTGCGCCAGGCCGAGCGGCAGCGCGCCCGCGCGCAGCGAATCCGCTGCGGGCATGAGCCTGCCCACCACCATGTATCCGCCTTCCCCGTCGAGAATCTCGCCGGCCCTGAGGTCGCGCTTGGCGCTCGCCACTGCATCGGCGCGAAAGCCCGTGGCGCAGCCGGTCGGCTCTCCGCGCAACCCGACCGAGGCCACCGAAATTCCGACCTCGAGCCCGATCAGGTGCCAGCGCTTGTACATCGACGCGTAGCGGCCCGAGGGGTCGGTTCGCACGCCGTATTCCGTGAAGCAGCGCCGGATGTAATCGGACTCGCCCTCGAACACCACCCACACGCCGAAGCGAATGTCGTACGGAATCGCCTGGCCGTCGCGTTCGAGCGAGGACACGACCTCGACCTGCCCCTTGTGATGCAGTTGCCCGCCTTCGGTCTTCGGCCGCATCACCAGCGGCAGGTCTTCGATGGACACGGGCGGATACGCGAGCCCCTCCGGCGCGGGCGTAAGCCCGGTCGCGTTGCACACCGCGGTGGCTTCGATCGCCGGCTTCGAGCCGTCGAGAAAAGAATTGAACATCTTCGGGTTGAGTCCGCCCGCGCGGGCCTGCTCGGGCGTGAGTCCGTAGTAGCCCCATACGGTTTCCGGCGTGGACTGCGCGAAGTGCGGCAGCCATTTGTGGCCGCGCCCGGCCGCGACCACCGGGAATCCCGCCGCGCGCGCCCAGTCGACCAGCTCACAGATGATCGCGGGCTGATCGCCGTAGGCGAGGCTGTACACGACGCCTGCCTCCTTGGCTTTTTTCGCGAGCAACGGCCCGCAGAAGGCATCCGCCTCGACCGTTACCATCACCACGTGCTTGCCGTTTCGAAAGGCGGCGAGCGCATGCTCGACGGCCGCGATCGGATTGCCGGTGGCTTCGACGACGATCTCCACGGCGGGATGGGCGACGAGCGCACGCCAGTCCTCCGAGACGTGCGTCCGCCGCTCCTTCAGCGCCGCATCCAGCGACGCCGCAGCGTAGTGTTCCTGCGGCCAGCCGACGCGCTCGAGGCTGGCCCGCGCATTCGCGGGAGAAAGGTCCGCGATACCGACCAGGTGCACACCCGGCGTCTTCGGCACCTGCGCGATGTACATGGCGCCGAATTTGCCCGCACCGATCATGCCGACCCGCAGCGGCTTGCCTTGCGCTTCGCGCTCCTGGAGCTTTGCGTAAAGATTCATGCTTGCGCGGCGAGCTTCGGCTTCAAGGCTTCCTCGGGCGTTCCGTCCTTCCAAGGCAGCGGAACCTCGTAGTCCCTCAGCAAGCAGTCGTCCGGGAGGCACCTGAGCGGAGTGAAATCCCGGTGCGCGATGTACTCGGGGCGCTTGAAGCGCCGGATGCGATTCGACACCGCGCACAGGCTCAGATAGACGCTCACCCGGTTCCAGGGAGAGAGATTGGAAGTGGAAGCGTGCACCAGGCACGAGTGAAACAGAATCATCGACCCGGGCGGACCTTTTGGAGCCACGATGCCGCCGCGCTCGACGAGCTTTCTGATCGTGTCGTGGTTGATCGTCCACAGGGGATAACTCGTCGTCGAAGTGTCGTGATCGGCTTCGATCACGCCGAGCTTGTGGCTGCCGGGGATGAGCATCAGCGGCCCGTTGAACTCGTTGACCCCGTCGAGGAAGATCGCGACGTTCATCGCGCGCGCCTCGGGCATCAGGTCGTCGTTCTTCCAGGTGCCGTAGTCCTGGTGCCATTGCCAAACGTCGCCGTCGAAGGCGATCTTGCCGTTGATCTTGAACTGGTGCATGTACAGCTCTTCACCGAGGAGCTGCATGACCGGCTCGACCATGCGCGGATGGCGCGCAAGCTTCGCGAAGGGAGTGCTGTACAGGTGCGCGGCGAAATTGGTGCGCACGGCGTCGCTTCCCTTCTCGCGCACGTTCTCCGGGCGGCGCTGGGCGTACAGCCGCGGCACCTCGTCGATAAGAACCTTGATCTCGTCCCGCGTGAACAGGCCGGGAAAAAAGAGATAGCCATCGCTCTCGAACCGCTGGGTCTGTTCCTGACTGAGTTTCATGCTGCTTCCTATTGGGCGGGCGTTCTTCGACGCTAATGCCAACTATTCCGCACATTATAGGGCTCCGAAATCGCCCCCAAGCAGTGGGTAAACCTTACATTCCGCAGAGAAGACCCTGGCATCTATATTGCTTAACTCCTGTCATGCTCTTCGGAGTCAGGGGATTTCGGAGCTGGATGCGCACGGAATTGGACACAACTAAGGAGTGATCATGTCAACTCTAGCCCAACGGTACCTCGTCATAGGGATGACCGCCCTTCTCCTCGGTTACGCGACCCCCGCTTCAGCAGCGCCTGATGCGGACAAACAGCTCTCGGATGCCCTTGAGCAAGCCATGCCCTCGCTCCTGTCGTCCGAGGACTATGGGTCCGCGAGCAAGCTGTACTTTCAACTGGCTGCGGCACGCAGCCGCATGAAGGAAACCGCGGCAGCTTGTACCGCGCTGCTTCAGTCCCTGGCCTATTATCGCAAGGCGCTCGCAAAAGCCACAGGCGCCCCGATGGACCAGGCGCTGAATGTCAGCAGCAACGACGAAGGACTGGCGGAAGTGCGCTCCAAATTCGGGTGCACGAACGCACAGACCGAATTGTCTGCCGGGCTCGAAACCTCGCGTCACTGAAGTCTGACTATTGCTTGATGTCGTAATACCGGACCGGAATTGGCGCGCGCGTTCGGGTAAGAAGCCGAACCATCGACCCGAGGGCTTGGTAGCGCGCGCCGCTCCGCCGGGCTCCACTTCCTCGCCCGATCCGTCTCTGCCGCCCTCTGGACCCGCAGTACGCTGCGTCCGCTGCACCTCAGACGCTTGCACCTTGGCGTGCGAGTCAGCGCCTTGCTCCTTCGGCATCGGCGCTAGCTGGATTCGCTCTCTCGAGTGGGTCTGCGTACGCAACGCGTCTCCGAAATCCTGCCTGCACGCCGGACCCTGCGAGCTCAATGGGAATACCTTACATCAGTTGTCCGGAATGCCTGACGGGACTTAATGCCTCCACTCAGATAGATTCTGATCCCTGGGTTCACGTTGTCAGGTAGCCTTGTAATCCTCGCTTTCCTTGAGATTCGTTTTCCTTGTAACTGCTCGCTTTTCATGAGTAAAAAGACCCTTTTATCCCGGAATCTGACATTCGCTCGCTTCGCGATTTTCATCCTGGCGCTTGCGGACAGTACGAACGCATTTTGTCAAAGCGCAGCCGCAAGAACGGCCAATCCGCAGGCCCGGCTCTTGTTCGCGATCGATGAAGGCGGCGCGGCCAACGCGGACGCCACGGAGACGCTCGTCCGTTACGAGGAATTCAGCCTCATAGTCGGTCAAGTGCTCGGCTCGCCCGTGGCGACAGTCGCCGTGCGAGATCGCACCTTGTTGTTGGCCTCCTTAAAGAGGCAGTCCTATGCGCTGCTCTTTGCACGCCCGAACGACGTCCCGGCCGAGGCCATTCGCGACTACGGCTACCAACCGGTGGTAACGGAGAAGGAACCGGCACGGGCGCTCTTCATCGTAAGAAAGGATTCGCCGCTCAAATCGATCGCCGATGTCAAAGGCAACAGCATCTTGACGCCCGACCGATATTCCAATATGTGGCGAGTAGCCAATGCCATGTTACGCGATAACAAAATTTCCATGGCCAACGAAAAAGTTCGCACCATGCACGATGATGCCGCAATCGGCTGGTCCATGGAAAGCGGGTTCTTCGATGTGGGTGTTATCAATTCAATCTCCGCCGTTGGACGCACCTGGGAGAAGAACGGCGGGCGGGTTATCGCAAGAAGTCCGGAATTACCCAATATGCCGCTGATCGCCTCGCCCGAACTCTCTGCCGCCCAGATCGCAAAGCTCCGTGCCGCACTCCTCGCACTCAACTCGAACAAGAATGGACAAACGGTGCTGAAAAAGATCGGACTTACCGGCTTCAGGGAAACGTCATCACAAGAGTTTCTCGATTTTCTCAAATGGCTCGGGGATTTCGAAGGCGATAGGCGCTAGCGTGTTTGTGGACATATCCAGTGGTGGGAGCCGGACTGAGGTTCATCGGGGAACCGCTGGAAATGACAGGTAACAACTTTCCGCGGGTTCGCACGGAAATTCCTCTCCTTCCGGGAGTCCGCCGCCAGGGCCTTACCGCGCTGAACTTTTGGCCGTCTCCCTTCATCATGAGCGCCAAATTCACGGTCTCGCTGCATTTGTAGGGAATACCTGACATGAATTGTCGGGCCACGCCTTACAGGACTCGAACCTCTGCTTGGTTATATTCTGAGACGAGGTTTGGCGCGGACATTTGCGCGCATACTCTACGCTAACGGCGAGTCGGCTGCGCCGACAGCTGCACGCCGCAACTTCGAGCGTCGAGGGTGACTTTCGCGACGCATTTCGATATTCCGAACTCGCAGTGGCTGTACCACCCAACCGGCATGATTTCTGAGCACGTTTCTGTCGGGGATGCGTACCTGGAGGAAAGATGAAAAAGGCGATCTTCAGCACGAGCTTCGAATTCGCCCGCTTGGCGATTCTCTCCCTGGTCCTGGCTGTCAATGCCAGCGCCTTCGCCCAAAAGCAAGCGGCAAAAGGGGCGGAGCGGCTCGTGCTTGCGATCAACGAGGGTGGTTCCGGCAGTGCCACCGCGACCGACATCATCTTTCGCTATGAGGAATTCAAGAAAGTAATGGAAAAGGCCCTCGGTGCGTCCGTCACTCTGATTGCCCTGCGTGACATGACCTCGCTTCGCCACTCGATGGCAACGGGCGTCTCTTTTGTCTTGGCACGGCCGGCGGATGTTGCGGCCGAGGGAATACGAGACCACGGCTATCAGGCGGTCGTCGTCTCGAAAGAACCGGCACATGCGCTTTTCATTGTGAACAAGGATTCCCCTCTCAAGACCATCGCCGACGTCAAGGGAAAGAACATCCTCACACCCGATCGTTACGCATATATGTGGCGGATCGCAAATGCAATGATGCGCGACAACAAAATTTCCATAGCCAATGAGCAGGTACGCAGCATGAGTGACCAGGCCGCCATCGGCTGGTCGATGGAAAGGGGCTTCTTCGATGTGGGCGTCGTCGCCTCTTTTTCGGGCGTCGGCCGTACATGGGAGAAGAACGGAGGCCGCGTGATTGCGCGCAGCCCGGAATTGCCCAACACGCCTCTGATTGCGTCGCCGAAGATTTCGGCGGCCCAGATCCAAAAGCTTCGCGCCGCGCTCGTGTCTCTCGAATCGACCGAAAGCGGTGTTGCCATCCTGAAAAAAATAGGAGTTGCCGGTGGGTTCAAAGAGGCATCGTCGCAGACATTCATCGTTTTGATCAAATGGCTTGGCGATCTGGAAACGCCCACGAAATAACGCGGCGATAAATGAGTCGCGTACCGAAGAAAAACGATTCATCTCTCACAGGTGGCCCCTCTCTCTGGTCTCTGTTCTTAAGTTTTCTTAGGATTGGTAGCACCGCGTTCGGCGGATTTATGGCTCTTATTTCGGTCGTGCAAAACGAAATAGTCGAGCGCAAAAAACTCCTGGCGCATAGCGAGATGCTCGATGGAATTTCACTTGCCACCATACTTCCGGGACCCGTAGCGGTAAATGTTGTCGCTTATGTCGGCTATAAACTGCGTGGGGGCCCCGGTGCTCTAGTCAGTGCGGTCGGCGTTATTCTTCCTTCTTTTGTCCTGATGGTAGCTCTGAGCGCCGCCTATTTTCACTGGGGACAGATCCCCGTTGTCAATAAGTTATTCCTGGGATTCATTCCGGCCGTAACTGCCATCATTGTTCATGCCGCCTGGGGGATGGCTCACAAAACCATCCTCGGCTTGCCCGAATTAACTATCGCCGTCACCGCCTGCCTGCTGCTGCTGTACGAAGGCGGATTCTTTATCACCTTGAGCATCATCGTTAGCGCCGGTCTGATCGGTTGGCTATCTTTTGCACCGTTCTGGGCGGGAACCAAAAAGCCGGCGCAAAAAAAGAAGGGAGTAAAACTGCTGGCCCTCAATGCTCCGCTCGCCGCCGTTCCCTTTTTAGCCTTGAATGCCGGCTTGGCCGCAAAGTTATTTCTGACTTTTGCGGGAATGAGCGTGCTGCTGTTTGGGGGGGGCTTCGTTTTCATTCCTTTAATCCAGCAAATCGTAGTGCAGGAACAGGGTTGGCTCACGCGGCAGGAGTTTATCGATGCCATCGCTTTGGGCCAAATCACTCCAGGCCCGATCCTGATCAGCGCCGCATTCATCGGGTATAAAGTTATGGGATTCCTCGGGGCGGCGATAGCAACCGTCGCCATTTTCCTCCCTCCTGCATTGCTGATGCTGGTTAGCGCTCATTTCCTGATGCGAGCGCGGGAATCAACGGTTGTGAAGGCTGTTTTACGCGGCATACGCCCCGCTGTCATCGGCATGATCGCCGCCGCCGCCTGGAGTATCGGAGCCACCGCTGTTCCGAACTGGCTGTCCGCAGCCATTTTTCTGGCAGCGCTGACCGCTTTATTCCGTCTTCGCGTCGATGTCGCTTGGATTATTCCGTCGGCAGGCGTCGCGGGACTGCTGCTTTATTGACAAAGCGGGGTCAACTGGGTCGGTACCCGGGTTACTGCCGGGCAAGTCGCGAGAGTCTGTCACGGAAATGTCGGATCTACCCTGTCAGGTAAACCCTATCAGGTTAACCCTTCAGGCGTTCCACTAGGCGACCCGGGGTATTTCGAGGGCAAAAGTAGGAATTTGCCCAATCCCCCCGCGCTCCTGTGCAGCATAGTATCGAGCTGTATTCAGGGTGCCTTTAACCACATATCGAGCCCCTTACCTATCCTAAACATTTTGGTTTGAGAACTCGTCTATGCCGATATTCATGATTGGAACTCAGCGCTCCGGGTCCAATTTATTACGCGTAATGCTCAATGAATTGCCGCAGATCGCAGCGCCGCACCCACCTCATATCTTGCAACGCATGATACCGCTGATGCCACACTACGGCGACCTTGGTCGAAATGAAGCATTTTCTCTCTTGGTGGACGATGTTTGCCGTCTAGTAGAACTCAATCCGGTGCCATGGGAGGGAGCGGTGTTCAACCGTGAGAATGTCGCCGCGCGCTGTAGAAAACGAAACCTCGTCGCGGTATTCGGAGCAGTGTATGACGTGGCGGCTGAAGCGTGGGGTGCGAAAACTTGGTGTTGTAAAAGTCTTGCCAATATCTACTACCTTTCCGAGATTGAAGATTATTTTACCGATGCCAAATATATTTACCTATATCGGGACGGTCGTGACGTCGCGCTATCGTTCAGCAAGGCGCAAATTGGCGAAAAACATTTTTACCATATTGCCAAGGTATGGAATGAAGTCCAGCAATTGGCTCTGAACTTCCGCAGGAAGATCCCGGAAAGCCGTTTTTTTAATGTCAGTTATGAAGAACTGACGATGGAAACGGAAAATACAGTGCAGGCTTTATGCAGATTCCTTGGAGTGGATTATGAATCTTCCATGCTTGAATTCCATAAATCCGGTGAAGCAAAGCGCACCGCCTTTGCGAGTACCTTATGGGGAAACGTCACTGCCCCGGTCATGAAGCAGAATAGCCGCAAGTTTCTCAAAGAAGCGCTTGAAAGTGACATCCGCATCTTTGAATCGATCGCCGGCAGCTCCATGGACAGCCTGGGCTACGAACGCCTCTTCGCCAAAAAAGGCGAAGAACTAAATTTCGGCCCGGATGATATCCGCCGGTTCGACAGGGAAAATGAAAAATTGAAGGATGAAGTCCTTAAACGCGTCGATCCCGCCGACCTGGAACGGCGTAGCCACCAGGAGAACGTCCTCAAGGAAATCGCGGCGCGTGTTTAAGGCCCAGAAACCAAAAATGAGTTTCGGTATGTGCTCTGTACAAGAAACTATATTTTCGGGGAGACCTGTTCGTGTTCTACGAATCCCATGAACTGTTGAGGACACATCCGCACTCGGGCGAGCCTGCAGGCCAATCCGCGCGCCGTCAATTGCAGCTCGTGCAACCCGAACGAGCGCAATCTTCACAAATTCTTCGATTCATTACGTGTGGTAGCGTCGATGACGGCAAGAGCACGCTTATCGGCCGCATGCTGAAAGACTCGGGCCTGGTGCCTGAGGACACCTGGGAGAACGTACTGGCCGAGAGCGAGCGTCGCAGTTTCACACGCGATAAGCCTGACTACTCGCTGTTACTCGACGGACTGCTCATCGAGCGTGAGCAAGGCATCACGGTGGACGTCGCTTGGCGCTATTTCACCACGTCAAAACGCAAGTTCATCGTTGCCGACTGTCCAGGTCATGAGGATTACACCCGTAACATGGTCACGGGCGCCTCGAATTGCGACGCGGCACTTGTTCTGGTGGATGCACGAAAAGGCCTTTTGCCGCAGACGCGACGCCATTTGGCGGTGGTAGCCATGATGCGGGTGCGCTCGGTGCTCGTCGTGGTCAATAAGATGGACCTGGTGCATTGGGAC
>Ga0137436_1000056_pt1 | contig 38006 bp, 34 predicted proteins | sample EasRivERMGT119_2_FD_102328 | JGI IMG/M metagenome (GOLD analysis project Ga0137436, IMG submission 102328) | Soil microbial communities from meander-bound floodplain in the East River, Colorado, USA - East River MetaG ERMGT119_2 | ecosystem: Environmental > Terrestrial > Soil > Floodplain ...
GCTCCGCCCGGAGGGAAGGGCACGATGATGCGCAGGGACTTCGAGGGGAAGGTCTGCGCATGAACGGCGGTGGCGAAGGCTGCGGGAAGAATGAGCAGTGCTGCGAAGAAGCGCGCGGTCATCGGATGGTCCTCTTCGAGGCTAAGCGTTTCTGCGGTTTCAGTTTCTCGCGGTAGAGTTTCGAGCGCCGGACGTAGCCGTCGGCGATCTTCAGCAGTTCTTCTTTCTCTTCCGGCTTGAGTTCGCGCACGACTTTGCCCGGCGAGCCGAGGACGAGGACGCCGTCGGGAAAGGTCTTGCCTTCGGTGATGAGGGCGCCGGCGCCGATGAGGCAGCCTCTGCCGATGACGGCGTGGTTCATGATGATGGCGCCAATGCCGACGAGCGATCCGTCGCCGATGGTGCAGCCGTGCAGCATGGCCTGGTGGCCGACGGAGACGTTTTTCCCGAGGGTGAGCGGGAAGCCCGGATCGGCGTGCAGGACCGAGGCGTCCTGGATGTTGGTGCGCTCGCCGATAGTGATGATGTCGCTGTCGCCGCGGAGGACGGAGTTGAACCAGATGCTCGCCTGGTTGTGCAGGACCACGGTGCCGATGACGGTGGCGTTTTCCGCGATGAACCACTCTTCGCCGTGGAATACGACTTTACGCTCGCCGAGTGAGAAGATCGCCATGTTTGCGCCGGGATCATAGCAGAACGTCGGCGGTGGTCGCGGCGCGGCGCCTGTTATCATCACGCGCTTTCAACGATCGAGTGCTGGATGAAGACTGGCGAGTCCCTGTTCGTGCCCGTGCGCGGGCTGCGTTATCACTGCCGCTGCTGGGGCGATGAGCGCGCGCCGAAGTTGTTCATGCTGCACGGCTGGATGGACGTGTCGGCTTCGTTCCAGTTCCTGGTGGACGCCCTGCGCGGCGACTGGCGCGTGATCGCGCCGGACTGGCGCGGGTTCGGGCTTAGCGAATGGGCAAAGAGCGACAGCTACTGGTTCCCGGATTATTTCGCCGATCTCGAGCGGCTGCTCGATCATTTCCAGCCGCAGGCGCCGGCGACGCTCATCGGCCACAGCATGGGCGGCAACGTCGCTGCGATGTACGCCGGCATCCGGCCCGAGCGCGTGGCGAAGCTCGTCAACCTCGAAGGCTTCGGCATGGCGGGAGCGCGCGCCGAGAAGGCGCCCGAGCGCTACGCGCGCTGGCTCGAGGAGCTCGCAGACAAGAAGCCTGCGTTTCGCGACTACGAAAACTTCGACGCGCTGGCCGAACGCCTGCGCGGCAACAATTCCCGCTTGAGCGCCGAGAGAGCTTCGTTTCTCGCGCGGCACTGGGGCATCGCAAAGGCCGACGGCCGCGTCGCGCTCGCGAGCGATCCCGCGCACAAGCTCGTCAATCCGGTTCTCTACCGCATCGAGGAAGCCGAGGCCTGCTGGCGCAAAGTCGCGGCGCCCGTGCTCTGGGTCGCGGGCGCCGAAACGAAAATGCCCGGGATGCTGAAGGTGTCGAGCGCCGATCTCGCCGCGCGCAAGGCGTGTTTCCGGCAACTGACCGAGCGCGTGATCGCCGGCGCGGGCCATATGGTTCATCACGATCAACCCGAGCGGCTCGCCGAAGTGATCGAGGAGTTTCTCGGGTAAGATGCAGCGATGAATGTCGATCTTCATTGTCACTCCACTGCTTCAGACGGCTTGCTCAAACCCGAGGAGCTCGTCGCGCGCGCCGCGGCCAACGGGGTGGAGATTCTCGCGCTGACCGATCACGACGGAGTGTCCGGGCTCGCCGAGGCGCGCGCCAGGGCGGAATCGGAAGGCGTTCGCTTCGTCGACGGCGTCGAGATTTCGGTGACCTGGGAGGGAAGCACGGTTCACATCGTCGGTCTGCAGATCGATCCGCAAGACCCGGTCTTGCGGTCCGGCCTCGAATCGGTCCGTGAAGGCCGCGCAAGGCGGGCGGAGAAAATGGGCGAAGCGCTGGACGCAGCCGGTATTCCCGGCAGCCTCGCGGGGGCGAAGACCTACGCCGAGAACCCGGATCTCATCAGCCGCTCGCACTTCGCGCGTCACCTGGTGAAGACCGGCCGCGCGCCGAATGTAAGAAGCGTGTTTCAGCACTACCTCGTGAAAGGCAAGCCCGGCTTCGTCCCGCACGAGTGGGCCTCTCTCGGGGACGCCGTGAACTGGATCCGAGCAAGCGGCGGTATCGCCGTCGTCGCGCACCCGGGCCGCTACAAGTTTGCCAAGCCCGAGTTACACGCGTTTCTTGCGGAATTCAGGGACTGCGGGGGCGAGGGAATCGAGGTCGTGACCGGAAGCCACTCGCCGGAGCAATTCGTCGAATTCGCGCGTATCTCGCGCGAGTTCGGTCTCACCGCCTCGCGCGGCTCCGATTATCACGGCAAGGGGGAGAGCAAGGCCGATCTCGGCGCGCTGCCTCAGCTGCCCGGCGATCTGAAGCCCGTCTGGCACGACTGGTAGGCGGGCAGGACGGCCAGGCCGCTCTGATAAAATACGGCGTTTGACCGGCCGGCCATGGAATTCAACCTCGTCCAGACCATTGCGATCTACGCCCTGCCGGTCATCTTCGCGATCACTTTGCATGAAGCCGCCCACGGCTACGTCGCCCGCCACTTCGGCGACAACACCGCTTTCATGCTCGGGCGGGTCAGCCTCAATCCGCTGCGCCACATCGACATGGTCGGGACGATCGCCGTCCCCTTGCTGATCCTCACCGTGAGCAAGCTCTTCGGCGGCGCCGGGATCCTGTTCGGCTGGGCGAAGCCCGTGCCGGTGGATTTTCACGCGCTGCGCCGCCCCAAGCGGGACATGCTGTGGGTCGCCGCGGCCGGACCCGCCGCCAACCTCGTCATGGCGATCGGCTGGGCCTTGCTGATGAAGGCCGCGCAAATGCTTCCGCAAGGCATGTTTTCCCTGCCGATGATGCTGATGGCCGAAGCCGGAATCACCGTCAACATCGTGCTCATGGTGCTGAACCTGCTGCCGATCCTGCCTCTGGACGGCGGGCGAATCGCGGTGAGCCTGCTCCCGGACCGTCTTGCGCTCGGTTATGCGCGCCTCGAGCCCTTCGGTTTTCCGATCCTGCTGCTATTGCTTTTCACCAACGTCCTCGGCGTGATCATGCTGCCGATGGTCCAGGCTTCGATCGGCCTGATCGAAGCGGTCTTTCACCTGTAACCCATGTACGAAGAACGCGTAGTCTCAGGCATGCGCCCCACGGGCGCGCTGCACCTGGGGCATTTCCACGGCGCGCTCAAGAACTGGGTGAAGCTGCAGAGCGAGTATCCGTGCCTGTTCTTCGTCGCCGACTGGCACGCGCTCACCACGCACTATGAAACGCCCGAAGTGATCCAGGAGAGCGTCTGGGACATGGTGATCGACTGGCTCGCGGCCGGCATCGACGCGGCGCAGGCGACCCTGTTCATCCAGTCGCGCATCCCGGAGCACGCCGAGCTGCACACGCTGCTTTCGATGATCACGCCGCTCAGCTGGCTCGAGCGCGTGCCGAGCTACAAGGACCAGCAGGAAAAGCTGATCGACCGCGACCTGGCCACCTACGGCTTCCTCGGCTACCCGCTGTTGCAAGCGGCCGACGTCCTCGTGTACCGCGCGAAGTACGTTCCGGTCGGCGAAGACCAGGTGCCGCACATCGAGATGACGCGCGAGGTCGCGCGACGCTTCAACCATGTCTACGGCCGCGAGCCCGGATTCGAGGACAAGGCCAAGGCCGCTGCAAAAAAGTTGGGCAGCCGCAAGGCCAAGGTGGTGATGGAGCTGCGCACCAAGTACCAGGAACAGGGCGACACCGAGGCGCTGGCCGCGGCACGCGCGCTGCTCGACAAGCAGGGAAATCTGTCCGTCGCCGACCGGGAGCGCCTGTTCGGCTTTCTCGAAGGAGCGGGCCGGATGATCCTGGTCGAGCCCGAGGCGCTGCTGACCGAGTCCTCGAAGCTTCCCGGCATCGACGGCCAGAAGATGTCCAAGTCCTACAACAACACGATAACGCTTCGCGAGGACGCGGAATCGGTCACGAAGAAGATCCGCACCATGCCGACCGACCCGGCAAGGGTGAAGCGCAGCGATCCGGGTGATCCGGACAAGTGCCCGGTCTGGCAGTTCCACCTGGTATACAGCGATGAAAAGACCCGCCAGTGGGCGAACCAGGGCTGCCGCACCGCCGGTATCGGCTGCCTGGAGTGCAAGCAGCCGGTGATCGATGCGGTGCTCGCGGAGCAAGGTCCGATGCGCGAGCGCGCCCAGAAGTATCTAGACGATCCGACCCTGGTGCGCAACATCGTCGCCGACGGGTGCGAAAAGGCGCGCAAGCTCGCGCGGGAGACCATGCGCGAGGTGCGCGGAGCGATGGGGCTCGCTTACACGTGAGCGAACCGGTGCAGCTCACTATCCCGACGCCTGCGCGCGTCGCCGGCGCGCCGGGCGCGCTCGTGGCCAAAGTGCGCGGCGAACCGTTTACCGAGCTGCCGCACGACCTGTATATCCCGCCGGACGCGCTCGAGGTCTTTTTCGAGACCTTCGAGGGGCCGCTCGACCTGCTGCTCTACCTCATCCGCAAGGCGAACCTCGACATTCTCGACATCCCCATGGCGCGGCTCACCGAGCAGTACATGGAGTATGTCGAGGTGATGCGCACGAAGAATCTCGAGCTGGCCGCCGAGTACCTGGTCATGGCGGCGATGTTGATGGAAATCAAGTCGCGCATGCTCCTGCCGCGCCCGACGATGCCGGGCGGGGAAGACGAGGACCCGCGCGCCGAACTCGTGCGGCGCCTGATCGAGTACGAGAAGATGAAGCTCGCCGGGCAGAAGCTCGACGCGCTGCCGCAGCTCGGGCGGGACTTTTTCCCCGTGGAGGTCTGGATCGAACAGACTCTCGCGCAACGCCTGCCGCAGGTGAACGTGGTGGACCTCGAGGAAGCGTGGCGGGCGCTCCTGGTGCGTGCGAAAATGACGCAGCACCACCGCGTCACCCGCGAGGAGCTTTCGGTGCGCGAGCACATGAGCCTCATCCTGCGCAGGCTCCGCAGCGGCGGCTTCGCCGAGTTCGGAGAGCTGTTCGAACCGGGGCGCGGCGTGCCGGTGCTTATCGTCAATTTCCTCGCGGTGCTCGAGCTCGTCAGGGAAAACCTGATCGAGGTCACGCAGTCGGAATCTTTCGCGCCTATTTACGTGAAGCTGGCCCATGCTCAATCCGAATGAGGTGAAGCTCGTGCTCGAGGCGGCTCTGCTCGCTGCGCAGGAGCCGCTGCCGGTCTCGGAGCTGCGCAAGATGTTCGACGAGGAGATCGACGCAGACACGATCCGCAGGCTCCTCGATGAGCTGCGCGAGGCGTGGAAGGACCGCGGAGTCGAGCTCGCGGCGACCGCGAGCGGCTGGCGCTTCCAGACGCGCGCCTCGTACCAGAAATTCCTCGAGCGCATCCATCCGGAAAAAGCGCCCCGCTACTCGCGCGCCGTGCTCGAAACGCTTGCGATCGTCGCCTACCGGCAGCCGGTGACGCGCGGCGACATCGAGGAGGTCCGCGGCGTCACCGCTTCAGCCGAGGTGATCGGGCGCCTGGAAGAACGCGGCTGGGTGGAAGTGATCGGGCACAAGGAGGTGCCCGGTCGCCCGGCCCTGTACGCGACCACCAAGACTTTCCTCGACGACCTGGGCCTGCGCTCATTACAGGAACTGCCTCCCCTTGAAGACATCGCCAAGACGCTCGATCTCACGCCGACCCCGCCGCCCGAGCCCGCTTCGCAGCCCGCTTCGCAGCCCGAGTCCGCTTCGCAGCCCGCTTCGCAGCCCGAGTCCGCTTCGCAGCCCGAACCCGCTTCGCAGCCCGAGTCCGCTTCGCAGCCCGAGCCCGCTTCGCAGCCCGCGCCCGACGAGTCAGCGACCGCGCGCGCGGTCTAGGCCCGCAGCGCCCGCCGAGAAGCTTCACAAGGTTCTTGCGCGCTCCGGGCTCGGCTCGCGCCGCGACATGGAAGCTGCGATCGCTTCCGGCAGGCTCCTGGTCAACGGCGCGCGCGCCGCTTTGGGGCAGCGCGTGGGGTCGCGTGATCGGGTCGCACTCGACGGGCACCGTGTCTCGCTGCGGTTCGAAGGGGGCGCACCGCGCCTGCTTCTCTATCACAAACCGGCCGGGGAACTCGTCACCACGCGCGATCCGTCGGGCAGGCCGACCGTGTTCGACCACCTGCCGAGAATGCGGGGCAGCCACTGGATCGCGATCGGCCGGCTGGACTTCAATACCGGCGGTCTCCTGCTCTTCACCGACTCCGGCGAGCTCGCCAACCGCCTTATGCATCCGAGCAGCGAAATCGAGCGCGAGTACGCGGTGCGGGTGCGGGGCGAGCTCTCGCGCGAGCAACTGCGCACGCTCGCGCAAGGGGTCGCACTCGAGGACGGCCCGGCCCGGTTCGACAGCATCTCCCCGGGAGGAGGCACCGGATCGAACCGCTGGTACCAGGTCGTGCTGCGCGAAGGGCGCAACCGTGAGGTCAGGCGCATGTTCGAGGCGCTCGGGATCACCGTGAGCCGCCTGATGCGCGTGCGCTTCGGGCCCATCCAGTTGCCGTCTCATCTGCGTCGGGGCCAATGGCGCGAGCTCGAGCCAAAGGATGCCGCTCGGCTGTTGACGACGCTCGAGCCGCACGACTAAAAGCTCCGCCGGGAACGACTTTCCGTTGTTCCAGGTGAAGTTTCTTGCTATACTTCCGCCGCTTTTGAGATGGGCTTTTGCCGTTTTTGAGATGGGCTTTCGAGCCCATTTTTTATTTATGCTTGGGGGTTGCGCGTGGTCGTGAACGCGCTTGAGTCCTTGCTCGAGCGCACCGTCGGCGGGCTCGGGTACGGGCTGGCCGATTTCGAATATATTAACAACGGTAGGATGTTACGAGTGTTTATTGAGAAGACACATGAACTTGAGCCGGGCCAGGCGGGGGTGACTCTTGCCGACTGCGCGTCCGTGAGCCAGCAGTTGCAGCGGGTATTCGAAGTCGAGGGAATCGAATACGACCGGCTGGAGGTCTCCTCCCCGGGCCTGGACCGCAGGCTGAAAAAGGCGGCGGATTTTGCCCGTTTTGCCGGCTGTGAGGCCCAGGTGCGCCTGCGCCATCCGGTCAACGGCCGCAAGAATTTCACCGGCACCGTGCGCGCCGTGGAAGGCGACCGGGTCGAATTCGACTACGACAGCGGCCGGCTCGCGTTCGACCTCGCCGACCTCGAGCGCGCGCGCCTGGTGCCCAAGCCATGATGCCGGAGGGATACATGAGCCGCGAACTGTTGCTGCAGGCGGACGCGCTCGCCCGGGAGAAGAACGTCCACAAGGACGTGGTGTTCGGCGCCCTGGAGATGGCCATCGCTTCCGCGACGAAGAAGCGCTTCAGCGAAGACGCCGATGTGCGCGTCGCGATCGACCGCAATACCGGGGATTTCGAGTCCTTTCGCCGCTGGCAGGTGGTGGCCGATGAAGCGGTGGAGAATCCGGCCCAGCAGATCGCGTTTTCGGAGGCGCAGAAGCAGTACCCGGACCTGCAGCTCGGGGACTATATCGAGGAGGCGCTGGAGCCGATCGATTTCGGCCGCATCGGCGCCCAGACCGCGAAGCAGGTCATCCTGCAGAGGATCCGCGACGCCGAACGCGAGCAGCTGCTGAACGATTTTCTCGGCCGCGGCGAAAAGCTCATCAACGGCGCGATCAAGCGCGTCGAGCGCGGCAACGCGATCATCGAGATCGGGCGCGTCGAGGCGGTGCTGCCGCGCGACCAGATGATCCCCAAGGAGAATTTGCGGGTGGGTGACCGCGTGCGCGCCTTTGTCATGCGCATCGACCGCAATGTGCGCGGGCCGCAGCTGGTGCTCTCGCGCACCGCGCCCGAATTCATCATGGAGCTGTTCCGGCTCGAAGTCCCCGAAATCGAGGAAGGACTGCTCGAGATCAAGTCGGCCGCGCGCGACCCGGGCATCCGCGCGAAGATTGGCGTGCATTCCCGGGACAAGCGCATCGACCCGATCGGCACCTGCGTCGGCATGCGCGGGGCGCGGGTGCAGGCGGTCACGCAGGAACTCGCGGGCGAGCGCGTGGACATCGTGCTGTGGTCGGAGGACCCGGCGCAGTTCGTGATCGGCGCGCTCGCTCCGGCGGAGGTCTCCTCGATCCTCGTGGATGAGGACAAGCACGCCATGGACGTGGTGGTGGACGAGGAGAACCTCGCCATCGCAATCGGTCGAAGCGGACAAAACGTGAGACTGGCCTCGGAGCTGACCGGCTGGACGATCAATCTCATGACCGAGGCGGAGTCGCAGAAGAAGAACGAGGAGGAAGCTTCCTCGGTAAGAAAGATTTTCATGGAGCGCCTGGACGTCGACGAGGAAGTCGCGAACACGCTCATCCAGGAAGGCTTCTCGACCCTGGAGGAGGTGGCTTACGTGCCCATCAACGAGATGATGGAGATCGAAGGTTTCGACGAGGCCACGGTCAACGAGCTGCGCAACCGCGCGCGCGACGCGCTCCTGGTGCTGGCCATCGCGAGCGAGGAACAGGCGGAAAACCTCGATCCGGCGCTGCTTGGCCTGGAGGGAATGGACAAAGACCTGGCGACGAAGCTTGCCCGGTCCGGGGTGAAGACTCGCGACGACCTGGCCGACCTCGCCACGGACGACCTCGTGGAGATGGCGGGAGTCGACGCCGAGCGCGCCAAGAGCCTGATCATGAAGGCTCGTGAACACTGGTTTGCCCAGGAGTAAGACCGGCCCATGGCCCAGACGAGCGTTGCCCAATTCGCCGGCGAGCTGAAAGTGCCGCCATCGCAGTTGCTCGAGCAGCTCCGGGCCGCGGGCGTGCACAAGCAGGTTGCCGAAGACGTTCTTTCGGATCAGGACAAGACCCGGCTCCTGGAATACCTGCGCAAGTCGCACGGCTCATCGGAACCCAAGAACAAGATCACCCTGACGCGCAAGCAGACCTCCGAGATCATCAAGAAATCGGATGCGAGCGGCAAGGCGCGCACCATCCAGGTCGAAGTCAAGAAGAAGCGCATCTTCGTCAAGCGCGATGCGGAGCCGGGTGCGCCCGCGGAAGCGCCCGGTCCGTCCGGGGCGGCTGTAGACACTCGCGAAGCGGAGCTCCGCGAGGAGGAGCAGCGCCGGCACGAGGAGTTGGCGACGCGGCAGGCCGCGGACGTGGCAGAGAAACAGGAGCGCGAGCGCAAGCAGGCCGAGGTCAAGCCGAGCGAAGTGAAGACGCAGGCGCCGGCTCCCGCTTCTGCTCCCGCCTCCGACACCACGCTGCACAAGCCGAAGGTTGCACCGGGGGCCGAAAAGAAAGGGGCGAAGAAGGCGAAGGAAATCAAGGTCTGGAAGGACGAAGGCGTCAAGCGCCGCACGATCAAGACGCGCGGCGACGTCCAGGGGGCCTCCGGATGGCATACGCCCAAGGGCTCGAGGCACAGGACCGCGGCCGCACCGGCGGCCGACAGCGTGCAGCAGTTCAGCGCGCCCACCGAGCCGGTCGTGCGCGAGGTCATGGTGCCGGAGACCATTTCCGTAGGCGATCTCGCCCACAAGATGTCGGTCAAGGCCGCCGAAGTCATCAAGGTGCTGATGAAACTGGGCAACATGGTGACGATCAACCAGGTGCTCGACCAGGAAACCGCGATGATCGTCGTGACCGACATGGGCCACACGGCCAGGGCGGCAAAGCTGGACGATCCGGAATCCCTGCTCGCCGACGTGCCCGAACACCGCGAGGAGGCCGAGTTGAAGCCGCGCGCGCCCGTGGTCACGGTGATGGGGCACGTCGACCACGGGAAAACGTCGCTGCTCGATTACATCCGCCGCACCAAGGTCGCCTCGGGCGAAGCGGGCGGCATCACCCAGCATATCGGCGCCTACCACGTGCAGACGCCGCGCGGCATGGTCACGTTCCTCGATACGCCGGGCCACGAGGCCTTTACGGCGATGCGCGCGCGCGGTGCAAAAGCGACCGACATCGTCGTGCTGGTGGTCGCGGCGGACGACGGCGTGATGCCGCAGACGATCGAGGCGATCCATCACGCCAAGGCGGCCGAAGTCCCCATCGTGGTGGCGATCAACAAGATCGACAAGCACGAGGCGAACCTGGAAAAGGTCAAGCAGGAGCTGGTGGCGCAGACCGTGGTACCCGAGGAATACGGCGGAGATTCGCCGTTCGTTCCGGTGTCGGCGAAAACCGGCGCCGGTATCGATACGCTGCTGGAACAGGTGCTGCTGCAGGCCGAAGTACTGGAACTGAAAGCTCCGGTGGACACGCTGGCCAAAGGCCTCGTGATCGAGGCGCGCCTCGACAAGGGCCGCGGACCGGTGGCCACGGTGCTGGTGCAATCCGGAACGCTCCGGCGCGGCGACATCGTGCTCGCCGGGAGCTGCTTTGGCCGGGTTCGCGCCATGCTCGACGAGAGCGGGAGCGCGGTTCACGAGGCCGGGCCTTCGATTCCGGTCGAGATCCAGGGCCTGTCGGACGTGCCTCAAGCAGGCGAGGACGTGATGGCGCTCGGGGACGAGCGCAAGGCGCGCGAGATCGCTCTGTTCCGCCAAGGCAAGTTCCGCGACGTGAAGCTCGCGAAGAAACAGGCCGCCAAACTTGAGAACCTGTTCGAGCAGATAGGCGAGGGCGAAGCGAGGATGCTCGCGCTGCTCATCAAGGCCGACGTGCAGGGCTCTCAGGAAGCCCTCGTTCATGCGCTCGGCGGGCTTTCAACCGACGAGGTCAAGGTCAATGTGGTGCACAGCGCCGTAGGCGCGATCACCGAGTCCGATGTGAATCTGGCGCTCGCCTCCAAGGCCGTGATCATCGGGTTCAATACCCGTGCCGATACGATTGCGCGCAAGGCGGCCGAGGCCTCGGGAGTGGACGTGCGCTACTACAACATCATCTACGATGCCGTCGACGAAGTGAAGGCGGCGCTCTCGGGCATGCTCGCGCCGGAGAAAAAAGAAGCCATACTCGGCCTGGTCGACGTGCGCCAGGTATTCAAGATCTCCAAGGTCGGCGCGGTGGCCGGTTGCATGGTGCTCGAAGGCCTGGTGCGCCGCAACGCGTTGGTCAGGGTCTTGCGCGACAACGTGGTCGTCCACACGGGCGAGATCGACTCCCTCAAGCGCTTCAAGGACGACGCGCGCGAGGTGAAGGCGGGCTTCGAGTGCGGCATGTCGGTGAAGAACTTCAACGACCTCAAGGTCGGCGACCAGTTCGAAATCTACGAAGTCCAGGAAGTGGCTCGGACACTGTAGTGTCCGAGCCATCCTGAGGAGCGCACAGCGCGACGAAGAATCTGCTTTCGGACGGCCGATCGCTTCGCTTGAGCATTCGATGACCCCATGGCAAACCAGCAACGCCAGAGCCGCGTCGCCGATCAGATCCAGCGTGAGCTGTCCGAACTGCTGCGCGCCGAGCTCATGGATCCGCGCGTCGGCATGATCACGCTTACCGGGGTCGAGGTGTCCCCGGATCTGGCCTACGCGAAGGTTTTCTTTACCACGTTGGGAGACGCGAAGTCCTTGAGCCGAACCGAGGCGGGGCTCCGGCACGCGGCAGGATTCCTGCGCACCCAGCTCGGCAAGCGGATCAAACTGCGCGTGACCCCCGAGCTGCACTTTCGTCACGACGCTTCGGTCGAGCGCGGCGTGCGCCTGTCGCAGCTGATCGACGCCGCGGTCACCGGCAAGAAGGCCGAATAGGCCCATGTCCGGGAGCGACGCGCTGCCGGAGGCGGTCAGCGGGGTACTGCTCATCGACAAGCCGGTCGGACCGAGCTCGAACGCCGTGCTGCAAAGAGCGAAGCGCCTCCTGGGCGCAAGGCGCGCCGGCCATACCGGGACGCTCGACCCCTTGGCAAGCGGCTTGCTCGTGATTGCGCTGGGCGAGGCGACCAAGTTTTCCGGCGGGATCCTCGATGCGGACAAGAGCTATCGCGCGCTCCTCAAGCTCGGCGTGCGCACCGAGACCGGCGATGCCGAGGGTCCGGTGCTTTCGCGCGCCGAAGTCAAAGTGACCCGCAACGAGCTGCTCGCCGCATTGGAGCATTATCGGGGCGAGATCGAGCAGCTGCCCCCTCGCTACGCCGCGATCAAGCATCGGGGCCGGCCTTTGTACGAGTACGCCCGCCGCGGCGAGCACATTGCACGCACCGCGCGGCGCGTCGCCATCCGCCGGCTCGAGCTGGAGAAGTTCGAAGGGGATACGGTCGGCTTGTTCGTCGAGTGCAGCAAGGGCACCTACATTCGAGTGCTGGCCGAGGATATCGGCGCGGAGCTCGGTTGCGGCGCGCATCTCGCGGCGCTGGAGCGCACCGCCGTGGGCCCGTTCGCGCTGGGGCAGTCGATCAGGCTGGAAGCGCTCGAGGCGATTTCGCCTGCGGAACGACGCGGCCGGCTCCTGCCCCTGGAAGCCTTGCTCCAATCCTGGCCGCGCCTGACGCTCGAAGCGCCCCTCGCTGCGAAGTTCCGGCAGGGGCGGGCGATTCCAGTCGATTCCGCAATCGGCAGCGTCGCCGTCTTCGGCGAGGACGGGATGTTCCTGGGCACGGGGCAAGCGGACGCAGGCGGGACTTTGCAGCCGAAGCGGCTGCTCGCCCTCCATTGAAGAGGATTCGACCCAAAACAGCTTGTTGAAGGCGCTGATTTCAAGGTAAAATGCCGCCCTTTCGCGAAGAGATAAGAGCATGCGGGTCAGCGTTACGGAAAAGGCGCAAATCGTCCAGCAGCACCAGCGCGCGGCGGGCGATACCGGTTCCCCGGAAGTGCAGGCCGCCTTGCTTACGGCCCGGATAAACGGGCTGACCGACCACTTCAAGACGCACGTCAAGGACCATCATTCGCGGCGAGGCTTGCTGAAGATGGTAAACCAGCGTCGCAAGATACTCGACTACCTCAAACGAAAGAACAACGGGAAATATCACCAGCTGATCGAGCAACTTGGACTGCGCAAGTGATTTCCTCGGTGCCCATGGATCCCGATGGGCGTTTTGATTTCCAGAGCCGGCCCGGCACCCCTGCGTCGGCTCCGGCCTCGCCAAAATAACCGGGCAGTGCGCCCGAGTTCCGTCAACCGATCGAGAAAACCATGATGCAACTGACCCCCATCAGGAAGACCTTCACCTACGGCGCGTACGAAGTGACACTGGAAACCGGAGAAATGGCGCGCCAGGCGCACGGAGCGGTCGTGGTCAACATGGACGGCACCGTCGTGCTCTGCACGGTGGTCGCAGCGAGGCAGGCGAAAGCAGCCCAGGACTTCCTGCCGCTCACCTGCGACTACGTCGAGAAGACCTACGCTGCGGGCAAGATTCCGGGCGGTTTTTTCAAGCGCGAAGGCAGACCTTCGGAAAAGGAGACACTGACCTCCCGGCTGATCGATCGGCCCATCCGTCCGTTGTTTCCGGACGGGTTTTACAATGAGGTACAGGTGGTTGCGCAGGTGTTGTCATGCAATCCCGAAGTCGATCCCGACATTCCGGCTTTGATCGGGGTCTCGGCGGCGCTGACGCTTTCGGGCATCCCGTTCAAGGGGCCGATCGGAGCGGCGCGTGTCGGCTACGTCGCCGGCCAGTACGTGCTCAACCCGACAGCGACACAACTCAAGGAAAGCCAGCTCAACCTCGTGGTCGCGGGCACCGAGCACGCCGTGCTGATGGTGGAATCGGAGGCGCACGAACTCGCCGAGGACATCATGCTCGGTTCGGTTGTTTTCGGCCACGAGCAGATGAAAGCGGCCATCCAGGCGATTCACGAACTGGCTGACGAAGCCGCAAAGCCCGCCTGGGACTGGAAACCCAAAGAGAGGGACCCGGCGCTCGCAAGCCGTATCAAGGACCTGGCCGAAAGCGAGCTGCGGACGGCGTTCGCGTTGCGTCAGAAGCAGGCGCGTTCCGAGGCGATAGACGGCATCTGGAGGCGCGTATTCGAAGAGGTCGGCGTGGGCAAGGAAGGCGGGCCCGACGCGAACGGGGTGAAGGAAATATGCTTCGAGCTCGAGTCGCGAATCGTCCGCAACCAGATCCTGGACGGTGAGCCGCGCATCGACGGCCGTGCCACGGACAGCGTGCGGCCGATCGGCATCCGCGTGGGCGCGCTGCCCCGCACGCACGGCTCGGCGCTCTTTACCCGCGGCGAAACGCAAGCACTGGTGGTGGCGACGCTCGGGACCGGCCGCGACGAACAAATCATCGACGCGCTGATGGGCGAGTACAAGGAGCGCTTCATGCTCCATTACAACATGCCGCCTTACGCCACCGGCGAGACCGGTCGCATGGGCTCGCCCAAGCGCCGCGAAATAGGCCACGGACGGCTGGCGAAACGCGCGCTCGTGGCGGTTCTGCCGCCGCCTGAGGAATTCGCGTATTCGATGCGCGTCGTGTCCGAGATCACCGAGTCGAACGGCTCGTCCTCCATGGCCTCGGTTTGCGGCGCAAGCCTCGCGCTCATGGACGCAGGGGTCCCGATGAAAGCCCATGTTGCAGGGATCGCCATGGGGCTCATCAAGGAAGGAAAGCGCTTCTCCGTTCTCACCGATATCCTGGGCGACGAGGACCACCTCGGCGACATGGACTTCAAGGTGGCGGGAAGCGAGCGGGGTATCACCGCGCTGCAGATGGACATCAAGATCGAGGGCATCACCAAGGAGATCATGCAGGTCGCGCTCGCCCAGGCGCGCGAAGGCCGCATGCACATCCTCGGCTTCATGAAGCAGGCGCTGGAGGGATCGCGCGCCGAGATTTCGAGCTACGCCCCGCGCATCATCAAGATCAAGATCAATCCCGAGAAGATCCGCGACGTGATCGGCAAGGGAGGAGTGGTGATCCGCGGCTTGCAGGAGGAGACCGGCACCACGATCGAAATTGCCGACGACGGCACCATTTCCATTGCGTGTGTTTCGTCGGAAGGCGGCCAGGCGGCGAAGAAACGGATCGAGGACATTACCGCTGACGTCGAGGTGGGGCGCGTGTACGACGGTACGGTGCTCAAGTTGCTTGACTTCGGCGCGATCGTGCAGCTGCTGCCGGGCAAGGACGGTCTTCTGCACATTTCGCAGATTGCCAACGAGCGTGTCAACAACGTATCGGACTACCTCAAAGAGGGCCAGCAGGTAAAAGTCAAGGTGCTCGAGGCCGACGAGAAGGGCCGGGTGCGCCTCAGCATGAAAGCGGTCAAAGAGGCCGCCGCGGCGACGCAATCCTGAAGAACCACGCCGCAAAACGAAAAAGGGCGCCGAGGGCGCCCTTTTTTTTCCGAGGATTTCCGGTCAGAAAAGCGGATCCTTCGCCGCTTCGCTCCTCAGGACGACCGGCTGGACGGCTTCGCCGTCAGCCGGTCACCTTGCGACCTGCTTCTCTCTAAGCTCTTCGAGCGTCTTGCAGTCGATGCACAAGGTCGCAGTAGGCCGGACCTCCAGCCTCTTCAGGCCGATCTCGACGCCGCAGTTCTCGCAGTAGCCGTAGTCGTCCTTGTCGATGCGCGCGATGGTCTCGTCGATCTTCTTGATGAGCTTGCGCTCGCGGTCGCGGTTGCGCAGCTCGAGGGCGATGTCGGATTCCTGGCTGGCGCGATCGTTGGGATCGGCAAACACGGTCGCGTCCTCCTGCATCGCGTGGACGGTTCGATCGATATCCTGCGACAGATCCACCTTCAACGCCTCGAGGACTTTCCTGAAATGCGCGCGCTGCCCGGGATTCATGTACTCCTCACCCTTTTTCGGCAGGTAGGGCGGGTAGGATTTCTGGAGGAGCTCCAAATCGCAATCTCCGCGTTGCAAGAGAGGCACTGATACCAGAAATGGAAAGGGCGGGCAAGTGAATTTTCTCCCGCAATCTTCGTTCTCCCCGCGTTGACCGCTCCGGGCACGCAGGCGTAAGATGCCACACCCGCGGGGTGTAGCGCAGCCTGGTAGCGCGCTTGCTTTGGGAGCAAGATGTCGGGAGTTCGAATCTCTCCACCCCGACCAGATTTTGCGGCCGGCGCTGACGCAGCCGCAGTGTGTTTTTGCCCGTGCCCGTAGCTCAAACTGGATAGAGCACCAGCCTTCTAAGCTGGGGGTTGTGGGTTCGATTCCCGCCGGGCGCACCACCGTTCCATCCCAAGCCAACAAAGACAAGGGGAATATAGAAATGATCGACGTCTATACCTGGCCCACGCCCAATGGGCACAAGATCCACATCATGCTCGAGGAAACCGGGCTCGAGTACGAGGTTCGGCCGGTCAACATCCGCACCGGCGAGCAGTTCAAACCGGAGTTCCTGAAAATCAGCCCGAACAACAAGATCCCTGCGATCGTGGACCGCAACGGGCCGGACGGAAAGCCGATCACCGTTTTCGAGTCGGGAGCGATCCTCGTATATTTGGCGGGAAAGACAGGGAAGCTGCTGCCCCGCGACGATCGCGGAAAGTACGTCGCGCTGCAGTGGCTGATGTTCCAGATGGGTTCGGTCGGTCCGATGATGGGGCAGGCCGGCCATTTCCGCAGCAACGCCGTGCCCGAACGCATCGAGTACGCCGTCAACCGCTATACGAACGAGGTCAGGCGGCTGCACGGCGTGATGGAGAAGCGACTTTCGGAGGCGCCGTACTTTGCAGGCGCGGCGTACTCGATCGCGGACATTTCGATTTTTCCGTGGTTACGCGCGAGCGAACGAAACGGCATCGACTGGGCGGAATTCCCCAAGGTGAAGAAGTGGTTCGACGCAATTGCGGCGCGCCCCGCCGTTCAGCGCGCTCTGGAAGTTCTCGCCGACGTTCAGACCACGCCTCCGGGTCAGTACGATCCGAAAGCGCGCGAGATCCTGTTCGGCGCTACGCAGTATCAGCGCCACTGAGCGACTCAGGTGCGCGTCGTCACAGGTGATTCGAGGTTGTATGCGAAGACAGCGACATGCCGAGCGCGGCCGCCGCTGCCACGGTCACCGCGGCGACCGCCGCATTGGCAGGCGCGTCCCCGGGTATCGGGCTCGCTCCGATGGCCGGGCCCCTGCTTGCGCCGCCGCTTCGCCGGCCATCATGGCGAGGAAGCCGATCGCGATGAGTCCTTTGGGTTTGATCGACATGGTGGGGGGTGGGGTGGCCGATGGGACTCGAACCCACGACAACCGGAATCACAATCCGGGACTCTACCAGCTGAGCTACGGCCACCACTGGCGAAGAGCTCGCATTATACGATGAAGAATCCGCTTTTCGTAAGTAGCCTAATCTTCAAGAAAAGCAGATCCTTCGCGTCGCTCAGGATGACAGGCAAATGGGCATCACGCGTCCTTCAACAGCTAGCTACAGCTTCGAGAGAATCTCCTGGAACTTCGCCTCCACGGTGCGGCGAAGCTCGGGACTGGCGCGCGCCACCGGGGGAAAGTCCTTCAGCATCTCGAACGGACGACACGCATCGATCACCGCGCGCGAGTTCCAGGTCGCCCCGCGCGGAATGCGCGGATCCAGGGGGCCGCTCCACATCTTGCGGATGATATCGATGTCCTCCGCGGGATCGCAGCGCGTGCACATCGCCCACAGCACGTCGAACAGATTCGTGGGATCGATGTCCTCGTCGACCACGACGACGAACCGGCCGAAATAGGAACCGGATTGGCAGCTCGCCGCGGCCATCGCGGCCTGCTTGGCGTGGCCGGCGTAGGCCTGTTTGATGGCGATGACGTTGAACATCCGAGCGCCGCCCGCTTCATGGCACCAGACGCCTTTCACGCCGCCCAACCCCGCGCGCTCGACCTCGTCCCAGATCATCCCGGACTTCATCACGCATTTGCTGTAGGAGAAATCCGACGGCGGGCGCATCGGCGTGGCCATGGTCAGGATCGGGTCGTTGCGATGATAGATGCGCTGGACGCGAATCACCGGCTGTTCGCTCTTGCCTCCTGCGTAATAGCCGGTGAACTCCCCGAACGGCCCTTCCGGGGCTACATCGCCGGGGACCATTTCTCCTTCGAGAACGATCTCCGCGTGGGCGGGCATGGGCAGGTGATGGAGCTCGCTATCAATCACTTCGAACGGCTCGCCGCGGTGCCCACCCGCGTAGTCGTATTCGGACAGGCCGAAGCGCAGCTCGTTGCCGCCGGCGAGAAAGAGCAAAGGATCGTGGCCGCAGGACACGAGTACCGGACAGGACTTTCCCTGTTTGAAATACTTCTCGCGGATCTGGCGGCCGTGCTTGCCCGGGGACATCCAGACGCCGACGCGCTTCGCGTCGTGCACCATCACCCGGTAGGTGCCGCAGTTGACCCAGTTTTCCTCCGGGTCGCGCATGATCACGAGGTCGTCAGTGCCGATGTAGCGGCCGCCGTCCAGCTCGTGCAGGAACGGCACCGGAAACTTGAGCACGTCGACTTCGCCGTCGCGCAGGACATTTTCAACCACCGGGCCGCGCTTCACGACGCGAGGCGGAATGGGGCGGTGGCTCTTCATGCGATCGCGGTACGCGCGAACCACGTCGAGGGGGTGCGCCGGAACCGGAAAGCCCAGCGTGATCGCGAGCCGCTTCATCGAATTGGTCGACCCGGACAGCACGCGGAAGCCCTGCGGATACCCGGGAACATCCTGGAACAGCACCGCCGGTGGACTGGAACGCTCGTTTACCGCCTCGGCGAGCGTGCCCATCTCCAGGTTCCAGTGAGCGCCCGGAACCCTCAGAAGCTCGCCCGAGCGTTCGATGCGGGAAAGGAATTCGCGCAAGTCTTGATGCGGGCGCTCGTAGTCGTTCCAGATCTTCACGGGGGCGGGATCGTTCATGGCTTCCTTCCTCAGTCCGCGCGAATCCTGGCCTCCGCGATGACGCGCCGCCAGCGGTCAAGCTCAGACTTGACGAGTTCGGAGAGGCGCTCCGGCGGGCCTCCGACGGGAATCAGTCCCTGCCTGGCGAGGATTTCCTTCACGTCCGCCAGAATGAGAATGGCGCTGATTTCGCCGTTGAGCTTGCGCACCACATCCGCAGGCGTCGACGCGGGCGCCATCAACCCGTACCAGACACTCGACTCGACCTCGGGGTAACCGGCTTCCTTCAGGGTCGGGACGGCCGGGAATACGGCGGAGCGTTCATCGCTCAGTACGGCGAGCAGCCGGACCTTGCCCGCATGCACCAGAGGCGCGACCGTGTGCACCGGCAGGATCATGGCATCGACATATCCTCCGGCAAGATCCCTTGTGGCTTCTGCCGCGCCCTTGTAGGGAACGTGCGTCACGTCCACGCCGGCGGTGAGCTTGAACAGCTCCATGGTGAGGTGCTGCGGCGTGCCGTTGCCTGAGGAAGCGTAGTTGAGCTTCCCGGCATTCGATTTGGCGAGCGCGACGAATTCGGCCATGGTTGCGGCAGATGTTTTTGCGCTGACCGCGAATGAAAGAACGCCGGTCGCCACCAGGCTCACCGGGGCGAAGCTTTTCAAAGGGTCGTAGCGAGCTTTTTTGCTGAGCGCCGGATTCAGCGCGAAGGTGGTCGCGGTCATCATCAGCGTATAGCCGTCACCGGCAGCCTGGGCGGCGAGCTCGGTGCCGATGTTGCCGCTTGCGCCCGGTTTGTTGTCGACGATTACCGGAACGCCCCAGCGCTCGCTCAACTTCTGCCCGCAGGTGCGCGCGAGAATATCGATGCCTGTTCCCGGCGAGAAGGGAGCGATGATGGTGATCGTGCGGCTTGGGTAGTTTTGTTGCGCCAGGACCGGGCCGGCTGCGAGGGCGGCAAGAGCCAGGGCGGCGGCAGACAGTCTGTCAATCGGCATGGAGGCTTATTGTAAAGCCGATCCCGGCAGATCCTCGCGGCTCAAGACAAATACGCAGTCGTAGCCGGCGCTGGTCTCAGGCCAGACGAACGGAAGCCGCGGGAAGGCCCGCTCCAGCCTGCGGCGATTGTGGCCGATCTCCACGACGAGCAGCCCGCGCGGCCGCAGAAAATCCGTTGCGGCGAGCAAGATCCTGCGCACGAATTCCAGACCGTCCCGCCCGCCGTCGAGCGCGAGCCGCGGTTCCCTTCGGTATTCGATCGGAAGGCGCCGCATGGCTGCGGCTCCGACGTAGGGCGGATTGGCGACGATGAGGTCGTATTGCGCCGGCTTCATGCCGGTGAACAAATCCGCCCGCGCAAGCCTGACGCGCCGGCCGAGACGGTAGGCCCGCAGATTCCGGCGCGCGACGGCGAGCGCCGATCGCGAAATATCGATTGCGTCCACCGTAGCGTGGGGAAAGGCCAAGGCGAGCAATACCGCCAGACAGCCCGATCCGGTGCACAGGTCGAGCGCCCGGCTCACTTGCATCGGGCGCGAGATCCAGGGGGCGAGCCGGTCACGCAGCAGCTCGGCGATGAAAGAGCGCGGCACGATGACGCGCCCGTCAACGTAGAACCGATGCTCTCCCAGCCAGGCTTCCTTCAAGAGATAGGCGAGCGGGCGGCGCGTGCGGACGCGCTCCTCGATCAGCCGTGCGGCACTGCGGCGTTTCCGCGCCGTCAGCTCATACGCAAGCGATCGCGCGAGCCCTTCGTGGGGCAAGCCGAGGAGGCTCGTGAGCAGCCACGCCGCTTCGTCTCGCGCGCTGTGCGTTCCGTGGCCGAACCGGAGGCGGGCCGCCCGGAAGCGCCGTTCCGCGTAGGACAGCCAGTCGCGCAGCACCGCCGAAGGCGGTGCATCGATTCGGGCGGAGGTGCGGGTCAGGGCGCGAGAAGCCGCGCGAGCACGCGCAGATAGATCTCGCGCAGCGGCTCGATCGCGGCGAGATCGACGTGCTCGTTCAGCTTGTGGATTGAGGCCGTCACCGGCCCGAACTCGACTACTTCGGGACAGAGCTCGGCGATGAAGCGGCCGTCGGATGTACCGCCCGTGGTGCTGATGTCGGGCGTGGCGCCGGTGACTTCCCGGATCGCGGCGCTCAAGGTCTCGACCAGCTTGCCGCGCGGCGTGAGGTAAGGCACGCCGGAGAGCGACCACTCGAGTTCGTAGTCGAGGCCGTGGCGGTCAAGCACGGAGCCGACGCGGCGCTTGAGCCCTTCGGTCGAGCTCGCCGTGGAAAAGCGAAAATTGAACATCACCTCTACCTCGCCGGGGATGATGTTGGTCGCCCCGGTGCCGCCATGGATATTCGAGATCTGCCAGGTGGTCGGCGGAAAGTATTCGTTGCCCCGGTCCCATTCGGTTGCGGCGAGCTCGGCGAGCGCGGGGGCAGCGAGATGAACGGGGTTTTTCGCCAGATGCGGATACGCGATGTGACCCTGCACGCCCTTGACGCGCAATGTGCCTGAAAGCGAGCCCCTACGGCCGTTCTTGATTGTGTCGCCCAGCTCTGAGACGCAGGTCGGCTCGCCGACGAGGCAGTAATCGATGCGCTCGCCGCGGCTCTTGAGCAGTTCGACCACCTTCGAAGTTCCGTCTACGGCGGGGCCCTCCTCGTCGGAAGTGATCAGGAGGGCGATCGACCCCTTGTGGGAAGGGTGCTTCGCGACGAAGTGCTCGACGGCCACAACGAACGCGGCGATCGAAGTCTTCATGTCGGCTGCGCCCCGTCCGAAGAGCTTCCCTTCGCGCTCGGTCGGCGCAAAGGGATCGGTGTGCCATTTGTCGAGCGGGCCAGGCGGCACTACGTCGGTGTGGCCGACGAAGCACACCAAGGGGCGGGCATCGCCTCGTCGGGCCCAGAGATTCCTCACCTCGCCGCGCCGGACCGGCTCGATTGCAAATCCGACCCGAGCAAGACGCTCGGCGAGGAATTCCTGGCAGCCGCCGTCTTCGGGAGTGACCGAGCGGCGCGCGATCAGCTCGCGGGCAAGCTGGAGCGTCGCGGCCGGTTCAGCGGCCGGCATGGTGATCTTCGGTGGAACCGGCCCAGCCGAGCGGAATCGGATGGGTCCTGACGGCGGGCATCAATGCTATGCGCGCTCCGTCTCGTCGAGCTTGAATTCGCTGAACGGAGCACTGCTGGTGAGCGCCGCCGCGGGTTTGGCCCCCGGACCTCGATCCTTGCCCGCCGCAAAATCGGCGCCGGCCGCGGTGTTGTTGATGAGCCAGAGCAGATTGTTCGCGGAGTCCGCGTTGGAAAGCCCCTCGTCCTGGGTGATGAGACCGTCCCGAATCATTTTGAACAGCGATTGCTCGAAGGTCTGTGAGCCCGGGGTCAGCGCTTTTTCCACGGCCTCTTTCATTTCGCTGATCTCGCCTTTTTCGATCAGCTCGGCCATGTAGCGGCTGTTCAGCATGACTTCGACCGCCGCGGATTGAGTGCCCTTCACGTTTTTGACGAGGCGCTGCGATATGACGCACTTGAGCGTCGCGGAGAGATCCTGCAGCAGCGCCGGCCGGGTCTCCAGCGGGTAGAAGCTGATGATGCGGTTCATGGCGTGGTAGCTGTTGTTGGCGTGCAGCGTGGCGAGGCACAGGTGTCCGGACTGGGCGTACTGGATCGCCGCAGTCATGTTCTCCCTGTCTCGCACCTCGCCGATGAGGATGCAATCCGGCGCCTGGCGCAGGGCATTCTTCAGTCCCACCTTCATATCCAGGGTGTCGGTTCCGACCTCGCGCTGGTTCACGATCGACTTCTTGTTCTGGAAAATGAACTCCACCGGGTCTTCGAGCGTGAAGATGTGTCCGGTCTTCTGTCCGTTGCGGAAGTCGAGCATGGCCGCAAGAGTCGTCGATTTCCCCGATCCGGTCGCGCCCACCATCAGGATCAGGCCGCGTTTTTCCAGGATGATGTCCTTGAGCACGGGCGGCAGCCCGAGCGTGTCGAGCGGCGGGATGGTGCCGGGAATGTAGCGCACCACCACGGCGGGCGAGCCTTTCTGCCGGAAGCCGCTGATACGAAAGCTGCCCACGCCCTGCAACGTGTATGCAGTGTTCAGCTCGAGCGTGTCCTCGTACTCCTTCTTCTGCTTTTCGTCGATCACCTCGTAGAGCAGGCCGCGGACGGTGTTGCCATCCATTATCTGCTGGTTGATGGGCATGGCCACGCCGTTGATCTTGATATTGATGGGGGAGCCGACCGACAGGAAGATGTCGGAGGCCTTCTTATCGGCCATCAGCTGGAACAATCGCTTCATCGCGGACATTGTCATCCCCTCGAGGCGCGGCAGGCTGCTACTCGCCGCGCAACAGCTCGTTGATGCCGGTCTTTGCGCGGGTCTTGGCGTCGACCTGTTTCACGATCACCGCACAGTATAGGCCGTATTTTCCGTCCGCGGAGGGCAGGGTGCCGGGCACCACCACCGCCCCCGCCGGAACTCGTCCGTAGAGAATTTTTCCGCTGGCCCGGTCGTAAATGCGCGTGCTCGCCCCGATGAACACGCCCATGGAGATCACCGAATTTTCCTCGACGATGACGCCTTCGACGATTTCGGAGCGCGCGCCGACGAAGCAATTGTCTTCGATGACCGTCGGACTCGCCTGCAGGGGCTCGAGCACCCCGCCGATGCCGACTCCGCCGGACAGATGCACGTTTTTTCCTATCTGAGCGCAGGAACCGACCGTGGCCCAGGTATCGACCATGGTGCCCTCGTCTATATAGGCACCGATATTGACAAAGGAAGGCATCAGCACAACGTTCTTCGCGATGTAGGCACCGCGGCGCGCCACGGCGGGCGGCACCACGCGGAATCCGCCGCGCTCGAACTGCTCGCGATCATAGCGTTCGAATTTCGTCGGTACCTTGTCATAGAACTGCAGCGAGCCGGCGCGCAACAGCTGGTTGTCCTCGAGCCGAAACGAAAGCAACACTGCTTTCTTGATCCACTGGTGCGTGCGCCAGGCCCCCGACACCTTTTCCGCCACCCGCAGCCGGCCTTTGTCGAGCTCGTCGATCACTCGTGCGACCGCTTCGCCGATCTTCGCCGGTGCGGAGCCGGCGAAAAGCTTGGCGCGGTCTTCCCACGCCCGCTCGATGGTGTCCTGCAGTTCCTGCACCGTCGTCCCGTTCAAAGGTTCCTCGCGAATTCTACGACACGCCGCGCCGCCTCGAGGCATTCGTCGATTTCCGCCACCAGCGCCATGCGCACGTAGTTCGTGCCCGGATTGACCCCGCTCGACTCACGCGCGAGGAAACTCCCGGGGAGCACGGTGACGTGCTGCTCGGCGTAAAGGCGCCGGGCGAAATCGGTATCGGCGGCGGGGGTGCGGGCCCACAGATAGAAACCGGCATCGGGAAACCCGATTTCGAGCGCCGTTTGCATGAGCGGCGCGACTCGGGCAAATTTCTCGGCGTATTTCCTGCGGTTTTCCCGCACATGGACTTCGTCGCGCCAGGCGGCGATGCTGGCCTCCTGCACCGCCGGACTCATGGCTCCGCCGTGGTAGGTGCGGTAGAGCAGGAATGCCTTGAGGACAGCGGCGTCGCCGGCGACAAAGCCGGAGCGCATACCCGGAACGTTCGAGCGCTTGGACAGGCTGGAGAACATCACCAATCGCTCGAATCCGCGACCCAGCCGCGCGGCCGCCTGAAGGGCTCCCAGCGGCGGCGCGGCTTCGTCGAAATAGATCTCCGAATAGCACTCGTCCGACGCAATGATGAAGCCATGGCGATCGGCCAGCGCGAAAATTTCCTTCCACTCGGCAAGGCCCAGCACCTTTCCGGTCGGGTTGCCCGGCGAGCAGACGTAGAGCAGCTGCGTCCGGCACCAGACTTCCTCCGGAATCGAAGCATAGTCGGCGGCGAATCCGCGTTCGGAAACGGTGTTCACGTAGTGCGGGCGCGCGCCGGCGAGCAGCGCCGCGCCCTCGTAAATCTGGTAGAAGGGATTGGGGCAGGCCACCACGGCATCGCCGCGCGACGGATCGACGACCGCCTGCGCAAAGGCGAACAGCGCCTCGCGCGAGCCGTTGACCGGCAGCACCTCGGTCTTCCAGTCGATAGCACGCAGGCCGTAGCGACGCACCAGCCACTCGGCGATCGCCTGGCGCAACGCATCGCCGCCCGCCGTGGGAGGGTAGGCCGCGAGCTTCGCGAGATTTTCCGACAATGCCCGCTTGATCAGCTCCGGCGTCGGGTGCCGCGGCTCGCCGATGCCCAGGCTGATGTGCGCAAGCCCCGGGTGCGGCGTCACGCCCTCGAACAGACCGCGCAATTTCTCGAACGGGTAGGGCTGCAGCGACTGCAGTCGGGGATTCATGGTGCCTGCTCTTTAGCGCGTGCTCTGCCGCTCATCGATCGGAGCAAGCTGGAATCCCGCCGCGGGCTTCCAGCCCGGCCCGCGGTGTTCGGCGATGACGCTGGTGAAAATCCCGCCGCGAACAAAGAACCGCGCGGCAAGGCGCAGGAACCGCGGCGAGAGGAGCCCCACGAGGTCATCGCAAATCCGGTTCGTGACGGCCTCGTGAAACGCCCCTTCGTTTCTGTAGGACCAGATATAGAGCTTGAGGCTTTTCAATTCCACGCACTTGCGGTCCGGCACATAGTCGAGGAACAGGGTCGCGAAGTCCGGCTGCCCGGTCCTCGGGCACAGGCAGGTGAACTCCGGAATCTGCATCCGGATCAAATAGTCGCGGCGTGGGCTCGGGTTCGGAAAACTTTCAAGCAATTTGCTGGGCTTGGACGGCATTCAGGGACCGGGTGCGAAGTTGGAGATGGTATTATAGGGGCTCCATTTTATCGACGATGAATCCGGCTGACGGCCGGTTTTCTTTTACCTGGATTTGCAGCGTCTTCAGCTAGCGTGCGGCTCACTCAAATCAAGCTCGCCGGGTTCAAGTCCTTCGTCGATCCGTCCACGGTGAGCGTTCCGGGGCAACTGGTCGGCGTAGTCGGTCCGAACGGGTGCGGGAAGTCGAACATCATCGACGCCGTCCGGTGGGTTCTCGGGGAGTCGCGCGCCTCGGCCTTGCGCGGCGACTCGATGCAGGACGTGATCTTCAACGGCTCGTCGCTGCGCAAACCCGTGGCGCGGGCAAGCGTCGAGTTGTTCTTCGACAACAGCCTCGGCAGGGCGGCGGGCCAATGGTCCCAGTACGCCGAGATCTCGGTGAAGCGCGTGCTGCAGCGGGACGGCGAATCCTCCTATTTCATCAACAATACCCACGTGCGCCGCCGCGACGTGCAGGACATTTTTCTCGGCACGGGCCTGGGTCCCCGCGCCTACGCCATCATCGAGCAGGGGATGATCTCGCGCATCATCGAGGCAAGACCCGAGGAATTGCGCGTGTTTCTCGAGGAAGCGGCGGGAGTGTCCAAGTACAAGGAGCGGCGGCGCGAAACCGAGCATCGGCTCGCCGACACCCGCGACAACCTCGCGCGCCTCGCCGACATCCGCCAGGAACTCGGGGCGCAGGTCGAGCGGCTCGCGAAGCAGGCTGAAGTCGCCCGGCGGTACAACGAACTTTCGACCGATCGGGCGGAAAAGCAGAATCTGCTGTGGCTCCTGCGCCGCAACGACGCGGAGGCCGAGGCGCAGCGCCATGCGCGCGAAATCGAGCGCAGCGCGACTGAACTGGAATCCGAGACCTCTCGGCTGCGCGAAATCGAGCGCGATCTCGATCAGGCGCGCTCGGAGCACTACGCATCGGGGGACGCGCTCTCCGCCGCCCAAGGGGAGCTCTACGGCGTCAACGCCGACGTCTCCCGGCTTGAAACCGAAATACGCTTCGTCGCCGATACCCGGCAGCGTCTCGACGCGCAGCTCGCGCAACTTCGTGCGCAGCGCGATGCCGGGCGGCAGAGCGAGGTCGAGCAGCGCGAGGCGCTCAGGGGCTGTGAAGCGCGCCTCCGGGAGTCGCAAGACGCCCTGGAGCAAGCCAGAGGCAAACTCGCCGAGGAGCAGCTCAAGCTGCCGCAAACGGAGCAGGCGGCCCGCCTGCTCCAGGGACGGATCGCGGGCGAGCGCGAGCGAATCGCCCAGGCCGAGCAGGCGTTCCAGGTGGAACAGACGCACCTCGCACACGCCGGCAAGACACTGCAGGGGCTGGAGCAGCGCGAGGAAAGATTGCTCGCCGAGCGCGCCGAGTTGGTCGCACCCGATGCCCAATTGCTGGTGCACCTCGCGCAGGAGTTGGCGCAAAGCAGCGCCGAGCTCGCCCGCCAGGAAGCCCTGCTCGCCCAGCTCGAAGCTGCGCGGGAGGCCTTGGACGGGCAGCTCCACGCGTGCGTCGACAGTTTGCAGATGATCGAGCGCGAGCTTTCGGCCCTGGAAGGCAGGTTGCTCACGCTGCAAAAAATCCAGAATCAGGTCGAGGAGAACAGCAAGATCCAGGATTGGATCGGCCGGCATCAGCTGGCGGAAAAACCGCGGCTGTGGCAGAAAATTCGTGTCGAAGCCGGCTGGGAGACGGCGGTGGAATCGGCCTTGCGCGAGCGCCTGCATGCGATGGAGATGTCCGACCCGGAAGTGCTGCAGCGCTTGCTCGAGGACCCGCCTCCTGCACGGGTCAGCGCCTTTCTGCCTGGAACCGATGCAAAGCTGTCCCTTGAGCCGGGACTGAAACCGCTTGCCGACTACGTCGAGGCCGCTGAACCCGCGGTGAGCGGTGTCATCGCGGCGTGGCTTGCGCCCTACTACGTGGTGGAGGGCGTGCCGCGGCTGATGACCCGCATGGGATTGCCGCCCCAGGCGGTGCTGATCAACCGCGAGGGCCACCAGTTCAGCCGCTTCGGCGTGAGCTTTCACGCTCCCGATCCGGCGGACAGCGGAATTCTTGCCCGGCAGCGCGAAATCGAATCATTGGAGGTGGAGGCGCGCGGCCGCAAGGATTCGATCGAGAAAAAGCGCGGGGAACTCTCCGCGTTGGAGCGCTCGCTCGCCGAGCACGACGAAGGCCTCGCCAAGCTGCGGGTGGCGGGAACGGCGCTCAAACAGCGCCATCACGAGCGTCAACTGGAAAACCTGAAGCTGACTCAAGGAGAGGAGCGCTACCAGGAGCGCAGCCGGCAGATCGACGGAGAACTCGGTGAAATCAAGGCCCAGCAAGCCCAGGAACAAGCCACCCAGACGGCTGCGGAAGCCGGCCTGGAACGGCACCAGAGCGAGATCGATGCGCTCTACCGTCAGCTGGAGTTGATCCAGACGGACCAGAACAGCGCAGAACAGAATCTGGAAATGCAGCGCCAGGCCGTGTTGCAGGCGGAACGCGAAGTCCAGGAGGCGGGTTATGCTGAAAAGGATTGTATAAGTAAAATCAATGAAATAGAAAGATCATCTAAAGTATTACTGGAGCATGTGCAACATGCCGATCGAAGTCTTGAACAGCTTCAGATCGAGCTGGCCGGTGTGGATGACCAGGTGTTGCGGACCCAGCTTCAACGTGGGCTCGAGACGCGGGTCGCTCGGGAGCAAACCCTGGCCGGAGCACGAAGTCGCCAGGAGGAAATCGCCAACGGGCTGCGCTCGTCCGAAGAGGCGCGGCTTGCCTGCGAGCACAAGCTCCAGCCGCTGCGCGACCGCATCGCGGACCTTCGGCTGAAAGAGCAGGCGGCGCGAATCGCGAGCGAGCAGTTCGCGCAACAGCTTCGCGAGGCGGGCGCCGATGAAACCGCCTTGGCGGCGATACTGAAAGAAGGCCAGAAGGCGGCTTCGCTGCAGGGCGAGATCACGCGCCTCACCAATGCCATCGCAGAGCTCGGCGCGATCAACATGGCGGCGCTGGAGGAGCTTACGGCAAACCAGGAACGCAAGCAGTTTCTCGACGCCCAGGCGGCCGACCTCACCGCCGCGCTGGAAACCCTCGAGAATGCCATCCGCCGTATAGACCGCGAAACGCGAGCCTTGCTCCAAACCACGTTTGACACGGTGAATCGCGGCTTTGGCGAGATGTTCCCGGCGCTCTTTGGCGGCGGCGAGGCCCAGCTCATCATGACGGGCGAGGAAATTCTCGATTGCGGCGTGCAGGTCATGGGGCGTCCCCCGGGCAAGAAGAACACCACCATCCACCTGCTCTCGGGCGGGGAAAAGGCGCTCACTGCGATCGCCCTGGTGTTTTCCTTCTTTCAGCTGAACCCTGCGCCGTTCTGCCTGCTTGACGAAGTCGACGCGCCGCTCGACGACGCCAACACCGAGCGCTTCTGCGAGTTGGTCGAGAAAATGTCGCAGCAGACCCAGTTCCTGTTCATCAGCCACAACAAGATCACCATGGAAATGGCGCACCAGCTGGTCGGCGTCACCATGCAGGAGCGAGGCGTGTCGCGGGTCGTGGCAGTGGACATCGAGGAAGCGTTGAAGCTGCGGGAAGAACCCGCCGCTGCCTGACCATGAGCGAACTGCAGCTCGGCCTCCTGGGCGTCGGCGCCGCGGTCGTCGCGGCCGTTTTTCTCTACAACAAATGGCAGGAACGCCGGTACCGGCGAGCGGCCGAGGCGGGTTTTGCTTCGCGGCATGAGGACGTGCTGATGCGCTCGGGCGGCGCCGGTCAAGGGACCCCGCTTGCCTGGTCAGGGTCGGAGCGCGTCGAGCCCGTGCTCGTGGCCTTCGAAGCGGAGCCGGAAAGTGACGGGGATTCGAGGCCGGTTCTGTCCGAGTTTCTGGACTTCATCGTTCCGATCGAAACCCCGGAGGAAGTCTCCGGAGCAGCCTTGATCGGGGCGGCCGCCGCTGCGCTAGAGCACTGCTCGAAATCGATCTGTTGGGAGGGCTTCGATGAGACAGCAGCCTCTTGGGAGCCGCTCAATCCCGAGCGCGGCTACTCGCGGCTGCGATCGGGCATGCAGCTGGCAGACCGCCGGGGCGCCGCGGGTGAAGAGGACGTGGCCGCGTTCGGAGCCGCGATCGAGAACGCCGCCGCTTCGATCGGGGCTCTTGCGACCGTGCCGGATCCGGCGTCCGCCTTGGCCAAGGCAAGGGAACTCGACCTCTTTTGCAGCGAAGTCGATATCCGGTTTGCCGTCCATGTCGTAAGCGATGCGGCCGCCTTCTCCGGGACGCGACTGGGCGGACTTGCGCAAGCGGCGGGGTTCGAGCTCGACGAACCGGACGGAAAATTCCGGCAGCGCGATGAGACGGGGCGGGTGATCTGCTCGCTTGCGAATCTCGAGCCGAGCCTCTTCAATTTCGACGGCCTGAGATCGCTCTCGACGCACGGGGTGACGCTCGAGCTCGATGTCCCGCGGACGCCGCAGGGCGTGTTCGCTCAATTCCGCGATTCCGTGCAATTCTTTGCGCGGGAGCTCAACGCGCGCATCGTCGACGACAATCGCCAGCCCCTGGGCCCTGCCGCATTCGACGCCATCGGGGCGCGGCTTCAGGCGGTACACAGGAGCATGGAGGCGCACGGCATCGTCCCCGGCGGGGCGCTCGCCCTGCGGCTTTTTTCCTGATGGGAGCGGAAAAGGCGCGCCGACGCGCGGAAACGCTTCGCCGCGACATCGAGACCCACAACTATCGCTACTACGTGCTTGACTCGCCGACCATCCCGGATGCCGAGTACGACAAGTTGTTCCGGGAGCTGCTTGAACTGGAGAGGGCCCATCCGGAACTTCTCACGCCGGACTCCCCGACTCTCCGGGTCGGCGGCACGCCGCTCAAGGAGTTTCCACAAGTAACCCATCGCACGCCGATGCTTTCGCTCAACAACGCCTTTACCGACGAAGACGTGATCGGGTTCGATCGGCGGGTTCGCGAGGGCTTGAGCAAAGAGGAGATCGAATACGCGGCGGAGCCGAAATTCGACGGCCTGGCGATCAGTCTCGTATACGACCACGGTCGCTTTATGCAGGGCGCGACCCGGGGCGACGGTTATACCGGGGAAGACGTGACGGCGAACCTGAGAACGGTGCGCTCGATCCCGCTCAAGCTGCGCGGCGCAGCGCCCTCCGCCTCGGTCGAGGTGCGTGGGGAGATCATCATGTACAAGGCGGATTTCGAGCGGATGAATGCACGCCAGCGCGAGCGGGGAGAAAAGGAGTTCGCCAACCCCCGCAACGCCGCCGCAGGGAGCGTCCGGCAGCTCGATCCGAAACTGACCGCCCAGCGCCCGCTGCGCTTTTTCGCCTACGGCCTGGGGGATTCCGGCAGCACGACGTTGCAGCGTCAAAGCGAAGTTCTGGATTGGATCGCCGACCACGGCTTGCCGGTGTCTGCGGAGCGCGCCACGGTGAGAGGGCTGTCCGGACTGCTCGGTTTCCACCGGAGTATGGGCGAGAAGCGAGACAAGCTGCCTTACGCGATCGACGGAGTGGTCTACAAGGTCAACCGTCTTGATTATCAGCAATCGCTCGGTTTCGTGTCGCGCGCGCCGCGGTTCGCGGTGGCGCACAAATACGCGCCGGAAGAAGCAATCACCGAAGTGCTCGACATCGAAGTCCAGGTCGGCCGCACCGGGGTGCTCACGCCGGTAGCCCGCCTGAAACCCGTGAGCGTAGGCGGTGTCACCGTGACCAACGCCACGCTCCACAACGAGGACGAAGTGCGCAGAAAGGATGTCTGGCGCGGGGACACCGTCGTAGTGCGACGGGCGGGGGACGTGATACCGGAAGTGGTGAGCGTCTCAAAGCGCGGTCCCCGGGCGCCGTCGGATCGATTCGAGATGCCCGCGCAGTGTCCGGTCTGCGGCTCCGAGGTCGTGCGCCTTGAGGGCGAGGCTGCGGCGCGCTGCACCGGCGGGCTATTTTGCCGAGCCCAGCGCAAGCAGGCTCTCTTGCATTTCGCCTCCCGCCGGGCGATGGACATAGAAGGTCTCGGCGAAAAGCTCGTCGATCGGCTGGTGGACCTGGAAATCGTACGAACGCCTGCAGACATTTACCGGCTCGGGGTGGGCGCGCTCGCCGAACTTGAAAGAATGGGCGGGAAGTCGGCGCAGAACGTCGTCGTGGCCATCGAGAAATCAAAGACTCCGACTTTCGCCCGCTTCGTCTACGCGTTGGGAATTCCGGGAGTGGGAGAGGAAGTCGCCAGGATTCTTGCGAAACACTTTGTCGAGCTGGACGCGCTGCTCGGCGCCGACTGGGCCGGCATTGCAGAAAGGAAGAAAGGGATCCAGAAGCAGAATGCGGCACGAAAAAGACGAGGAGAAGCGCCTCTTCCTTCCGTGCTCGAAGGTATCGGGCCGGAGCTGATGGAGAGCCTGGAGAAGTTTTTCTCGCAGAAGCACAATCAGGAAGTCATCGCGCAACTGACCGCGGGAGGGCATGGAGTTCTGGTGCAAGCGCAGGAAACGGCGTCAGCGGCGGCGGGCCGGCAATCGGGGGGCAAGACTTTCGTGCTTACCGGGACGCTGCCCGGCATGACTCGAGACGAAGCGGTAGAGTTGATCCGAAGCCATGGCGGCAAGGTGGCCGGCTCGGTGTCGCGGCAGACCGATTACGTCGTCGCCGGCGACGAGGCGGGGAGCAAGCTTGAAAAAGCGCATGAGCTCGGTGTAGCCGTGCTCGACGAAGCGGGTCTGCGAAAAATGTTCGAGGAGGCCAAGTCGTGAGAAAAGTAACGAAAGCCGTTTTCCCCGTAGCCGGCATGGGCAGCCGTTTCCTCCCGGCGACCAAGGCGAGCCCGAAGGAGATGATGCCAATTGTCGACAAGCCGCTCATTCAATACGCCGTCGAAGAAGCCGTGGCGGCGGGAATTCGCGACATGGTGTTCATTACGGGGCGCAACAAGCGCGCGATCGAGGATCATTTCGACAAGGCCTACGAGGTCGAGTCGGAGCTCGCCGCGCGCGGGAAGACCGACCTGCTCGAGCTGGTTCAGAGCATCATTCCCAAATCGGTGAACTGCATCTACATCAGGCAGATCGAGCCGCTCGGCCTGGGGCACGCGGTCTTGTGCGCTCAGCCCGCAGTCAACGACGAAGTGTTTGCCGTAATCCTGGCCGATGACCTGATCGACGGCACTCCTCCGGTCTTGCAGCAGATGACCGAGGTATTCGAGCGCCACCAGTCACCGATGATTGCGGTGCAGCAGATCCCGCGAGAGCAAAGCCTCCAGTACGGCATGGTCAAGACCGAGCCCGTGACCACGGACCTCGATCGCGTCATGGCAATCGTCGAGAAGCCCAGACCGGAAGCAGCTCCGTCGAACCTCGGTGTGGTCGGGCGGTACATTCTGACGCCGCGCATTTTTCACCATCTGGCGCAACTCAAGCCGGGCGCCGGAAGTGAAATCCAGCTCACCGACGCCATCGCCGCGTTGCTCCGCGAAGATCGCGTACTGGCTTATTCCTTCAAGGGCACTCGGTATGATTGTGGTTCCAAGCTCGGCTACCTCCAGGCGACCGTGGCGTACGGACGCAAGCACCCTGAGATCGGAGACGCGTTCGAGAAGTACCTGAAAACACTTTGATGTGGCTCCGAGCCCGGGCGTTATACTTTCCTGCCCCATGACACGCGACGAGGCCTGGAAAATCCTGGAGAGCGCGGATCGATTGTGCGACGAAGCCACGGTGCGCGCCGAAATTGCGCGCCTTGCCGCGAAGATCACGGCGAGCCTGAAAGACCACTACCCGCTCGTGCTCGCAGTCATGGGCGGCTCGATTTTCTTCGCCGGTCACCTCTTGCCCCAGCTGCGTTTTCCGCTCGAGTTCGACTATATCCACGCATCGCGCTACGGCAAAGCGACATCGGGCAGCTCGATCGTCTGGACCGTTGAACCGGGCGAGAACGTGAGAGGGCGCACCGTGCTCGTGCTGGATGACATCCTCGACGGCGGCGAAACGCTCGCGGCGATCCGTGACCGCGTGAACTCGCTCGGTGCGGCCGCGTTCTACAGCGCCGTGCTCACCGACAAGGACATCGGCCGCGACAAACCCATCGTCCCTGATTTCGTCGGCCTGAAATTGCCGAACCGCTACGTGTTCGGCTGCGGAATGGACGTGTCCGGGGCCTGGCGCAACCTGCCGGAAATCTACGCGGTAAAGGATTCCTGAGCGCGCATGCTCGCAATCATCGGCGGCACCGGGCTGACCCAGCTCGCCAATCTCGATGTCTCGCGCCGCCAGGTGGTGCGGACCCCCTATGGGGAGCCTTCCGGACCGCTCATTTTCGGCGCGATCCGCGGCGTACCGGTGGTGTTCCTCGCGCGTCATGGCACCGGCCATACCATTGCGCCCCACCAGGTGAACTACCGCGCCAACCTTTGGGCACTCAAGGAGGAGGGTGCCGGCGATATCGTTTCGGTCGTCTCGGTCGGCGGTATCCGCGCAGACCTCGGTCCGGGAAGGATCGTCGTCCCGCACCAGATCGTCGACTACACCTGGGGCAGGATGCACACGTTCTTCGAAGATGAGGCGCCGGTCAAGCACATCGACTTCACCGAGCCGTACACCGACGAGTTGCGAAAGAAGCTTCTCGCCGCGGCGAAAGCCTGCGGCGAGGCCGCCGTCGACGGTGCAGTCTATGCGGCAACCCAGGGGCCCAGATTGGAGACGGCCGCGGAAATCGACCGGCTGGAGCGGGATGGCGCCGACATCGTCGGCATGACCGGGATGCCCGAGGCGATCCTGGCGCGCGAGATCGAGCTGGGCTACGCGGCGATCGCCGTGGTCGTGAATCACGCCGCCGGCCGAGGCACAAGCGTCCGCGGCGTACCGCTGCAAGAGATCGAAGAAGTGCTGAAGGACGCCGTGGGCCGGGTGCGAAGGATCATCGAGGCGCTGGTGGCGAAGGCGGCGGCATGATTCGCGATGTCCTGAAAATGGGTGATCCGCGGCTGCTGGAGAAATCGCAACCGGCGGAGGCGTTCGGCACGCCGCAGCTGCGCGAACTGATCGCCGACATGCGCGATACCATGGCGCAGCTGAACGGCGCCGGGCTCGCCGCCCCCCAGATCGGCGTGCCGCTGCGGGTGGTGATTTTCGGGGTCGCGCGCAATCCCCGCTATCCCTATGCGGAGGAAGTCCCGGACACGGTGCTCATCAATCCGGTCATCACGCCGCTGGGCGACGAAATGGAGGAAGCATGGGAAGGGTGCCTGTCGGTGCCGGGCATGCGCGGCGTCGTGCCGCGCTTCAAGCGGCTGCGTTACCGGGGTTTCGACGAATCCGGACTTCCGCTCGATCGGAGCGTCGAGGGATTCCATGCGCGGGTCGTGCAGCACGAATGCGACCATCTCGACGGTATTCTCTACCCGATGCGCATCCGCGACATGTCCAAATTCGGCTTCGTCGATGTTCTGTTTCCCGATCAGGATCTGATCGACGAGTAGAAACCCGCTTTCCCGGGCTTACAGCGCTTTGAGCAGGTCGGTTTCGAGCTGCAGCACCGTTTTCGGATTGGAGAGCGCGGGGCCGGACACGACGAACACGTCCTCGGCGCGCTCGCCGAGCGTCACGATCTTGGCGGTGCGCAGGCTGACCCCGTAACGGCTCAGTACCAGCGCGATGGCGTAGAGCAGGCCGGGCCGGTCGCCCGCGGTGATCGACAGGGAGTGGTACTGTCCTTTCTCGTCCGGGACGATGCGCACCTCCGGTGTGATCGGGAAGTGCTTGACGCGTCGCGATACCCGCCCCTGGACCGGCTGCGGCAGCGCAACCTGGTTCGCCAGCCAGTGCGCCAATTCGGACTCGATCTGGGCGATCATGTCCCGCGGATGCGGTACGCTGCCGATATCCATGACCTGGAATGTGTCGAGCGCGTAGCCGTGCCGGGTCGTATAGATCTTCGCGTCGACGATGCTGAAGCCGGTCGAGCCGAAGTAGCCGCAGATGCGCGCGAAAAGGTCGCGCTGATCGGGTACGTAGATCATGACCTGAAGCCCTTCGCCCGCCGGGGAAAGGCGCGCCTTGACTACCGGCTTGTCCGCGCTCTCGCGGTAGTGCAACAGCCGCGTGTGCCAGGCGATTTCCTGGGCGTCGTGGCGCAGGAAATACGGGACGTCGAAATGGCGCCATAGCCGATCCTGTACGGTGTCGGACAGCCCGTAGAGCCGCAACAGGCGCTTGGCTTCATCCTGCTTGCCCTGGATGTATTGGTCTGCCTCGATCTTTCCGCCCTTAAGAAAACGCTGCGTCAGGAGAAAGAGATCCTCCAGGAGCTTGCCTTTCCAGGCGTTCCACACCTTGGGACTGGTGCCGCGGATGTCTGCGACCGTGAGCAGGTAGAGCGCGACCAGCCGCCTCTCGGTGCCGACGACACCGGCGAAGCGCCGCACGACCTCCGGATCGGACAGGTCCTGTTTCTGCGCCACCGCCGACATGGTGAGGTGCTGCTCGACGAGGAACTCGACGAGCTCCGTGTCTTCGGCCGGAAGGCCGTGCTCGCGGCAGAAACGCCGGGCATCGAGCCTGCCCAGCTGCGAGTGATCGCCCCCGCGGCCTTTGGCGATGTCATGGAAGATCGCGGCGATGTACAGCAGCCAGTGGCGCTCGAGGCCGGCGATGAGGCGGCTGCACAGCGGATACTCGTGCGCAAACTCGAGCATCGTGAAGCGGCGCACGTTGCGCACGACGGTGAGGATGTGCTGGTCCACGGTGTACACGTGGAAAAGATCGTGCTGCATCTGTCCGACGATGCGCCGGAAGGCGGGCAGATACCTTCCCAGGATGCCGTATTGATTCATGCGTCGGAATTCGTGCACGATGCCGCGCGGCTGCTGCAGCAGGGACAGAAAAGTCGCGCGGTTCCGCGGATCGCGCCGGAAGGCCACGCCGATGCGCGCGCGCGCGCGCCACAGTGCGCGCAGCGTCTGCGCCGTCATGCCCTTCAGCTCCGAATGCTGCTGCATGACAAGAAAGCTCTCGAGGATCGCCGAAGGCTCGCGTTCGAACAGGTCGGCGGGGTGCGCTTCGAGCAATTCGCCGACCCGCCTGAACTTCTCGCTGATCTTCGCACTGTCGGAATTCCTCGCCGGAAAGATTTCGGCACCCATGTTCTGGAGCAGTATGGTATTCAGCTGGGTGACGGCTTTCGCCGTGCGAAAATAGGCCTGCATCAGCTGCTCGCCGGGGCGATGGTGTGCAGTAGGGGAATACCCGAGATCGCGCGCCAGGCTGTCCTGGTAATCGAACAGCAGCCGGTCCTCGCGGCGCCCCGCGGCGTAGTGCAGGCGCACGCGCAAGTCTTGAAGCAGCCGGTGATGCCGTTGCAGCTGGCGCGCCTCCTGCAAGGTAATCAAGCCGCGCCGGGATAGTTCCGCCCAGGAATCTCCCAGACCGCAGGCACGACTGATCCAGAGAATCACCTGCAGGTCGCGCAGGCCGCCGGGTGCTTCCTTGAGATTGGGCTCGAGGCTGTAGGGGCTGTCCTGAAATTTGGTATGGCGTTGTTCCTGCTCGAGGCGCTTCGCCTTGAAAAACGCCTGACCGTCGAGGCATTCTCTGCGTGCGCGATCGAAGCGGGCGAAAAGTGCCCGGTTTCCTGCGAGCAGTCTCGCCTCCAGGAGGCTGGTCATCACGGTAACGTCCTTGGTCGCTTCTTCGACGCATTCGGCGACCGTGCGCACGCTGTGGGCGAGTTCGAGTCCCGTGTCCCAGAGCCGTCCGACGAGTTCCTCGATCTTGGCCGCGAGACCGGCGGAAGCGGAATCCTGGAGCAGCAGCAGGACATCGATGTCGGAGTGAGGATAGAGTTCGCCGCGTCCGTACCCGCCGACCGCGAGCAGCGCAAGGGGCACGGGCAATTCGAGCTGCCGCCACAGGTCCTTCAGGACACCGTCGACCAGCCGGCAATGCTCGCGCAGCACCATGGGGCCGTCGGCTGTCTCGCGAAACTTCGTCTGCAGGGCGCCGCGCTCGGCTTGCACGCCGGCCTTCAGGCGGGCGAGCGCGGCGCCGCCGTCCGCAAGTGTCGCGGGAGGAGACAGCATGGAGTCAGTGCTTTGGCGCAGGGGGAGTGCCGGCGGAAAGCGTCAGGACCTCGAAGCCGGTCTCGGTGACCAACACGGTGTGCTCCCACTGTGCCGAGAGGCTATGGTCCTTGGTGACGATGGTCCAGCCGTCGGCAAGTTCGCGGATCGCCGGCTTGCCCGCGTTGATCATCGGTTCGATCGTGAAGGTCATGCCCGGCTGCAGGCGCGTGCCGGTTCCGGAGCGCCCATAGTGCAGGACCTGCGGTTCTTCGTGGAATTTTAGCCCGATCCCATGCCCGCAGAACTCGCGCACGACGCTGTAGCCGTGGCTTTCGGCATGCTGCTGGATCGCCGCGCCGACGTCGCCGA